>ENA-OQKO01001752-OQKO01001752.1-human-gut-metagenome-genome-assembly--contig:-NODE-1752-length-11362-cov-4.231331_pt1 | contig 11362 bp, 10 predicted proteins | sample MGYA00242777_ERZ504796 | MGnify/ENA primary metagenome ERZ504796 (study PRJEB26092, sample SAMD00036404) | human gut metagenome | host: Homo sapiens | study: EMG produced TPA metagenomics assembly of... | reverse complement strand
GAGAAGAAGAATGGCTAATCTGATTTTGAGTTCTGCAACAGTTGGAATCGTGATCAGCCTGCTGTCTTATGAGATCGGCCTGGCTGCTCAGCGCAAATGGAAACTGGCCGTTTTAAATCCATTGTTGATTTCCTTCATACTTGTAATTGCGTTTCTGTTAGTATTTCATGTGGATTATGACAGTTACAATATGAGTGCCAAATATCTGAGCTATCTTCTGACACCGGCAACGGTCTGTCTGGCTATACCTCTTTATCTTCAGCTGGATCTGTTGAAGAAAAATATAGTAGCGATTCTTGTTGGTGTATTTTCCGGAGTGCTCGCAAGTCTTGGAACCGTACTTGCAATGTCAGTCGTATTCGGTCTGAACCATAAAGAATATGTAACGATGCTTCCAAAATCTATTACTACAGCGATCGGTATGGGAGTATCTGAGGAACTTGGCGGATATGTGACAATTTCTGTTGCGGTGATCATCATTACAGGAGTACTTGGAAATATGGCAGCAGAATTTATCTGTAAGCTTTTCCGTATTAAGAGCCCGATTTCCAGAGGCCTTGCAATCGGCACGGCATCCCATGCAGTAGGAACTGCGAGAGCAATGGAACTGGGTGAAGTCGAGGGAGCAATGAGCAGTCTTGCTATCGTTGTGTGCGGTCTGTGCACAGTAATCGGAGCATCCATCTTTTCCTATCTGTGGTAAACGGAAATAAAAAATACAAAAAGTTGACGATTCATCCTGAAACCACGGATGGTCGTCAACTTTTTTTCTGTTCTAAAAGAGTTATATGTATCTCTCCTGCAACTGGCTGTCATACATTTGCTTAGACCCTATAGTTTTGCGCCACCGGATTTCCCCGGCTATGCCTTTTTTTAAAATAAATATAGTCTTTTATTGCATAAACGATAATATGTAGTATTGTATATTTGAATTCATTCCATGTTTTATTCAGCATTGATACTGAGCGGCTGTTCCTGATTATTTAACATTCCCATTTTTGTAAGTAATGATATTGCATCACCCATGCCTGCTACATAGGACATGTCTGCGTATCGTTCATCCCTTGATTCCAGGCATGCAATATAATCATCTACGACTCTTCTGATCACATAAGGTATTTTCAGACTGCTGTAGCGTTCTTCCAGATAATCCAGATCACCGTTGTCCTGCTGAATATACTCATCCGATTCAAATATTTTCTGTCTCCTTTCTCCCATCATTTTTTCGATGTAGTTTGCAATTACAGCTTCGTTTTTGTTTTCCAATTTTTAATCCTCCGTTTGTGCAATAACTATAGGTTTCGCCATTATTCTATAATTCAGGAAGGTATATCGTCAATATGATTCGTCAGACAATTTCTTAGATTTTTCGACAAATCATAGAATCTTCTTTGGTAGATTTTATGTTATTTTTAAAGCATTTCCGATGGTTTTTGTGTGTTTTGATTTTTTATAAAAACAGAGTCGTTTTTTGCTAAGAATTTTCTTTACTTTTCTGTAGTTTTCGAATAATATTGTAGGTATATGCATATCAGAATATGAATAAATATGCATTCCATTTCAGAAGGGAGAGGAACTTATGACAACTTCACACATCTGCATCATGATAGCAATCATTGTTTATCTGGGTGCAATGATCTATGTCGGCTACCTCTGTTCCAAGAAAAATAATGACACATCCGATTTTTATCTGGGTGGACGTAAACTTGGACCATTGGTTACGGCAATGAGTGCAGAGGCTTCCGATATGAGCAGCTGGCTTTTAATGGGACTTCCGGGTCTGGCGTATCTGTCTGGAATCGCTGATGCCGGATGGACTGCGATCGGACTTGCAATTGGAACGTATCTTAACTGGAAGATCGTTGCAAAGAGAATTCGTCTCTACACACATGTAGCAGGCAATTCGATTACATTGCCATCATTCTTCAGCAACCGTTTCAGAGACAACAGACATCTGTTACAGTCGATCGGAGCTATTTTTATCGTTATTTTCTTTATTCCGTATACGGCTTCCGGATTCGCAGCCTGTGGAAAACTTTTCTCCAGCCTTTTTGGAGTAAAATATCTCACAGCAATGATCATCAGTGCCCTTGTTATAGTTGGATATACGACTCTCGGAGGATTTCTTGCCGCATCAACAACGGACTTTATCCAGAGCATCATCATGTCTATTGCACTGATCATCGTATTTTGTTTTGGGGTATCTATAGCAGGAGGTCCTTCGGCGGTTATTGATCATGCGAAATCACTGCCGGGTTATCTGACCATGATGACAACTTATGATCCTGTAAGTGGAACGGAGTCTGCATATCCTGTTATAAATATTGTTTCCATGATGGCCTGGGGACTTGGCTATTTTGGTATGCCGCATATTCTTCTTCGATTTATGGCAATTGAAGATGAAAAGAAACTTTCCTTATCAAGAAGAGTAGCTACTACATGGGTAGTGATCTCACTTGCTGTAGCAGTACTGATCGGTGTGATCGGCCTTGGAATGACAGAAGCAGGCAAACTTGAAATGCTTCAGGGATCTAATTCAGAAACAATCATTGTTAAGATTGCAGATCTTTTGAGTACATATGGCGTTCTTCCGGCACTGCTTGGTGGTACGATCCTTGCGGGAATCCTTGCATCTACCATGTCTACTGCAGATTCACAGCTTCTGGCAGCTTCTTCAGCAGTATCTTCTGACCTTCTCGGAAATATCCTGAAGAAAAAAGCTGACAAGAAGGAGAGTATGGTTGCTGACCGTGTTACATTGCTTTTGATCGCAGTCGTAGCGGTTATCATTGCACGTAATCCGGACAGCTCAGTATTTAACATCGTATCTTTTGCGTGGGCTGGATTTGGTGCTGTATTTGGACCGGTTGTATTGTTTGCTTTGTTCTGGAAACGTACGAACTGGCAGGGTGCACTGGCAGGAATGATTTCTGGTGGTGTTATGGTATTTGTATGGAAATACCTTGTACGTCCAAATGTATCTTTCCTGAATTTTTATGAATTACTTCCGGCATTTTTGGTTTCCTGTGCTATGATTGTCATTGTAAGCCTTGCAACAAAGGCTCCGTCAAAAGAGATCATTGATGAATTTGAAACAGTTCAGAAGAGAATGGCCGAGTAATATATAATCAGTTGAAAATATAACAGATAAATAAAAAATGTGAAGTCTTGATAATTAAGACTTCACATTTTTTATGTTTACGCTATCTGCCATATTAAAAATGGACCTGAGGGGAATCGAACCCCTGTCCGAAAGCCTATCCCTTGCGGTGTCTCCCATCACAGTCGCTGTTTTAACATTCCCTTGGCAATACGCCCATCGACAGGCTTATTGCTTCAGTAGCTTCATGATACATCTACCGGGGCAAAGCTTACCCGGCAAGGTTTCTCACATAGTCGACACCAGATTCCTGATGTGTGAGTGCATCAGGGCTGATGAGCAGCACTTAGGCTGCTAACGCGTACTGTTCGTCTGCGTTTATATTTAGTTTCCCGGTTGGTACGCAGTCCAGGAGTCTGCGGATGGCTGCCTCAACTTCAAAGCCCCCGTCGAAACCAGTACAAGCCCTGATCAGGTTCGGAAAGATCCGATATTACTGGTAAACAGACGATGCTTGTGTTTCTGACTTTTTCTATTATATGAAACTGTATATAGAGTTGTCAAGGGAAGAACTTGGTTTTTATAACCTTTTTATAAAATACTGAAAAAACTTGACAGTGACAGTTAGAAGATGTAAACTCATGATAGATATAACGAACAGAAGTTGCTCGAAACAAATAGTAAGACAAAACAAACTGAACGGATCAGGAGGAACGAAAATGGAAGCACTGCGAGAGGAAATATATGATCATACATCAGATCCTGCTCAGGAATCCTTCCGTAATCAGCAGTATCAGAGAAGCAGCATGCAGCGGAGTGCTATTGTTGACAGACTTCGCCGGGAAGGCTGCAGGATTACAAAACAGAGAAAGATCATACTGGATATTATTTTGCAGGAAGAATGTACCTGTTGTAAGGAAATATATTTTCTGGCATCTAAAAAGGATCCAAATATTGGAATGGCGACAGTATACAGAATGATTAATCTTCTAGAAGAAATCGGTGCCCTGAAAAGGAAAAGCGCTTATCGCATCTGCGATGAACAGGGACAGGTACCTGTCTGCTGTGTACAACTGGATGATCAGACAAATATCCGGCTGGATAATGAAAAACTTTGCAAGATCATTGAAAAAGGAATGGAATCCTGCGGATATCTTCAGTCAAGGAGAGTACGACGCGTATCCGTTGAAAATAGCAACTAATGGACTCCCGGAAGAAAATACGCAAAAAACAGAAGTGAATTACTCTGTTTTTAGATGATAATGAGAAAATTTATCACTTTTGCAAGTTAGTCTGGACTTTTGTTTTGGAGATTTTATAATATGTGTAATGTTAAAAAAGAAATATACAGGAGGATATTACAATGATCAAACTTGATAAGAAACACAGCGGAGTATTCGCGGCAGGAGTATTATTCGGAACAGCAGGAATCAAACTTCTTTCCAGCAAAGATGCAAAAAAAGTTTATACGAACTGTACAGCAGCTGTTCTTCGTGCAAAAGACTGCGTAATGAAAATTGTATCCAAGGTTCAGGAGAACGCAGAAGATATTTATGCAGAAGCACAGCAGATCAACGAAGATCGCGCAGCAGCTGAGGAAGCATTTGAAGATACTGCTGAAGAAGAAACATTTAAAGAAACAGAAGAAACTGCAGCAGAAGAGGAATAAGAACAAAGCACCTGCGGAGAGAAACTGCAGGTGTTTTTCATAACTAAAGGTGATGACAATATGAGATTTAAAATAGAACATGAAATCAGAGGCAGAGTCAGACTTCATATCTGTCAGAAACGAATGACATGCAGACAGGCAGATCAGTTGGAATATTTTCTGACAAAACTGAATGGTGTAATCTCTGTCAAAGTAGTAGAGAGAAATCAAGACGTAGTGATCTGTTATTCTGATAACAGAGAAGAAATGCTGAGGGCAATTCAGAGATTTTCTTATGAAAAGGCTGAGGCACCGGAAAGTTATCTTCAGAATTCAGGAAGAGAAATGAATGGAGAATACTGGGAGAAGATGGTAAACCATGTTGTGCTCCATTATGGTAAGAAAATATTCCTGCCACTTCCGGTCCGGACATTTCTGACAACGCTGAAATCTGTGAAATATATCTGGAAAGGTGTGCGCACACTTGCAAAATGCAGAATTGAAGTTCCGGTACTGGATGCAACGGCGATCGGTGTATCCATGCTCAGAGGTGACTTCAGTACAGCTTCTTCCGTAATGTTCCTTCTTGGCTTTGGTGAGATTCTTGAAGACTGGACACACAAAAAGTCTGTGGATGATCTGGCACGAAGCATGTCCCTGAATGTGAGCAAGGTATGGCTGATAACAGAGGATTCTGAAGTTCAGGTAGGAACAGATGAAATTAAACCTGGTGACAGAGTCCGTATACATATGGGAACCGTAATTCCGTTTGACGGTATTGTTACAGAAGGCGAGGCTATGGTAAATGAGGCGTCTCTAACAGGGGAATCCATGCCGGTGGCAAAACATGAATCCAGTTATGTATATGCCGGAACGGTTATGGAGGAAGGTGAACTTACCATTCGCGTAAAAGAAACTTCTGGCTCTACCAAGTTTGAAAAGATCGTAACCATGATCGAAGAGACTGAAAAACTGAAATCGGCAGTGGAGAGCAAAGCAGAACATCTTGCAGACAGACTGGTTCCGTATACACTTGCTGGTACAGCTCTTACATATGCACTCACACGAAATGTGACCAAGGCATTGTCTATTCTTATGGTTGATTTTTCCTGTGCATTGAAACTTGCAATGCCAATTTCTGTTCTTGCAGCGATACGTGAGGCAAATGCACATCATATTACGGTGAAGGGTGGAAAATTTCTGGAAGCAGTTGCTGAGGCAGATACGATTGTGTTTGATAAGACAGGAACACTGACGAAGGCACAGCCGACAGTTGTTGATGTAGTTTCCTTTAACGGTGATTCAAAAGAAAATCTTCTCAGACTTGCTGCATGCATGGAAGAACATTTTCCACATTCCATGGCAAAAGCAGTTATGGATGCTGCAAAAGAACGTGGCCTGACTCATGAAGAAATGCATTCAAAAGTTGAATATATTGTAGCTCACGGAATTTCAACAATGGTAGATGGAAGAAAAGCAATTATAGGAAGCCATCATTTTGTATTTGAAGATGAAAAATGTACAATTCCGGTCGGAAAGGAAGAATTGTTCAGAAATCTTCCGGAAGAATATTCTCATCTGTATCTTGGAATTGAAGGGAAACTTGCCGCGGTGATCTGCATTGAAGATCCGCTTCGCCCGGAAGCTCCGGAAGTAATAAAGCAGCTTCGTAAAGCAGGATTTACACAGATCGTTATGATGACAGGAGACAGTGACCGTACCGCAAAAGCAATTGCGGCGAGAGTCGGTGTCGATAAATATTATTCCGAAGTTCTCCCGGAAGACAAAGCTAAATTTGTAGAAGAAGCCAAAGCACAGGGCCGTAAAGTCCTGATGGTAGGTGATGGAATTAATGACTCTCCGGCGCTTTCTGCAGCAGATGTTGGTATTGCGATCAGTGATGGAGCAGAACTTGCAAGAGAAATTGCGGATATCACGATTGGGGCAGATGATTTGAGTGTCATGGTTACACTGAAGGAAATCAGCAATGGTCTGATGGATAAGATCCATAAGAATTACAGACGTATCGTTGGTATTAATGGAAGTCTGATCGCTCTTGGTGTAACAGGAGTGATTCAGCCGACTATGTCTGCATTGCTTCATAATACTTCAACTTTACTGATTGGTATGGACTCTATGAAATCTGTACTCTAAAGTCAGTTCAGAATATGAAAAGTTAATTAAAGAAAACTCTTGACAGCAAGTGAAAAGTATTGTACTATCATATTAGTTAGAAACAGCTAACAAATAAAAACTTACGGATATGGAAACATATCCGTAAATTTAAAACAATAGGTTAGACACAACTAATCAACGGGAGACTTAAGGATGTTAGAAGCTGAGATCATAGCACACTGTGCACCTACGCTAGCAGGAATCAAAACTGCAAATATGTTTACTTATACACCAATGAACAGAAATAAACTGTCCATGGAAATTGAAGAGGAAAACAGAAAACTGAATTGCAGAGGTGTTTTTGTGGAAGTGCTCAGAACAAGTGAATATAAGGCACTGGTCTATGTATACCGCAAAAAGAAACTGGAACAGGATCTGCAGTGTGAAGGTGCATGTGCTCTTTTGAAAGACTGCGGTTATGAATGTCAGGAGACAGATTGCTGTATTCGACAGCTTCAGGAGCGCTTTTTTGAAAAAGATGGTTTTCCACATGAAGTTGGGCTTTTTCTTGGGTATCCTCTTGATGACGTGACTGGATTTATTGAACAGAAAGGTAAAAATTATAAATGTTGCGGAATCTGGAAAGTATATGGAAATGAAAAGCAGACTCAGATGCTTTTCCGGAAACTGAAGAAATGTTCAGAAATCTACAGACGACTTTTTGCGGATGGAAGATCAATTCTTCAGCTGACTGTTGCAGCATAAACAGAAAGGATAAGGTAAATCAAGATGAGTAAAGTAGCAGTAGTATATTGGAGTTCAACAGGAAACACAGAAGCTATGGCAAATGCAGTAGCGGAAGGAGCAAAAGCAGCAGGTGCAGAAGTTATTTCTTTTGAATCAGCTGATTTTTCAGCAGATAAAGTAGATGAATTCGATGCGATCGCGTTTGGCTGCCCGGCAATGGGAGATGAAGTTCTGGAAGAAGATGAATTCGAACCGATGTTCAACTCCTGTGAGACAAAACTTTCCGGCAAAAAGGTTGGACTTTTCGGATCTTATGGATGGGGCGATGGAGAATGGATGCATAACTGGGAAGATAAATGCAAAGAAGACGGGGCTGTTCTTGTCGCTGACGGTGTGATCTGCCAGGAAGAACCGGAGGATGATGCAGGAGAAAACTGCAAGGCGCTTGGTAAAGCACTTGCATAATTCCAGATCATTCATAAAGACAGCAAAAAATATGACAATTGAGAACCGGAGCCTGTTTCTATGGCTTCCGGTTTTTGTTTTATGAAAATTACTTCTAATTCTGTCCAAATTTCTGCCATCCGTTCACAAAACTTACATAAATCTCTGCTAAGATAAAACAAAATAGAAAGTAAATGTTTGATGGAGGAATGAAAAATGGAAGCCCCAAAGATTCTTGTAGTAGATGATGAAAGTCGTATGCGTAAGCTTGTGAAGGATTTCCTTGAAAAGAAAAATTTCCATGTACTGGAAGCCGGAGATGGTGAGGAGGCAATGGATATTTTTTATGAAGAAAAAGATATAGCACTGTTGATCCTGGATGTCATGATGCCTAAGATGGATGGCTGGGAAGTATGTCGTGAGATCCGCAAAAACTCAAAAGTACCGATCATCATGCTCACTGCCAGAGGAGATGAACGTGATGAACTTCTTGGTTTTGATCTTGGTGTAGATGAATATATTTCCAAACCATTCAGCCCGAAGATCCTGGTTGCCAGAGTAGAAGCAATCCTTCGAAGAACCGGACAGGATGCCGGAAACGATGTGCTTTCTGCTGGTGGCATCGTGATTGACAAATCTGCTCATCAGGCAAGTGTTGACGGCAAACCAATGGAACTGAGCTTTAAGGAATTTGAACTTCTTACGTATTTCCTTGAAAATCAGGGAATTGCATTATCCAGAGAAAAAATCCTGAATTCTGTATGGAATTATGATTATTTTGGGGATGCCAGAACCATTGATACACATGTCAAAAAACTCAGAAGCAAAATGGGAGATAAGGGCGAATATATCAGAACCGTCTGGGGTATGGGCTACAAATTTGAGGTAGATGAAGCATGAAACCAAAGAAGAAAACGGCAGGAAAGTCAGAAAAAAGGAAGTTTCATCCGCTGAGACAGCAGATTGAATTCTGGTTTATCGGACTATTCCTGCTCTCCATGGTGATCACAACCGTGATCAATGGACTTTTTCTGGAACATTATTATATCAGCAAAAAGACAGATGTATTACAGGAAGCTGTAAAAAATCTCGAGGCGCTGAAGATGACAACAGACTCAGATGGAAAATGCAGTGCAGATATTTCTGATGAAATGTTTAAAGACAGTTCAGAGAATAATCTTACCTGGGTAGTGATCACAGCAGATGGACAGACAGTATGTTCTGTCGGAAGCAATGAAGATCTTCTGGAGGCCCGGCTGGTCGGTTATGCTTATGATCTGGATCAGAAAAAGGATGATCATGCAAAAACACTCCAGCAAAATGAGAATTATGTTATACAGCAGGTGAGGGACCGCTTTGCTGGAATGGAATATGTGGAGAGTTGGGGAGAACTCAAAAATGGCTGCTATTTTCTGATCCGAACGCCACTGGAGAGCATACGTGAGAGCGTTTCCATATCGAATAAATTTTATTTCTATGTTGGCATTTTGATCATTGTGGTCAGTGGATTTGTGATCTGGTTTGTGACAAAGAGAATCACGCGTCCGATCAGTGAACTGACACTGCTTTCCACGAAGATGAGTGAACTGGATTTTGAGACCAAATATCAGAGCCATGCCGGAAATGAGATCGATGAGCTGGGAGAAAATTTCAACCGTATGTCTGAACAGTTGGAAAAGACGATTTCAGAGTTGAAATCTGCAAACAATGAATTACAGAAAGATATTGAGAATAAAGAACGAATCGATCAGATGAGACAGGAGTTCCTGAATAATGTTTCTCATGAGCTGAAAACTCCGATCGCGCTGGTTCAGGGATATGCAGAAGGACTGAAAGAAAATATTTCCGAAGATCCGGAAAGCCGGGAGTTTTACTGCGATGTTATCATGGATGAGGCATCCAAGATGAATAAGCTGGTTCGTAACCTTCTTACTTTGAATCAGCTGGAATCCGGAAGAGATGAAATGACCGTAGAACGCTTTGATATTGTCACTCTGATACGGGGGGTTCTGCAGTCTATGGATATCATGATCCAGCAAAAAGAGGCAAAGGTCAGCTTTGATGCAGAAAAGCCTGTCTATGTATGGGCAGATGAATTTAAAATTGAAGAAGTCGTGACAAATTATACAAGCAATGCATTGAATCATCTGGATGGAGAAAAAGAGATCGAGATCCGTGTTCTGACAGAGGAGAACCATGTGAAAGTAACGGTATTTAATACAGGTACACCGATACCGGAGGAAGATATCCCGAATCTCTGGAATAAATTCTACAAGGTAGATAAGGCGAGAACCAGAGAATATGGTGGCAGCGGTATTGGATTATCTATCGTTAAGGCGATTATGGAAGGCCTCCATCAGCAGTATGGGGTGCAGAACTATGATAATGGTGTGGAATTCTGGTTCACGTTAGACAGAAAGAATCAGTAAAACAGCACAAATCGAGACAGATGTAAAGAAATCGCTTTGCATCTGTCTTTTTTTGGGTTATACTGAAATAATATCAATGAAGACAGGATGTGAGAGACAAATGATAGGAATTATCGACTACGATGCGGGCAACATCAAAAGCGTAGAAAAAGCACTTGCATATATTGGGGAGGAGACGATCGTTTCCCGGGATCCAGAGGTGCTTTTAAAAGCAGATAAAGCGATCCTTCCTGGCGTTGGAAGCTTTGGACAGGCAATGGAGAATCTGCACAGATACAATCTGGTACCGGTCATTAAAGATATGGTAAAAAATAATACGCCGTTCCTTGGAATCTGTCTGGGACTGCAGCTGCTTTTTGAGAGCAGTGAAGAGACACCGGGAGTAGAGGGTATTGGTATTCTGAAAGGAAAAATTCTGAGAATTCCACCGGCAGAAGGACTTAAGATTCCGCATATGGGATGGAATTCGCTGCATCTGCAGAATAACGGAAGACTGTTTCAGGGAATTCCAGAGGACACATATGTATATTTTGTACATTCCTATTATCTGCATGCAGAAGAACCGGAGATTGTAAAGGCAGTGACAGACTACAGCACAACAATCCATGCATCTGTTGAAAAGGGAAATGTATTTGCATGCCAGTTCCATCCGGAGAAGAGCAGCAGATACGGCCTCAAGATCCTGGAAAATTTTGCGAAACTGGAAAAGGAGGGAAACTGATATGTTTACCAAGAGAATCATTCCCTGTCTGGATGTCAATAAAGGCTGGGTGGCTAAGGGCGCTAATTTTGTGGACCTGAAAGAGGCCGGTGATCCGGTGCAGATTGCAAAAGCAGCTACGGCCACCGGCGCCACTGAGCTGGGTTTCAGGGCAACCC
>ENA-OQKO01001751-OQKO01001751.1-human-gut-metagenome-genome-assembly--contig:-NODE-1751-length-11367-cov-3.848310_pt1 | contig 11367 bp, 7 predicted proteins | sample MGYA00242777_ERZ504796 | MGnify/ENA primary metagenome ERZ504796 (study PRJEB26092, sample SAMD00036404) | human gut metagenome | host: Homo sapiens | study: EMG produced TPA metagenomics assembly of... | reverse complement strand
GGTCAGGCGCTCCGCGGTGCAGAAGCGGTAGTACGCCTTGCCGGCCTTGACCAGCTGCTCGGCATACTGCTTGAACATGCCCATGCGCTGGCTCTGCACGTAGGGGCCGACAGGGCCGCCGATGTCGGGACCCTCGTCCCAGGTCAGGCCGGTAGCCTTGAGCGTGCCGTAGATGATGTCGGTAGCGCCCTCGACCAGGCGGCCCTGGTCGGTGTCCTCAATGCGCAGGATAAAGGTGCCGCCGTTATGGCGGGCCTGCAGATAGGTGTACAGTGCGGTGCGCAGGTTGCCGACGTGCATATAGCCCGTGGGCGACGGCGCAAAACGGGTGCGGACGGTAGACATAGTTATTACCCCTTTATAAGACATTCAATGGTTTCATTATAGGCGGACGGAAAGGCGGTGTCAATGGGAGAAAAGGCTTCCCCCAAGGGGGGAAGCTGTCAGCGGCCCTGACCGCTGACTGATGAGGGGAAACCTTGCTACCGTGATTTGTTTACAGGCAGCAACGACAAGCTTTTCCCTCATCCGGCCCTGCGGGGCCACCTTCCCCCAAGGGGGAAGGCAAAGCGCACGGGCAATCAAACCAAAAACTCCTCAAACCGATGCAAATCGTCAATTTTGACTGTGCCGCGGTAATACACGCCATCCTCGCGGTATTCCTCCGCCGCGACGCTGCCGCGGCTGCGCAAAATGTCCGCCAGCGCCAGCTTGTCATAGGGCAGCACGATCTCGATCGTGCGCACGCGGTGGTTCAGCGCCTCGTCGAGCTTTGCCAGCAGTGCGGGCAGACCGTAGCCGGTTTTCGCGCTCGTCAGCAGGATATCCGGGTCAAAGGCCACGGTGTTGGCGGTGTCGCACTTGTTGTAGACGACCAGCTGGGGGATGTCCGCGCAGTCGAGGCTGCCCAGCACCTCATCGGTCACGGCCAGCTGTTCGGCGGCCTGTGCGTCGCCCGCGTCGGCCACCTTGACGATGACATCCGCGAACGCGGCCTCCTCCAGCGTGGACTTGAACGCCTCCACCAGATGGTGCGGCAGGCGGCTGACAAAGCCGACGGTATCCACCAGAATGATTTGCAGACCGCTGGGCAGTACCAGCTTGCGGGCCGTCGGGTCCAGCGTCGCAAACAGCATGTCGGCTTCAAAAATCTGCTCGCCGCACAGCGCGTTCAGCAGGCTCGACTTGCCGACGTTCGTGTAGCCGACCAGCGCGACCACAGGCACATTGTTCTTCCGGCGGGCCCGGCGGGTCTCGCCGCGGCGCTTTTCCAGCTCCTTTAAGCGGCCCTCAAGATGCTCAATGCGGTGGTGCAGACGGCGGCGGTCCAGCTCGAGCTTTGTCTCACCGGCACCGCGGCGCGCACCGCCGCCGCCACCACCGCCGCCGCCCTGGCGGCTCAGGGATTCGCCCAGCCCCTGCAGACGCGGCAGCTGATAGCGCAGCGTGGCAAGCTCGGTCTGCAGCTTGCCCTCGTTCGTCGTGGCGCGTGCGCGGAAAATCTCCAAAATCAGCATCGTGCGGTCCAGCACCTCGACTTGCAGTGCCGCCGACAGGTTGCGGATCTGGCTGCCGGTCAGCTCGCCGTCAAAGATGGCGGCTGCCGCGTTCACATTCTGGCAGACAAGTCGCGCCTCGGCGACCTTGCCCTCACCCAGCAGCGTTGCGGCCTCGGGCGTCGCACGCTTCTGCACGACCTCGGCCACGGCGTCCATGCCGTTGGCGTCGGCCAGCGCCCGCAGCTCGTCCAGGCTGCGCGCCATATCGTACCTGCCCTGATCCAGCGCCAGCAGCACCACGGGCAGCTTCTCGGCGTCGGTGGCTTTCTGGGCAGTGGTGCCAAAGTCTAATTCTGTCGTGTTATCGGTCATAATTCCTCTTTCAAAAGATGGTAGGCGCGGCAGGGGACCGGCGTGCCGTCAAACTTGCGGTCCGTCACGTCATGGTCGTAGACAAAGCCTGCCTTCTGCAAAACTGCGCTGCTGGCAATGTTCTCATTGGCGTGGACGGCGGCCAGCCAGTCTGCGCCCACAGGGTCAAACCAGTAGTCCCGCACGGTACAGAGTGCCTCGGTGGCGTAGCCTTTATTCCACCACTTGCGGCCCAGCGCATAGCCGACCTCCCAGGCGGGGCCAAGGCGTTCGGTGTTCAGGTGCCAGCCCATCTTCAGCGCCGGGGCGGGGAAGAGGCTGATCGTGCCAAACAGCACCTGGGTGTGCTTGTCGGTGATGCCCCACTGGTAAAAGGCCGGGTCATCATAGTGTTTTTCCCACTCGTTCAGCGTCTCGGCGGTCTCGCCCCAGCTGCGGTGGGCGTTCCAGCGCAGGTATTGGGTCACCTGCCTGTCGTTGGCCCAGTTGTTGTACATCATCTCGCTGTCGTCGATGGAGAGCCGCCGCAGGACCAGCCGCTCCGTTTCCAGCTCTTGTGTGCCGCAATGCTTCATGTTGTCGCCTTACTTTCTATGGAAGATGCCGCGCAGGATGCCAAGGCCCATGCTCCAGAGTCTGGCGAGCTGTGCGCGGTAGAGGGTGCAGTAGATAAACAAAATCACGCCTACCAGCGCAAATTTTATAAAGAAGTGCTGCCACAGCAGCGTGCCGATGGCCGTGACCGCGAACGCCAGCAGAAAGCCGGAGATCGTCTTGGGGTAGCTGGCCACCGTGCGGTAGTACATCTGCCCCGTGATGCTGCGGTACAAAAACGCAAGACCGTTGCTGGCGGCCAGCGCCAGCGCCGCGCCGGTCAGCCCGAACGCGGGCACAAGCAGGGCGCAGAGCCCAAAGTTGGACAGCGCCCCCAGCCCGATGCCAAGCGTGTCATGCCACGGCTTGCGGGCAATCGAGTTGCCGTAGACTGTGCCCTCGCACAGAATGTTGAACACAACGGCCAGCATCAGCAGCGGGAAAATGGCAAGGCAGCCGCGCTTGTCCGGGAAGATGACAAAGACGATGTCCTCGAACATGACCAGCACGCAGAAGAAGCCGAAGATCAGCAAATTCAGCACGTCATGCACGCGGCAGATGCGCTCCTGCTCGTCGCGGTAATGGCTGTAGACGTAGGGCCCCCAGTAGGTGGAAAAGCCCGCCTGAATGGCCGTGACGAGCTGCGCCAGGCTGTAGCCGAAGGCAAACAGGCCCTGGGCGTTCTCGCCGCTGGCGTTGCCGACGAACGAAAGGCAGATGCCGCTGGACAGGCTGAACAAAATCTGCGCCGGGGCCAGCGCCACGCCGTAGGGCACGGTCTGGCGCGCGATGCCGCCCAGCTGTGCGCCGGGCAGCGGCGCAAACACGGCGGCGCGGTATTTATACCCAAACGCAATCGCCACAACACCAAAACTTAGAATCGCCGCAACAGCCAGAACAAAGACGTTGGATGTAAAAAAGCCCGGAAGCAGGTAAAACAGGTTGTAGCAGCCCTGCATCCAGAGCGTCTCCGCCGTGTAGGCGCGCAGGTCGTTTTCCAAGCGCAGCAGCACGTTTAAGTAGCGCACCAGCATATACAGCGCCGCGTTGAGGAACAGCAGCGGCACAATGCCCGGCCCGGCGCTGCCCAGACCGAACGCCGCTGCCAGCGGCTGCGCAAAGAACACGCTGCCCGCTACGCCCAGCAGCATCATAAACGCCGCCGAAATCCGCGTGCAGGCCGCGAACAGCTGCCGCGGCCCGGCCCCAGCGGGCGGCTCATGGTAAAAGCGCAGCAGCGCCTGATCCAGCCCCAGAATGCCGATGTTCATGATCGTGGCCGTGTAGGTCATGAAGGTGACCGGTGCGCCCAGCACCTCAGCGGGCAGCAGCCCCTTGACGATGAGCGCCAGCCCCGTGATGGCAAAGCCCAGATAGGTCGCCACCGAATATTTCATCACATTCCCGGCGAAGGATTCACCGGAGGATCTCTTTTGATCTGACATAGTTGCTTGTCCTGTCGTAACGTTGTAGGGGCCGGGCATGCCCGGCCCGCGGCCTTGCCTTTGCCGCGCGTTTGCCGTACAGTGCAGGGCCGGGCATGCCCGGCCCCTACGCGGTGGTCGTTATTTCACAAACGGCTTGATCCTTGCTTCCATCGCCGCGACCTGCTCCGGCGTCACATGCGCCTTGTCCACGTAGCCGTAGATGCGTTGGGCAAAATTGGCCAGCGGCGGGCAGAAGGCAAAGAGCTTCTTCGGCTCCCAGCCGCGGCGGTAGAGGAAGTGTACCCCCGCCCGCGCGCAGAATTTCAGCCTGTTGAAGTGCGGCGTAAAGCCGTCGCCCATCGGCTCGTCCCGCGGGGGGTTCTTGTACACGTCCTCCAGCAGGTCGGCCATCCGCTTGTAGGCGGGCGTCTCGCCGGGGTCAAAATAGCCCTCGATGACGTCCTTCGCAATCGGGAACGGCGGCTCCGGCTCGGCCATGGCGGCGGCGAACTCGTCGTAGCACGTCACGTAATGGGCGTCCTTGTAAATGACCGGGTCGTACTCGTGTTCAATGGGGACGGGGCGCAGGATGTGGCAGCTCTTGCCGGCCATGTAGACCTCGGCGATGGCGGTGCTCATCCAGATCGAGATCGAGTCCGCCGCGACGATCCACTGCTTGACCGAGTCCGCAAAGATCACGTGGAAGTTGGGGCGCTTCTTCGCCAGCTCCTCCAGCGCGGGGCTGTTCCACTCGCTGGGATGGCGGCGGTAGACAAGCTCCACCTCCGGGTGTGCGCCCAGATATTCATCGAACCAACGCAGGGTTTCCTGCATCGAAACGCGGTTGGTTTTGGCAAAGCCCGTAAAATCGGTGCCCGCCATTTTGGAAAGCTCGGCGACCTCGTCGTCGTTCATGCTGGCATAGCCGAAGCTGGAAATGTACAGGTGCAGCTGCTTGGCCGGGTCAAGGCCGAACTCCCTGCGGAGCGTTTCCTTGTCCTTAAAGTAGCCGTCAAACTCCGGGCGCAGAAAGTCCATCATGACCGCGCCGGTCACAGGCGTGTTTTTGGCGTCCATGCCGTGGGCCTGCAGGCGGGCGGCGGTGCGCTTGCCCCAGCAGGTCTGCACGCAGCGCTTGGCGTTGCCGTTCATGTTGAACCAGTCGCCCTCCTCCTGCGTGTCGGAGAGCATCTGCTCCCAGTGCAGGTTGACGATTTTGTTGCAGCGGCCAATATTGTTGTACACATGGCTGTTGATGGCCTCGTTGTCATACATGCAGCTGGCGACGAGCACCTCGGGCTTGTCTTTGCCGAACAGCCGCAGATGCTTGGGGTCCAGCAGCTGGCGGATCTCCGCCGTGTAGCCGCGCCGCTCGAGCTCGAGCTTCAGCAAAAGGTCGCTCTCATACTCGCGGACGGTGTGCTCATACAAAATCAGAAAGTCTAAAGCCATGTATAAATCCTCCTAAAGCCTTCCCCCTTGGGGCTGCGCCCGCAGGCGCGTGTCGGAGCGCAACCGCCGAAGGCGGCTCTTAGCGCGGAGACTGAAGGTGGCCCCGCAGGGCCGGATGAGGGGAGAGCTTATGGATATTGCCCATTTATGGGCGGCTGTGGGAAACTTCGCCCTCATCCGTCCGCTCCGCGGACAGCTTCCCCCGAGGGGGAAGCCTTTCAGCGTGCTATATCCCCAAACAATTCCTGCGTCCACTCCGGCAGTCCATATCGCTCATCCAGATGGAATCCGTCAAAAAACTGCTTGTCATCGTCGGTAATAACGCTGCCGCCCCACTCGTAATCCAGCAGGGTAAAGCCGCATTCATCAGCCCAGGCGGCCAGCGTCGGCAGCACCGTGCCCTGCATGGTCTCGGCGATGCCGAACACATCGCAGACCTCGGTCCGCACGTTGTCGGCCATCGGCGGCAAAACTACGATGAGCCGCACGCCCTCGCTTTGGCAGCGCCGGGCCAGCGTGTGCAGGCGGTTGAACTGCTCGTCATTCAGCGCCCAGCTTTTGCAGCGCGGCGTGATGGTCGCGGTGTAGTCGTATAATTTGCGGTGCAGCGGCAAAACTGTGCCGTCATCGGCCAGATAATCCGCCTCGACCCAGTCGCCGGATTCAATCGTATCGGGCGTGCCGCGCAGTGTGTCCATGGCAACGGTCAGCGCGTTGACGTTGTACTCGAGGTTGAAGCAGTAGGCCAGCGGATTGTTCAGCGTTTCCTCCAGCGTGGCGAAGCGGTCCGTGTTGTAGCCCGCGTTCAGCGTGTAGAACGAGACCTCGACCAGCAGTGTGTCTGCGTCGTGGCCGGAATCCAGCAGATAGTCGGCCAGGTCAAGCGTCTCTTTTAACGATGCACCGCCGAACGCAAGGTTCTGCCACGACTGCCCGGACAGGCTGTCCACAAGGCCCATATCAAAGTGGGCCAGACGACTGTCACCCAAAATCAAATTTGTGCCGGGATCCTGCTGGTATGCCCGCACCCGCGCAACCGGCTGGCTGGACGTTGCGGAGGCCTTCAGCCCGAAATAGTTGTTCGGCTCAAAGACAATGAAAAAGGCGAGCCAGAGCAGCACGGGAATTGCCAGCAGCGCCAGCTTTTTGAGAATGTTTTTCAATGGGCCACAGCCTCCTTTCGTAAGGGTGGCTTCCCCCGCGGGGGAAGCTGTCAGCGGCTCCGCCCGCTGACTGATGAGAGCAGAGCCTGAGGGTGGCGAAACCGTCTACGGGCAAGCAGGGGAAGGCAAGAGAGAGGCTGTCAGAACCCCGCGTACATACCAAATCCGCTGCTCCCAAACCCGCCGCTCTGCATGATATAGCCTGCCAGCAGGGCAATGACAAGGGCATAATACACGGCCCAGCGGTGCTTTTCATTGGCCAAACAGATTTCGGACGGCTTGTTTTTAAACGCAAACGCCCGGCGGGTGTCAAGGTAAAACGCCAGCGCCAGCACCAGCGTCACAAAGCCGTAGTACGCTGCGACCATGATGTCGTTGGCATAAAATCCGTCGGACGCGGCGGCGTACAGCTCCGACGCAAACCGCGTGGGACCCCAGCCCATAAAGCAGCGGCCCAGATACGCGAACGCATCCCCGACGGTCAGCGGTGCGGCGGCGGGGGACGACCCCACACGGAAGAACACCATGCTCACGCACCACAGTACAAACACACCGGCGCGCTTGGCCCACAGCACGCGGGCCGGGGCTTTCTTTTTCGGCTTGCCCAAACGGCGGTGCAGCAGCTCCTCGCCCAGGCGGTAGCTGGCCTGCAAAAGGCCCCACACCACAAAGGGCAGCGTGTTGCCGTGCCAGAAGCCGGAGACAAAAAACACCGTGAACACGCAAAATTCCGCGGGCAGACGGCTGATTTTGCCGCCCGTCAGCCCGGAGACATCCGCCCACGCCAGCGGCATGAACAGATAATCCTGCAGCCACGACGAAAAGCTGATGTGCCACCGGCTCCAGAAGCCCGAAAAATTCGTGGCAAAGAACGGCGTCTTGAAGTTCTCGGGCAGCTCCAGCCCCAGCAGCAGCCCCACGGCCCGCGCGACCTCGGAGTAGCCGGAGAAGTTAAAATACAGCTGGAACGTGTAAAACGCCGCGGCCAGCACCAGCATAGGCCCGCCGTAGCTGCGGTAGTTCGGGAACACTTCATCCACCAGCAGCCCCAGCACGTCGCTGACGGCCACTAACTTAAACAGGCCCAGTGCCATCAGCCGCAGCGCGCGCACCGTGCGGGCGGCGTCAAAGCGGTGCTCCTTTTTAAACTGGGGCAGCAGCGCCCCGGCGCGGCAGATGGGCCCCTGCGTGACGGTGGCAAAAAAGTTTAAAAACAGCGCACAGTCAATGAAATTCTTCTCGACCTCGCAGTCGCCGCGCGCGGCATCAATTAAGTAGGAGATCGCCGCAAAGCTGTAAAAGCTGATGCCCAGCGGCATGGCGACGGCCTGCCAGCCGCCGTCCGACGCGAACGCGCCGTTATACTTAAAGAACGCCAGGATCGCCAGCAGCCCTACAACGCCAATGCGCAGGAACGCCGTTTTGCGGGCGCCTTCCCGCGCGGTCATGCCGCGTCCGCACAGGTAGGTGAACACGGCAATGGCAATCGTGACCGGCAGCATCGACGGCATCGCCAGTGCGTAAAATACCCAGCTGGCCGCCAGCAGAAACGCGCTCTGCCAGCGCTGCGGCAGATGCAGGTAGACGGCGGCCACGACCAGCAGAAAGCCGAAAAATCCAAAACTTTGCAGGCTCATGGCCGCACCTCCCCTTTATAATCATCGGTAATTTCTTATTATACACGATTTCGCGTCCCAGCGCAAGGGATTGGGGCATAAAGAAAGCGGCAGGCCGAAGCCTGCCGCTTTAAGGGTCATAATTTTAAATCTTTTCGCCAAGCCTTTTCTCGAAAAGGCTTGTTACTCCGCAATAATGCTCTTGCCGGTCATTTCCTCGGGGACGGGCAGACCGATATAAGGCAGCATCGTCGGGGCGATGTCCGCCAGGCAGCCGCCCTCGCGCAGCTTCACGTCGCCCGCGCCGATGACCGCGAAGGGCACGACGTTGGTGGTGTGGGCCGTGAACGGGGAACCGTCGGGGTTCTTCATCTTCTCGGCGTTGCCGTGGTCGGCAGTCAGGAAAACGACGCCGCCCGCGTTCAGCACCGCGTCGGTGACCTCGCCCACGCACTTGTCAACAGCCTCGACGGCCTTGACCGCTGCGTCAAACACGCCGGTGTGGCCGACCATGTCGCAGTTGGCAAAGTTCAGGATGATGACGTCGTACTTGCCGCTCTCAATGCGGGCCTTGCACTCGTCGGCAACCTCGTAGGCGCTCATTTCGGGCTTGAGGTCGTAGGTGGCAACCTTCGGGCTGGGGATGACCTTGCGGTCCTCGCCCTCGCAGGGCTGCTCAACACCGCCGTTGAAGAAGAAGGTCACATGGGCGTACTTCTCGGTCTCGGCAATGCGCAGCTGGGTCTTACCGTTCTTGGAAAGATACTCGCCCAGAACGTTGCTCAGCTCAACCGGCGGGTAGGCAACTTCGCAGTTGGGCATGGTAGCATCATACTCAGCCATGCAGACATAGTGAACCTGCTTGCGGCCGCCGCGGCGCTCAAAGCCGGTAAAGGCATCATCGCAGAAAATGCGGGTCATCTGGCGGGCACGGTCGGGGCGGAAGTTCATGAAGATGATGGTATCGCCATCCTCCACGCGGCCACCCTCACAGGTAACGGCGGGGATCACGAATTCATCAGTCTTGCCGTCCGCATAAGAAGCCTCAATGGCCTCCTGTGCATTGGCGGCATGGTTGCCCTCGCCGTAAACAAAAGCGGCATAAGCCTTTTCTTCACGGTCCCAGTTGTTGTCACGGTCCATAGCATAGTAACGGCCACTGACACTGGCGATGGTGCCAATACCCAGCTCGTCCAACTTGGCCTGCAGGTCAGCCAGGAATCCCTTACCGGAATGGGGGTCGGTATCACGACCGTCCATGATGCAGTGCAGATAAACCTTGGTTGCGCCCATATGCTTGGCCATTTCCAGCACGCCGAACCAGTGATCGGCATGGCTGTGAACGCCGCCGGTACCAACCAAGCCCATCAGGTGGATGGCCTTGCCGGCGTCGATGGCAGCCTTCATGTTCTTGACCAGCACGGGGTTCTTGAACATTTCCGTCCTTGATGGACTTGGTGATCAGGGTGAGCTGCTGGTACACGATGCGGCCAGCACCCATGTTGGTATGGCCAACTTCAGAGTTGCCCATCTGGCCGTCGGGCAGGCCTACAGCCATGCCGGAAGCTTCGATGGTGGTCATAGGGTAATTTTTCATCAGTGCATCCAGATGCGGCTTGTTGGCAGCAACAACGGCGTTGCCATAGGTTTCGTCCGGGGTCCAGCCGAAGCCGTCCATGATGCAGAGCATTACAGGTTTCTTTGCCATTGATTGGTTCTCCCTTAGTTTTAGTTAGAAGTTAGAAGTTAGGAGGGAGGAGTTAGGAGTTTGTGGTGGACAAAGGCTCGTTACGCATCCCACCGTAGGGGCGCACAGAATAATAGATACCATTTTAGTGCCACACTTGGCTTCCCTTGAGGGAAGCTGTCTGCGCAGCAGACTGAAAGGTGGTTCCATCGGCTCAAGCCTTTCCGGTTCGGCCAATTCCTAATTTCTCATTCCTAATTGCTCATTCATTCTCAGCCTTTGGTAGCAGCTTCCACGATAACAGCAAACTGGTCTGCTTTCAGGGATGCGCCGCCGATCAGGCCGCCGTCAACATCGGGCTTGGAGAGCAGTTCCTCTGCGTTTTTGGGGTTCATGCTGCCGCCGTACTGAACGGTCAGTGCCTTGGCGGCGTCAGCGCCGTACAGCTTGCCAACCACCTTGCGGATGGCTGCGCAGACTTCCTCAGCCTGGTCAGCGGTAGCGGTCTTGCCGGTGCCGATGGCCCAGATGGGCTCGTAAGCGATAACAACGTTCTTCAGCTCGTCAGCGGTCACGCCGTTCAGCGCGATCTTGACCTGCATGCGGATCAGCTCTTCGGTCACGCCCTGTTCGCGCTGGGTCAGGCTTTCGCCCACGCAGATGATGGGCTTCAGGCCGCCGGCCAGTGCAGCCTTGGCGCGCTTGTTGACGGTTTCATCGGTTTCAGCAAAATACTGGCGGCGCTCGCTGTGGCCAACCACAACGTACTCAACGCCCAGGTCGGTCAGCATGTCAGCGCTGATCTCGCCGGTAAAAGCGCCGGATTTTTCAAAGTGAACGTTCTCAGCGCCAACATGGATGTTGGTGCCCTTGGTTTTGGCAACGGCGGTCACCAGGTCGGTGAACGGCACGCAGATCACAACTTCGCAGCCTGCATCCTTAACAGCGGGGATCAGGGCGTCAATCAGCTCAGCAGCCTCGGTAGCGGTCTTGTTCATTTTCCAGTTACCGGCAATAATTGCCTTACGGTTCTGTTTATCCATGATAAAAACTCCTTCTTATTAATTACTTATTGCTTGCGTGGATTTTCTTTGTTGTCTACCATACGGGCTACATAACAAAAAGAGCGCAGCGGCTAAGCCGCCGCGCTCCTGCGGTTTTTTAATTATGCGTTCTGGATAACGGCAATGCCGGGCAGCTCTTTGCCTTCCAGGTATTCCAGGGAAGCACCGCCGCCGGTGGAGATGTGGGTCATCTTGTCGCCCAGGCCCATCTGCTGCACAGCAGCTGCAGAATCGCCGCCGCCGATCACAGTGGTAGCGCCGCTTTCAGCCATAGCCTTGGCAACAGCCAGGGTGCCGGCTGCCAGGGTCGGGTTTTCGAACACGCCCATGGGGCCGTTCCAAACAACGGTCTTAGAAGCTTTGACGGCATCAGCAAACAGCTTCATGCCCTCGGGGCCGAAATCGCAGCCTTCCATGTCACCCGGGATTGCGGTAACGGGAACGATCTTAACTTCGTCACGTGCGCCGCTGGGATCGGGGAAACCAGCAACGC
>ENA-OQKO01001750-OQKO01001750.1-human-gut-metagenome-genome-assembly--contig:-NODE-1750-length-11368-cov-2.865137_pt1 | contig 11368 bp, 11 predicted proteins | sample MGYA00242777_ERZ504796 | MGnify/ENA primary metagenome ERZ504796 (study PRJEB26092, sample SAMD00036404) | human gut metagenome | host: Homo sapiens | study: EMG produced TPA metagenomics assembly of... | reverse complement strand
TCCCTGCCGAGCATCTGTTTCATTCGTTCAGTAAATGCTGCTGGTAAATTTACCATGGTTTTGTATTATCCTTCTTAATCAAACATATAATTCATCTTTCCTAACTAATACTACTATTACATAAACAGCAATTCCGTCAACTATTTCTGCCTCTTCTTTCCAGTATCTTTTCCGCCCCATTTTCCCACACTATCCTCATGATTCGATGGATATTTACGTTCGTTCTCCTCCCATTTTTTAGTTTCTCACTCACACGCGGATGCAATCTGTTTTCTTCCAATTTTTCCAGTATCAGCATCGCACTGCACCGACGCGGCGAATTTTTTCTCTGGTGCCTGCTCTGCGGCGGCTTTTTCTACTCCCAACTCTCCCTGTACCGCCCCCGCCAGGCAAAATGCTGCCTGCTTCTCCTCACTGCCGCTGCCCTGCTGCCCTATACCCCGGAGCACCTCCCAGTCTGTGCTATCCTTCACACGCTTCTGGCGCTGGCGGCTGCACTGTTATTTCTTTATAATCTGTTTTATTTAAGCTTGCAGTTCTATCTTTCGTCCCCAGCTCCTGCCCGTTATTCCCAAACAAACTCCCATACTACCTTTTTCAGCAAATTGACTCACTCTTTGGATTCTCCTGCTGCCCGTGGGCGCCTCTGCCTCCTGCTTCTCTGGATTTCTTGTGTTTTCTGTCTGGACAGCTGGATTTTATCGGGAATCATCAACAGTGCCATGGAGATTTGCCTGACCTTAACCGCTGGAGTACTGTTCTGGCTGTTTTTTCCTTCATTCCGCCCTGCACCGAATCATCCGCATTCCCTTTTATGATTTTAAAACATCCCCATATCAAAATATCCACAGATCAGTGAACCGTCCGTGAGACCTGGCGCGTGATTCTGATCAGCGAAGCTGACATATTCCATACAGAATCACTGTGCATCCTCGCGGAGCGTATTTTGTTTCATAGGACACATTTTTCTATGAAATAAAAAGCCAGTTCTATATCTCTCTTAATACACCAAAGATATAAAAACTGGCTTTTTACCATTCTTAGATTTTTATACCTGCTCCCTCATTTTAAGCAGATATGGTATGTAAACTTCCCGTCATACAGAGCCGGAAACTTCACCGAACGCCCACCTTAGTACACAATCTTGTACTCGCTGGAACCTTCTCCATTTACCACATAGTAAACGGCACGCTCTTCCGGTTTAACATACAGGGTCAGAGTCTCAATCTCGTCCTCTTTATGTCCCAGAGCTGCATATGCTTTCTTTGCTTCTGCCTCCAGCTTCTCGATAGAAATCTCAGAGCCTGCGTACTGTACGTATGCAACTGTCTTTACTTCCTTCTTCGCAGCTGTCTTCTTTGCTGCAGTGGTTGTCTTTGTAGTTCTCTTTGCAGTTGTTTTCTTTACGGTCACATCTGTCTCCTTTTTCTCTGCGGCTGCTGCCATCTCTTTCTTCTCTGCGAGGGCGGTCTCCTTCTTCTGTACCGGCGCTACGGCTGTTTCTTTCTTCTCTACATGTGCCAGTGCAGTTTCCTTTTTCGGAACGGATGCTACTGCCGTCTCTTTTTTCTCCACCGCTGCAACAGCTGTTTCCTTCTTTGCCACTTCCGCTACCGCTGTCTCTTTCTTTGCGACTGCTGCCACTGCCGTTTCTTTCTTCGCCACTTCAGCTACGGCTGTCTCTTTTTTCTCCACAACAGACGGAACCTTTTTCTCTTCCGTTGAAACAGATTTCTTTGCCGCTGTCTTGGCTAATGTTTTCTTTCTCTGAACCATATATCTCATCCTCCTTCTCTGCTTTCTCCGCAACGTCTTCCGGCTTGTGATTCTGTGCTCACTCACACGGCGCAGCTTTTCCGCCTTCGGCAATGCCTCATATCCGATTCATTCCCGACAGTCGAAGTAGGGACACCGCCTAATCACATCCTTGTCATTCTGCGGTATCCCCATAATTTAATTGTCTTATATTCAAGTTTCCCCAAGTTGTCTGTCCATTCAGATTATCACACAAATGGTCTTTTTCCGCCCTTGATCCACCGTCAAGCACATCCTATCCCTATTTCCATGACCTTGTCTGAACTTTAACAAATTATACGGCAATTTCCTGTTTTTGTCAACAAAACCGCTCTTCCTACCGAATCGCCAAGTACAAATTATAAAATCCAGTTACACTGACGATTCCCACCATAATCGGCGTCAGGAATCGGATGCAGAACACCCAGAGTTTTCCCAGACGGAATTTCGTACCGTCCGCCTCGATCTCCGCAAGTAGATACTCCGGTTTCCATTTCCAGCCTACATAGTAGCACATCGTGAGTCCACCGAGCGGCATCAGAATATTATCCGTTACCAGTCCAGCGAAATCAAAGACCGACTGATTCAGGATTGTGACATCACTCAGGACGCCGAAGGACAGCGCACTCGGAATGCCAAGCAGCGTGATCGCCGTACCAATCACAAGCGCCGCATGCTTGCGTTCCCAGCCCAGCGAATCAATCGCAAAAGAGGCACAGACTTCCAGAAGTGCGATCGCACTCGTAACGGCTGCGAAAAAAACCAGCGCAAAAAACAGGATTGCAAAGAAAGTTCCCCCCGCAATATTCGCAAATACCATCGGCAGTGTGCCGAAAATCAGTCCCGGTCCCTGTCCCGGCTCCAGACCGAAGGCAAATACTGCCGGAAAGATCGCGATACCCGCGAGAACCGCAATCACGGTGTCCAGACCACCGACGATCATACAGCTTTTTGGAATATTTTCCTTTCCACTCAGATAGCTTCCGTAGGTGATCGTGATACCCATACAGAGACTCAGGGAATAAAACACCTGTCCCAGTGCCGCGCTGACAGAAGAAAGCGTGAACGCCGAAAAATCCGGCTGGAAGATAAATAACAGTCCTTTCGAAGCTCCCGGAAGCGTCACGCTTCTGAAAATGATGACAAATAACAGAACCAGAAGCATCGGCATCATCAATTTGCTCGCTTTCTCAATGCCATTGATGCCAAAATAGCAGACAGCTATAGTCGCTGCCATAAATACAATATGCCAGATCACCGGCTCGCTACTGCCGATAAAGGCGTTAAAATCCGGCGCTGCCGCCGTCGTCACATAGCTGGCAATATACTTTAAAATCCAGCCGCCAATGACGCTGTAATAACTCAAAATAATAAACGCCGCCAGTACGCCGAATATACCGACAATCCGTGCGTGCGGATGAATGTCCGCATATGCCTGCACCGGATCATGCCGCGTCTTCCGTCCCAGGGACATTTCCGTGATCATAACCGGCAGTCCGAGAACGACGATAAAAAACAGATACGCAACCAGAAATGGAAATCCACCGTTCTTTCCCATCAGATATGGAAATTTCCACAGATTTCCCAATCCAATCGCCGCCCCAGCCGTCGCCATAATAAAGCCCAGCTTACTCGCCCATTGTTTGTTTTTACTCATGTGTAGCCCTCTTAGTATTCTTTCATTTCATATTTGATATAGCCTTGCGTTATAACGCAATATGGACTATTATATCGAATTTTAGGGACTATGTAAACCGTTTTTAAGTGGGAATCACGCAAAAAAGCCTGTCCCCCGACACCTTTCCCATGCCAAAAGACAGACTTTTCTCTATTTCTTAATTCAATTCATTTCCGGCAGCACACTCCCGGCATTCCAGAAAGCCACGCCGAATTTCCACTTTTTATCTTAGTCTTCGATCGTATCAATCAGGCTGTCATCATCAAAGTAATTGATCCGCATCGAAGCCTTCACATCGCGAAGTGTCTCAGCAGCCTTCGCCTCTGCTGCCTTGCTTCCCTCTTTCAAGATGTCAAATACATCCGGGATTCTCTTCTCCCATTCCTGGCGTCTCGCGCGAATCGGAGCCAGTTCAGCCTGCATGACGTTGTTTAAGAATTTCTTCACCTTCACATCGCCCAGACCACCTCTCTGGTAATGCGCTTTCAGCTCGTCCAGGTTCTGGTAATCCGGCAGGAACTCTGCAAAATACTCCGGACGGCAGAATGCATCCAGATAGATGAAGACCGGATTGCCCTCGACTTTACCCGGATCCTCGACACGCAGGTGATTTGGATCTGTAAACATGGACATGATCTTCTTCTTCACATCTGCTTCCGAATCAGAGAGGTAGATGCAGTTTCCAAGCGATTTGCTCATCTTTGCCTTTCCATCGATACCCGGCAGACGCAGACACGCCTTGTTGGACGGAAGCAGAATCTCCGGTTCCGTCAGGGTCTCGCCGTACACGCTGTTGAATTTATGGACGATCTCCTTGCACTGCTCTAACATCGGCATCTGATCCTCTCCAACCGGAACGGTCGTCGCGCGGAATGCAGTGATATCCGCCGCCTTGCTAATCGGATAAGTAAAGAATCCAACCGGGATGCTTGCCTCAAAATTACGCATCTGAATCTCCGCTTTTACGGTAGGATTTCGCTGTACACGGGATACCGTAACCAGGTTCATATAGTAGAAAGTAAGCTCTGTCAGCTCCGGCACCATCGACTGAATAAAGATGGTGGATTTCTCCGGGTCAATTCCACAAGCCAGATAGTCCAGGGCAACCTGCAGAATATTTTTACGCACCTTTTCCGGGTGATCTGCGTTATCTGTCAGCGCCTGTGCATCGGCAATCATAATATAGATCTCGTCGAATTTGCCGGAATTCTGAAGTCTCACTCTCTCGCTCAGAGAGCCAACATAATGTCCGACATGTAAGCGCCCGGTAGGACGATCGCCGGTTAAAATAATTTTCTTCATCTATTTGTTTCCCCTTCCATTCTGGTGTTTTTTCTTTAATGGATTTTTGCGCGTGACTGTGAAGGTACTGAACAGTTACGAAAATATTATATATCCTGGCTGGCAGACTGTCAACATTCTGAGACTCCATCTTCCCCAGTAACGCCCTGTTGTTTACTGTACACGCATACGTGCCCAGTAACGGAATTTGCCGTGGCTTCGCATTTAAATACGGCAAATTCCTGCTGCCACCACGTTTTCTCACGGCACTTTCGGTTCCAAAAGTGCCTACCCGTGAACAGTAACTCTGTTACCATTCTTGTCTTGCATATATATGTTAAACACCAGAATTTCCAGTTCCGGAAATTTACTTGCTCTGCGCAAACAGCCAGTCTCTGACTGCTTCTGGCTCTTACTCCTGCAGGTTTACCATCACATCCGAAACATCTACTTTCTTATCGATCAGCCCGCTCTTGCTCATCCAGTCGATGTTTTCCTGCCAGCACTCTTCGGTCTGGGTCAGGAACGGAACCTCATCGCTCTCCATGAGCGGCAGAAGTGTCTCACAGGACTTTTCCTCCACGCTCTGGGTCAGAGGGAAGTTTTCCTCATTCTGATTATTCATCAGGATTGCCAGGCAGCCATTCGGATCGTTCTTAAAGTCTTCAAAGCCCTTCTTCGATGCGCGTAAGAATCCTTCCAGAACTTCCGGCTCCTGCTGGATCATTTCGTTGTTGGCAAGGAATACTTCCTCATAATAATTCGGGATTCCATATCCATCTGCCATGAAGTAGTTGACATCAAAGCCCTCTTCCTCCATCTGCGGAACCTCATGGTTGACAAGGCATCCGATCGTCGCATCCACATTGCCGGTCGTCATAGAACTCATCAGTTCAAATCCGACATCGATCAGGTTTACATCCGATGCATCCGCTCCCACATATTCCATCATGCTCTTGACAACCGCCTCGCTGAGTGCTGTTCCGCCGTAACCAACGGTTTTTCCAACCAAATTTTCCGGTCCTGTGATATTCTTATCCTTTAAAGAAAGAACGACACTTAACGGGGACTGCACGATCGCACCGATGGATTTGATCTTCGTTCCCTGATTGGCAACCGCCTGGATCACATCCTGCTGATAGTACATGCCTATCTCCGCCTTTCCAGCCGCTACCAGTGATAACGCATCGTTCGCATTGGCCGGAAAACGCACATTCACATCCAGTCCTTCTTCCGCATAATAGCCGCGCTCGATCGCCGTATAAATAAAGGTATGGATCGCATTCGGATACCAGTCAAGAACCACATTGATCTCTTTAAGATCCTGACTTTTTCCATCTTCCGAGGCCTGTTTCGCATCCGTGCCCTCTGCCTGAGCAGCTGTCTCACTCTTTTCGCTGGCCGTTCCACATCCGCCAAGTGTCATCATTCCCATCACTGCTGCCATCACTGCGGCAGCCATTCTCATTCGTTTTTTCATCTCATATCCTTTCAGTTTTACAAATTTCCGTTTATATTTCCCTATCACTTATCTGTTTTCCAGTTTTTTTGCATATGACTTGCTGGATTCACATACCAATCTCAACGATCTGGACTTCTTCACGAGTAGCTCTTTTTGTGAATACACTTTTTCGGCCTGCAGCACACATTTCAAAAATACAGACTTTTCAATATCCGCACACATACTTCAAAATTTCATCCTATATCACAATTCCCTACTCATTCCTCCAGAAAATCATCCGCTTTTCAAGCAGCGAGACAAACCACGTTGCCGCCATCGCCACTACCGATAAGAGCAGAATCGGTGCAAATACACCGGCTCCATCTAACTGGGTCATCATTCTCCGGCTGAAATATCCGAGTCCGCTCTGGGCGCCCAGCCATTCTCCAATCGCCGCTCCGATGATCGACAGCGGTACCGCCATCTTGATCGCTGAAAAAAAGTACGGAAGCGTCGCCGGAATCTTTAATTTCAAAAAGATCTGACGTTTATCCGCGCCAAATGTAAACAAAAGTTCTTCCATTTCCGTCTTCACCGACCGGAACCCGTCAAATACCGTGATCGTGATCGGGAAAAACGTAATCAGCACCGTTACCAGCACCTTGCTCCAGATCGTGTAGCCAAACCAAAGGACAAACAGCGGCGCCAGCGCCGTCGTCGGGATCGTCTGCGAGGCGATGATCAGCGGATACAGCGCCTTTCTTGCCGTCTCACTGGCATCCATCAGCACAGCCAGTCCCACGCCCAGCACGATCGAGATCAAAAGTCCAATCACGACTACCGACATCGTCGCCGGCAGATGTGCCGTAAATAATGGACCCCGAAGTTCCCACAGCCGTACAACCACCTGAACCGGAGACGGGAGAATATAGGCCGCATCAATCCCCATAGCCGCTGCCTGCCATGTAAACAGAAGCACCGCCACCAAAATCAGGGCTGGAAGATTCGCATTCATCCGGCTTCCCATTTTATTTGTTTTTTTCTGTTCCATCACGCCTTCTCCTTCTTAAGCATTCCGATCAGTTCTTCCTTTAAGGACAGAATCTCCGGTCTGCGAAGCTCTTCCCGGGATCGCGGATATCCCGCCGGGACCTCGATGGAGCGCAGATGTGTGATCGGTGACTGTTCCACCACGAGAATCCGGCTAGACAGAAACACCGCTTCTTCCACATCATGCGTGATGAAAAGAACCGTCTTTTTCTCCTTCTCCCACTGTTCCAGAAGCCACTCCCGCATAGACAGTCTTGTCAGATAATCCAGGGCTGAAAACGGCTCATCCAAAAGCAGAAGGTCTGAACCCGTCAGAACCGTTCTCGCAAAGGCGGCTCTCTGGCGCATACCGCCGGAAAGCTCTTTCGGCGTCTTATCTCCCCAGTCTGCAAGCCCAACCGATTGAAGCGCATCATCCGCTTTTTTCTGCATCTGTTCCTTCGAATATCCGCCCTGAATCTCCATCGGAAGCATCAGATTCTCCCGCACGGTGCGCCATGGAAACAGCAGATCCTGCTGCGGCATATATCCGCAGTAATTTTTCTTCGTTTCGATCGATTCCCCATCCACCCGGATCACACCGGAAGCCGGGGTAAGAAGTTTATTTACCAGCCGGAAGATCGTACTTTTTCCACAGCCGGAAGCGCCGATGATGGACACAAACTCCCCATCCTGGACTTCAAATGACAGATGGTCAATGATCGAAAAATCCTCTACCGCATATTGGAAACGCACGTTGTCAAATGTAAGCATATTTACCGCCTCATTTCCCACGCCATATCCCAGAATGCCGCTTCATAGCGGGAGCAGGCCACAAAAATATCCACCAGATGTTTCTTTTGTTTCTCAGACAGCTCCTCTGCCAGACGGTTCATCCACTCTACAAGGACTTCATTTTCCTTGTGGTAAGACTCGGAAGCGTATCCCCGGATCCACTCCCCATAAAATGGATGTTTGTCGGCATCCGGTCTGTCTGCTGCGATTTTCTTCGCAATCCATTCATAGCTGAGGGCGCAGGACAATATCGCTGCTGCCGCCTCCGGCGTGCCCCCCTCATAAGCGATGCGAAGCATATAAGAAGTATAAGAAAGGTTATCCAGAGCGACCGGCGTCTGTTCCGCCTCTTCTCTGGTTATCCCCAAACGTTCCATGTAAGCACGGTGAATATCCATCTCCCCATCCAGAATCGAGTGGGTATATCCGGCAAACAGGCGCATAAATGCGAGATCCGTTGATTTTGCCGCCCCGATGGAAAACACCTTTGTGTAATCAATCAGATACAGATAATCCTGTATCATATAATATTTGAATTTATCATGATCCAGACTGCCGTCCGCAATGCCTTTTACGAACGGTTTTTCATTGTAACCAGCCCAGATCTCCTTTGTGGCTTCCAAAAGCCTCTCTGTCATTGTCATACGCGTTCCTCCGCAAATCCTTTTCCGCGAAAATCAAATCCGTGATCCATCGGTCCGGATCCATGTCCGAGGTCCAGCATGGCTGCCAGCGCTCCGGAGATGTAAGCCTTTGCGCGTTCCACCGCCGTATCGAGGTCATAACCCTTCGCCAGATTGGAGGCGATGGCGCTCGATAAGGTGCAGCCGGTTCCGTGGGTGTTCGGGTTGTCGATACGCTTACCGTTGAACCAGCGGTAGCTGCCGTCGCGGTATAACAGGTCGTTGGCATCATTTAACTGATGACCGCCCTTGCAGAGAACCGCACAGTGATATGTCTCACTGCTCAGTTTTGCCACTGCGATCATGTCCTCGGCGGACTTTACTTCCATCCCTGATAAAACCTCTGTCTCCGGGATATTCGGGGTCAGGACCGCCGCCATCGGAAACAGGTATTCTTTTAATGTGCCGATGGCCTCGTCGCTGATCAGCTTTGATCCGCTTGTCGCCACCATGCCCGGGTCCACAACGATCTTTTCTGCTTTGTGTTCATGAAGCTTCTTTGCGATGGACTTGATCAGTCCCGCAGAAGAAACCATTCCGATCTTTACCGCGTCCGGACGGATGTCCGTAAATACGCTGTCGATCTCCTGTTCCAGGAATTCCGGTGTTACCTCGAAAATCCCCTGGACGCCGGTCGTGTTCTGGGCCGTCAGTGCTGTGATCGCGCTCATTCCGTATACTCCGTTTGCGATCATCGTCTTTAAATCGGCCTGGATGCCGGCGCCTCCGCTGGAATCACTTCCAGCGATCGTTAATGCTGTCTTCATCATAAAAAACTCCTTTCAGGCATCAATAACTTTTTATTAGGCGACGCAAGGTGGTGCCCCCAATGTGCCGCCGCGGAAGTATATTTCCGCTTGATCTATTCCAAAACCCAGAGGGAAAATTGCTGCTCTGTGAATTTAACATTCATATTTTCAGGCAAGTAGTATTTTTCTTCTGGCTTATTGGCTTGTTTGAATGTAGTGTTTAAAAAATTATATTATAAGATTTCTCTTACCGCCTCTTTCAGTTCTCGTGTCGCCTTCTCAATATCCTCCGCCGCAAAGATCGCGCTGACGACCGCAACGCCGTCCACGCCGGTTCCCTTAAGGGGCTCCAGGCGGTTCTTATTGATTCCGCCGATGGCTACCACCGGAATATCCACCGCCTGACAGATCTCAGAGAGTACCTCCGGTGTCACCGCTGTGGCGTCCTTTTTTGTTCCTGTCGGATACATTGCTCCGACGCCGAGGTAATCTGCCCCGTGCTTTTTCGCAAGAAGCGCCTGTTCCACCGTCTTACAGGAAACACCGATGATCTTATCCGGTCCCAGCTTTTCCCTCACTTTTCCAGTTTCCATATCGCTCTGTCCCACATGAACGCCGTCCGCGTCTATCTTAAGAGCGATATCCACGTTGTCGTTGATCACAAAGGGAACATGATATTCGGCACAGAGCTTTTTGATCTTCTTCGCCTCTTCTAAAAACAGTTCCTCATCCAGCTCTTTTTCCCTCAGCTGAACGAATGTTGCTCCTCCCTTTAAAGCCTTTTCCACCTGGCTCTCCAGAGTCTCACCATTTAACCACGCGCGGTCTGTCACCGCGTAAAGCAGCATATCTTCCGGTCTGCAGTTCATATCTTCTACCTCCTACAATACATGAAACGCGCCTCGCACATTCCCGCTCCTCGCGCGGCCGCTTGCGACGATCTACATCTTCGCACGAGTGCACAGCATTGGCACGTCAGTACCTTTTGTGTAATAGGGAATTCCCCGGAATTCCTGTTATAACAAGTGAAAACACGCTTCGCGAGTTTCCCCTTGTTATCGCGACAGTCGCCAAGGTCTCGCGCAAGCGCGGACTTTGGCTCGTTGTTCGCGTAAAAAAAGGAGACACCCGCAGGTATCTCCACTTCTACTCTTTCTCTTCAGCAGCTTCCTACGTTGGCATGATCCAAATCAGGTATACGGGTCTTGGCGATGCAGCCAACTCTCAGCCTGATCCGTCAGGCTCCCCGGTCTGTTTATTTTCTTTTTTCTGACAAGATTTACTATATACTTTCCGCGCGGAAAAGTCAAGTTTGCACCCGGTTTCGTACATGCTTTCGTACATGCTTTCAAGACTGCGAATTTCGCATGGATCCATCGATATTTTTCATATATTCCGTGCAGCCTGCTTACAGCCTTGTGTTCCCCGCCCATCGCTTTTTCCCGGCGGCCTTTCAGAAATTTCCTCTCTTGCCTTTTTCCATCTCCTGTGCTACAATCCAAATCGGTTAACGGAATGCAGCATGAGGGGGAGCGCCCTGGTGCTGCGGTCAATTCAATTACTTGATGACGAAGACCAGATTGCGAGGGAGCCCGTGTTCCGGGCTGAGAGGATCCCAGAAAGGATCGACCGTCCCATGCCGCGGATCCATGTCCGCGGCTTGTCAGCATTCTGCCTGAAAGTCATTTTTACGGCATGCTGCAAAAGGCATGCCTTTTTCTTTATCCGCCTGTTTCTTCCGGATTCATGGCAGCTGAATGCGTTCTATTTCTTATTCGGAACGATCACGCTCTCACAGTGTCCTGACCATTAGCGGATATTGAAACTATTTCACCGTATTTCCCGGTGTCCCATTCTTTCAGCAGAAAATATATTCTGCCCTGACGGGCTATGGCGGTATTATATTATGAGAAAATTT
>ENA-OQKO01001739-OQKO01001739.1-human-gut-metagenome-genome-assembly--contig:-NODE-1739-length-11456-cov-3.855150_pt1 | contig 11456 bp, 8 predicted proteins | sample MGYA00242777_ERZ504796 | MGnify/ENA primary metagenome ERZ504796 (study PRJEB26092, sample SAMD00036404) | human gut metagenome | host: Homo sapiens | study: EMG produced TPA metagenomics assembly of... | reverse complement strand
CAGGATGCGCACCTTGCGGCGCACCGCATCCGGGTGGCACACTGCACCCAGCAGGCCGTTGTCGTGGTGGATGCAGGCACCCTGCAGGATGATCCGGCTGCCGTTGAGCAGCAGGCCCTCCCTGCCCCAGGCAAGGCTGCGGATGCCAAAGCGGGCCGCTGCCGTGTCGGTGCCGTAGGCCGCCTGCAGGGTGTACAGCTGCGGGTGCTCCGGGCCCCAGAGCGCTGCCTCTGGCAGTTTCAGGCGCACCGGCTTTCCGGCCTCAGCGGACGCACTGGCCAGCACGGTAGTGCCGTCCAGCACCTGCAGCTGTACGGTGCCCGGGGCGCTGGCCGCCGCCGTGACTTCCACCTCCGGCGGGTCGATGGACACGGTGCGCACCCGCAGGCCGTCCAGCAGCAGGTGTGCTTCCGGGCCCACCCACAGGGTGACCGGGCGGTAGATGCCCGCGCCGGAATACCATCGGCTGTTGGGCTGGTCGGCGTTGCGGGCGATCACCTGCAGCACGTTTTCGGCATCAAAGTCCAGCTTCCCGGTCAGGTCTACCTTGAAGTCGGTGTAGCCGTAGGGGTTGAACGCGAGCTTCTCGCCGTTGAGCCAGACTTCGGCGTTGTGGTATACGCCCTCGAATTCCAGCACAAGGGTCTGGCCCTGCAGGGCTGCGTCCGGGGTGAAGCGTTTTTCGTAAAGGTAATCATAGCCCTCGTACCAGCCGGTGTTGGTGCCGCCGGGGGCCGTCTCGGTACGGGGTTCGGCCAGTGCCGCATCATGGGGCAGGGTGACCGGCACGGCCGGCCCCTCTTCCAACAGGTGACGGCAGGTCCAGCCGGTGTTGAACGAACAGGCGATCACAGGCATCTGCCTCCTTTCATTTGATCACAAGATAAGGTCCGGAACCCAAAATACCGCCCGGCAGAGCTTCTCCGCCGGGCGGCTGGGGGATTCATCCGTTCTTTGCGGAGAAGCCTTCCACGATCAGGGTCACGATGCCGACCAGGTAGCACACGGCACCCACGATGGAGATGTGCAGGGCCGTGGCCTCAGAGGCCGGATAGTTGACCGGGATGAAGTAGACGTCCGCAGCCAGCGAAACGCGGGCCAGAACGAATACGGCGAAGCTGCCGATCAGGCAGACATTGGCTGCCACCAGCAGCACGTCATTGACCACGGCGGGCAGCTTGCTGCCGGCGAACTGGCGCAGAGCCAGGCACACCAGCGCGGCCACGGTGAGCACCACCGGCAGGGTGCTGGTGGCCGAAGCCGCCAGATAGCCCACCATCGAGGTGTAACCATAGACTGCAAGGCCGATCACACTAGCCACAGCAGCCACGATCGTCTTCGTGTTCAGTTTCGTTTTCATGGCTCAGGCCTCCTTTGCAGTCTTCTGCTTCTTGCTCTTGACCGCAGACACGACGTACAGCAGGGCGCACAGTGCGGTGAGGGCTGCAAAGCCGTAGATGCACACGCGGTAGCTCATACGCCACCAGGTCATCACGCTGATGGTGCGGGTGGTGGAGTTGACGCCGTTCATGGCGGCACTGTTGGCCAGAGCGTACAGCAGGTAATGGATGTTCTGCTTGATGGCCAGCAGCATGGCGCGGTCGCCCTTCAGAGCGTCAGCATTCCAGTAGGTGATGCTGTCGTCCTTGCCGAAACCGCAGAATGCGGTAGTGCCGGCCAGGATGGACTCCTTGGGAGAAGCATGCAGGGTAACACCGGTAAAGTCGGTGACGTTGTAGCCCTTGAAGCCCCACTCGTTGCGCATGATCTGCACCTGGACACCAGCGTTTGCGCTGGAGGCCACGGCACCAATGCGGTTGTAGGAGCTCATCACGCCCAGAGCACCCACCGTGTAGGTGTCATCACGGGAAGGATTCGCCTCGAAGGAAGCGGGCTTGCCGTTGCCCTCAAAGGCCTGCTGCAGGTTGCGCAGCTCCAGCTCGCGGGCCTTCTGCTCAGTCATAAAGACTGCGATGCCGGAGCGGTTGATCTCCTGATCGTTGAAGGCGGCGTGCTTGATGTTGACCAGGGTGCCCTTGCTCTGAGCGCCCTGCACCACAGCGGAACCGGTGTAACCGGACAGGACGGGGTCCTCGGAGTAATACTCTGCGCCGCGGGCGTTGTAGCCGTGACGATGGATGTTCATGCCGGGGCCGATCATGATGGGCAGGTTCAGCACCAGAGTGCTCTCGCCCAGGGTGATCTCACCCACGCGGTAAGCCAGTTCCTTGTTCCAGCTGTAAGCAATGTTCTCCGGGGTGGGGCCGACGCGGGTGCCGTAGTCGTAATCGGCAGCATCTGCATACGGGGTGCCCTGGTAGCTGCCCTCGGTCAGGTAGTGCGAGTCGGAACCGTTGGGACCGTCGTCGGCTGCGTACTGCAGCAGGCCCACAGAGTCGATGTTCTGGATGTTGTGGAAGGCGTTGGAGGCAAAGTTCAGGAACTCGTCGATGGTCACTTTGCCGACCAGCTCATCCCAGCGGGGATCGTCGAAGTCCGCGCCCTTCAGGTCGTTCAGGGTCAGGGTGCTGGTGGTGTCGCCGAATACGATGTCCGAAGTGTCCTCATCGGTCTTGATGTCGATGAAGTCGTTGGCCAGCAGGGTGGCCAGACGGTCCTCGGCCTTCAGGCCGGTGATGGTGGTGGGGAAGGTGCCGTCCCAGTCGCTGCGGGACAGATAAGTAGCGGTGCCGGGGATGAAGGTGTTGATGTCCATGGAGTAGTCGCCGTCGCTCACTGCGTTGGTGATCTCCACGCCGGCCTTGCTCACAGAGAAGGTGTCGGCATCCACAGCGCCGTCCCAGGTCCACTGGTAGGTCTTGGAAGCATCGCCGTCGGCGGTCATGCCGTCGGCAGTGGTCTTGCCCTGAGCAGCCAGGATGTTGTTCAGAGCATCATGGGCGTCAGAGCCGATGGCGAAGTAGTAGTCGCCCGGGTCCACGATGAAGGTCTTGGCGTTCTGGCTGTCGTAGCTGGCCAGCAGGCTCATGTCCACATTCATGGCAATGGTCTGGCTCTCGCCGGGCTGCAGGGTGTTGGTCTTTTCGTAGTCCATCAGCTGCAGGGCGGACTTTTCGATGCCGTTCTGCTTGTCGTAGTCGGTGTAGGGTGCGCTGGCGTACAGCTGCACGACAGCCTTGCCGGCCACATCGCCGGTGTTGGTGGTGGTCACGGTCACGGTAGCGGTGCGCTTGTCACCGGTGATGACCACGCTGTCCAGGGTCTGCTCAAAGGTGGTGTAGCTCATGCCGTAGCCGAAGGGATAGACCACCTCGTTGTCGTAGCTCCAGGTGCCGTCGCTGGCGGCCACGGTGCCGTCGGCGTTGGCGTAGGTACCGGCAGAGGCATTGGCACCGCCGTTGCCCAGCACGATGTCCGCATAACGGGTCTCGTAGTAACGGTAGCCGGTGTAGATGCCCTCGGTCTCGATCAGGTAGGAGTTGACGCTGGTGCCCTCAGCAAAGTCCGAAGCGTTTGCCCAGGGGATGTTGCCAAAGTTCTGCATGGCGGGAGCCAGTGCACCGTTCTTGACGAAGGTATCGCCCAGATGGGCAGAGGGAGCCACGGTGCCGTTCAGCACGTCGGCCACGCCGTAGAAGCCATAAGCACCGGGGTAGCCCACCCACAGGATGGCGTCAATGTCGGGGTCCTCTTCCAGGTTGGAGATCTCCATGGGGTTGGCTGCGTTGACCAGCACGATGACCTTGTCGAAATTGGCCTTTGCTTCCTCGATCATGGCCATTTCTTCATCGCTCAGGCTCAGGATGTTGCCGTTGACGGTGTGCACGCCGTCTGCCAGGCCTTCCTCGCCGGGGTAGTATGCACCGGCTTCGCCGCCGACACGGCTCACCACCACGATGGCAGCGTCGCCGTACTCGGTGTACTTGGACTCAAAGTCGGGGTTGAGCTGCTTGAGCTCGTCCAGGGTCAGCTCGTGGGGATCATCGTAAGCGGTGATCTCGGCGTAAGCCGGCAGGATGCCGCCGCCGAACTGAGGCTTGGTCCATTCCTTGTCCGCAAAGAATGCCTCGTAAGCCGCCAGGGTCTCCGGGTTCAGCTGGAAGCCGCGCTCGGTAAAGGCGTCAAAGATCTGCACGGTGGACTTGCCGTCCGGCACGCTGCCGCCGCTGTTGCCGTAAACAGGAGCATAGCTGCGGACGCCCAGCATGGTGATCTTGGCATCCTTGGCCAGAGGCAGGGCACCGTTCTCGTTCTTCAGCAGGGCAAAGGTCTCCTGCGAAGCCTCGATGGCGAAGTCCTTGAAGCCCTCGTAGGCTTCTTTGGCCGTGGTGAATTCCGACTTGTAGGTCCAAGCATCGGATTCATCGTCCGACTGCTCGGTCACAGTCTGGGTGCTGCGGGTGCCCAGGAAGGCATCCACAGAGGTGCGGTAGAGCTCCAGGATGTTGCCTGCCATCATGGAAACGGCCAGAAGCAGGGCAAACACCATGGTCAAACCGCGCCACAGGTTTTTCTTCTTCAACATTTTGTCCTCCTTTGAAAGTTGTCCGCTCTCCCCCTGTGCGGTGCGGAAGCAAACGCCGCACAAAAAGAAACCGGCAGAGTGATTCAAAGCTCTGCCGATAGTATAGAGGTTTTGTGAAAATTTACAACAGATTTTTCCCAAACTGTCATTTTGGGGTCCTGAACTGTCATTTGAGCGGCAGGAGTGCCACCAGACGGAACATGCCGTCCTGTGCCTGCATCGTCAGGGTGCCGCCGTGCTGCTGCACGATGCGGCGGATGCTCTTAACGCCAAAACCGTGCCACCGGGCGTCCCCCTTGGTGGTCTGGGGCAGGCCGTCCACAAAGTGCAGCGGCTCGGCGGCGCAGTTCTCCATGCGGATGAGCAGCATGCCCCGCTCGGCCCGCACCTGCAGGCCGATGTAGCGGCGGTCCGGCTCCAGCGGGGTCACCGCCTCGATGGCGTTGTCCAGCGCGTTGCCGAACAGCGAGTACACCTCGCCGGGCTTCAGGAAGTCCAGCTTTGCACCGTCGGCGATGTAATCCAGCTGGATGCCGCGGCCCTTGCACACGATGGAGCGCTCTGCCAGCAGCACGTCCAACGTCTCGTTGCCGGTCTTGACCGTGGAGTCGTAGATATCCACCGCCTTTTTCAGCTCGTCCAGCTCCTCGGTCGGCACCCGGCTGCCCAGCGTGTACAGCTGCTTGCGGATGTCATGGCACTTGATGTTGATGAGCTCCACCGTCTCCTTGGACAGCTCCATCTGCTGGCGCTGCTGGCGCATCATCTGCTGCAGCACCATGTTGTCCCACTCGGCGTCGCTGCGCTGCAGGATCTCACACAGCAGGAAGAACAGCAGGATGGTGGTCACCTCGTCGTAGACGCTGTAGGTAGTAAAGATGCGCGGGGCACTGTCCACACTAAAGGCGTTGAACAGGTTGACGAAGATGTTCATGCTCAGCTGGTAGCCCACCATGATAAAAGTCATCGTGCGCCCGGGCAGTGTGCCCAGATTGCGGCTGTGCAGCCGCCGGGTGAGGGTCAGGCAGCACACCGCGAACAGCAGCACGAAAAGGCCCAGATAGACCCACCGGCTCCAGGCCCAGTACTGCCGGTCCATGTGGTACACCGCATTCTGCAGCAGCTTGGCCCCCCGGTAGATGATGTGCTGCATGGTGCCCGCAGCCGTTGCATAGAACACCGCCCACGCTGCCGCGATGCGGAAGCACAGCCGGATACCCACCGCCGCGATGCTCCACAGCAGAAAGGTGCGCAGCGACTCGGTGTAGAGGTTGTGGGGCACCTGCTCCCACACGATGGTAAAGCAGGCCTCCGCCAGCAGGATGCCGGTCAGCCGCGCCGCAAAGCGCTCCTGCCGCTCCAGCTTCCAGGTGGTGGCCGCCACGCACGCCAGCAGTTCCAGCACATAGCCGTGGCGTTCAAACAGATCGATGACCGTACTCATAGCACAAATTCGTTGCCCATGCTGCGGGCCAGTTCCTCCATGAATTCCTTTTTGCGCAGACGGCTGATCTGCAGCTTCTCCCCGTTGGAAAGCACTACGTCGCTGCCGGTGACGGTCTGGATGTGCTTCTGGTTGACCAGATAACACTTGTTGCAGCGCAGGAAGCCCTTGCCGTGCAGCCGCTGTTCGGCGTCCTGCAGGGTTCCGGTGCCCGGCAGCTGGCCTTTTTCGGTGTGATAGGTCAGCTTGTGGCCCTGCACCTCGATGTAATAGATCTCCCACAGCAACAGCCGCTGGGTGCCGGTGGGCAGGGCCACCATCACGCTCTCGGCGGCGGCGCGCCAGCGCTGGGCCGCACGGTCCAGCTTGATGCTCAGCGGCCCATACTGGGCAGGCTTGATGATGTAGTCCAACGCATCCACCTCATAGCCCTTGACCGCAAACTGGGCCATGTTGGTCACAAAGATCAGGATGACCTGCTGGTCGATCTCCCGCAGGCGGTGGGCCGCCTCCATGCCGTTGATGCCCGGCAGCTCGATGTCCATGAACACGATGTCATAGTCGGCACGGTAATGTTCCAGAAACGACGCCGCATCCCCGAAGGCCGTGGTCTCCAGCGGGATATCCCGCTCTGCCGAGTAGCGGGCAAGGCATTCTTTCAGATGTTCCAGCTCTCTGGGGCTGTCCTCCACGATCGCACAGCGCAGCATCCGGTTCTCCCCTTCACAAAAACTTTTCGGAATCAGTATAGCGCAATCTGTAAAAAATGGCAACAATTGCCCTTGCACACAATAAACAACCACCAGCCGAGCTGGTGGTTGTTCCTTCATTTTTGTCGATTCGTGTCCATTGGGAAACAGCTGAAGGTTTTTCACGCTCACAGGGTCCGGCCTTGCCCACATTGCAAAAGCCAAAATATTTTCAACATTCAATCAAAAAACAAGGCAATGTGTTGACTTTTGCGGAAAGTCTTGCTATAGTATGAGATACAAGGATTCCATATAGGTTCTGCGTGAGAGAATGAGAGACGCACAACAGCCCCTTTCGGCTTGTGGTGCGTCTTTTTCTTTTTGCAAGGTTGGAATCTTCTCTGCGTTTTTCCGTGTGCACCGGAAGTACAGCAGTCCCAAAGACCCGATGGGAGAATGGCCATTCCCGTCCATCATCACAAGAATGACACGATACCAAGAGACTGTCAAAAGGAGAACAGAATCATGAAAAAGATTTCGCGGAAAAGTTTCCTGAAGCTGGCAGCCGCCACCACTGCCGGAACTGCTATGGCTCCCGCTCTCATGGGCTGTGCCTGGCCTGACACGCAGGACCACACCCCCTACAAAGGCGATATCGTGTTGCTGCTGAGCAACGATATCCACTCCAATCTGGGTACTTCTAAGATCATGAGTACGGACGGCTCTACCCGGATCACCGGCGGCGTGGCGCGAATGGCCGCCGCACAGGCCGGGGTACGCCACCGAGCCTTTGGCAAAACCCTGACCTTGGACGGTGGTGACTACTCCCAGGGAACTCCTTACCAGGACGGCTATCAGAAGGGCTGGGAGATCCTGGCCCTGGCCGAAATGCAGGTAGATTTCTGCACCCTGGGCAACCACGAATTCGACGTGGGCGATCAGGCCGTCGAAAACTCCTGGGTCAACGCCCGGAAAAACCGGCTGCGCTACGGGGTCTACCGCAAACTGCCCCAGTTGCTGGTATCCAATATGTTCATCAAATACAACGCCAACGGCGAGCCGATCTCTTATACCAGCGCCGACATCCGCCCCGATGACCTGAGCACCAATGCTTTTGGTGCCGGGGCCTACGCCAAGACCGGAGCCAAAAACTACGCCATCCGCCAGGTAGCAGGCTACAGGGTGGGTCTGTTTGCCCTGGAAGGCGAGGAGTCCTCCGGCTACTGCAAGAACTCGGACCTGACTCGGATGGACTGTGCCGAGGTTGCCAGAGTCTATGCCCGTTTCCTCAAGGAGGAGAAGGGCTGCGATCTTGTCATCGCCATCAGCCACTGCGGCATGGAAGAGGACCGGGCCACCGCGCGGGCTCAGGAAGGCTTCCTGGACGTGATCCAGAACGCTCACGACCATCTCGCCTATGACCAACCCATCGTGGAAAACGGCGTGATCATGACCTCCACCGGCTGCTATGCTCAAAACATGGGCGTGCTGAGCCTGCAAAAAACATCTGTCGGCTGGACCTGGGTGCCCGAGGAGACCTGCTGCTATGAGCTGACGAAGGCATACGACTACGAGGATCCCCGGGATCTGTCACCGGAAGCTCTGGCATACCGGAGTATGCAGGATCTTCTGGCCCGCTACGACGCAGACCTGACGGCACCGGACGGCTATTTCTCCAAGCTGGGTCTGGACGATGTAACGCCGGACAGCGTGGTGATGACCATCCCCACCGGCTACGACTATATCCAGTACGAAGACGGAAAGGCCATCGGATACACCTACATCCAGTCTCCTGTCACCGCCTTTATCTGTGATTCCTTCAATTATGCCTCCGGCTCTCAGGTATCCTTCGTGTTCGGCGGCTACGTCCGCACTGCGCTGTATCAGGGTGACTTTACCGTCGCGGACGCCTTCAACGAGCAATCCACCGGTGAATCGGCGATCGACCACAGCGCGGGCTCCAGTCTGGTGGTCTGCGACTTGTCCGGTGCACAGCTGGCATCCATCTGTGTCTTTGATGCTGCGTGCTCCGGTGTCACCCCTCAGGGCCGGACCTACGGCGGTGCCGGCACCCTCCACACCGGAAATCTGCGCTACCGCTATCACATTTCTGACGGGCAGATCTCCTGTGATGTTTCCAGCATCGAAGTCTATTTCCCGGAGAGCGACAGCTGGCAGCCTCTGGACTTCCACAAAGCCTACTCCACCTCTTTCACCTTTGAATCCTCCCAGAACTTGGTGAGTCTGCTGCCCTGGGCCAGCAAAATGGCCACAGGGCAGGCGCTTCCCTTTGCCCCCTACGATGAGGCCACCGGCACCTACATGGATGTTCCCTCCGACAACAAATCGGAGGAATACTACCGGTTCTGGGCTCCTTATTGCCGCGGCAAGGGCGTGCTGGAGGGCACCAGCTATGAACTGAAATCCTGGACAGCCCTGTATTACTATGCCGCCAGCATGAACGGTACCTTATCCGATGCCTACACCCCGGACCATCTGATGCAGACCCGCATCCAGGGTTGATTTTCCAACAACTTCTGATGTAAAAAGCCATACGCCCTCGGCTGCGACCACGGCAGGCTAGAAGACTAAATCAAAAACAGCTGGATGCTTCATCTGAACGATGATACACCCAGTTGTTTCTTTTATTGGCACAGCCTCTCTAACAACGCCGTGCAACCTGCCAGTACATCCCGCCATGTGTCCTCGAAATTTCCAGTAAACCACGGGTCGGCCACATCGTGCGGCGTACTGGTATACGACATCCGGAGGGAGACCTTGTGCAACGGGTCGTTCCCTACAAAACGAGCCATATCCCGCAGGTTGCTTCGATCCATTGCAACCAGATAATCATAGGTATCATAATCCTGCCGTGTCATCTGACGCGCCGTTTTGCCTACACAGGAAATGGCATGGTCTGCCAATTTTTGCCGAGCGGGTGGATAGACCGGGTTGCCCACTTCTTCCGCACTGGTCGCAGCGGAGGCGATTTCAAATTTTTCTGCAATACCGGCTTTTTCCACAAGGTCTTTCATAACAAATTCCGCCATGGGACTACGGCAGATATTCCCCAGACAGATGAACAAGATTCGGGTCATTTTCTCTCAGCTCCTTTGGGCAACAGTATACCATTGTCGGGACAGTATTGGGATGGGCTTTTCCCTGCTCTGCCAGAACGTAACGAAAAGCATACCCTCCACCAACTGTGCAAAGACATCCGTCCAGCCCGCAGAATGCCAGCTTCTTTCGGAGATTGGAAACGGTATTGCCAACCACTTTTAAGGTATCGGCGCAATCCTTTCCCCATACAGCATCAAAAAGCTCTTTTTTAGAGAGCGTCGTTCCTTCGCAGACTGCCAGCACCCACAACAGGTCGGATTCAAGACGTGTCAACGAAATATTTCTGCCGTTGGCTGAAATTTCATGTCGGGTGTTGTCAATCACCAATCCCGGCAGTTCCAGTTTTTTCTCTGCGCAGAATGTGATCTGCTCCGCATCAATCTGCGCCTGTTGCAAAAGGCTCAGAATCGTTTGCTCCAGCACCTGGTCCGGGGTGTTCACTCGTATCACAATCATGGAAGGCTCCTGTGTCACCGTTACTCTGCATCCATTTCGCGGATCAGATTGACCATTTCGATGGCGCTGACCGCGCAGTCATAGCCCTTGTTTCCGGCTTTCGTACCTGCCCGCTCGATTGCCTGCTCGATATTTTCAGTCGTCAGAACGCCAAATAAAACAGGAATACCGCTTTCCAGCGAAACTGCTGCGATGCCTTTTGAGACTTCGTTGCAGACGTAGTCGTAATGGCTGGTAGAGCCGCGAATCACTGCGCCAAGGCAAATCACAGCATCGTACTTTTCGCTTTTTGCCATTTTGGAAGCAACCAGCGGAATTTCAAACGCTCCCGGCACCCATGCGACATGAACATCGTCCTCGCTCACATCGTGCCGGAGGAGTGCATCCATTGCCCCGCCAAGGAGCCTCGAGGTAATGAACTCGTTGAATCGTGCAGCAACGATACCGACCCGGATGTTTTGTGCAATCAGTTTTCCTTCAAATGATTTCATTGTAAAATCCCTCTTTTCCTTAATAACTCAGGATATGTCCCATTCTTGCCTGCTTGGTTTTCAGATAGAACAGGTCGTGCGCGGTCGCAGTCATCTGAATTGGGACACGTTCTGTAATCTCCAGACCGAACTCGGAAAGTTGGTATACCTTATCCGGATTATTGGTCAACAGGCGCAAACTATGTGCTCCCAGCTCCCGCAAAATCTGTGCTCCCATATAATACTCCCGTTCATCCCCATGGAAACCAAGGGCGAGGTTGGCTTCCAGCGTATCCATGCCCTGTTCCTGCAACTCGTAGGCACGCAGCTTATTTATGAGACCGATACCGCGCCCTTCCTGCCGCATATAGAGCAGGATGCCACGCCCCTCCTTTTCAATTTGCGTCATCGCCGCAGCCAACTGCTGTCCGCAATCGCAGCGCAGCGAACCGAACGTATCACCCGTCAGACATTCCGAATGCACCCGGCACAGGACATCCCGGCCATCACCGATTTCACCTTTTACCAATGCGATGTGATGTTCTCCGTTCAGGCGGCTCACAAAACCGTATGCGCGGAAGTCGCCGTATTTTGTCGGTAGATTTACGGCAGCCACCTGATCGACCAGCTTTTCGTGACACTTACGGTACGCTTGCAAGGCTTGGATGGTGATGAATTTGATTTGGAATCGTTCTGCCAGCTGTGCAAGTTCCTCCGTGTGCATCATAGTGCCATCGTCCCTCATGACCCCGCAGCAAAGCCCGAACTCTTTCAGCCCTGCCAGACGCCCC
>ENA-OQKO01001738-OQKO01001738.1-human-gut-metagenome-genome-assembly--contig:-NODE-1738-length-11456-cov-39.126666_pt1 | contig 11456 bp, 8 predicted proteins | sample MGYA00242777_ERZ504796 | MGnify/ENA primary metagenome ERZ504796 (study PRJEB26092, sample SAMD00036404) | human gut metagenome | host: Homo sapiens | study: EMG produced TPA metagenomics assembly of... | reverse complement strand
AATGATCAGGATGATCAGAATACGAAAACGCAGACTTCTGAAAAAATTTTTTCTTTTTTTCACCTTTTCAACTCCGTTCTCTTCTGTCATGCAGTTTGATGCATGCTTTCTGTCTGTTCGTAAAACAATCATTGTTTACCGAATCCTTATCATCTTATCACAGAAAAATGGGCTTTTCTACATCTTAGCGAAAAGTAATTTATTTTTTGCAGCAATCAATGCGCAAGACATATCTCAGGAAATATTACCATGAACGAAAGATACCCAAAATACTATTTGTATTGACTTTATTTTTTGATTTTCATTTCAGGTCAACTATAATCGAAATTTTAATTGACCTGCGATTGTACTTTTATTATATGAGGTCAATCCTGAACATGTTTATTGTTGACTGCAATTGCTCTTTTATTATATACGGTCATTATTAATCACGTTTATTGTTGACCTCAATCGCTCTTTTATTATATACGGTCATCACTAATCACGTTTATTGTTGACCTCAATCGCTCTTTTATTATATACGGTCATCACTAATTATGTTTATTGTTGACCTCAATCACTCTTTTATTATATATGGTCAATCCTGAACATAATTATAGTTGACCGCAAGTACTCTTTTACTATATATGATCATTTTTGATTCTCCGAATAGATATGGCACAGTCAAGCTATACAGCAACTGTCTTTACAAAATGAATTTTATTAAACTCTATCAAATATTAATAACCTGCATACGTATTCTCTCTCATATGTACAGCAATTGCCGTCCAGCTGTTTTTGCCACAAATTCCATCAGCCGACTGATTCGTATTCTTCTGAAATGTACGAAGCGCATTTTCTGTTTCTGTTCCGAAAATACCATCTGCCTGCACCTGTAAAAATACCTGCAGCATCTTTACAGCTGTACCCGTACATCCCCTGGATAATTCAGGAAGGATGACTCTCAGTTCTTCTGTCAGTGTTATTTTCTTCCCACCTGAAGGCGAATTCTCTTCTTCCTTTTCCTGAATCAGCTTTTTAAAACGGTTCCAGTCATTTTTTGCACGGATAGCGGAAGGACAGTTTTTGGCGCATACATCATAGTGCTGTACTACTCTGTCTGCCGGAATATTCAATTCCGACATAAGCCGTCTGCACACCTCTGCTGTATTTGTAAATGCCTTATCATAATCAAAACCGGCCTGCACACACATTTCAATTCCTACAGAATTACGGTTATTCACTGTTCCAAATAATCTTCCTCCATAATTCACCCCTACATGCCATGCGCCTCTGCTATATGGCATTGCCTGATATGCTGATTTATCATCCACATACACATGAGCTGAATATCCATCAAAATTCCCATGATACTGTGCCATTGCATGAGCCCTGGCATCTGCACCTGTGCTGTAATTGTCCGTATTGTGGATTACAATATATCTTGGTATTTGTCCCGAATAACTGTTTCTTTCTGATATATACTGCTGATTTATATTCATAATCTGCTCCTTTCTGCTGAAATCATATATCTTTTCTAAGTCTGTTTTTCTATCGTATTTTGTGAATGTCGTTTCAGTACATCAATTGCCTGGCAAATGCTTTCCGGAAGAGGCAGACCCATCAGTCCCGCATTCTCTATGATAGAAAGACCTTCATTTGCAATAAATCCAATGCATACCGCATCTCTCAGATATTCTGTCCCCATCAATGCATCCAGACGGGCAGCAATGAGAACATACAACAATGTCATGCCTTTTCTGCACAAACCTTTCCATCCAGCTCTGCTTTCCAGTGCACCATTTTCAGATTTCGGACTTTTTCCAAATACTGCCGGAAGAAGGATTCCTCCTGTAAACCAGTCGATTGCCATAAACAAAAGCAATGTCTGCAGGAATTTATCCCAGCCTCCAAAACACACTGCCAGAGTACTTCCGGCAAGACCAATTAATGTAATTATTCTGTATTTCATAGTTTTCACCTCTCTTTTTCTTAAAAATAGGTACAAAAAAAACGGTCGGTGGGGAAATGCCAACCGTTCTCTTCATAATCAACTTTATTCATCTTTAACTTTGTTCCTGTCAAACAATCATAATATCACTTTCGTTCCAGTCTATAGATATCTCTTCGCCATCTAAGTAAATCACATAATTTTTTGGTTTTTCTTTTCCAAGATAGCCATTATAACTTATCTGTTCTCCATTTTTATTTACAAATTCTTTTTTTGTAAAAATTGTATTTTGTGTATCTGATATCTGGAAATCTTTATTATCTTTCTTTCCACAAATAACACTGATATACAGTTCTCCGGTTATCGTACATTCTCGCACAACAATTGTATTATCTTTCTTAAAATCAGCCCTATTATAAAGACATTTTATCTCAGAATGTGATGTACATTTCCACCTTCCTTCTTCTTTATAAATTATTTTACTATTCATTTGTCTATCTTCAAGATATAATATCTCTATGGAATCTTCACCATATATTTCATCTATTTTATTTTTTTCAATTCCATAATACTTTTCTGCCTGATCTGCTGTTGAAAAACTCACATATGCATTTTCTATTTCGCAAAACGACATTACAATTAGAAATACCGTACATAATATCGCCCATGTTATAATCCACTTTGACGCAAGCTTTTTCATTTTCTTCATGATTGCCAGGCCTAAACAAAAGACAATACTATAAATAAATATACGTACATTATTATATGTAATCCCTGCCTGAAATTTACTCTCTCCCGGGTGAGTTCGATGATAATTAGTTCCAGTTACCATAGCATAGAATATAAGGTTTATCAAAAACATAATTAACGTTTTTAACGATATTTTTCCTTTTTGTTTCTTTTGTCTGTATATCCTTATACAAGTACAGATCATGAAAACAAATAGTAACAGTTCAGCAATATTTAGTATTTGTATATCCATATTTCTGTTCTCCTTAATTCTAATTTGAATCGCCAGACATATTTCGCTTTCATTTTCTCAATTACTCACCGACTTTTGCCGTAACATAATACCAGCCCTTTTCTTTCTCAGACAGATTAATTTCATATTCTATTCCTCCATATTCTTTTACCATCTGAATCACATCTGTCCGGCTGTCATCATTACTATAGGCAAATAAAGAAAATCCACTGTCCAAAAAGCCTTGTGTATACCAGAATCCCACTGTATAACTGCCATTATTTTGCCGGACTACAGCTTCTCCACCTGAAGAACATTTTTTATAATCTTCTGGTAGTTCGATTAATTCCATATCTTTCCTTAGTTTTATCTGGTTATTCTGTACCATCTGAACAATTTCAGTCCTTTTTTCCTTATATACCTGAAAGTTTAATTTCTTTATACCATCATTAAACAAAAATGCCAGATATATTCCAAATAGAAAAACTGGTATTGCCGCAAACCAAAATACACGAGTCTTTCTCAAACAGCAAAAACTCCGTATGATATATATAAAAGTTAAAATAAATGATGCAAAAATAACATACCAAAATCCCCTGAAAAAAAGTTCTTCGAAATACCAGATTGTAATAAAATTTGCAGTTATCACAGCTATACATTGTAATATAATTAATTTTAATTTTTTTCTCTCATCCTTCATTCCCGGTTCTCCAGCCAAATACCAATTCTTATACTTCGCCATAATCACGCTCTTTTTTATTATATTGTAACCATACTCTTATTTTCCCTTAAAAGCTGCTATAAAAAGAACGGTCGGTGGGGGAATACCAACCGTTCTTTACATCTCTAGTTATTTTTCTTATGTTCTTTTCGGATGCGAACTATTTCATCATATACTTTCTGCTTTCCTTTCTGTTTTCTCTCTTTTCGAAGATTTTCTCCCTCCTCTACTTCAACGCCCCATTCAGATAATTGCTCAAGTATTTTTTCGGATGGTTTCTTAAATACATCACTTCTATCCAAATGATTTTTAATAATATATTTAATCTTTGCACTTTTATCACAAAAAACAATACAAAAACAATCTAATCGAGAACTCCGCACATAATTCGAATAAAGTTCATAACTGGAATATACCTTCCCTTTTTTTCCTCTTTTTTTTCAGAAAAAACAATTCCATCCACCCTTGTCGCATACTGTCCTCCAGAACTCCAACAATCTTTTCGTATAATTTCCAATTCATTCCATTTATATGATTTTTTCCTAAACAATGCAATTACTTCGCACCCATCTTCTGTCAGAATAACGCTTTTTAATGTAATAAGCGCTGATGGCAACATTATTATTATAAAGCTTACACCCATAATAATACCTATGCTCTCTTTTGTATAAAACCACATTCCCCATGCCAAAAATTCTACTATAGCAAATAACAAAAGCACTTCCGAATTTGTTTGTTTTATTCTCATTTTATTGCTTCTCATATACCAATCATCTCCCCGTTTTCTACTCTGCTCACCCTCTAGTTCTTTATATAACTTATCTAAACGCCTTTTTCTGATACAGCCAAATTCCAGTACATCGAATAAATAAGTAACTGACTCAAGACTTGCCTGATTTTTCATTTGCTGCGTTGTCGTCGGTCGCCGTAGCCACCGCTACGCCTCCTTCCTCCGCCTTGAAATAAAAAAATTTATCCTGCAAGATTGTTTCAAGAATCAACTTGTCGGCACACTGGTTATTATCTATTGCTTTTCGCATTATAAGTAGTCAGAGAATTTCCCTATTTTCATACAAATTATTTTTAAATACACTTATTCAATCCATTTTTAGGTATATTCAACTATATACATAATAAATCAATCCTGTACTCGACTGAAATATTTTAAATATACTTGTTTTTCCTGTTCTTGGATTGTAACGCTTTCCACCGCCTATACATCTACTGGTTGCTGATTTATATGGATGAAGTGTATCTGTTCTGGAATACTGATTATATTGATGTGTTTGCACTATTCCTGCATTTGTACTTGAAGAAACTAAATTCCCACCGGTTCCATATACAGCATTAAATGTATTTTCTGGAATTCGTGGCAAATCTTTTCCTCCTATAGCCCCAGCTAAACTTCCTATCCCTGCAGTTCCAACAAAAGCTGTTGCTGAATTAATCGCTATTTCAAGCATCGTTCCTCCATTATTCCAAGCCGACCAGCCAGCATAAATAGCACTAGCAATTCCACCCCACACAGCACTGCGAGATGCTATAGCTCCTGAAAAAGCAGCAGCAGCAATGTCCCATCCTGTATACGATTGACCAGTTACTTTTGCTGCAATTCCACAGGATACTACATTCATCGCTGCTCCTATAACAACTTCAGTCCAAAATCTTCCTGTTGGATCTTCTCTGCTATATGGATTATTGTCACAATATACATATAGATTTTTAAAAGATCTGTCCTTTGGTGATGCTACTGTATATTTTATTTCGTCTGTACAAATAAATCTCTTCAGAGCCGGAACATAATATCTACTTTTCAGATAATACATGCCTGTTTCATTATCATAATAATATCCCTTATAGCGGAATGGATTCTGAACACCTACTGTGTCTGCCAGCTCACCAGTAACAGCTACCACTTTTCCCCAGCTGTCATAAGTATATTTTACTACCACTTTTCCATCTGCGTCAACAAGGGCAATGATGTCACCCTGTACATTTCGTACATAAAAATAGGTGATTCCCCTGATGGTAACAGAAATCAGATTTGCCTGGGAGTCATAACAGTACCAGATGATTCTTCCGTCAGTTTTCTCAGAAAGGAGAAGATCTCCTGCCCACTGATATTCAGTCACTGTATTGTCTACTGTTTTTTTCACTCTGGCTCCTGTATGATCATAAAGATATTTAATGCTCTTTCCATTTTCTACACCAGAAAGCCTGCGTCCCTGTGTCCAGGTATAAGTTGTTCCTCCTCTGGTAAGCATATTTCCAATGGCATCATAAGTCATTGCTGTGCCATCCCAGCTCAGGAGTTTATCCTTCCATGCACTGTCATAAGTTCCTGTCATTGTCTTCACAGGTGTATCAGGAAGGGTTTCCGCAGTCATAAATGCGTACTCTTTTTCTACTGTCAGATTACCACCCAGATCATAGGCATAAGTGATGGTTTTGTTTAACTGATGATTATTTTCCCGGATCAACTGGTTTAATTCATCATATCGAAATGTACTCTCACCCGCAGAATCCTTGATACTTATGATATTTCCGTTTGCATCATATGTATAGTTTAAGGTTTCAGAACCATTCTTAATTGTTTTAGGAAGACTGTAACGGTTCTCCCCATTGTCAATGTAAGAATATGCTGATATATAAGGAGATGCTGTATTCCAGGTACGCCTGGACACTCTGCCGAACTTGTCATACTCTGTAGTTCTTTCACAGGTCTTTGCACATCTGGTCTTTGTTTCTCTGCTGTCCTTGTCATAGGTATATACTGTTTTCATTGTATGTGTTCCGCAGGTATGTACCATTGACTCCATACAGTTATTTGCATCATAGGCATATTCATAAGTGCTCCCCAGCTCATCTCTTACTCTCACCAGACGATCCAGGAAATCATAAAACAGATAGTATGTCTTTTCTGCTTCATATGATTTTACCGCATAAATATTTCCCTGTTTATCATAAGCATATCTGTAAAGATTCTGTTCTTTGCTGTCTGCCGCATCTTTGAAATAAACCATATGAATCCGATTCTGTTTATCATATTCATAACGAATATATGCACCATTTCCATAGCACACTTTTAACAGATTTCCATTTCCATCCTCATATTCATATCTTACTGCCTGTTTCCCGGCTACAGACACATCACTGACATTTCCAAAAGCATTATAGTTAAAATCATAGGCAAAACCATTATGAACAATTCCCGTCAGATTGTCATCCGTATAAGAATAATTATTTCTGACTGTTTCTCTATTTCCATTTACAGTTACTATCTGTGTAGCTGAAAGAAGACGTTCCATGTCATCATAGGTATAACTGATCTTATTCCCCTTTGCATCCTGGAATGCCGTCATCAAATCTCTGGTCATATCCCATGTATAATGAACCGTATTTTCTCCTGCATCTGTCACTGATTTCACATGATTCTTATCTGATGTCATAACTCTGGTAATCCAGGTACCCGTATCCGGAACTTTCGGATCAACACATCCGCTTTTCAGGACATTGCCCGCTGAATCATAGGTAAAACGATATACCACATTCTGTGCGGATGTCCCCTTAACTACATTACGTGTTGTTTCTTCATTGTCATACTCATACTTGAAAGAATTACCTTTCGCATCTGTGATACCTGTCATATCAGACTTACTGTTATACTCAAACTTCGTTACCTGTTCCTGCAAATCTTTAACTGAAATGAGGTTATTTTCATCATCATAAGTATAACTGCATCCAAAATTTTCTTTATATAATGCCAGCCCATCGAAATATGCTATATTTGCATTATGACAGTATGTGTAGGCAACCTCAATACTGGTATAATCTTTCTTTGCTACATAGACGTCGCTGAGGAACTGCCAGTCCATGATATCCGGACTAAAATTTGTATAATGTATATCTGCCTTCCCATCTGTGCCGATAAATCTTACCTCAGTACCAAAACGCCTCTTTTTATCATTATCTGTCTCAGGCAGAGATGTTCCCATTCCCCAGGCATTCACCATATAGGTATCACCTTTTTTTCCGGTAATGTCCACAATCTTCACCAGTTTTTTATCTTTGTCCGGCTCACCGACAAAATGATAAACAGATTCATCCAGACCTGCTACCGACTCTTCTATTTTGTCACGGCTCTTTCGTACAGACAACGGAGCTGTTTTTATCTGCAGATTTGACATTGGAACATAATAAAATTTACTGCCTCTTCTGATCACTCCCCATTCTTTTCCATCAGAATCAACTGAAGTTCCTCTGATTGCCATACGGGTTCCGGCTGTGAGGCTTCCCGCTGCTGCTCCTGATGTACTCCTGGAAGAATAATAGCTGCCGTCCTTTTTTACTTCTACTTTCGCGATATTCCTGCACAGACGTACAATGGCAGAAACAGGCATATAACCGAAAAAGCGATTGCCATCAATCTGCAGTCCCATATAATACCATTTATTTCCATCCGTTCCATCTACAGTTTTTACAAGAGCAGCACAAACTCCTGCATCAATTCCTTCCTGTACTCTGGCACTGGTTTTATCTGCACTTTTATATAAAATAGAGTTTCCTACTGCTACGAATGCTGAATTTGTTCCTTCATGTCCTCCCAGATATGGAATCGCCTGACCTGTTGAGACATATCCCTCTTTGCCATCTGCTGTCTTTGCATAGTACCAGTTTCTTCCATTCTTCTCGACAGTAATGTATCCGGAAAGTAACTGATGTTTCGTCAGACTGGACAGAACTTCTCCCGTATCTGATGGGGTTTTCCTTAAAACTCCCTGCGAAGATGCAGTTACCAGAAGCTGACTTTTAATCGGAATATTATCTTCGATTCCAACTTCTGAAAGACCATCCGTGTTGCTTTCATTTTTCTCAAATCCTTCTATAGTTCCAAGGTGGAAATCCCCATTATCAATCAGGTTACATCTGTTAGCGGACGTTCCTGTTTCAAGCTGTGCCATATCACCATACATTACACCTTTGGCATGCCACATAACCATATAAACCTTAACAACAGTATCACTGCTGTCTTCCGGAACAGTAAATGTATTAGTCAGGCGTACAAAACCTTCTGTTGTCTTTTTGATAATTTCACTGTCTTTCAGCTGCTGTACCCCATCTTTGTCCATATAGCGGACTCTCAGAATTGCACCTCCATCTTCTGCAGTCTCACTGACAGATGCTTTTACATACATGGATGCGGTATAGGTTATTCCCTTTTTCACTTTAACATTTTGTGCCCAGTATGCATATCCACTCACGGAAGTGCATTCTGCCTTCAGTGAACGATTTCCCATCATGCATTCAGCTGCTATTGTATTGATTTCTGTATTTCCGGCACCTTCCGGAGAAATCTTTGATGTCCAAGGAGTATTTTCAGCCTGCACTACTGGATCTTTCAGCAGCTGCACTACATTGTCCTGTAACTTGGTAGCATTCTCAAGACGGTTTACATGATTTCCGTCAACATTATATTTACAGCTTACAGCATGCCCAAAACCATCATGTACATGAAGCAGATTTCCATTATTATCAAATCGGTAAATCTCTTTTCGCCCTTTGTTATCTGTAAATCTTGTACTGTTATATCCATACGTCATAGTAAGGCTTTTACCTTTTGTTCCATCTCCATACTCTGCGATAGATTTTACACGATGAGGTTCCTCTGTATAATACCCGTATTTTACCTGATATCCATTAATATTCTCTGCACTGGCAAGCATTCCATTACTGTCATATGTGTAAAATACTTTTTTGCCATCTATATCTGTTACCGTGGTAAGCCTTCCTGCGGTATGGGCAAAAGTCTTCTTATTGCCCGATGGTGATACTGCCTGAATCAGGTTTGCTTCTTCTCCATCGCTTCCCAGAGAATAATTTAGTGTAATAATTCGCCCGGCTCCATCTGTAATAGTTTTTACACGATTATTCACATATGAAACCGTTAATTTATTTCCGTTTTTATCTTTTACCGCAATCAAATATCCAGACTCATTAAACACCATACTATTTCCGTCTTTATCCTGTATTGTGTAAGGTTCTTCTGATTTTAAGTTTCGGATCAGGGTCAGATCCAGCCCTGTTTCATCTTTCCACTCTTTAACCGTATTGCCATCCTTTTCTACTTCTTTTTCCACAAAATAATGAACTGTACCATCTGCATCTGTATGAGCATAATAAACATTCCCCGCTATTGATTTTTTATGGATAATCTGATGGAAATTTAAACGAAATCCTTTTCCATATCCAATATTGGTATCCTTATCATTTGTGTTATAAACCAACGATACCTCTGCCGGCATTCTGCTTCCTGATGTTTCCATGACACGATGTTCCAGAATCAGATTTCCGTTATAATCGTTTACATGGACAGTCCCTGCACGTCCGATATTCTGACTATGATACGTCCAGTAATCTTCAAGTCCGGAATAGTTTACATAAGAAATTTCAATTTTGGGTCTGTAATCACTGAGTGAAGAATCCCAGTCTGATGACATCAGCTGTACGGAACCTGATAATTCGTCAATTTCTTTCAGCATCAGCCCATTATTACTGCCATCTCTGTACCACTCCTTTACCATTCTGGTAATATCCATCACAACATATTTGATTTTATCAGCAGTAAACTTGCATAAATCCTGAACTGTTTCTTCATAAATTGGTTTATTATCCCAGTTAATGGTTTTTGATTCCCAGCTCTGAATCACTTTATGTACAGCAATTGTTTTCTCTGCACCATTCTCTCCCAGCGATACCATTACAAGACGTGCATTTACAATCATGTCTCCTGTCTTAATCTCAGGCAACTGGAATTTCAGAAAACTTCTTCTGATTTCGTTTCCTCCTTTTAACCAGAGATTTTCATTGTTATAATAATTGTCTGTATTATTTTTAGATGAAATATAAGCATCTTCAATATCTGTCGCTGCTTTGGAAGTAGTTGTCACAGGATCAATCACTACCGGAAACTTCCTGCTCGCTTCATTTAACCAGTTTCTATCAGGAGTAAAAGTAACTCTGCACTTACCATCAGCAGTCATCTCAGCTGACACCTCAATACTTTCTGATTTTGATCCTGAAAAATCTCTCATATATGGAGCCTGAACCCTAAAAATTTCGTTTTGACCTTCATCAAAGAAGAGTACTTCTTTCTCCCTCAACTCAGGTACAAGTCCTTCTGTCTGATAAAGATATGTATATGATTTTGCAGCTTCCTTTCTAAGCAATACCATATCTTCTTTCATACGCATTCCCTTTACACGACAGCGCAGTTCCATTCCCTCCAGGATTTCAGGATAACAAACGGTATTATCTTTCTGTTTTACAGCTTCTACCGTATTACAGTTTTCTACGCCCCATGAAATACTGCCATACTGATCTTTAATCCTCATCATATTATCTTCTGATGTTTTTTTGGCGAAAAATGCCCCAAAAGTTCCCTTCCTGTTTGTGAAACCTTCTTCTGAAACAAGATTTGTTTTTTGTGCATAAACACTTGTTTCATATGACTCTTCCAGCTTATTATCCATTTCCTTCCAGGTTCCATCTGTATCCTTATAATGTACAGGAGCAAGATAAATCTCTGCTGTACAGGAATGGTCCTGATTTTCAAATACTTTTGTATTGATACTTCGTTTCTCTATAAGTTCTTTTCGATTCATATTTACTGTCCTCACTTTCATTTTCTTTTCCAGCCTGCAGTGCTGAAATATTTCGAACTTAAATGAAAAACTAAATTCCAGCTGTGGATTATCTCAGTAACTATGCGGGATTAAATTCTGTAATGCACCTTAACAATTCTATTTTTTTGTCTTATAATAAACCTGTAAGCACTCATGATTTAT
>ENA-OQKO01001735-OQKO01001735.1-human-gut-metagenome-genome-assembly--contig:-NODE-1735-length-11489-cov-3.560201_pt1 | contig 11489 bp, 9 predicted proteins | sample MGYA00242777_ERZ504796 | MGnify/ENA primary metagenome ERZ504796 (study PRJEB26092, sample SAMD00036404) | human gut metagenome | host: Homo sapiens | study: EMG produced TPA metagenomics assembly of... | reverse complement strand
TGCTGCAGTGGGCCGCGTGTGTGATTCCTTCGCCAACTCGAATTATTTGTCCCAGCGCATCAACAAATATTACCGCCGTTACAGCGATGTCATGTACCCCTGCGGCTTCTTCAACGAGTCGCCTGTTGTCGAAAAGGATGACTTTTACCTGACCGTGGGCCGTCTGATCTGTGACAAGCGCGTGGATCTGGCCGATCAGGCCTGCACGCGCCTTAACTAGCGCCTCGTCGTCATCGGCGGCGGGGGAGAGCTGGACAAGCTCAGGGCCATGGCCGGGCCGACCATCGAGTTCAAGGGCGGCGGTCTGTCCGACGAAGAAGTGCGCAGCTACTACCTGCGCGCGAAGGGCTTCCTTTTCCCGGGTGAAGAAGACTTTGGCATCACCCCCGTCGAGGCCCAGAGCGCGGGCACGCCGGTGCTGGCCTTTGGCCGCGGCGGCGCGTGCGAGAGCGTACTGCCCGGCAAGACCGGCTACTGGTTTAAAGAGCAGACCGTCGAGAGCCTGGCCGACTGCATCGAACGGTTTGAGCGCGACGGCGTGGCCTGTTCCAAAGAGGAAATCCGTGAGCACAGCCGCTCCTTCAGCGAGGAACGCTTTGAGCGCGAGCTGAAGGAATACTGCCTGCGCCGCATGGCCGACTGGCAGCAGGAGCTGCTCGACTGCTCCCACTGGGAGAAGGAGGAACTGGATTGAACCCTATCGTCATCAACGGCACGGTACTGTGTGACAATATCACCGGCATCCCGCGCTATGTCTATGAGAATGTCGTCCGGCTGGACAAGCTGATCGAGGGCACCGGCCTGGACGTCCGCATTGCCTACCGCGACGACGGGCGGCCCATCCATCTGCCGGAGCTGAAAAACATCCGGCTGGTGCCGCTCAAGTCCATCCCGTATTTTTACAATCTGGCCGTGCTGCCCGCCTACCTGCGCCGCACCCATGCGTTTTACGTGGGCCTTGCCAGCGATATGCTGCTGACCCGCCGCAGCGTCGTGGTGCTGCACGACATCCGCCCGCTGGTCATGGATACCGACAAGGGCTTTTTCCGCTTCAAGTTCTGGGTACACTGCCTGTCCACCAAATGGTTCGCCCAGCGGGTGTTCACGGTCAGCGACAACCAGCGGCACCTCATCAGCGAGAAGCTCGGCATCCCGCTGGACAAGATCGGCATCACCTACAACGGCTGGGAGCACATGAAGAACGTCACCCCCGACGAGAGTATTTTTGACAAGATGCCCGGCGTCAAAAAAGGGGAGTACTTCTACGCCCTCGGCAGTCTGGCAAAGCATAAAAACTTCAAGTGGATCCGAGAGGTCGCCCGCCGCAGCCCCGACAAGACGTTTGTCGTCGCGGGCGGCAAGGACCTGCGTGCCTTTGGCGACGACGCCGAGGCGAAGGACACCCACAATGTGTTCTACCCGGGCTATGTGTCCGATGCCGAGAACGCCGCGCTGATGAAGCACTGCAAGCTGTTTTTGCACCCCGCCGTGTTCGAGGGCTTTGGCATCCCGCCGCTGGAGGCGCTGGCCCTGGGCGCGCCGGTCGCGCTGGCCAACGCCACCTGCCTGCCCGAGCTGTACGGCGATACGGCGCGGTATTTTGACCCGTATGATTATGATGTGGATCTTGACGCGCTGGCCGCCCAGCCCGTGGCCGCGCCCGACGAGGTTCTGAAAAAGTACAGCTGGGACAAGACCGCCGCGTTCTGGCTGCACGAGATGGAGAAGTACGCGAATCAGTAACAGCATAAACCATAAACTAGGAGAACTCCTATGAAATTTATTTCTCCCCCATCCAAAGGGACTTCACTTACATTCAAGTGCAAAGTCGGTATCACTGTTATTTGGCTGCTTTTGGGGGCTGTTTTAGGCTATTTGTTCTTAGTTATTGCGTTCTGCCTGCCCACTAATCGTATGCGCAGTCACTTAGAGAGCACACCTGATGTTTTTTATAACGGTTCTGTTGCCCTCGTAAAGGATGATTTAGCTACGCATTTGGATTACTTAACAGAAGCAACTATTTTATCCGAAGCTATCTATGATGGAAATGAAAGTCCTTTTGTGAAGGCTGCCGCCATTTATTCCGTCCTTCCACCAGAGGGAGATGAAAATTGGTCTTATCGAAAGCTAATTTCTTCACTCAGTGCAACCAACGAATCTGCCCACGGCCCATATGATCGTTATTGGCAGGGTCAGTTGGCCATTTTGAGACCACTTCTTCTGTTGCTGGATTACAAAGATATCTTACGCTTGAATACGCTTGTTCAGCTTTTCTTAATGTTATGGATTGCTCATCTGTTATCCTGTCATTCATTAACTCACCTTCTTTTTCCTCTGGCACTAATGTTCTGCTCTTTAACCCCGATAGCTACAGGCATCTGCCTTCAATATACTCCGTGTTTTCTCATTATGGCTATTGGCTGTGTTGTTCTTCTACGCCATACAAATATAATAAATAAATTTAATTGGTTGTTTTTCTTATCACTTGGCATGGCAACAAGTTATTTTGATTTTCTGACATATCCGCTTGTTACCTTAGGAATCCCCCTCATTCTGTATTTACAGTTAGAGACAAGTTCTCCTTCTCAACGTTTTTTCCAAATTACAACTTGCTCTTTATCGTGGGGCATTGGTTATATTGGTTTCTGGGCAGAAAAATGGTTGCTTGGTTCTGTCATCTTGCAGGAAAACCTCTTTTCTGAAGCATATAACAGCATTATTCTCCGTTCTTCTCATGAAACACTGGGGCAAACCATAACCTATATGGCTACCCTAAAAAACAATCTTCAGGCATACGATTTACGTACGTGGAAAATTCTTTGGCTTCTTCTTTTCTTAGTTACTATCGTATTGGCTTTACACCGCCATTGTTTGACTTTGCATAATATTTTAGCTTTCTCCCCTTTATGCTTAGTTGCTTGTATGCCTTTTGTGTGGTACTATTTTACACAGAATCACTCCTATATTCACTTCGGTTTCACACATCGTGAACTCTCTATTACATTTTTCGCACTTAGCTGTTTTCTGGTTCAGCTTTGTAATTCAGCTCATATCGAACCCAAACAAAAAATATAGACTCTGCAACAACTTCACCGATGGAACCGCTGCACTAGCCATATAGCCTGTTGCCACCCTTGATGCAGTGCTGGAAAAGTACAGCTGGAACCGCATCGCCAATTTCTGGCTGCACGAGATGGAGAAGTATGCAAAGCAGTGAAGCGGCAGCTCCCGCAGGGTAAGGCCCCTCAGGCCTCGCAAGCTCGACCAGCTCCCCACCCTGTGGGGCGCCTTTCACGGGCGTACGCCCGAAAAAAGCCTCCCCTTTCAGGGGAGGTGGTCGAGCGCCAGCGATGACCGGAAGGGCTCTGGCCATTTCCCGCTGCCACATCACCCATCCCACAAAAGGAGGAGCATTATTCTTATGTTTATTATAATCACCCTGCTCCTCACCGTGCTCGTCTCCGGCATCTTCGGTGCGGTTCCTGCGGTAGTATCCCACCGCAGGGTTTCCCGCCGCGACGCTGCCTGGGCCGCCGGGCTCTGGCTGGCCGTCTGGGTGTTCGCTCTGTGCGCCTACCACCGCCCCGGGCTGACCGTCGGGTTCCACGCGTTCCGGCTCGTCGCCCTCACCGCCATGACCGGCTGGGCGGGGCTTGTCACCGCCGGGCTGCGCAGCCTCGGGCGCAAAGGGTTAAAGGCCGTCGTCCCGCTGCTGGCCGTCACGGCGCTGGGGCTGGAGGTGTTCGTCGGCAATGTGGCCTACTTCAACACCCACAGCTACACGCCGTTTCAGTTCGTCGATTACCTTGACGACAACATCAACGTCGGGCGCGGCGTCGGCACGATCTCGCTTGACGAGGGCCGCACCTATCTGCGGTTCCTCGACATTGACCAGCCCATCTACAACCTGCGGTTTGACGGTCTGGTCAGCGACGACACCGAGCCGCTCCACGCCGACAGCGCCGTGATCTTCACCATTGAGGGCACCGACGCCGCCAACACCGAGCTGACCCGCTTCGGCAGCTGGCAGGTGGGGCTGCAGGCCCCGCGCACCCAGGTCATCAGCCTAGACCTGACCGGCTCCGTCGGGATGCTGACGCTGACCGCTGCCGGGTACAGCTCCACCTACGCGCAGTTCCCGGTGGCGCTGACCTTCCGCGGCATCACGGCCAACGCGCCGCGCGCGCTGGATTTCTCGATTTTGCGCTTCTGCGCGGTATTTCTGGCGCTGCTGGCCGTCTACGGCCTGCGCCCGGCCAGCGGGCTGTGGCACCGCCGCTGGCTGGCGGGCAACGTCTGTGACCGCGCCGCAGCCGCCGTGCTGGGCCTTGTGCTGGCTGCCTTCGTCGTGGTCATCCCGTTCTGGGAGCCGAGCAACACCGGCCTTGCCACAAAAGATTACAACACCGCGTTCTGGGACGGGGAGAGCACGGTCAGCTTCGTCTACCAGCAGTACGGCGCGCTGGCGCACAGCCTGCTGAACGGGCGCCTTGACCTGGAGGCCGACCCGCCCGCCGAGCTGCTGGCGCTGGACAACCCCTACGATGCCGGGGCGCGCGACGCCGCGCAGATCAACGACATCCACTGGGACCACGCCTTTTACAATGGGCGCTACTACGTCTATTTTGGCATTGTACCGTGTCTTTTGTTCCAGCTGCCGTTTGAGGCACTGACCGGCATCCAGAACCTGGCCTATGCGCCCTGCATGCTCCTGTTGGGGCTGATCTTCCTCGCCGCCTGCTTCGGCGTCGTCGGGCAGGCCGTGCGCCGGTGGTTCCCGCAGGCGTCCGCCGCAGCGTACCTGCTGGCCGTGGCCGCCGTAGCGCTGGGCAGTCAGTTCTACTATCTGTTGCTGCGCCCCTACATTTATGAATATGCCATCCTCTGCGGTGCGGCGCTGCTGATGCTGGGGCTTTGGCTCTGGCTCTCCGCCGCCAGCACGCCGGTGGAAAAGCGCGCTGCGCTGGTCGTCAAGCTCGTCTTCGGCAGTCTCTGCGTGGCGCTCGTCGCCGGGTGCCGCCCCCAGATGGAGCTGTTTGCGTTTTTGGCCGTGCCCATCTTCTGGCCGCGGTATATCGGGCAGAAGCGGCTGCGCAGCCGCGCCGGGGCAGGGGAGGCCGCCGCGTTTCTGCTGCCGGTGGTGCTGGTCGCTGCCGGGCTCATGTGGTACAACGCTGCGCGGTTCGGCTCGCCCTTTGACTTTGGCGCCAACTACAGCCGGACCGGCAACGATATGACCCAGCGCGGCTTCAACGCCGTGCGCATCGGCCCGGCTGTGTTCACGAGTCTGTTCGAGCTGCCCAGCTGGCAGGGTGTTTTCCCGTTCCTGCGGGAGACCGACGTCCAGACGAACGCCGTCATCCGCACGATCAGCGAGAAGTTCACGGGCGGCATTCTGGCCGCCACGCCGTACCTGTGGGTGCTGGCGCTGCCGCTGCTTCCCGCGTTCCGCCGCTGTCTGCACCGCCACCGTGTCGCCGCCTGTGTGGTCTACGGCAGCCTGGCCGCCATGGTCGTCATGACCGTCGTTGACTGCGAGATGGCCGGGGTGCTCTACCGTTATCTAATGGATTACAGTCCTGTGTTGCTGCTTGGCGCGGCGCTGTGCTGGTTCTGCGCCGAAGGTGCGCTCTCCCGCCGCGCAGCGCTGGGGGAGGGCACTGCCGCTGCGGTGCTGCCCGCACTGCGCACCGTCATGGCCGCCGCTGTGGCATATACCGCCGTCTACCGCTTCTGCACGCTCTTCGCCATGGAGCCGTATCTGCAGGGCATGAATCCTTCCCTTTACTACACCGTCAGCCGCCTTGTTCAATTCTGGATGTAAAATCCGCCCGGAGGTCCTGTTATTATGGATAAAATCGCCGTTCTGATCCCCTGCTACAACGAGTCCAAGACTGTCGAGAAGGTCGTCTCGGATTTCCGCCGCGTCCTGCCCGACGCCACCGTCTACGTCTACGACAACAATTCCACCGACGGCACTGCCGAGCTGGCCGCCGGAGCCGGGGCCGTTGTCCGCCACGAGTACCAGCAGGGCAAGGGCAATGTCATGCGCCGCATGTTCCGCGAGATCGACGCAGAGGCGTACATTCTTGTGGACGGCGACGACACCTACCCCGCGGAGGCCGCGCCCGAGATGGTCGCTGCCGTGACCGGGCGCCAGGCCGACATGGTCGTCGGTGACCGCCTGTCCAGCACCTACTACACCCAGAACAAGCGCCCGTTCCACAACTTCGGCAACGATCTGGTGCGGTTCTGCACAAATCATCTGTTTGGCGGCAAGATCAAAGACATTATGACTGGCTACCGCGCGTTCAGCTACCAGTTCGTCAAGACCTATCCCGTGCTGTCCCGCGGGTTTGAGATCGAGACCGAGATGACGATCCACGCCCTGCAGCGCAATATGCAGGTCGAGAACGTTGTCATTGACTACCGTGACCGTCCGGAAGGGTCGGAGAGCAAGCTGAACACCTACTCCGACGGCTTTAAAGTATTGGGCACGATTGCGCGGCTGTTCAAGAACTACCGCCCGTTCAGCTTTTTCGGCATTCTGGCCGCGATTCTGGCCGTGTTCGGCATCGGCTTTATGATCCCGGTGCTGGGCGAGTATTTCCGGACCGGCCTTGTGCCGCGCTTCCCGACTTTGATCGTCTGCTGCTTTGTGCTGGTGGCGGCGCTGCTGCTGTTTATCTCGGGTATCATCCTCTCGAGCCAGCTTGCCAAAGATGCCCGCGACTTTGAGTTCCAGCTGCAGACTGTGCATCATTGGCACAGTGAAAAGAAATAAGCCTTCCCCTGAGGGGGAAGGCGGCCGAGGCCCCGCCCGAGGCCGGATGAGGGGCAAGCCTGCGGCAGCCGCCCGTTTACGGGCTTTCTCCGTAAGCTCTCCCCTCATCAGTCACCTGCGGCGACAGCTTCCCCCTCAGGGGAAGCCCTTTTGCCCCAGCCCGCAAACCGGGACACCCGGTCTGCGGGCTTCTTGCTTTTTGGGGCGCAATGGGCTATAATAGTCTTATATGTGCGCACTGCACATACTACGTACAACAAAGAGGGACTATCAAGGGAGTATATACATTATGACGAAAATTGCCGCATCGATCCTGTCGGCTGATTTTGCCAACCTGAAGCATGACTGCACCCGCCTGTTGGAGGCCGGTGTCGACCTGATGCACTTTGACGTGATGGACGGGCACTTTGTACCCAATATCAGCTACGGTGCACCGGTGCTGAAATGCCTGCATGCCGCTATGCCCGACGTCTACTACGACGTCCACCTGATGATCAGTGACCCGGCCCGCTACGCCGCCGACTTTGCCAGGGCAGGGGCCAGCCTCATCACCTTCCACCTCGAAGCTGTGCCGGACACGGCAGAGGAGGTCATCGCCGCTATCCGCGCTGCGGGCTGCCAGGTCGGCATCAGCATCCGCCCCGGCACGCCGGTGGAAGCTGTTTTCCCGTATCTGGGCGTTGTCGATCTGATCCTGGTCATGAGCGTGGAGCCCGGCTTCGGCGGGCAGAAGTTCCTCCCCACCACCCCCACGCGCATTGCCGCCATCTGTGCCGAGCGCACCCGCCGCGGCTGTGATACCCTGATCGAGGTGGACGGCGGCATCAACACCGAGACCGGCCCCCTGTGCATCGCTGCCGGGGTCGACTGGCTCGTGGCCGGAAGCTCGCTGTTCCATGCCATGGATCCTGCCGCTGTGGTAAACGTCCTGCACAGCAAGTAAAGGAGCTTTTTCCCTATGCCCAATCGTAAAAAAGTTGAACGCAGCGCGAACTACAGCTACTACAGTGACCTGCTGTGGTGCACAGTCCCGCTGATCGGCATGTCGTGGTATTACTACGGTGCGCGCCCGGTGCTTTTGCTGCTGGCCGCACTGCTGACCGCCTACCTGTGCGACTGTGCCTTGGCCCCGCTGCACGGCACGGGCTACCAGTCCCATGAGCCGTCCAGTGAGTGCTTTGCCGCGCTCATCGCGCTGCTGATGCCTGCCAGCATCTCATATCCCATCGTTATTTCCGCCGTCATCGTCGCCGTGCTCGTCAAGGAGGCGTTCGGCGGCGAGGGCCACTATCCGTTCCATCCCGCCGCCGTCGGCGTCGTCGTGGCCGGTATCTCGTGGCCGCAGGACGTCTTTTCGTACCCCATTCCCGGCACGCAGCTGCCGTTGTTCGGCAGCGTGAACACCACTCTCGTCGAGGGCATGAACGCCACTCTGCTGGATGGCGGTCTGCCCAGTGCCAGCACGATGAACCTGCTGACCGGCAACGTCTCCGCCGCCATGGGCACCAGCGCAGCGCTGGTCGTGATGGCCTGCGGGCTGTTCCTGCTTGTGCGCGGGCGCATCAAGCTTTCTGTCGTTATTCCGTTCTTTATCTTTGTCATCGGCCTGCCGTGGTTCTTCCCGAATCTGAACGAGCTGCCGACCTTCAGCCTGCCGTGGGAATATATCCGCCAGCGCTTCTATCTGGAAAAATATGTCGTCCTGTCCGGCACGGCACTGTTCACCGGCCTGTTCCTGATCTGTGAGCCGGTCACGATGCCGGACCGCCGCATGAGCCGCATCATCTACGGCGCGGCGCTGGGCATCATGACCTATGTGTTCCGCGTGTTCAGCCCGTATGAGTGCGCGGCCTGCTGTGCGCTGCTGATCGTCAGTTCCATCCCCGAATGGCTCGACCTCATCAGCCACCGCACCGAACGCATCCGCTTTATGAGAGAGGAGGAGCAGCGCCTTGCCAATTCAACAAAACCCGAATAAGCGCCGGGGCGAGGAGCGCTCCGAGACCTTAATTATCCCGCACATCACCAGGGAGATGCTCGAGGTCGCCCGCGCCATGGCGGAGAAGGGTGCCTCCCGCGCCGAGATCGAGGCCGCCATTGCCGCCATGCAGACCGGCAAGGCGCCCGCCGCCCCGGCGGCCCCTGCACCGGAAAAGCAGCCCGGCGCACCGCAGCAGCCCGCGCCCGGGCGCAGTGATGCCGCCCGCAGCGGCGGCATCATCCCGACGAGCCGCCCGCGGTACACCGCCGCGGAGCGCCGCGCCATGCTGGAGGAGGTCCAGCGCCGCCAGGCTGAGCGCGAGGCCGCCCGCCAGGCGGAAGCCCAGGCCGAGGAGGATCGGTTCCGCAGCTACCGGGACCGGGAGTACGACAGGAGCCCCGCGGTCACACCGTCCGCAGCACCCCAGCCCACTCCCGCTGCCCGCAGCGACCAGACACCCGCAGCAGCTGACGAGACCCGCACGATCTCGATCCCGAAGCGCAGAACTGCCGAGCCTGCCGCCCATGCCGTGCAGCCCCCTGCACCCGCGGCACAGCCCGCCCAGCAGCCCACGCAGGTCATGCCGCCGGTACAAAAGGCGGCCCCTGCGGCACCGGCTGCGCCCGCCCCGGCAGAGCACACCGCCCACCCGGAGCCGACCCCTGCGCCGAAATCCAAAAAAGCCAGCGCCTCGCGTTCCTACGCCGCGGCGGAGGCTTCCCTGAACGAGCGCATCCGCGCCGACCATATCTGGCTGTCCAACCCCGTGCTTGTGCGCGGCCTCGGCATGGCCCCGGTCATCGGTGCTGCGCTGGACGGCCAGCGGGCGCTCATGCTCTGTATCGCCTCGCTGATTTTGGTCACCTTCACCCGTGTGCTGGCCGTGGCCATCTGCCACCTGACAAAGAACCGCTTCCGCCCCGTGGTGTACTGCTACTCTGCGGCGCTTCTCTACATCCCTACGTATGTTTTGCTCTACGCACTGTTCGGCTCTGACCTGACGCTGCTGGGCATCTACCTGCCGATCATGGTCGTGGAGCCCGCCATCGTCAAGCGCATGGAGTTCTCCGACCTTGAACCCGTGAGGGATGCGTTCCGCCACGGCTTCAACAACGCACTCGGCATGTGTGTTGTGCTGCTCATCGTGGGCTGCCTGCGTGAGCTTCTGGCCACGGGCGCGGTCTTTGGCAACGTCATCCTGCACAATGCGCTGCTGCCGCTGGCTGCACTGCCCGCGGGCGGCTTTGTCATCGTGGGTATCCTGGCCGCCATCTGGTGCGCCGCTGCCAACCTGTACACCGATTATAAACATGAGGAGGTGCGCCGCCTGTATGCTGACCGTAAGCACTGAGCTGCAGCCGATTTTAAACGGTGTTGTGCAGTTTATCAGCTATATGGTGCTGGCCGTCTTTGCGGAGAATGTCATCCTGGCCCGCGCGCTGGGCGTCACTCGCCTGATGAAGCTCGTGCCCGACCACCGCGCGCAGGTCTGGGATTTCTGCCTGCCGCTGCTGCTGGTCATCACGCTGTCCGCACCTGCCGGCTGGGCCGCACACGACCTGTTTTTCCCGTGGCTGCGTGATTAGCTGCCCGCATGGCTGCCCATCTCGGCCCTGCGGCCCATCGTCTACCTGACCTGCGGCATCGCGGCCATGGCCGTGGCCTGGCTGCTGCTGGGCGTGCTGCCCCGCAAGCTGCGCGCCAGCTGCCGCAGCCAACTCAGCCTTGCCACCTGCAGCACCGCCGTGCTGGGCACGATGCTCATCTGCGCGAACCAGAACTATACGATTTTGCAAGGCGTCGCTTTCGCTCTGGGCAGCGGGCTGGGCTATGTCTTTGCCGTCTTTATCGTTCGGGAGGGCCGCCGCCGTCTGCGCAGCAAGGCCATCTCCTCGATCTTCCAGGGTCTGCCCAGCTCGATGATCTACATCGGCGTGCTGTCGCTGGCGATCTACGCCCTAGTTGGCCACACCGTTGTTCTGTAACTGTTAGGGGGTCGTTGTTATGTCCGAAGCCTGCTTTACCGCAGCCGATATTTTACTGCCCGCCGCCGGGGTCCCGCTGGACCCGTGGGCCTGCATCGCCGTTGACCAGTTCACCTCCCAGCCGGAGTACTGGCAGCGCGCCGAGCACCTGGCCGACGGCAAGCCCAGCACCCTGCACATCGTTCTGCCGGAGGCATACTTAGGCACCCCGCAGGAGGCCGAGCGCTTAGAGAGCATCCGCCGCACGATGGAGGAGTACCGTAAAACCGTTCTGACCCGGAAAGTACATGGCTACGTTTATGTTGAGCGTACCCAGATGGACGGCACGGTCCGGCAGGGCCTTGTCGGCGCTGTCGATCTTGATGCCTACGACTACGCGAAGGGCTCCAAGCCCGCTATCCGCCCGAGCGAGAGCACCGTCGTGGAGCGCATCCCGCCGCGCCTCAAGGTCCGCCGCGGGGCGACGCTGGAAACGCCCCATGTCATGATGCTGGCCGACGACGCCGACTGCACGCTGATCGAGCCCATCGGGCTGATGAAGAACCAGCTGCCGCCGCTCTACGACGGTGAGCTGATGCTGGGCGGCGGGCATCTGCGCGGCTGGGCCGTCGAGGACCCCGCGCTGATCGCCGGGATCGACGCCGCGCTGGCGGTGCTGGCCGACCCTGCCGCCTTTGCCCGCCGCTGGCCCGCTGCCAAAGGGCAGCAGCCGATGGTACTGGCCGTCGGTGACGGCAAT
>ENA-OQKO01001732-OQKO01001732.1-human-gut-metagenome-genome-assembly--contig:-NODE-1732-length-11504-cov-2.854531_pt1 | contig 11504 bp, 12 predicted proteins | sample MGYA00242777_ERZ504796 | MGnify/ENA primary metagenome ERZ504796 (study PRJEB26092, sample SAMD00036404) | human gut metagenome | host: Homo sapiens | study: EMG produced TPA metagenomics assembly of... | reverse complement strand
ACAGGGTTTGAATGATACGAAATAGAAAGAGGATAATATGAACGAGAAGGCATCTAAGACAGTGAGCCTTGCAGGTGCGGCCGGAATCACAGTAGGGATCATTGTGATGGTCACAGGAGTGGCTGCAGGAATTATCTCCATTGTCAGCGGAGCAAAGTTATTAAAAGACAAAAAAGGACTTACGTTTTAAAATCTGATAAGATCAGAGGATAAGACATTTGACTGGACGGAAAGGAAGCAATATTTTTGAATTCCAGAAAAAGAAAGGCACTCAGAGGACTTGGAAAAGTATTATTTGTCCTTTACATCGGGTTCCTGATATATTTTCTTATATTTTCCGACTGGTATGGCAGAACGGGCGAGATGCAGGAATACCATTATAATCTCGTCCTGTTCAAAGAAATCAAGAGATTTTGGCAGTACCGGCATCAGTTGGGATTTTTTGCCATGTTCACGAACCTGTTTGGAAATGTAATTATATTTATACCATTCGGGTTCTTTTTACCTATGGCAAGCAAATATCGTAGCTGTTTTGCTACACTGTTCTGGAGCTTTGGATTAAGCTTGTGTGTAGAAACATTTCAGCTTCTTACGAAAGTCGGAAGTTTCGACGTAGATGATATTCTACTTAACACGATCGGAGGAGTTGCAGGTCATATTATATTTGTGATCTGTGTAGCAATAAGGAGGAGACATGTTCGGAAAAGATAAGAAAAAACGACGCAGACGTGTAAATACAAAATATGGCCAGAAGACTTTGAAACATGCGAAAAAGGGAATCCAATCCTGCATGATGGCGGTGCTTTGTGCAGTGATTTTAATTGTGATGATTCTTGTGTCATTTCTGATGAAGGGAAATGTAAATATAATCGTAGGATTTCTTTGTTTTGCACTGCTTGCACTGGCAGTTTATGGATTCAGGCTCGGACTTCGGGGTCTGAATGAACGAGATAAGAAATACATAACCTGCAAAGTCGGAATCGGGGTAAATGGATTGGTTCTTGCAGGAGTTGCAGCAATATTTATCAGGGGGCTTGTGTAGATGACAGAGATGAGATATGAATTAGCAATCGAGAGAATTGAGAATATAAAGGGTGAAAATACAGTCAGTGAAAAATACCGGGATTATTTCCGGACACTGGCTGATTTTGCACTTTTAGTTGATAAATTAAAAGAAAAAATTGAAAATGGTGAGTATTATAAGTTTTCAATTGAAGAATTAGAGTGTTGGAATACACATTTGTATGATGACGTGCTTGGAGAGCATTATAAGACAAGTTATGCCAATCCGGCATTTGCAACAGAAAAATTCGGCATAGAATACGGCCGGCTTTTGAGTTTTCTATATACAGAACTTCGTGGTGTGATTCCATATGCATTTGAAAAGAAAACAGAATATCTAGATATTTTGTTTGAATTATTCATTGAAGTTTATAATCAGTTTGAGGAAGAAAACGAGCCGGAATATGAGCATGTGAGACAGACGATTTATTGGTATGCCAGCGATTATTGTGACGTATTTTTGGCAGACCGCATCAAAGAACAGATTGACCCGGAAGATAATTTTGCTGCGGATCTGATTATGAACAGTGATTTTAATGATGTGCGTTATCTCTATTATTACGGAGAGTATGTCAGTGAAAACGAGAAGCGCACTGCCATGCACCTGAATGAGCTGCCACTTGAGACAATACAGAAAATGGCAGATGTGTATACAGAAGGTTACCGGATTGGATTTGTAAATACAGGCAAGAACCTGTCAAAGAAAGCAACAGTCAATATTCGCTATACGCTTGGGTTCGAGCGGGTGATTCGGATTGCTATTGAGAATTTTCGGAAAATGGGACTAAAGCCGACGATTGACCGTGCCGGTGTCAGTGTCCTTACAAAGAGGCAACATTGGAAAATCGGAGATTACGGAGGTATTGCAAATAAGCAGTACGAGTAGGACCACAAGGACGATCAGGCACTGATCTTAGATCGTCAGTTCATGGAACGGAAGCTGGAAGTCATGCGGACAACTTACGAACAGTATAAAGACCTGGCAAGACGTCATGCAGGTCCGGCATGCATGGAGACATTTGGCGAGGAGCCATTTACACCAGTGTCAAAATCAGAGGCGGTAAAACTTAATGATAAGCAGAAGGAAATCTCGCTTGAATATGACAGTAAATCCAGTCAGATTGTAAATAGCTATATTCCGGGAGACGAGAGAAGTTTCACAATCGTAGCGTATCCTGTTCCGGAGATTGGAGATCAGTACGAAGAGATTTTTGATGAGATTATCAAGATCAATACATTAGATGCAAAAGTTTATGAGAAGGTTCAACAGACCATTATTGATGCATTAGATCAGGGAACAAGTGTGCACATTCTTGGAAACAACGGTAACCATACAGATCTTCGGGTGCAGCTTTATAAATTGAAAGATCCAAAGAAGGAGACGATTTTTGAAAACTGCGTGGCAGATGTTAACATTCCAGTGGGAGAGGTTTTTACATCACCGGTTCTGGAAGGAACGAACGGGGTTCTTCATGTAAGTCAGGTTTACCTGAATGAACTATTATACAAAGATCTGGAAGTAACGTTTTCAAATGGAATGGTGGCAGATTACAGCTGCAAGAACTTTGAACATGAACTGGAGAATAAAGAATACTTTTTAGATAATGTTCTTTATCGTCACCCGACATTGCCGCTTGGCGAATTTGCAATCGGTACGAACACGACTGCGTATGTAGCAGCGAAGAAATACAATATTGCCGATAAGATGCCAATTCTGATCGCCGAGAAAATGGGACCGCATTTTGCAGTTGGTGACACATGCTATAGCTGGGCAGAGGACATAAAAGTTTACAATCCAAATGGCAAAGAAATTGTGGCAAGAGATAATTCGGTATCCATTCAGAGAAAAGAAGACGTCTCAGCAGCATATTTCCATTGTCATACAGATATTACGATTCCTTATGAAGAATTGAAGAGTATTACCGTAGAATGCGCGGATGGAAAAGAGATAGAAATTATCCGTGACGGAATATTTGTGCTTCCAGGTACAGAGATTTTAAATGAACCATTGAAAAATTCTAATAAATAGGGTATGATTTATTTGTTGAACTTATAAGAAAGGGTGAATGCTATGCCAAGAGTAGGAATTATAATGGGAAGTGACTCAGACCTTAAGGTCATGAGCAAAGCAGCAGTCATGCTGGAAGAATTAGGAATTGATTATGAGATGACAATCATCTCCGCACACCGTGAGCCGGATGAACTGATCGAGTGGACACGCAGTGCAGAAGGACGCGGAATGAAAGTTATGATCGCGGGAGCTGGAATGGCAGCAGCCCTTCCGGGAATGTGTGCAGCATTGTTTGCCCTTCCGGTTATCGGGGTTCCGCTTTCGGGAAAGAATCTGGACGGAATGGACGCAGTCTTTTCTATTATGCAGATGCCACCGGGAGTTCCGGTAGCAACAGTAGCAATTGACGGAGCAAAGAATGCAGCGATTCTTGCGGCAAAGATCCTTGCAGCTTCCGATGACGCATTACTTCAGAAGTTAAAAGATTATACAACCGGACAGAAAGAGGCAGTGAAAGCAAAAGCAGCAAAATTAGATGAAGTTGGATATGAGGCATATCTGGCATCTAAGTAAAAAGATCAGTAAATAAAAATACAATAAACGTACATAAGGAGACGAGTTATGGATTATAAGAATGCAGGTGTGGATATTGAGGCTGGTTACAAATCAGTAGAACTTATGAAAGAGCATGTAAAGAAAACTATGCGCGAAGAAGTACTTGGCGGTCTTGGTGGATTTTCCGGTGCATTTTCTCTTGCAAAGATTAAAGAAATGGAAGAGCCGGTTCTTCTTTCAGGAACAGACGGATGTGGAACAAAAGTAAAACTGGCTATGATCATGGACAAGCATGATACTATCGGAATTGATGCAGTTGCAATGTGTGTAAATGATATCGCTTGTGCAGGTGGAGAACCATTATTCTTCCTGGATTATATTGCATGTGGAAAGAATTACCCAGAGAAAATTGCTTCTATTGTAAGTGGTGTGGCAGAAGGCTGTATCCAGTCAGAAGCAGCACTGATCGGTGGCGAGACTGCGGAACATCCGGGACTGATGCCGGAGGATGAGTATGATCTTGCGGGATTTGCAGTTGGTGTATGTGATAAGAAGGATATGATCACAGGTGAGAATTTAAAAGACGGAGATGTTCTGATCGGTATGGCATCTACAGGAGTGCACAGCAATGGATTTTCTCTTGTAAGAAAAGTATTTGACATGACAAAAGAGTCTCTGGACACATATTATGATGATCTTGGAACAACACTTGGTGAGGCACTTCTTGCTCCGACAAGAATTTATGTAAAAGCATTAAAGAGCATTAAGAATGCCGGTGTTACAGTAAAGGCATGCAGTCATATTACTGGTGGTGGATTCTACGAGAATATTCCAAGAATGTTAATCGACGGTGTGAGAGCAGTGGTGAAAAAAGACAGCTATCCAATCCCGCCAATCTTCACAAAACTTGCAAAAGAAGGAAATGTTGATGAGCATGCGATGTATAATACATATAACATGGGTATCGGAATGATTGTTGCAGTTGATCCGGCTGATGTAGATAAGACTATGGAAGCAATTAAAGCAACAGGAGACAAACCGTATGTGATTGGTCATATTGAGGCTGGAGAAAAGGGAGTTACATTATGTTAAATGTAGTAGTACTTGTATCTGGTGGCGGAACGAATCTTCAGGCTATTATTGATGCGGTGGAAAATGGGACAATTACGAATACGAAGATTGCAGGCGTGATCAGCAATAATAAAAATGCGTATGCACTTGAGAGAGCAAAGAAGCACGGAATTGCAAATTGCTGCATTTCCCCGAAAGATTATGCCAACAGAGCAACATTCAATCAGAAATTTCTGGAGAAGATGGATGAACTGAATCCAGATCTGATTGTGCTGGCAGGATTCCTTGTAGTGATTCCGCCAGAAATGATTGAAAAATACCGCAATCGTATCATTAATATCCATCCGTCTCTCATTCCGTCATTTTGCGGGACAGGCTATTATGGATTGAAAGTTCATGAGGCAGCACTCGCAAGAGGAGTCAAAGTTGTGGGCGCGACGGTTCATTTTGTAGATGAAGGAACAGACACCGGTCCGATTATTTTACAGAAGGCAGTGGAAGTTGAAGAAGGAGATAGACCGGAAGTATTGCAGAGACGTGTCATGGAGCAGGCAGAGTGGAAGATACTTCCGAAAGCAATTGACTTGATCGCAAATGGAAAAGTAAAAGTAGAGGATGGAAGAACTCATATTATATAGTAAGAATACGAACTGTAGGGAAACTTGCAGTTCGTTTTGATACATGAAAACCTATATCATAAAAGCAGCAGGAGGGAATAAAATGAAAGTATTAATCGTAGGTGGCGGCGGAAGAGAGCATGCAATTGCACAAAGTGTTGCAAAGAGTGAGAAGGTCGATAAGATTTACTGTACACCGGGAAATGCCGGAATTGCAGCACTGGCAGAATGTGCACCTATCGGAGCGATGGAGTTCGATAAGATTGTAGCCTTTGCTAAGGAAAAAGAAGTAGATCTTGTAATTGTAGGAATGGACGATCCGCTTGTAGGTGGCCTTGTAGATGAACTGGAAGCAGCAGGGATTCGTGCATTCGGTCCAAAGAAAAATGCAGCAATTCTGGAAGGCTCCAAAGCATTTTCAAAAGATTTAATGAAAAAATACAATATCCCAACTGCAGCATATGAGAATTTTACAGATCCGGATGCGGCAATTAAGTATCTGGAGACAGAGGCAAAATTTCCAATTGTATTAAAAGCAGATGGACTGGCTCTTGGAAAAGGAGTTTTGATCTGCAATACACTGGAGGAAGCAAAAGATGGTGTCAAAGAGATTATGCTGGATAAGAAATTCGGTTCTGCAGGAAATGAGATGGTCATTGAAGAATTTATGACAGGTCGTGAAGTTTCCGTACTTTCTTTTGTAGATGGCAACACAATTAAGACCATGACAAGTGCTCAGGATCACAAGCGTGCCGGAGATGGAGATACTGGACTCAACACTGGAGGAATGGGAACATTTTCACCAAGTCCATTTTATACAAAGGAAGTTGAAGATTTCTGCAACAAATATGTATATCAGGCAACAGTCGATGCCATGAAAGCAGAAGGCCGCCCATTCAAAGGAATTATTTTCTTCGGACTCATGCTGACACCAGACGGACCGAAAGTACTGGAGTATAATGCCAGATTTGGAGATCCGGAGGCTCAGGTCGTACTTCCAAGAATGAAGAATGATATTATTGAAGTCATGGAAGCCTGCATTGATGGAACATTGGATCAGATCGACCTTCAGTTCGAAGACAATGCAGCAGTGTGTGTCGTGCTTGCAAGTGACGGATATCCGGTAAAATATGACAAAGGTCTGCCAATCACAGGATTGGAGGAATTTGATAAACACGATGGTTACTATTGCTTCCATGCCGGAACAAAATTTGACGGAGACCAGATCGTTACAAACGGAGGGCGTGTCCTTGGTGTGACAGCAAAAGGAAAGGACTTGAAAGAAGCGAGAGCTAATGCTTATGCAGCAACAGAATGGGTAAAATTTGACAATAAGTATATGAGACATGATATTGGAAAAGCTATTGATGAAGCTTAGAAAATTAGAGATGATTTTAGAATGATAAAAGAGAAGGTGCATTTTAAATTTGGAATTTTAGAGATGTACCTTCTCTTTTTGGTTGTTGGGTCGACGCCTGTTTGGAGCACATTTTTTTGCTGTTCCCCAAAAGGGAAAGTTATTTAATATCTAATCTTTATAAAAAGATACCGGAGAAAGCTACTTATTTGAGTTTAACTCTTCAAAAACTTTATCAGTATTATAATCAGGTGCCTGACGTAGGGCGATATCATAGATTGGCTGAATGGTATCCAGAGATTCTTCAAGAATTTCAGCAATTTGTTCAGCAGAGTAATTTTTTTCTAATTTCTTGATCACCAGTTTGATTAAAAGCAGCTGTTCGCCTTCGATCTTGCCTTCAATTCGCCCTTCTTCGCGGCTGACCCGTCTGGTTTCCTGTACATCATAAGCTTGAAAGTTGTCAAACATCATACTGAATTTCCTCCTTGTGATTTGATCAGTAATATCGTAGACTTCTTCATCTGGTAGATTTAGTTTATGAAGAAGAACAGCAATCACTTTACAAATTATTTTTAATAGATAATCAGGGGTATTGTCGGTAAGATGTTCCGTGTATTCTTTCGGTATATCTTTTAAGTCATGAAATTCTGAAGAACTCTGAAGCTGGTTGATGAGAAAGATTAAAGAGAGCTCATCATTCTTTTCAATCAGATCCTGCTTGGAATATTTGTTTAATGGAACAACCAGGTAATTGAAACTTGGTATATAATCTCCGAAGGCGTCACTCAAAAAAACGCGATCCTTAAAGTTCAACGGTGCAGACCATGTACTGGTTCCCTCATAATATACGATAGGCAGGATTGGTGGATAAAGAAAAGCTTTGGATTTTGTGATGCCTTTATGTAGCTTTTCCTGTTGCGCAGCATAATCTGTCCAAATAAATACGATATAACGAAGTATCCGGAAGGACATGTCAAAATCATTTTCTGATTGATGTTCAATCAGTGCAATCAGATAGATTTCGGAATCACCTATGCGAATTTTATTAACAGTATCTGAGTCTCTGGATTCCTGAAATAAAGGCAAAAAATGTGAAGAAACATTTTCAATATCTTCGGGCTTTATCTCCTTAAAAAGAGAAATGTCCGTGTAACCTTTTAGAAATTGAGCGCAGAGTACCGGGTCTCCGAATACAATCTTAGCAGCGTTGTCTTGTGTGTGAGAATTGTTTACCCCATTTGAAGTTGTTGTGTTTTGTGTTTCCATAAATCTCCTTTCTGGACGAATCTGATATGGAAACTATCTGAATATATTTTAACATTTTGAGTATAAAAAAACAATGTATAAAGATTATATGATGAGAAAATGTAATTAAATTCAGAAGTACCGTATCATTTGTCCGGTGAAAGTGTAGCTGTATTAGTGCCGGGAATCACTGAAAGCTGCGGTGAACGAGTAACTTCATCAAAAATCTGAGTAATCTTTGCTGAAAAAGCAAATGAAATTCAGAAATGAAATCTTGGCTAAGGATTTCTGTGGGCACTGAAACATAATGAAAATATCGTGCCCGAAATTTGATGTAGACGTAGTGTAACATAGTGCTGTAATAAAATGCAATAGAAAAATAAAAATATTTTTAATATAGTTTCCACATACTTGGGAAAAATAAAACTATATCAGAGGTGGCAGCTATCTCACATCTGATATAGTCTGATATATTATACATAACGATCAAGTGAAAATGCCATTGCTTTCTTTGTGACAGGGTGCCTGAACTCCAACTGATATGCACAAAGACATAGTGGTGTGCGCCTCGTGGTCAGCTTCGGTGAGTCGGGGTTATACTTCGTGTCACCGATGATCGGGCAGCCCATACCGGAAAGCTGCACACGAATTTGATGATGGCGTCCAGTATCTAACTTGATTTTTAGCTGGCTGGTCGCGACAGGAATTGCGGAAGCAATATCAGCAAAAAATGTAGTATCAACTAAATCATAATGAAGCTTTGCTAATTTGGCATCAGCAGTATTTTTCTGACAGATTCTGGAAGTGTTTGTTTTGACATCTTTTACAAGGTAGTTTTCTAAATCAGCAGATGGTGGTTCTGGCGTTCCCGCAACTAATGCATAGTAATGCTTACCGAAGCCGGAAGTTGTAAGCTGCCGGTTCAGTTCCTTTGCGGCAGCAGGCGTCTTGGCGAAGACGAGAATTCCACTTACCGGCTGGTCCAGTCTGTGAATGACGGCAAGGTATGGATCGCCGGATTTACCAGAAGTCATGCTGATATGATTTTTTAAAAGGCTCACCATGTCCGGGGAGCCGATACGTTTGCTTTGAGTTGCAACTCCGGCAGGTTTGACACAGACCAGAATCTGTGTATCTTCATATAAAATGTTGATATTATTTGTCATGTCATATTCCTTTGTAATTTCATAAAAAATAGTTCTTAGATCAAAAAATATAAGCATAGGCAAGATTCTGATAGAGTCCTGACCTATGCTTATATTGAAATAAAAACGCAGGGTTGTCAAGAACATAAAAATTATTTTTTTGAAGCATTAATAATATCATCTACAAGAAAAAGAATATGTTCTTGTTGCTTTGGATTTAATTTTATCATTTTAGCTAAAAGCTCATTTGTTGTCGTGGGACTTTCTATAGATATATCAAAAAAATCTTTTGGTTGTATATCTAGATAATCACATATGTAAAAAAATACATTCATGGAGGGAAGAGATTTTTGATTCTCTATTTTATTAATGTAGCTTTCACATTGTCCAAGAGAAAGACTCATATCACGCGCTGAAACGCCTTTTTGAGTTCGAAGTTCACTCAGGCGTTGGGGAAAGAAATCTAAATAGTCCATATAATATACCTCCTGTTGGAATTATATTCCATTTTTTGGAAAGAACTGGGAGTAAAAAGTGATATTAAATAAAATATAAAGAATGAAAATCGCAATATTTGAAAATGTAAAGAAATAGAAATAATCTATAATGAAAAGAATTTATCAATAAAAACGATTGGAAGAGATTTGCTATCTATATTATACTGAAAAATAAAGAATTGTATTCCTTATAATAAATAGAGTTGGGAAAATAAACCCATATTAAAGAAGAAAAGGAGTTATTGGGATGAGTAAAGAAAAAAGAGAGGAACAGGTAAAAGTTATAAATAGTTTGCTTGAACTAAAAAGGAAAGTTGTTGGGGTAAAGTTTTATTATGATGAGGAAGAATATGAAGCCTGTCCAGCGCAGCAGGTGAAGTATTATATACCATATTGTGTGACTGTAAGATGTGCAACGACGGGACATGATATTAAGATAAGGAAGGAAAATATAGGTTGTTTTGCAGCAGCAAGAGTATTGGGGATGGATGAGGTTACAGAATCCTATAGGTCAGGCGAGGACTGTATGGGATTAGGAATGTACTCAGACCAACAGGCTGCAAAAAAAGCTGTAGACAATATTTCAATAAATCCTAAATGTCCATGTGGAATTGAAATATCACCGTTGGAACTTATGGAAAAAGATCCAGATGTAGTGATTGTTGTATCTACACCGTATAATATCATGCGTTTGATTCAGGGTTATAGCTATTATTATGGATCATATAAAGGATTTAAAATGGCTGGAAATCAGGCTATGTGTGCAGAAATAACAGCATGTACATATGTAACAAATGAAATAAATACATCCATGATGTGTTCTGGAACACGCTTTTTGTCAAAATGGCAAAAAGATGAAATGGCTATGGGAATTCCAGGAGATAAATATGAAAAGGTAATACAAGGAGTTTATCATACAGCAGATCCGTTAGAGCGAGATGCAGATAAGGAAAGAATTAAAAAAGCATTTGAAGAGAATAAGATGCAGGCACCGGATATTCATATGGGGAAAAATTATGATACAAACTATTACCATATCGGTGAAACGGGAATTCGATAGATAAAGGGAAAAGTTAGAAGTAACAGGAGGAAAAAATGAAAAAGAAAGTAGTATTGTTTTTGCCAATGTTGATTGCATTATTGGATGTACAGATGTAGGTCTGACTATGGCATGTGCAGTTATCAATTTCCTGCCACCATTTATTTTCTATGTATTTATGCAGAGTAAATTCAAAGAAGGAATGACGTTGAGTGGAATCAAAGGATAGAGGGGAAAATAAAATATGAGTATTTTTGACCAGAAAGTAATTAAATATGAAATGAAACCACTGAGTTCTCTGGAAAAGGTATTCCCAGATGAGACTCCGGTATACCGTATGGAATGTCAGATGTTAAGTGGTCTGTGGGGAGAGACGGTATCATTTCAGGTGGCATATACCGGTGATTTTGTAATGCGCGAGCGATTAGATGTGCGTGTAGTTTCTGAGCTTGCAGAGCATGTTCATGTGAGGACGGTGGAGATGGTTCCGGTCGGACGTGCGACAAATGGAATCGTAGATGATAATTATCTGAAGACGACTTCTGGATTGTATCCGGATCTTCTTAAAGATTTAAAGGACGGAAAAGTGATTGTCTATTCACGCCAGTGGCGCAGCCTTTGGGTGGATGTGGATATTACAAATGAGATTCCGGCGGGAGAGTATGAGATAGAGCTTCAGCTTATCAAGGAAGGTGAAGTTGTATGTAGTGCAAAACAGAAAGTGACAGTTATCGGAACGGAACTTCCGAAACTGGATATTATGCACACAGAATGGATGCATGCAGACTGCCTGGCGGATTATTATCATGTAGAAGTGTTTTCAGAGGAACACTGGAAGCTTCTGGAAAATTACTTCCAGGAATATGTAAAACGTGATTGTAATATGATGCTGACCCCGTTAT
>ENA-OQKO01001715-OQKO01001715.1-human-gut-metagenome-genome-assembly--contig:-NODE-1715-length-11590-cov-5.345547_pt1 | contig 11590 bp, 6 predicted proteins | sample MGYA00242777_ERZ504796 | MGnify/ENA primary metagenome ERZ504796 (study PRJEB26092, sample SAMD00036404) | human gut metagenome | host: Homo sapiens | study: EMG produced TPA metagenomics assembly of... | reverse complement strand
CACCCTAACGCTTTATGGCGAGGAAAGATTCGTAGAGGTACGGGTTGCGTGTGACAGTGCGGGTGGGGTTGCCATATGGTTAGAATGACCAAATCGGCGGTCTGACAAAGATTCCGAATGTACGGCTCTAAACGAATGGCTTGTAGAAATGCAAGTGTACCGAAGGTACGCAGGCGGGGCAGAGTAAAAGTTGTTAGTATGAAATGCCCTCTGTGCTTACAGGGCACAGGTATTTTAAGGATAACTCTTTGAAGATAATGCTTGCAGGGCTAAAGGAACGACCTAAGTGGCAACAATCCTAAGTTATGCGGAACGTGGAAAGCAGCCAATACGGGAGCTGACTGTATCAGCGATAAAGAACCGTAGTTGTATCGAAAATGAAAGAAATGAAAAGTTCCTTTCTACAATAAGTGCATTAGTGGCTGTGAGAGTAGAGGCACAGTACCTGTGAAGCCGTGATAATAAGCGGTGGAGGGATAGCCTCGAGCCGATACTAAGATTATTTTCATGCCTGTATAGTAATCACCGTTAAGGAGATTTTCATAGCTGTCGTGGTGCGACTAAGAAAAAATCATTCTCCGATAAAGGAGCTGGTTACTATGGCAAAACGAATTGTAAACAAAGCAGAGCGGAATGCGGAACGGTACGACGCAAAAGAAACAGGCTACCAGTTATATGAGGACAGCCTGAATGGAAAGACATTTGACAGGCTTATGCCGCTGATAGTGTCCGAGCAGAATATCATACTTGCATACCGCAACATCTGCAAAAACAAAGGGAGCAAAACTCCCGGCACAGATGGGAAAACAATTGTAGCAATACAATCAGTCCCTATTGAAACGGTCATTAAAACTGTCAGAAATAAGTTGAACTATTATCAGCCCAAAAAGGTTAGACGTGTAGAAATACCAAAGGATAACGGAAAGATGCGTCCACTGAGTATCTACAGCTATGAAGATAAGCTAGTGCAGGAAGCATTGAGAAGAATACTGGAAGCGGTGTTTGAACCGCGCTTTTATGATGAAATGATGGGATTTCGTCCCAACAGAAGTTGTCATAAGGCAATCCAGAAATTAAACACAATGATACAAAGCAAGCCAGTAAACTATGTACTAGATGCAGATATAAAGGGATTCTTCGATCACATGGATCATGAATGGATCATTCGATTCATAGAATCGAAAATCAAAGATCCGAATATAACCCGATTGGTAAGGCGAATGCTGAAAGCAGGAATCATGAAAGATTATCAGTACGAGGACACAGAAGAAGGAAGTGGGCAGGGCTCTGTATGTTCACCAATCATCTCATGTATATACATGCATTATGTGCTGATATGGTGGTTTCGAGAGAAAGTGCAGCCAAGCCTGAGAGGATATGCAGGATTAGTGAATTATGCAGATGACTTTGTAGTGTGCTTTCAATACAAATCAGATGCAGAGCAATTCTATGAGCGGTTGAAGCACAGAATGGGATACTTTGGACTTAGCCTGGAGGAAGAAAAGAGTAGACTGATAGAGTTTGGACGCTTTGTGCAAGAAAGATGTGCAAAGAGAGGAACAAAGCCAGAAACCTTTACGTTCCTAGGGTTTACGCACTACTGTTCACAAGGAAAGAACGGGAAGTTCAGAGTAAAGAGGAAAACCAGCAGGAAGAAGTTTGCGAAGAAATGTAAAGAGGTGCATCGACTGATAGGAAGTATGCGTACCTTAACAATGGAAGAGATAACTCTGAAGTTAAACAGAATCCTGACAGGTTATTACCATTATTATGGCATCACAGACAATACACCAAGTATCAAGAAATTCAGATATAACGTGCTAAAGAGCTTATTTTATTGGATAAATAGAAGAAGTCAAAAGCAGAGCTATAACTGGAATGAATTTTTGCGGACAATCGACGCGAATTACCAGTTAGCCAAAGGAAGAGTGTATGTCAGCGTATACGAATGATAATTGTTGAATAATGCGTTTCGTAAGTAAACGCTCAATAGTGGATGCGTAGACAGTGACCTCATTTTTTGAGATAATAGCCTCGACAAATGATAATGCTCTAAAAAGTTCAGTCTAAAAAGTTTAGGCTAAACTTTTTAGAACAATTGGAGGCTATCTATGAAATCTCAAACATCTTTAGCGGCTCGCAACTGTCGCTTACAGGAATGGAGCCAAATGGTTCATTCCTGTAATAACCGTCCGATTGGAATGTCAGTAAATGAATGGTGTCGGGAAAATTCCATTACCACAGCCAACTACTATTATCGCATGACTCAGGTACGAAAGGCCTGTTTGGATTCACTGTCAGATGAAGCGGTGAACCAAGAAGTTGTTCCGGTTCCAATGAACTTAGTTGCTCCGGCAGAAGAATCCTGTATAAAGAAGTTATTACCAGAGTCCGTTAAAGGTTCTTCTTTGGAATTCGATTTTCATGGCGCAACTCTTCGAGTTACCGATCAGACATCTGATGCACTCTTGGCGAAAGTGCTTGGGGTACTTGCCCATGTTGAATAATGCCATCTGCTTTAAACAGATATTCATTGTGACCGGCTATACCGATCTTCGATCCGGAATTGATCGTCTGGCTGCCCTCATTACTTCGAAAACAGGAGACAATCCTTTCGTACCGGATACTCTTTACCTTTTTTGCGGTCGCAAAACAGATCGCATTAAAGGATTGACCTGGGAGCGAGACGGATTTTTACTCCTGTACAAACGATTAGAGAAAGGGCGATTTCAATGGCCGAGAAACGAATCTGAGGTGCAATCACTTACTGAGCAACAGTTCCGGTGGCTAATGGAGGGTCTGACCATTACCCCTAAACATACTGTGCAAGAGATTACACCGCCACAGTATCCGGCATAGTTCTTGTGCAATACGTAGAAATTTTTGTAGTTCATTTCCGATCAGAAACTTAGCAAGTTTCCATTTCTTCTACCACAAAAAACGAGCGTGAAAAGCATACAAGGTTCCTTCTATAAAGCTGCATTTCATTTTTGTCATTTCAAAAGCCATGCATTCTTTAGATGGAATTCAGCCTTGTATCCTCTTAAAACCATAGGCATTATGACGAACTCAAAACGAAACGGGATTCGCAAAAATCGCCCATTTATGATATAATGAGTCCATGAAGAGGAGGTTTATTATGGCGAAGACTTATACAGAAGAACAACTGAATACGTTTGATAAAGCGACATTGATTCAGCTTTTGCTGATGCAACAGTCACAGCTTCAGGAAATCGATAAAAAGCTACAGCTTCTGTTAGAGCAAGCCGCTGTACTGAAAAACAATCGTTTTGGTAAGAAATCAGAAAAACTAGGGATTGAGAATCAGGTCTGCTTCATGGAAGTCGATGGCGACATCGTTTTCTTTAATGAGGCAGAAGCAGTAAATGCCCTCGTGCCGGAAGATGAAGAAAAGTCTACTAAGCCAAAGAATGCAAAGACAAAGGGCAAACGAACAGCTGACATCAAAGACCTTCCGGTTATTCATGTCGATCATAAGATGACGGAAAGTGAACTGATTACGGAGTTTGGAGAGGATGGTTGGTATCAACTGGAAGATGAAATCTATCGTCGATACCGCTTCACCCCGATGAAGATTGAAATTGAAGAACACCATGTAGGTGTCTACAAATCCAAGAAAGACAATCATTTCAAGAAGGCAGAGCATCCGGCGTATCTCTTAAGAAACAGTTTAGTGTCGCCTACGTTATTGTCAGGCATCTGGAATGCAAAGTATGTAAATGCAGTTCCGCTATACCGTCAGGAACAGGAATTCCAAAGAATGGGAGTCTCCATTGACCGTGGTGAAATGGCGCATTGGACGATTTTGTGTGCGGAACGATATCTGTCTGTTTTTTATGATTACTTACATGAGAAGATGTATGACTATCATGTGCTTCAGGCAGATGAGACTCCGGTGCTCGTCTCAAAAGAAAATCGAACATCGGGAAGCAGGCATTACATGTGGGTATATCGTACCGGTAAGATGTATCAGGACAAACCAATCGTACTGTATGAATATCAACCCTCTCGAAATGCAGATCATCCAAGAGTATTCCTAAAGGACTTTCAGGGAATCTGTGTGACAGACGGATACCAGGTTTACCATACATTGGAAAAAGAAAGGGAAGACTTACGGATTGCCGGCTGCTGGGCACATGCAAGACGGCGCTTTGATGAAGCGCTGAAAGCATTACCAAAAGAACAACAGAAAGATACGATTGCGTATTTTGCACTCAAGCAAATCCAAGCGATTTATCGCGAGGAAAACAAGCTTGAAGGGATGAGCGCGCAAGATCGTTTAAAAAACCGGCAACTAACAGTAAAGCCATTGGTAAATGCTTATTTTACATGGGTAAAGAAGAATGTACTTGTGGTCGCAGCGAAAAGCAAAACTGCAAATGGACTTACCTACTCGATCAATCAGGAAACTTATTTAAGGACGTTTCTGGAAGATGGAGAAGTGCCAATGGATAACAATGCAGCAGAACAATCGATCCGACCATTCTGCATAGGAAAGAAGAACTGGGTTATGATTGATACGATAGCCGGAGCAGAGTCTAGTGCAATGATCTATAGCATAGCAGAAACTGCAAAAGCGAATCATCTGAAACCTTATAACTATTTTGAATATCTTCTGACAGAGATACCGAAACATATGGATGATCGTGACAATCACTTTTGTGAAGATCTTCTTCCTTGGTCGGATAAGTTGCCTGCCGAATGTCGAAAATAAAATGAACTGTAAGCCGCTCTCAGGAGCGGCTATTTGAAGTGGGTATACCCACTATTGAGCGTTTACGTTGTGACACTCATTTACAATCTTGCCGACACCTTCTTTATTGCACAGACAAAAGACACCGCACTAATTGCCGGTGTCTCTGTCTGTTCTCCTGTTTTTACCACACTGATGGCATTTGGCAATATATATGGTCAGGGTGGAAGCTCCCTAATCTCACGTCTTCTTGGTCAAAATGATCTTGAGGGAACCAAGCGAGTCAGCTCCTTTTGCTTTTATATTGCGATTGCAACCGGTGTCGTTCTTGCAATTTTAATGATGGCATTTTGCTCCCCTCTACTCACTCTCTTGGGTACAGATAGTGACACATTCTCCCATGCAAGAAACTATTACAGTGTGCTTGCCATCTGCGCACCGATTGTTGTTCTTAGCTTCATTCATTCCAATTTGGTTCGCTGTGAGGGGCTAGCCTCTCAATCTATGATTGGAAGCGCACTCGGCACTGTCATTAACATTATTTTAGACCCGATTTTGATTTCCGTTTTCCATATGGGTTCCCTTGGTGCCGCAATTGCAACTGTAATCGGCTATTTGTGCAGTGATCTGTATTTTCTTGGACTGCTCCACAAAAAGAGCCACTGTCTGTCTACCTCTTTTGGCTATTGCAAAGTAAGTTCTGAGGAATTAAAGCAAATCCTCGGCGTTGGCATTACAGCAGCGCTGACCAATTTGATGCAAAGCCTCACCATCATTGTGTTAAATCAATTTCTTCTCTCCTACGGCAGTGATCGAATCGCAGCAATGGGAATTGTCTTGAAAATCAATATGATCGTCCAGCTTGTCATGACAGGATTTGCCTTCGGCGCCGTTCCTCTTTTTGGCTATCTGTACGGTGCAAAGCTGCATGATGAATTAAAGAAACTGATTCGCTTTTGCATAAGCTTTTTAATTGCGATCGCCCTTGTTTTAACTATTGTCTTGTGCGTAAAATCAGCATTTTTCATGAAATTTTTCGTTCAGGATTCTGAGATGATTACACTTGGCTCTCAAATGCTACGCTGGCAGGCAATCAGCTCTGTATTCGTCGGAATTGTCCTACTATGCACAGTGCTTTTTCAGGCAACCGGAAAAATCATCCCGTCATTTTTACTGTCAATCAGCAGACAGGGAGTTGTCTTTCTTGTCGCGCTTCTGATTTTTTCAGCACTCTTTGGATACAATGGAATTTTGATGACCCAGGCAATTGCCGATGTGCTAAGTGCTGTACTTGCAATGTTCCTGCTCTACCGAATAAAGCTAATCTCATCTATTGCTTAATTTGTTTCATTGATTTGAGAGTAAACCACTGGGGACAATCAATAAGCCAAAAACAATGTCATTAAGATAAGACACTGTAGGCCAAAATAATCGTCCCCTTGTCATTCATAATCACAAAGGACAGGGATATGTTTTCCCTGTCCTCTGTTGTTTTATTTTTGATATTTATATGATTCTTCAATTGCATGAATCAGATCTACAATTAGCCTATTATATGGTGCTGCTACATTATAGAGCTTTGCCTGCTCTACAATTGCACCGTTGATTGCATCAATCTCTGTTTTTCTGCAGTTCATGACATCCTGTGACATGGACGAGTATCCTTTTCCTGCATCCTCGCATACATGATGCACCATATTTAATACTTCCATATAAGAAAAATGTGTACCATCTGCTTCTGCAACATCAACTGCCTCACAGATCATTTTTTCAGCAAAATCCCACGCATAATGGTTATCGATCATGGAACGAATCGGAGAACGTGTGATTGCTGTGAAAGTATTTATAGACAGGTTTACAAAAAGCTTGCTCCATATGATACGCTGAATATCATCAGAAATTTCTGCTGCAAATCCACTTTCCTCAAGCAGATTTGAAATGATCTGCAGATTGCTGTTTTCTTTTAGATTGCTGCCTATAGTTGTTGCACCTGTTCCGCTGTGACGCACATGACCGTTTCCATTGTTAACAGAATTATGTTTGCTTGTTCCAATAATAATATTTTTCTTAACAACATACTGTTCAATCTTGCGATCATTTCCTGCTCCATTTTGCAGTGTCATTACAAGCGTATGTTCCCCAAACAACTTGCGATTTGTTTTCAACGCATCTTCCGTATACGTAGACTTGACAAACACAATTACAAGATCTGCATCTTCCTTGTACTCACCAGATAAGCAGGCGCGAACTGACGAGAAATGCTGGTCTGTTCCATCCTCTTCTAGCACTGTAATTCCATTCTTATTAATTGCGTCTACCTGTGGCTGGTAGCTATCAAGCATAACAACCTCATTGTGTCGGCTTAAATAAGCACCGTAGAGGCATCCCATAGCTCCTGCACCAATAATTACAATCTTCATATTTCATTACCTCCCATTTTTAATTATTTATCAAAGTCTCTCGTTGAAATGATTCCGTTATAGGGCCGGGTGTCAAGCACCCGACCCTCCTCGGTGGTCACTTCGCTGGACCATCTACAAAGTCCATACTGATTCTGGCAAGCGTATAAATAATATTATCATCTTGATGAGTGCCAGAAATAATGTCTTTGTCTTTCTTTATGATTTCTGCTGTGAGAACGACCTTGTAATTTGAATAATAATGTTCACTTGACTCTACATTTGCCACATTAACCTTTAGCTGTATTGCCTGTGTCAGTACACTTCCATCAAATACTGAATCCGTTTTTATATTGCCATCCGACCAGTATGTTGATTGCGGAACTGTCCATGACCAAGTGCCCTTACCATTGTCATAAGTAACTTCGCCAGAATCTTTTGATTTCAGCTCTATAGCTAAATAATCATTTGCATTCGTTAATGCATCTGCATAATCCTCCATTGTACTTCCACTAGCAGTATTCTTCGGTGCAAGAGTCAGCGTAAATCGAATACCAGTTGAGTTTTTCAGCACATCGTCTAGGTTCTTCATTGATGCTAAACTGTAAACTGCTGTTGTGTCGATTAATGCATGCTCTTTGGATACGTCCAAATACTGAGGATCTAATAGATTGATTCCTAACTGATCAATCGTATCGGCTTCGTAAGTAAGCTTTGCGCCGGTAGGCTCTATTCGGTAATATTCCGTTTTGGTATTAGAACATGAAGCACGATTATTACTATAAGCAAGACTTCTACTCACAGTAGAAAGTTGTGAGGAATATGCAAGTTTTACATAATCCATGGGACCACTACCCTCGGTAAACTTCGATTCTGGAATTACATCCAAGCCTGATGCAGGAATATTTACCGTCATCCTTACTTCTACATAAAAGGTACTTTGATTTGTATTTTGAATTCCTTTTATAGCTGTACGTACTGCCTGCAAACTGATCGGCTCTACTCCATTCTCTGTCTGCTCACCTAACGGTAATTCCATGTTTCCACCATCTGAAGTCCAAGTATATTGGACTGCAACACTTTTCTCACTGCTAGGACTCCAACTACCATTTGTATACTGATAATAAGCTGTTTGACCTTCGTTATAAACATAGAATTCTGCTGTTCCTGTTGTACCACTTGGAAATTGCTCTCCAGAGGTTGTTCCATTCAAAGTTTTCTGAAGACTTCCAACAATTCTCAAATACAATTCATCGCTATCATTATAAGCTTGACCATTTGGGAACGTTATTTTATCAACCACATCAACTAATAGGCTAGAATCTGCTGCACTAATTTCTTTATGTAATTCACTAATAGTAGTAGATTCCGTCAAACTTTGTTGATATCCACTTGAAAGCACATAAGTACTTTGTGTATTACTATGCAGGTCTTCTTTACTAGTACCTCTTTCCAGATGATGTACCCGGTGTGGTACTACGCTTTCTACTACAGTCTGAATTGAGCCATTTAGAATGTCGTTTGCAGCATTCTTAGGAACATTAATTACTAAGTAATAATTTTCAGTAATGTCACTTACTCCACCTGTTCCTGTTAAACCAGCCTCATTTACTGTAATTGAATGTGTTGCTGTCTCACCCGAAACCGCCAGACGATAGTATTCATATTTACCCGTAGTTTCATTTTTTATGCGCACTGTAGGCTCTGGATACTTCCTTCCATCCTCATCCTTTGCATTCTCAGGTTTGCCATTCTCACCTACTTTTATAAAAAGTTTATTACCACCTTGATCCGATGCTTTTGCTTGAATCAACTCGCTGATACTTGGCTCCTGATATGGGTTTCCTTCAGAATCCACGAAACTACTAAGAGCTATCAGAACATTTCCATTGTTAGCTTCCTCTCCTGTAGTGGTGTAATAGTATACTCTTTTATCCTTGGCATCTACAAGTGTCAACTGTGTTCCTTTCGGAAGATTAGTTTTATCAATTGCAAATTTAATAGACTTCTTCATATCCATTACAGTACCACCCACATTAATATAGCTTTGCCAGCCATATTCTGTGTATGTTCCCATATCACTATTATATCTGTAGGTTAGATATCCTGTAATTGGACTTCCAAAACTCTCCAACACATGTGTTGTTAAACCGTTATAATCAGAAGCATTAAAATCTGTACCATAAGTCAACGTTGCCATAAAATCCATTTCTAGCATACGGCGCACCAAAACAGGGACAAAAACATTGTAATGGTGTCCTTCTTCTGTAAAGGTGACTGTCAACAAAGTAAAACGATCTCGCTCATTATCATAGTCTGTTGTTGTCGAGAATGTAATTTTTCTGGAAGTATCTGTATTCACTTTAAATGCTGGTGTTACAGGTGTATTATCCTCATTTAAAGCTTTTACAAATTTTCCATCTTTATATTGATACACCACTGCCGTTGCTGTTACATGAGCATTATCTTTACTATTTACATTATTTGCTGCCGAAAAACCACCATTTGTTAAGATATCAAGGTAATCACTTACTTTTTCTGTGTTTCCACTTGAAATCTGAACTACTGGAAAATCGCTTTCTGCCTTATTCGTCTGATTTGTATTGTAAGTAGATATCATAGAATTAAAGTCAAATGAGGTTGAAGCTATCTTCTTGTACGTGTAATGAATGCTTGAATCACCATTTCTCTCATTCCATATCTCCTGTGCCTTTACTGTAAAGGAAGTGGTAGCGCTTGATGTACTTCCAGTTGCGGACGAATCAGAGTTGTCTCCACCCTCTGTTGTGGATGAATCTGAGCTATCACTGCTACTAGTTGTCCACGACACACCATCCCCATAGAGATACTTAGAAGATGAAGTTGCGTTATCATATAGTGCCAATGTGCTCTTTGGGCTAGTTACAACATATGGAGAGGCAACGTCGGTTTTGATTGTATCCGCAGGTTTGTAAGCAGACCCCAATAAGTCATTACTATTGCCTACTAATGAGGTTTTTGCATCCCCTTGTGTATCAGTTGCCTGATTATCGGTAGTAGTGGAAGAAAGTGCAGTACCAGAATAGTCAGCAAAGGCGATGTAGTCATTGTCTGAGTCAGTTTTTCCTCCTCCCGCTAGTTTAAAATTCTTATTAGCCGTTGGAATATTTTGGATACTTATACCAGCTATGTTAATTGCAATGCTATCACTTGTTACATTACCAAATAGTAAGCCCATCGGTACACTATTCGAAAGACTTCCTCTTGTTCCATCTAATGTTACATTAGAAAACAGTAGATTAGATGCTACTATTTTGTTTCTCAAGTTACCAGTAATACCTCCTACAGTTGGCCATCTACCACCAGCTTCACCTCTATTACCAACTGCTGTTACTGTAGAATCCTGCACTGAAGTATCAAACAGACACAAAACACCCTTTCCATTACTTTGCGCATCTCCAATAATTGCACCAGAACCCCAGTCTTTTCCTTCTACTTCTAGGTACTGCATTTTACATCCCTGTACGGTTACTGTCTGACTACCTTGCCAGAAGCCAAGAATACCTCCTGCGGTACTAAAGCCTTTAATATTTGTCTTTGAAATTGCAGAAGTTCCCTTTACTTCACAATTGACGAATTCCATTTGTGAGTCCGTCTGCCCAGTAATACCACTTGCAACAGAACCATAGATATCTGATGCCGTTACGGTACAGCCTTCGATTCTAGTCTTGCCACCATCCGTCTGTTCAATAATACCTTCGGTTATATAATTGGTTTGAATTATACTAGAACCATTATAGTCTTTATTTGCTGCCTTGTTTGTATCATTAATCGTTACCTTCTCAATTAAACTATTGCTGATTCCACCTACATATGTCCAATTTGGTGTCCAAGCTTGACCAACACCTTTCGCATATCCAACAATGCCTCCTGCATAAAAGGTTCCTGTTGATGTTCCTATTATAACGATCTGCGCGCCTCCAGATAACTGCGAACCAGTTGTATTCGCCGTATCGGTAGTAGTTTCTGCTCCTTTTACAATCACATTATGAATGCCATAACATTTTTCATTTATGTATCCAATACATCCACCAACAGCTGTACCTGCATTGACATTTACATTCTTCAAAATCACCTTATTACTTTTCTTTTCACCAGTGTCCTTCATGTTGATGAACATTCTTGTTGCAACATAACCAAATAGTCCACCTGCCCAAGATGAATTATCTGTTGCCGAAATTGTAGAACTTTCACCTGTATTTTTAATTACAGTATTAGCACTTTCATTAGAATCTGCAACAGATGCAGTAGGATTAGTTTCGAAACCTGTTACTGCACTCAATGGATTCAGGTCTTTGTTTCCAATATACCCTACAACTCCACCGGCTGCATATTTGCCTGTGATTGTTAGGCCTGTATACCTGCACTGGTTACAGGAAATTCCATATGCAATTTGGCTGTTTTGCGGTTGCAACAAAACTGCCATATCATTGGCATT
>ENA-OQKO01001707-OQKO01001707.1-human-gut-metagenome-genome-assembly--contig:-NODE-1707-length-11663-cov-3.500607_pt1 | contig 11663 bp, 6 predicted proteins | sample MGYA00242777_ERZ504796 | MGnify/ENA primary metagenome ERZ504796 (study PRJEB26092, sample SAMD00036404) | human gut metagenome | host: Homo sapiens | study: EMG produced TPA metagenomics assembly of... | reverse complement strand
TGGTACACACGGCGGGTTCCCCGTTTTACGGAAACGCTCGTCTGAATCGTGTTCCTGTCATCTCCCATGGTCCAGCCGAGACTCATCATGGTTCTTTCGTTCGGCCGATAGAAGAGGCCTACCGCCGCAGCGCTGGCGTTGCGGTAATTGCCGAAGCCTGCCGCGATGTCCCACTTGTCATGGGGATCGAAGTCCAGCGGATGGAGGGCCGCCAGTGCTGCCGCCCCTGCTCCCACTTTACTGATACGGTTGTCCAGATTTCCCAGTTTCCCGTTCAGATTGTTGATAGTATTTCCCAGGTTGGTAATATTGGTTGTATTCTTGCCGACCTGTTTGTCCAGTATGGTCAGGTTGTCTCCGGCACTGTTCTCTTTCTTCACATAGTTGCCGTCATTCTTCACATGGGTTTCGTGGTACACCGTATTTCCGCTGACAATCTTTGTGTTTCCGTTTTCCACTTTTCCATCAGCTTTCACGTTGACCGTGTATTCCGTTCCGCCAAACGTATTGGCAGCTGTGTCAAGTGTCACATTTTCACCGGCTTTCACGGTGTTTCTTGTGTCTTTCGTGGCCACGGTAACTTTGTTTTCTTTTCCGTCACTGCCCTTTAACGTAATGGTGGTGGTGTTATCCGCGTTTTGTGTGCCGCTCATGGTATAGGTGGTATTGGTATCAATCTGCCCCGCGATAGCTGACAGGTCTACGCTGCCTTTTACTTCATTTCCGGCCGTGTCTTTTACGCTCATGGACAGGGTTTTACCGCTAAGGGACAGCGCATTGTTGTCGCTTACCAGTTTATCATTGCCGTCTGCAACGGATGACAGATCCACGCTGCCCTTCACTTCATTTCCGGCCGTATCCTTTACACTCATGGACAGGGTTTTACCGCTAAGGGACAGCCCATTGCTGCCACTTACCAGTGTATCATTGCCATCCGCCGCTCCGGCTACCGCTTTCTTCAGCTGCGCCACATTGACGGCATCGGTGTCCTGTGTACCGGCCGCCACGTTTGTAATCTGGCGGGTATAGCCTTTCGTCTTGTCCCCCACAGAAGCGGCACTGACAGTCGATCTCCAGGCGGCAGACGTATCGGTAGAAGCCGCCTTGGTAGAGGGGTCATAGCCGCTCACCCCCGCTGCTGTATCCGCCTTAGAAAAAGCTCCAATGGCTACGCCATTTTTTACCGCTGCACTGCTTGATACGCCTATCGCCACGGCATTATCAGCATCTTTTACAGTTGCCGAGGTTCCTATAACCACACCATAGTTTGAATTAACTATGGTGGAATTAGCACCTATGGCCGCACCATATTCTGAATCATCCACAGAGGAAAGAGCGCCCATCGCCATCCCGTACGGTGATGTTTTAACTGCTGCCTTTGTGCCCATGGCCAGGCCATACTCCGAATTCACAGCAGAAGAAAAGGGAGACAACGCGGCAGCATAATTTGATGCCGATATATTCGAACCCCATCCCAAGGCTACTGATGTTTCTCCATCCGCATTACTGTTCGCGCCGATCGCCATACCGCCATTGGTTGCTGCAGCATCATTGATATTTGTCCACTTAGTATCCACAGCCATGTATTTTAAGCCGATATCCACAACGCCGTTTTCCTGCTTCAATCTGATTCCATTATCAGCACGAAGCGTTACTGTATCATTCGGCTTTATAACTTTCTTATTGCCCTCCGCACTGCCTGTATTCGTCGGAATACCGGGTTTAACTCCGACTTCCAGTGTCCAACCGGGAATCGTATCATTTCCGTTGAGGTCAATTTTCGAACCGTCAATGCCATATTTAATGGTTTTCCCATCACGGTCTACAGTCAGGCCTTTATTGGCTTCCGCTACGTCAAAGGTAATTTCCGGCGCCGTATCTCCATTAAGAGAAATCGTTTCACCAACTGCTTCTCCGCCCTTCTTGATGATAAATCCCCGGCTAAGCTTAGTATCATACTTCGTATTCACCGTTTTCAGCTGCGCCACGTTGACGGCATCAGTGTCCTGCGTACCGGCTGCTACACCTGTGATCTGGCGGGTAATTCCTCTTGAAACATCGCCTACGGAAACAGCAGCGGCCGTCGCTTTCCAAGTACCTATAATCAGATTTCTCTCGCCCAGAGCGGCATTATCCTTCGTTTCCGCATCCGTATAATCGGTCTTTGCAGCATTCATAGCCGTCTGCGCCGTATCCATAACCGTTTTGGCATCGTCCATTTCCTTTTTGCGCGCCAAATCGTATTGATCGCCGGAATGCTCATAGCTGTGATAGGTCTGGTAGGCTTGTGTATATGCAGCGCTCTTCGCCAGGAAATCATTGACTTTTCCTTCATAGTCCGCTTTTTTCGCCGTGTAAGCAGAGGAGAGGCCGGGCAAATCTCCGTTCAACTGTGCCAGTCTTGCTGTTTTTCCGGTTAAATTTGCTATTTCCGTATCGTTTTGGATATTTTGGTTTGTATCAGGATTATAACCGTATACCCCGGCATCCACAGAAGAAACAGATTCGCTGCCGAGAGCTACACCGCCATTTTTCTGCACATCCGTATTGTAGCCCAGCATGACAGCATTGCTGATATTGGCAGTATGCGTTTTAGTTGGAACGGTGGCTCTCACATTGTATGGAATCGGTATCCCCGTATATCCTCCCGGCGCACCGGAAGAGCTCCCCAAACTGGGCGTATAAGTCTTGCTCACGACGTCTTCCTTTGTTGCCATGGCACCAAGGACGACATTATTCGTCCCGCCGGACATTTCATGATAATCGCCAATCACAACATCTGACGTTCCATCGGATATCTTATTTCCGGTTCCCACTACAGCCACACGGTTCACGTTGGTTCCTGTATTTTGGAATCCCGCCATCGTATTGTTGGCGCTGGTACCGTTTGCCGTGCCGTTCAGAACATTCCCCGTTCCGATGATCTGGGAACGCCGGGCATAATCAGAACGGTTTCCATTCCCTGCGATAAGAACAGATCCGCTGGTATTCGCAAAGTCCCCCATTACTTTTGCCGCCTGATCCGAATACCCTTCCTGATACCCGCTGCGGAAAAGCAATTCTGTCATAGAGCCTTGCCCGAATGTTCCCTCCAGTCCGCTTGACATATCTACTGTAGCATGAGAAAGAATATTCCCTGAGCCGAATATCATCGAGTTATCTGCATTATCCAGCTTATTCCATGCACCGATGATGCTGCCCGCTACGCCATTTGAGGTGTTACCATTCGAGGTAATCTTGTTATTCACCCCATAAATAGAAGACCAGATATTCGGGAAAGAGCCTTGATTGGCTTCAATGACAGAATTGTGCCCTGTCACAGTTCCTTCATGGCCCAGAGCCAGTGCGCTGTGCCCTACTGCCACATTCAATCCGCGGCCGCTTTGCGCATTATACCCTACGACGACACTTCCGCCGCCCTGCTCTCTTTTGCCGGAAGCCTTTTCTTCCGGTGTCATGGAACCGATAATAACAGATTCCTTAATCGTTCCAAAGGTTTGGTTATCCCCGATCACAATACCCGAGGTGGGATTGACCGTTTCGTTATTATTCCCGATGACAGTCAGGCTCTCATGCCCTGTCATGTAGGTGTCGTTGCCTTCAATTTTGTTCCCCATGCCGATGACCAAGTCTGAAGTGCCGTTACGTGCTATACCATGGTATCCGGAAACAGTACCGGCATCCCGATTCGTGATGCTGTTATTATCGCCGATTACATTTTGCCGGTCACTGTTTGTCACCGTGTTTCCTTTGCCGACAACCCGAACGTCTTCGCTGTCTTTAATGGTGTTTTTCTTGCCGACAATCACGTCATCCTTTTCCTTGCTGACTTCATTGTCTATTCCGACAACTGTAGAGTCAGTTGTATCGGTTACCGCATTGGGCGCTTCCGTATTCCCTACTATTACATTATCAACAGCCCCCGCAACGGAAGAGGTCAGCAGAAAAGCTGTCAATGCCGCTGCCAGCACGTTTTTAGAGACTCTCACTCCCCCACTTTTTCTCGCGGTCCCCGCGATTTCCGAAACGACGACATAACTGTTCTTCACTCGACTCCAAATGACTTTGTAAATGTGATTCATGTTTTCCTCCCATAAAAAACAATATAATTAAAAGCGCAATAAAAAGAAGCACCATCCCCAATGCTGCCGATACTGCCTTCACACCACCTCTCCCCATAACACTTCATTTGCCTGAAAAGCCGGGTACAGAATCCGTAAACAGGAAAATTCCTGCCGGTTTCTCCCGCTTTCCTTTCAACACTTATTTTATTAAACAACCTCTGTTCTCATTATAACAAAAGATTTATCTTATTTCTATATAATATGTACTGTTTTACGAATACCTCTATTCACACCGTTTTCCCCCACCACGGCAGCAGATCCTTCACATCCGTTCAGGATGACGTCTTTCGTTCTCCATCATTATGACGCTTCCCGTTCCCCATTACTAGTGACGTCCTTTCCTCCAATCGTCATTCTGAACGGAGGCAAGCATGCCGTATGAGAAAAACAGGAAACGGGATGGTGACACAGAGTGAAGAATCTATTACCCTGGATGACGTTTAACGTTTCCCTCACTACAACAGCAAATCCTTTGCTGTTGTTTCGTATGACACCTAATGGAAATCATATGCTTCGGCTTTTAACTCACAGCTAACAGCTAACTGCTAACAGCTTATAGCTTTTATCTTCTTACTATACGTACCAATTTCAGCAGGGGAAACCGGCTTGCTGCATAGTTCTTCTTCCGGTTTGACTCCTCTTCTTTTTGTGGTACAATGGGGGTGGAAGCAGAGTACTGTTTCCACCATCGTGTCGGGGATTTTCTCCTGTGTGCCTTTCAATAGATATTTTTTAATATACTGTAAACCCACTGTTCTGATTTAATGAAAGTCTGATGAATCGGTAACGGTACACAGGACCCCCTCCATCCCCGGCAGATTCATACGGATCTCCTCGATCCGAAAAAATCCCGCTCCCCCATATGGCGGGATTTTTTCATTGCGGTTTTCTCTGTGATAAAATAAGAAAAGATGAATTACCCAAGATATTTTACCTGTCATTTTATGATTAAGGAGTTTTCATGCGTATCGTAATTTTAGGCGCGGGGCATCTGGGCTATACGATTGCCGAGCTTCTCTCCAATGAGCAGCATGATGTGGTTGTCGCCGATTCTGATGAAGAAAAGTTATCCAAAGTCCGCGACTCGCTGGATGTACTCACGATCACCGCCAACGGGACAAGTCCGGATTTCACACGGGATCCCGATATACGGGATGCATCTGTTTTCGTGGCGGTGACCGAAATGGATGAGGTGAATATTCTTGCTTCCATGCTGGCGAAGAAAAACGGAATCCCCCACACGATTGCCCGCATCCGCGACCCGAAATTCCTTCAGGAATCCACCGAATATCTCCAGGAAAATTTTGACATTGACCTGGTTCTGAGTCCTGAGCTGGTCACGGCAAAAGAAATACGGCGCATCCTCATGACGCCCGCCGCCCTTAACGTGGGAGATTTCGCCAATGGCCTCGTCCGTTTGTATGAGACACGGATACAGCGCCAATCTCCTTATATCCATATACCGTTCAAAGATTTGGAACTGCCTGATGAAATCCTTGCCGCCATGATTTTCCGTGATCATCAGATGATTATCCCCCACGGCAATGACTGCCTGCTCCCTTACGACAACGCTTACTTCATCGGCGCGCCGGAAAATATAGAAAAATTCAGCCGGGGTATGGCGGAAAGCAGTACCAGGCACATCAAAAAGGCCATTGTTATCGGCGCGGGACGGACAGGAACGGCGCTTGCCCCCATGCTGGAAGCCGACGGTATATCCGTAAAAGTCATTGATCTTGATCCGGAGCAGTGCCGGCATATTTCTTCCAAATTAAAAAAGTCCATCGTCCTTTGCGGCGACGGGGCAGATATAGATCTTCTCATGCAGGAAGGCGTTTCTGAAGCGGATGTGGTGATCTGCACGACGAAAGATGAACGGCTGAATCTCCTTGTCGCCCTCCTTGCCAGGCACCTGGGTGCGAAAAAGACAATCGTCCGCGTCGTCCGCGGGGAATACGCAGATCTCATGACACAGGTAGGCGTAGATATCGCCTTGTCGGTCCGGCTTCTGGCGGCAGGCGAGGTGTTGAGTTATGTGCGGAGCCGCAGTGTCGTCTCCGTCTCTCTTCTTGAATCGGCGCAGGTGGAAGCGGTGGAAGTTATTCTGGAAAGCGGCGCTCCTGCCGAAGGCATTCCTCTCATGAAAGCCGGTCTGCCGGCGGAATGTCTTGTAGGCGCTTATGTCCGGAACGAAACGACACATATCCCTGACGGCCGCTCTGTCCTTGCCGCAGGAGACCGGGTCATCATCCTGATCCGTACCCCCTGCTCGGCAAAAGTCCTTCCTTATTTTAAAGGCAGGAAATCGTTATGAATACCACCGTCGTTTCAGCACTCATCGCCAAATTGACTGCGGAATGCGGTCTCGTCCTCCTGCTTCCCCTGCTGACCGCCCTGTTTGGGGAAGAGCCGGTTCTTCCTTTTATTTACTCCATGGCGCTTTGCTTTTTACTGGCCGCATTCCTGCGGTATAAGGGCAAGAAAAAAGTCATCAATCTGAATCCCCGCGACGGCCTTGCGGTGACCGCGCTGTCATGGATATGTATTTCCATTCTTTACCTTTTCCCTTATTTCCTGTCCGGTCTCCTTTCTCCGCTGGACGCTCTGGTAGAAAGCATTTCAGGTCTGACAGGCACCGGCGCCACCGTTTTTTCCGATTTAACCGTTCTGCCGAAAAGCATTCTTTTCTTCCGCTCCCTGACCCACTGGCTCGGCGGCCTGGGAATCATCGTCATCTTTGTGGCGCTCTTCCCGCAGGCCGGAAAAGGAAGCGCCCGCATGATTGATGCGGAAAGCACAGGTCCTTATTCCTCCCGTGCCGTTCCCCGGATCAAAGAAATGGCAAAAGCTCTTTTTGCGGTGTACCTGCTTTTTACTGTTTCTGCCGCATTGATTTACACACTCCTCGGCATGAACTTTTTCGACGCGGTAAATCACGCCTTTTCCACCATCGCCACCGGAGGTTTCTCCACAAAGAATGAAAGCATCGCTTTTTACGACAGTACGCCTCTGAAACTGGCCGTCATATTTTTTATGGTTATTTCCAGCGCCAATTTCGGCATCTATGTGGCTGCCTGGAAACGGGGCATCCGTGTTCTTTGGGAAAATACGGAATTTAAAGTCTATCTTTCCATCGTAGCCGCCGCCACTATCCTTATCTCTTTAAATTTAATGCTGGAAAGCGGACTGTACGCCCCTTCCGCACTGCTGGAAGCGCTCTTTACCTCGGCGTCTCTTTCGTCCACCACGGGATTTATTTCTTACGACTTTGAAACATGGCCCCATTTTTCCCAGGTCATACTGCTCATACTCATGTTCATCGGCGGCTGCGGCGGATCGACTTCGGGCGGCCTGAAAGTAACGCGCATCATATTGCTTTTCAAATCCATGACCGCCGTTCTCCGCCAGAAACTCCACCCCCGGGCCGTCATACAGACCCGTGCAGGAGGAGAAAACTTTTCCGAATCCATGCTCCTCGAGGTTTTCTGTTTCTTCTTCATCTATACGATGTCCATTTTTTTATGGACCGCCCTTATCGCCGCAAGCGGCGCGGATATTCCTTCCGCCCTGGGCCTTTCCATTGCCACCATGAGCAACTCGGGGCCGGCACTGGGACAATTCGGCGCCACCTGCAACTGGTCGGCCATGCCTGCCATGACAAAAATGGTCGTCGCCCTGTCCATGCTTATGGGCCGGCTTGAATCTTTTACGCTTCTCATCCTTTTCCTCCCCTCTTTCTGGAGAAAAAACGGATGGTAAAACAAAACGGATATTTCTCAAGACCAAAGTCTGTCAGGAAATATCCGTTTTCTTATGCAAGGAAAACGTCCCGGGGGTTATGGGGATCCGGGACGACTTCCTTGTATATTTTTTTGCAAATGTCGGGGAACATTTGCTGAAAAGAGGCGCAGAAGCAACATGACTAACAGTCACCTCTGCTGTACATAGTATACCATATATTTCAATCCGATGCAAGGATGATCCTGCAAAAAGCGCAAAGAGGAAATTCCCTTCCCTCTTCGTATTTTACTCCCCCGTTTCCTTATCCCGCCAAAGAGCCGCGTTCTCTTTCCATCAGGATTTTCCTTATCCGTTCCAGCCGGCTGGGAATGTCGGGATGGTCGTCAAAAAGACGGGAAAACCAGTCCCGCCTGCCGCTGCGGAAAATATGTTCCAGGTGGACCAGTCCGACGGCAAGTTCCATCCCCAGTCCGAGACCGCAGGCATATTCGTCGGCGGCATATTCATTTCTCCTGCTGCCGAACTGTGTGAAAAACCAAAGAGGAATCTGCAGAAATATTTTCAAGAAATAATATTGTATGAGGATAAAAAAATTGACAATGCCTATAAAAATCCCCAAGACCGGGATCCAGCGGAAAAATGCCAGGAGCAGTGTCACCACACTGTAAACATAGACAATGATACCGCTGAACCATTCCATACCATAGCGCAAAAGACCGAAGCGGCTGTGCCCGTTCTGCAGATGTCCCACCTCATGGGCAAGGATCCCTTTTACCTCTTCTTCGGAAAATTCGTTCAGCAGACGTTCCGTGACGGTGATATGGTTTCCGCCGATTGCCCAGGCATTGTAATCATCTGCTTTCGCCGTATAAAGACGGAAATCGGATAATTCCAGTCTGCCCCGACGGCAGATATCGCGCATCAGACGTTCCAAATACATTTTCGTTTCTCCCGCAGCCCTACGCCCGCCGTTTTCACGGACAAAGAAATACTGCATGACGCCTGTTCCCGATAAAACGGCAGGCACAAGAACACAGGCCAGAGAAAGCTGCAGGATGCGCTCCGTCAGAAGTTCATAATTTCCTGCCAGCTCTTCATGGAAAAAAGGTACGGTAAATAAAAAATAGAGCGCCCAAAAAGAAGCGCTCACGATCCAGTTGGTTATAAAAGTAAAAATAAGCAGAAGAAGATTCATGTTTTTCTCCATCATCCAATAAGCGGATTGATTTTCCCCATTATAACACAGGAATGAAACGTGGTTTCTGTAACGAACGATTGTCAAAGCAAAGGCGGTCCATGGAAACTGTTCCCTGCGATTCGATTTTCTTCTTCATGGATAAAAAAGTTACCCCGCCGGCCGGTGAGGTAACTTTTCATGAATAACAAATTTATTTCTTTTCAGGCATTGTCAGAACTTTCCGCCTCCTCCGCCGTTGCCTCCGTTTCCGCCGCCCATGGAGCCGCCTGCTCCGACAACACCGTCATCTTTCTTTTCAGGAAGGGGCGTGACGATACGGTTGGTATAGAGGTAGTAGTCATTCTCACCGGTCACGGCGAAACTGTCTTTGTCAAGATAGTGGGAAGCGTTCACGCCGGGCGCCACATTGCTCATCGTTCCTATAAGGTAGTTCCTTACGCCGAAGGCGCCGAGCAGGGAAAGGACAGCGGCAATCCCCAATCCGAGAAAACTGAATTGATCGTCAGGATCATACGCTTTCCCTTCTTTCTCATAGTAGGAAATAAGGAAGTCTGCCTTCTCCGCATAAGCTTTGAACGCTTCCGCGTAATTCCCTTCGGAAAGCTTGCTTACAAAGGCGTCTTTCATAAGTTTGATGCCTATATCATTGGTAATCATCGCCTTCATTTTGGGATCGGTAGCAATGTACCAGTCGCGTTCCTGCATATCAAGAACGAGAACCATATTCCCTTTTTCCCCGCCTTTGATCACAGTGCCGAGAAGTTTATCGGCATAATCGCCGATTTTCATTCCCTTCACGGAGGGCTGGGTGACAACAGCGATACGGACATTATGTTTCTTTTCTACCGCTTCCAATGCGTTCTTTACTTCCGCGGCCGCCTCGCCTTTCACGATATCCGCCCCGTCATGGAAAGACGGCATCTCCGCCGCGTCAGACATCACGGGCAGAAAGAGGACGGCAAGGAGCATCGCTAAGATCTGAAATATTTTTTTCATAGTCCCGCCTCCTTATAAAGAACCGAACATCATTTTAATGAGGAAGTAAAGGATGGGAACGAAGACGACAAATACCGCCGCCGTGTACATGGATGCTTTATTTTTATCCACCGGCAGGCTTCCCACGAACTTGCCGCTCTGGGCGTTCATAATGAAAGTGTACGGCGTGCCGTTATAAGTGGTGGAAAGAATCCATACCGGCGCAAGGGCATAGGAAACGGTGTTTTCATCTTTGGACACGAAACCGTCTTCCCGATTACAGCTTGTATAACCGGTGACAGTGTCATCCATCTGCGCAAGCGCGGTATTTGTTACCAGCTCATCGGCGCGGGGCGCCATTTCTTCCGCCGGCACATCATACTTATCAGCCAGGTACCCTGCCAGGTATGCCGTGGTAAAAGGAACCATGGTGGAATAATCGAAAGGTCCGATACTTTCCATCCATGTATCGTCCATTTTCTTACTGCCATCCATAGGTACCCGGTTAAATTTCATTTTTCCCTCACGGTCACACCGGTAAACCCTTTCTTCCGTGATCTGATTCTTTCCGACAACGAAAGTATTTACGTTTTTCGCTTTATAGCTGGCGGTAGCGGTGACTTTAGAGTCAAAGAGCCAGAAAGGAACATACATGCCCTGAATCGCATCCACCCGGTTCTGGCTGACGAAATTGGACGGCAGGAGTAATTTCCCCTTGTAGAAATTTTTAAAGGCTTCCTGGGCATCCTTTTTCGTCTTCTGGAACGGAATCACATAGTCGGGACGCAGAGCGCCGTCATAACGCTGGGCAATCATCGTCGGGTTTCCGCAGTAGCAGCATTCCGTGGCAATCGTATTTTCATCGCAGACGATTTCCGCTCCGCAGGAAGAACAGGTAAAGGCGCGGAGAATCTTCGCCTCGTCTTCGCTCCATTCCTTTCCCGCACCGTCAGTATCCCACTTTTTCTGCCGCGCTTCTTCCGCTTTTGCCGCGTTTTCTTCCTTCGCCGCGTAGAACGCTTCCAGATCAGCGATGGACAGTTCCGTGCCGCAGTATTCGCAGGTCACATGATCCGCGCCGGGAGCATATGCAAGAGGAGCGCTGCAATTGGGGCATTTAAAGCTTACTGAAGTATCAGCCATAAGTACCTCCTTTTCCATAATCACCGCCTTTTCCATAAAGGAAACAAAACAGCAGTGTGAAATAGGGACAGGGCAGCAGTAAATCTATGCCCGCCGCCCTTTTCTCAACTGTTCCATTACGGACGGGGATGTCCGCAGTTGGCACAGAACTTGCCTTTATTCTTCGTACCGCATTCACTGCAGGTCCAATCAGCCGCAGGAGCGGGCTTGCCGCAGTTGGCACAGAATTTGCCCGTATTCTTTGTACCGCATTCCGCGCAGGTCCATTCAGCCGCAGGAGCGGGAGCGGGTTTTCCGCAGTTGGCGCAGAACTTGCCTGTATTTCCCCCTGTCCCGCACTCCGCACATTTCCAGCCCGCCGGCTGGGGCGCGGGAGCCGGTGCCGGCGCGGGTGCCTGCTGGGGCCGCTGCTGTTGAGTCTGGCCTTCCATCCCGTACCGGGTGGACGCGTTAATACCCCCTGCCGCCCCTGCCACCCTGCT
>ENA-OQKO01001706-OQKO01001706.1-human-gut-metagenome-genome-assembly--contig:-NODE-1706-length-11685-cov-3.845735_pt1 | contig 11685 bp, 9 predicted proteins | sample MGYA00242777_ERZ504796 | MGnify/ENA primary metagenome ERZ504796 (study PRJEB26092, sample SAMD00036404) | human gut metagenome | host: Homo sapiens | study: EMG produced TPA metagenomics assembly of... | reverse complement strand
TGAGTAAGTAGCCATTTTTCAAAGAAAAATGAGCGAATTACGAATGTTTTTGAAGATTGCGGGAGCATATAGTGCGGAGCAATCTGGTATCAGAGGGGTCAAAATACCTTTTGACCCCAACATCTTTATGATATTAGGATCAAAAGGTTCGAAACATGCGTAAGCAGCCTTTTTCCAGACAATCAGAAGAAAAGAGGGATTTTGTTTTGAAAATCGCGATTGTAGATGATTTGTCCAGTGTATGGGTGCAATACCTCGCGCTCCCTTGCTTTGGCGTTTTATTTAAGCTGATAGTAGACGCCGAGAGCGGAATGATTTTATTTCTATATTTATTTATCATCGATTATCTGTTGGTCGTGCGTGCCGCCGCTTTCTACATCTGTCAGGCGCTCTTCGGCTACAACTTTTTCTCCTGGGAGACCGGGTGTTCCGGCTCTGAAAACACGCCGCCTTTCATCCGTCTCTCCGCGGTGCAGACGGGTACCTCCACCCTGTCCATCACCACGGACAACACCAGCGCATTCAGCCCTACCTGGATGAATGAAAAACTGGTATCGACCAAACCTGCGGGAAGCGGCATCGGAACCGAATCGCTCCGCATGATCGCCGAACAGTAACCCGGCGATGCACGGTTTGAATGGCGGGACGGCGTATTTTATGCTTCGGTATTGCTGAATCCGTAATGACACAAAAAGGGGATATCCAGTTTTTTCTGCTATCTCCCTACATAACCGGTTCCTGCAGCACGGTTCCCTCCGGGAATGCGGTACGGAACACGCGGCGCACCAGCGGACCTGCTACAATGAGCTGGAACGGAAGCGCCATGATGATGTTCTTCGGAATATTGGTCAGCCAGATGATGAGCAGCTGGCTCCATGCGCCGGATTTCACGCAGGCTTCCAGACCGCCATATAAGGACATAACAAATACCATCGGAACGACCATGCAGCAGGAGATCGTGATTACTTTACGAAGTGTGCCGCTCTCCGGTGATACAAAGTAACGGAACGCAATTCCCTTCGCCGGACCGGACACGATGAACCAGTCAAACAGAAACGCATACACGAATGCAAACGGGAATCCGATCCATCCTTCGCGGATCGTTTCCAAGGATAAATGTCCCATATGAAGGGTTACATTGTACATACTCATCCAGAGTACCATCGTGAAACACATGATAACGGAATAGATAAAACTTTCTCTCTTATTTCTTGGCATTTTCATTCTCCTCCTATAAAATAATTGCTTCTATCCAGATGCATCGGCAAATCAGTCCGGCACACCCACACGCAAGATGCTGTCCGTGATAAATTTCACAAAATAAAAGGCAGCAGAAATCGGAAACTCGTTTCGCTCTCTACTGCTGTATGCAATCTCACTGCGTTTTTTCAAACTATATTCAACTTGGGTTACGGTTCGCTATTATAACGTCTTTTTTCCATTCGTGTAAGCACTTTTTTTATTTTTTCACAATTTCATCATATTGAACGATCAATTTTTTTTATTTTTTATTCCACTTATGCAACTTGACAAGAGCTGCTTTTTCAGCTCCCCTTTCATTTTTTCCGAATTTTTCCCTAAAAACAGGCAAATAGATATTGACAATACTGCCTTTATTCGATAGAATGTAATAGTATGTTTACATTGAACTGTCCGTGTCCAGGCTTTAATGCAAACCAAATACAAAATGAATTACGAATCAAAATAAAAGAATTTATGATGGAGGTACACTACATTGGCTAACATTAAATCCGCAAAAAAAAGAATCTTAGTTGCAGAGACAAGAGCTGCAAGAAACAAGGCTATCAGATCCAAAGTTAAAACTGCTGTTAAGAAAGTAGAAGCTGCTGTTGCTGCAAAAGATAAGGCTGCTGCACAGGCTGCATTATTAGCTGCTACCAGCGAGATCGACAAGGCTACTTCCAAGGGCGTATACCACAAGAATACAGCTTCCCGCAAAGTATCCCGTCTTTCCAAGGCTGTAAATACTCTGGCTTAATTATCCAGAGCGGATCTTTCGAATTATATATTAAAAATTAACCCAAATTAAAAAACCATTATTCTGTGGGTGTGACAGAATAATGGTTTTTTGTTACTTCTTTTCCAGCCGGATCCGTCCGAAGAACCGCTGATTCTGATGCTGGCACTGCCCTTTAGAATCAGCGCACGGAACTTCTGGGCTGACTGATCAGTAGCTCCACCGCCAGCCGGTCGCCCATCCGCCCGGTCTTGACTGCCTCCTCGGCATCCACGCAGGTCTGCACATAGGAAATGAGCTGTTCTTTCGTAAATGCCGCCGCCTGGCTGCTGAGTTTTCCGGCTACGAACGGAGGTACTTTCAATTTCGAGGCAACCGTCCCCCGGTCTGCGCCGGACGCCTGCAATTCTCGCACCAGCAAAAGCTGGTTAAACTGTCTGGCAATCAGGAACAGGATCCGCATCGGCGGCTCCCTGAGCGTCAGCAGGTCTTCGTACAGATCCATCGCCCGCTTCGTCTTTCCCGCCGTGATCGCCGCTACCATGTCGAAGATCTTGTTCGTGATCTGCACGGTCGTGATGACTTTCACATCCTCTGCCGTCACTACCTCACTGCCCATCGTGTAGGAAATGAGTTTTTCCAGCTCCATCCGGATGTTTTCCATATCATCGCCGACGCGCTCCAAAAAGAGATTCATCGTGGACGGCGTGATCTTCCGCCCATTCTGCGCCAGGATCGTCGCCGCCCATCTGGCGAGCTGTGCGCTGTCCTGCCGCTTCATCTCCGCAATGTGCCCCAGATCCTTGACCTTTTTGTAGAGTTTGTTTCGCTTATCGACCGCCTCTTCCACAAATACGATGCAGGTCGTGTCCGGCATCGTCGGCAGATACTCCGCCAGCGCATCCGAAGAAGTCTTGAAAAATCCGCTGTCCTCGATCAGAATCAGACGCCGCTCGCTGAAAAATGGCATCGTGTCCGCCAGACTGATCAGCTCGTTCACATCCAGCCCTTTTCCCTCGAAATAATTGTAGTTCATCGTATCATCGCCCGAGATCGCCGCCCGCAGCTTCTTTTTATAACTCTGCTTCAAAAACGCCTCTTCGCCGTATAGCAGATAAACCGGCTTAAATGTGCCATTTTTGATGTCTTCATTGATCGTCTGCATTAACTCCGTCCCCGCCTCCTGGTTCTATTCGATAAAAACAGATCCATTTTTTCGAATGACTGTCCATCCGGTTACTTTCCTGTCTATTTTTTCACTTCCTACTATTATAAACATTTTTCTAAAATGTTGTCTACTGTAAACCCATAAAAAGAATAAAACAGCAGCTCCTTTTGTTGCTTGAAATTTTTCCTTGGTTCACTTTCAGTCAAAACCTACATTACCATCCCCAGCAAAAGATAGACCGCATACGCTACAATCCACGCAATCACGCACTGCGCCACCACGACAAAGCAAGCCCATTTTCCGCCCAGTTCGCGTCTGACCGATGAAATCGCTGCCACGCACGGCGTATAGAGCAGGCAGAAAACCAGCAGACTGACCGCTGAAAGAGGGGTCAGAATGTCACGCAGGCTCTGAGTCGTCCCGAACAGAACCGACAGCGTTGATACAACACTCTCTTTTGCCATAAATCCGGTCAGAAGTGCCGTGCAGACACGCCAGTCGCCTAATCCCATCGGCGCAAACAGTGGTGCAATCACACCAGAAATAACCGCCAGAAGACTCTGCTGGGAATTGGACACAACATTCAGGTGCAGATCAAATGTCTGAAGGAACCAGATTAAAATCGTCGCCACAAAAATAACCGTGAATGCTTTCTGCAGGAAATCCCTTGCCTTTTCCCAGAGAAGCTGGGCGACATTGCGCGCCCCCGGCATCCGGTAGTTCGGAAGCTCCATGACGAACGGAACGGCTTCACCCTTAAATAAAGTTGTTTTAAGAAGCATTGCCATCAAAATTCCCATCAGGATTCCCAACAGATAAAGTGCAATCATAACAATCGCCCCATGATGCGGGAAAAAGACAGCGGTAAAAAACGCATAAATCGAAATCTTGGCGGAACAGCTCATAAACGGAGTTAATAGGATCGTCATTTTTCGATCCCGCTCCGAAGAAAGCGTCCGGCTTGCCATGACTCCTGGTACCGTGCAGCCAAAGCCAATCAGCATCGGCACGATGCTCCGTCCGGAAAGACCGATCTTTCGAAGCAGTTTATCCATCACAAACGCCACACGTGCCATATAACCGCTGTCCTCTAAAAGCGACAGGAAGAAAAACAGCGTCACAATGATCGGCAGAAAGCTCAAAACACTTCCGACACCATTGCACACACCATCGATCAGCAGGGAATGGAGTACCTGATTGATACCTGCCGCTGTCAGCGCTGCGTCTGCCCGCTCTGTCAGCCATCCAATCACCAGTTCCAGACCATCTGAAAGGACCGCGCCAATCACATTAAATGTCAGCCAGAATACCAGACCCATGATTGCAATAAATGCCGGAATCGCCGTGTAGGTTCCGGTAAGAAGACGGTCAATCTTCACACTTCGCTGGTGTTCCCGGCTTTCCCTCGGTTTGACGACTGTCTGCCTGCAGACTTTTTCGATAAAACCAAACCGCATATCCGCAATCGCAGCTGCCCGATCCAGCCCGCGTTCCTTCTCCATCTGGCAGATAATATGTTCCAGCGTCTCTTTTTCATTCGTGTCCAGATTCAGACGCGCCTCAATCTCCTCATCGCCTTCTGCCAGCTTCGATGCAGCAAAGCGCACCGGAATACCCGCATTCTGCGCGTGATCTTCAATCAGATGCATAATACCATGCAGGCAGCGGTGCACCGCACCACCGTGATAATCCGCATCACAGAAATCCTGCCGTCCCGGCTTCTCCTGAAAATGCGTTACATGAAGCGCATGATCGATCAGCTCTCCGATTCCTTCATTCTTTGCCGCTGAGATCGGGATAACCGGAATTCCCAGTTCTTCCTCCAGTTCGTTGACACGGACAGAACCGCCGTTCTGGCGCACCTCGTCCATCATATTAAGCGCCAGAACCATCGGAATATCCAGTTCCAGAAGCTGCATGGTCAGATACAGGTTGCGCTCAATGTTTGTCGCATCCACGATATTGATGATTCCCTTCGGGTGCTCCTGCAAAATAAACTGGCGCGTCACCAGCTCCTCATTCGAATATGGCGATAAGGAATAGATTCCTGGCAGGTCGGTCACTTTCGTATTTTCATGTCCGCGGATCGTGCCATCCTTCCGGTCCACCGTCACACCCGGGAAATTCCCCACATGCTGATTGGATCCGGTCAGCTGGTTAAAAAGCGTCGTTTTGCCACAGTTCTGATTACCTGCCAGGGCAAACGTCAGGACGGTGCCATCCGGCAATGGGTGTTCCTCCGCCTTTGTATGGTATTTTCCACCTTCTCCGAGTCCAGGGTGATCGATCGCGCGCGCCATCGGAATCCCATGTTCCTTTTTGTCCGCTGCTTCGGTTCCTGCCTCGCGTACATTCTCAATCTCTATCTTCTCTGCATCCGCCAGGCGCAACGTCAGTTCATAGCTATGAATCCGCACCTCAACCGGATCGCCCATCGGCGCATATTTTACCATCGTAACCGATGCAGTCGGAATCAATCCCATATCCAGAAAATGATGCCGCAGTGCACCTTCTCCGCCAACTGCCCGAACGGTTGCAGTTTTTCCTATTGGTAAATCCTTTAATGTCATTCTCTGCCTCCATCTCTCTTCATTAGTCAAACTCATTGTATGTCATCAGGCTTCTACATCCGCCTGATTTTGAAGCAAAGCATAGAGAGAAAAATACTATTGAAACTTTTTCTCAATTATGTTTCCAGATAAGTCTATTGTACTTTAGGGAATTTGTCAATCGTTGGAATCTTTAAGAATCTACCAATCAGAAAAAAAATAGAAAAGATAAAAGAAAAACAGCAAGGATGAATCAACCTCACTGTCTCAAAATAGCTGGGCTACAAGGATTCGAACCTTGAAAATGACGGAGTCAGAGTCCGTTGCCTTACCATTTGGCGATAGCCCAATCTTTTATTTCATAGCTGTCTCAGCCACATTTATTATTATATCATAAATTTTTGTTTCGTCAAGTATTTTTTTTAAACACTTATGTTTTTTTGAACAATTATAATTATTTACCAGTTCGAAACATTTTACAGTCTCGTAATGCCCCGGATATTTTCCGTCACGAGGCTTCCTGCAAATAATTCTAATGATTCTTAAAATTCCTGCTGCCCGAATCCAACTTCTGGTAACTCCAGACATATCATGGTTCAGGCAGCAGGAATCATATATCCTCATACACTCCGCTTTAATTAGCTGACTCCGCATCTGTCTTCGTTTCTTTTTCCGTCGGCTTTGTCTCCATCTGACTGTACTCTGTCTCCGAGTGCGTGCTCTCTTTTACTGCTTCTGTCAGTGTCTCCGGCGCGCGGGATGTCTCGGACGGCTTTGTCTCCACTGTCTCATCATCCGCATCGTCGTCATCCTCATCAATCAGATCATCCGCAATATCCGGCGTATCGAAATAGCCTTTTACGGTACCAAAGGAACCGCCGTCCCGCACTGCCACACCGGCAAGCGTAAACGTACATTCCATATTGGACGGAAGTCCTTTCACATGAATCTCACAGGATGTTCCGCCTGTATCTGTGATTCTCGCGGAATAGCTCTCACCGTTCGAATCCACCACCGAAACGGTCGGATTCTTCCATTTTACCTTTTCTTTAAAGACGATGTTCAGCGAACCGCTCTCGTAGTCTACATAGTCGATCTTCGCTTTCTTGCCTCCCGAATCGACTTCTTCCTCATCCGCTGCGGCGGTTGTCTCCACCGGGCGTGCAGCAGCTGATGGCTGCTCTGCCGTCGATGACGGTGCTTCTGGCAGGGAAGTGCTCTCCTCCTCCGCCTTCGGCAAGGTCTCTTCCTCTGTCTGCGGCAATGTCACCTCATGAACCAGAGCCGCATCCGTCTCAATGGTGCTGTCCGTCTTCGAATAACCTACCGTATAAGCACGCTCCGCGATCTCCCGCGCAATCTCTTCCATCGTCATACCGGCGAATTTTTTCATATCATTTTCAGCCAGGTCGTTATCCCGGATCAGCTCCTGCAAAAAATACGCTTTTCCATAAGAAATATTGTATTTCTCCGCCAGATCCTGAATCTCCCCGGTTACCTTCATCCGCTGGTCATAAACAACCGCCTGTACCGCGTGTTCCTGCAAGGAAGACTCTACATCCCCTACGACATCCTGACGCAATGATGACGCCTTTTTCTCATTCTCATTTGACACGGTAACCAGAATCGCATTGTCCAGTTCATTCAGATAACCATTCCGGACCATCGAACCGATCAATGCGTTGACCGCAATATCAAGGTCTACATTTTTCAAATTCATATCATCCAGGATCGTCTCCGCATCCTCATTGAGCGGATTCGCCTGCAATACTTTCTCATTCCGGTTGACGGAAAGTTCAATACTCGGATTGACATCGATGCCAATCACCGAATCGACACGGTGATTCTGGTAAAATGAAACCCCGCCTCCTAACACAGCCACACACAGACAGGCTGCTGCTGCCATCGCCACGGTCCGCATCCGGCGGTACATCCGTACACGTCTGGATGGTTTTACATAGATCTCCTGTGGCGTCGAGAGATCGATTTTATCAAATACGTTGGGAGTCAGGGCGTCCATCGCCGACCGCAGATGTGACTCAATCTCATCCTGTTCCCACGCTGTTTCAGAGTGATCGGTCAATGTACTCCCTCCTCTCTCAGGTGTTTTTTCAGTTTTTTCATAGCACGGTTGTACTTGGAAAGCACCGTTGCCAGCGGCATCTCCAAATCTGCCGCGATCTCACGATGTTTTAACCCCGCTGATGTCCGCAGAAGTACAATCTGCCGTTCTTCTTCATTTAATATTTTGAGTGCTGCGTGTAATACCATCTTATCCGCAGCATCCTCTATCTGGGGACAGAATTCCCCTCTCTCCATCTCAGAAAGATCCGAAAGCCCGATATCCGCTTCATGCTTCTGGTCACGGAAACGCATATAGCAAAGATTTCTAGCGATCGTAAACATCCACGCCAGCGGTTTGCCCTGCGACTGATAGCTTCCAGCAGAAGTCCAGACCTTTAAATAAAGCTCCTGCATGACCTCCTCAGAGTCCTGCGGATTCCGCAAAATCGACAGAATAAAACCGTATATAGTTTTATCCGTATTCTGATAAAGCTGCTGAAACGCCGCCTTATCTCCCTCTGCCACTCGCAAAAGCAGCTTTTCATCGCTCATCTTATCATAGGCGACCGGCTCTTCCATGGTCGTTAAAAGCCCCATCAAAAACATGGACGAAATTTCCTTTCTATATAACTTAATGCAGATAAACCAGTTCTTATTGCATTTGTTATGAATTTTTTCTGATTCCTATCCAGCTCCTCACAGCAGCTGGCAAAAATCAATGCAGCTTTATTCATACTCGACCCGTTCCAGAAAAAGCCCCTCCGGCGGCGCCGTAAAGCCCGCCAACGCTCGGTCACAGGAAAAAAGCGTCTCCGCCACCGATTCCGGTGTCCGCTTATGAAGTCCTACCTCTATCAGTGTTCCGGTCAGGATTCTTACCATATTATATAGGAAGCCATTGCCACGAAAATGCAGTTCGCACACACTTTCCTGCATGGTCAGCTCAATAGCAGTGAGATTCCGCACCGTCGATTTTTTTATCCGTTTCAACGAACAGAATGCTTTAAAATCGTGCTCACCCGTCAGATACGCAGCCGCCCGTCTCATGGACGCTATGTCCAGCGGTTCCCCCAGACCGTACACATATCGGCGCTCAAATACATTTTTCTTCGCTGCCGTCTCAATCCGGTAGCAGTACGTCTTGGAAACAGCATTTAAACGGCTGTGAAAACGCGTTCCCGCCTCCTGTGCCGATAAAACAGCGATATCATCCGGAAGATAGCGGTTCAGGTACGCTTTCAACTCCTCCGCGCTCATCCCGGCACAGGACGCCGGAAGATGGAAATTCGCCACCTGTCCCCATGCGTGGACCCCTGCATCTGTCCGTCCGGAACCGTGCACCTCTACCGTCTGCCCCGCCATTTTCTCCAGAATCTGCTCTAATTTTCCCTGTATCGTCTTGTCCGTGTTTCCCTGCTTCTGCCAGCCGTCATAACGGCTTCCGTCATATTGCAGGGTAATTTTTATATTTCGATCCGACATATTTTTTCTCCATGTGTTATCTATCTTCATTCTTTCTATATTCGCAAATATATCCGCCTCGCTGCCAGATACAGCACCGTTCCAGTCAGTGCTCCCGCCATATCCAGCCATACATCGCTGATCTGCCCGGAACGTCCTTCGGTAAACAGCTGAATCGTCTCATCCAGAAACGGGACCGCAAAAATAGCGATACGATGGATTTCCAGCCATATATGTCCGTCCGGTGTCAGCGCACACATTCTCCCAGTCCCATCTCCCCGATCAACCAAATCCTCTATCCGCATTTTTTCTGAGACAGTCCGGTTCCTGCGCACACAGGCATCACTCTGTCTAAGCAGCATTCCCAGCCCTGTATATTCAATAAAATGAGCACATTTGCGCACAATATGTTCGGTCAGCCATGGTACAGCCACTCCGGACTCTGCTGCCAGCTTCTGCAAAAACCGGAGGATCCGTCCGCTCTCCGCCGATGACTGTACTGCCGGACGCATGGAATTGGAGTAGATAAACAAAATATATAAAATTAAAACAATATGCCAGATCCAGACCGTCACCAGGACTCTCTGTCTTCCCCGGATATTTTTTTCCACATTCATCTATAAATTCCTGTATCCATTCTATCTTCTATTGATTTATATCTTTACTGATTGGATTGTAAAATGCCGCTCTCTGCAATCCGGCGCACCGCCAGCGCAATCGCATCCTCATCCTGCACCAGCGCCATCCGCACATGACCTTCGCCCGACGGTCCAAATGCGCTGCCCGGTGTTACCAGAACACCTGCTTTTTCAAATAAAGCCTTTACAAACTCCAGTGAATCCGTAAATCCTGCCGGGATCGGCGCCCACACAAACATCGTGCCTTCCGGTTTTTCCATCTTCCAGCCGATGGATGCAAGTCCGTCGCACAGACAGTCGCGCCGTCTCTCATATGCCGCCCTCGTCGAAGCCACACAGCTCTGGTCTCCGCTGATCGCCGCGATCGCCGCTTTCTGAATCGGCAGGAACATACCATAGTCCATGTTGGATTTCAATGTTTTCAGATGGCTGACCACTTCCTCATTTCCCACACAGAAGCCGACGCGCGCGCCAGCCAATCCGTACGTTTTTGACAGCGAATTAAACTCCACGCCGACCTCGCGTGCGCCCGGAAAACGCAGGAAACTTCCGCAGGTTCTTCCGTCAAACACAAGCTCACTGTAGGCGTTATCGTGAAGAACGATAATATCATATTTCTTTGCAAATGCAATCAATTCCTCATAGAAACTGTCTGGAGCCAGCACCGCCGTCGGATTGTTCGGGTAGGAAACAATCATAAATTTCGCTTTCTGAGCGACTTCCTCCGGAATTTCCTTCAAATCAATGATGTAGTGATTTTCTTCCCGCTGCGGCATATAGTAAAGTTCCGCCCCCGCCAGCGACGGACCATCCGCAAAGACAGGATAACACGGATCCGGCACCAGAACCACATCGCCCTCGTCCACGATCGAAAGCGCAATGTGTGCCAGTCCCTCCTGGGAACCAAGCAAAGAGCAAATCTCTGTCTCCGGGTTCAGCTCCACTCCATAGCGGCGCGCATACCAGTCGGACACTGCCTCCAGAAGTGCCTGCTGATCCTGAATTGCATACAGGTAATTTTCCGGTACCAGACAGGCTTCGCTGAGCGCCTTTAAAATATGCGGTGCGGGGGCAATATTCGGTGCGCCGATGCTCAGATCAACGATCATCTCCCCCTCTTCCAGTTTTTTCTTCTTCATCTGCGCCAGCATGGAGAACACGCCCTCGCCAAACCGGTCCATTCTATTTGCAAATTTCATCTTGTGTTGTCCTTTCTTGAAAGAAATCTCCGATTTTCTTTCCTTTTCTATTTCTATTTTTATCTCTATGAATCCTCTTTAAAACTCTAATACTTCCCATCCGCCCGATCACTCTGTCAAATGACATATTCAACCAGTTCCACCAAATCACATCGAACTGCCCTCGCTGAATCTTATCAATCCAGCTTTGCATCATCAGGCTATATAAGTATTAATTATAGTACATGGATATGGGAAAGTAAAGGGAGGATAACAGCTCTCGACAGCTATTATAACTTTTCAAAAATGTTGTAAAAACAACGGACTTTTCTGTGCCGGACGATTATACTTATCATGTACTTAAGAAAACAAAAAAATCAAAATAGATGTTCTGACATATCTCATCCTTTCATGTATGAAAATCGGTCAGATGCACACGAATAAGAAAGACGAGGAATTTATATGGTACGAAGAATTGTAGAAATTGATCCGAAAAAATGCAACGGCTGCGGTCTCTGCGCTTCCGCCTGTCATGAGGGCGCGATCGGCATGGTGGACGGTAAAGCAACCCTTTTAAAAGATGATTACTGTGACGGCCTGGGCGACTGTCTGCCAGCCTGTCCGACTGGCGCGATCTCCTTTGTCGCGC
>ENA-OQKO01001701-OQKO01001701.1-human-gut-metagenome-genome-assembly--contig:-NODE-1701-length-11721-cov-3.152406_pt1 | contig 11721 bp, 10 predicted proteins | sample MGYA00242777_ERZ504796 | MGnify/ENA primary metagenome ERZ504796 (study PRJEB26092, sample SAMD00036404) | human gut metagenome | host: Homo sapiens | study: EMG produced TPA metagenomics assembly of... | reverse complement strand
TCAACGAGGTGGTGGAGTCCTGTAAGTGAAATCCCCCATGGTGGGACCTGCCCCAGGAGACGATGGAGGCAAACGAGCGCTTCTTTGACGGCAACGTAGACCTGGTGCCCAAGCAGGCGTACACCATGAGCCTCAAGACCAGCATGCAGGCCCGTAAGGTGCTGATGGTGGTCAACGGCACCGGCAAGGCCGAGATCGTGAAGAAAGCCTTCTTCGGCCCGGTCACCCCGGAAGTGCCCGCCAGCATCCTGCAGATGCATCCCGACTTCATCCTCGTGGGCGACGAAGAGGCCCTGAGCCTGATCTGATCGGTTCCCCAAAGCATGTTTCTGCCGCCGCACGGCCCTGCCACCGTGCGGCGGCTTTTTTCTGAGCAGGGGAATTGTAACGTAGCAAAAAATACAGTATACTGGAACAAAAACCACCACGAGGGAGGGGCGGCCGATGTTCAGCGAAGAGATGATCTGCAGCCTGAATGATCTGGAGCTGGAAGTTTATAAGTATGTTGTGCGGAACGCGGACAAGGTGTGCTATATGCGCATCCGGGAGTTTGCGGATGCCGCCCATGTGTCTACCTCCACCATCCTCCGGTTCTGCAAAAAGGCGGGCTGCGACGGCTACGCGGAGTTCAAGATCCGGCTGCGCCAGCATCTGGAACAGGCAAAGCAGCCGCCGGTCAAGGACGATGTGTCGGAGGTCATCGACTTTTTGAAAAAGACCTGCTCGGCGGAGTTTGAGCAGAAGCTGGACATGCTGACCAGGGTCATCTTTCAGGCCCGGCACATCTTTTTTGTAGGCAGCGGTATGTCCGGCATCGTGGCCAAGTACGGGGCACGCTATTTTTCCAGCATGGGCAAGTTCTGCCTGTACATCGACGAGCCCCATTACCCCACCGAGAGCCGATTCGTGGAAAATTCGCTGGTGATCGTGTTTTCGGTGTCCGGCGAGTCCCGCGACACCATCGGCCATGTGATGCGCTTCAAGGAGCAGAACTGCCAGATCCTCAGCGTGACCAACACGGAAAACTGCACCATCGCAAAACTCTCGGACTATAATCTGGCCTATTATGTCACCTACGAGCGGCTGGGAGTCTACGATGTGACGACCCAACTCCCGGCCATGAGCATCGTGGAACGGCTGGGCAAAAAGCTCTACCGTTACACTTCCGAGGGCCCGGCGGCCATCTGAAAAAAGTCCAAAATAAAAAACAGGGTGTTACCCGAAAAAAACAAGTGCAAAAAAACGGCACTTGTTTTTTTATGCCCAGAAACTGCTGACAAACCACCTGCCTGCGTCTATAATGGACGCATCAGAAGTACTTCGACCGGAAATTGGCTGACTTGAAAAGGTAAAGGAGAAACAATCATGGCAAAAGATTATGCTGCGATCTCCAAAAAGATCGTGGAGAACATCGGCGGTGTGGAGAACATTGCCAGCGTGACCCACTGCATGACCCGCCTTCGCTTCGTGGTGAAGGACGAGGGCAAGATCAACGACGCAGCCGTCAAGGCGACCGACGGCGTCATGGGCGTCGTGAACCAGGGCGGCCAGTACCAGATCATCATTGGCAACCATGTAGAAGAGGCCTACAACGAAGTGCTCAAGATGGGCGACTTCGGCGAGGCAAGCCAGGTGGCCCGCGGCGAGAAGAAGGAGCCTCTGACCCTGAAGAAGGTGGGCAACAACATTCTGGATGCCATCGTGGGCACCATGTCCCCGCTGATCCCCGCCATCATCGGCGGCTCCATGGTCAAGCTGCTGGTCATGCTGCTGGGCATGGCAGGCGTGTTGTCGGCCGACGGTGAGACCTACAAGATCCTGAACACCATCGGTGACGCAGCCTTCTACTTCCTGCCGGTGATGGTGGCCGCTTCTGCTTCCAAGAAGTTCAACACCAATATGTTCATCGCCATTGCCATTGCAGGCCTGATGCTGCACCCGGATTTCCGCACCATGATGGAGGCAGTCACGGTCGGCGACACCGCCGCACACTTCCTGGGCATCCCGGTGGTGGGCGTCAAGTACACCTACACCGTCATCCCGGCCCTGTGCATGACCTGGATCCTGTCTTACATTGAGCGTGCCATCGACAAGATCACCCCGGCTGTCACCAAGAACTTCCTCAAGCCCATGCTGATCTTCCTCGTTGCTGCTCCCATTGCGATCATCGTGGTCGGCCCGGTCGGCATCATGATCGGCGAGGGCATCTCCGCATTCGTCTACTTCGTGCAGGCTAAGCTGGGCTTCCTGGCTGTGGGCATCATGGGCGCCCTCTGGCCCCTGCTGGTCATCACCGGCATGCACCGCGTGTTCACCCCCACCATCCTGCAGACCATCTCCGAGACCGGCATGGAGGGCACCGTTATGCCCTCTGAGATCGGTGCAAACCTGTCCCTGGGCGGCGTGTCCCTGGCCGTTGCCTTCAAGACCAAGAACAGCGAGCTGCGCCAGACTGCTCTGGCCGCTGCTTCCTCTGCTCTGATCGCCGGCACCACCGAGCCCGCCCTGTACGGCGTGGCCGTGCGCCTGAAGCGCCCCCTGATCGCTTCCCTGATCACCGGCTTCGTCTGCGGCTGCCTGGCCGGCATGGCAGGTCTGGCCAGCCGTTCCATGGTGTCGCCCAGCGTGCTCACCGGTGTGCAGTTCATCGACCCGGCCAACCCCGGTGTGAGCATCGCCTGGATCGCCGGCATCTCGGTGCTGTCCATCGTGCTGTCCTTTGTGCTGACGCTGGTGATCGGCTTTGAGGATCTCCCGGAAGAGGAGTGATCCCCATGTCTGATTACAAACTGCCCGAAAATTTCCTCTGGGGTGCGGCCATTGCGGCCAATCAGGCCGAAGGCGCTTACAACGAGGGCGGCCGCGGCCTGAGCAACATCGACATGATGCCCCACGGTGTCCACCGCATGGAGGTCAAGCTGGGCGGCACGCCCCACCCGACGCTGCAGGCAGGGGAGTATTACCCCAGCCACACCGGCGTGGACTTCTACCACCATTACAAAGAGGACATCGCCCTGATGGCAGAGCTGGGGCTGAAGGTGTTCCGCACCTCCATCTCCTGGTCCCGCCTGTACCCCCGCGGCGATGAACGGACCCCCAACCCGGAGGGCGTGGCCTGTTACCGCAATGTGTTCCAGGAGTGCCGGAAGTACGGCATTGAGCCGCTGGTCACCCTGTGCCACTTTGATATCCCCATGGGTCTGGTGGAGCAGTACGGCTCCTGGCGCAGCCGCAAAACGCTGGAATGCTTTGCCCGCTACGCCGAGACCTGCTTCAAAGAATACTCCGGCCTTGTGCACTACTGGCTTACCTTCAACGAGATCAACATCCTGCTGCACAGCCCCTTCTCCGGGGCAGGCATCGCCTTCCAGGAGGGCGAGAACCGCAGCCAGGTGATCTATCAGGCGGCCCACCATGTGCTGCTGGCCAGCGCCACGGCCACCCGCCTGGCCCACCAGTACGACCCCGCCAATCAGGTGGGCTGCATGCTGGCCGGCGGCAGCTTCTACCCCTACTCCTGCAACCCGGAGGACGTCTGGGAGTCGGTGCAGAAGGAGCAGGAAAACCTGCTCTTCATCGACGTGCAGGTGCGGGGCCGCTACCCCGGCTACGCCCGCAAGCTGTTTGCGGAAAAGCAGGTGCAGCTGCACACCGAGCTGGGCGATGACGCCCTGCTGCGGGAGAACACCGTGGACTTCATCTCCTTCAGCTACTACGCCAGCCGCTGCGTGGCGGCCAGCCTGGAGGACAAGGCCGTGAACGACGGCAACGTGGTGCGCTCGGTGAAGAACCCCTATCTGCAGACCAGCCAGTGGGGCTGGGCCATCGACCCGGTGGGCCTGCGCATCACCATGAACCAGCTGTACGACCGCTACCAGAAACCGCTGTTCCTGGTGGAAAACGGTCTGGGTGCCCACGACACGGTGGAGCCTGACGGCAGTGTCCACGATGACTACCGCATCGACTACCTGCGCCGTCACATCGAGGCGGTCAAGCAGGCCGTGTCCGACGGCGTGGAGCTGATGGGTTACATCGCCTGGAGCGGCATCGACCTGGTGTCTGCTTCCACCGGTGAGATGAGCAAGCGGTACGGCTTCGTCTATGTGGACAAGCAGGACGACGGCACCGGTACGCTGGCCCGCAGCAAAAAAGATTCTTTTTATTGGTATCAGAAGGTCATCCGCTCCAACGGCGCAGACCTCTGAGCGTTTTCCTCCGTTTCACAAATGCAAAAAGCCGCCCCGCAGGCACCGGAAGTTCCGGCCTGCGGGGCGGCTTTTGCTGTGTGCGGTGCGCCGTGCGGCCGGTCAGCATGGCTGCAACAAGCCGTTTTATCAGGATTACTCCTTCCGCAAGGAGTACATGAGCGTGGGGAATCTGGTGCACAAGCACTCGTACCTGGATGCGGAAGCATAAGCCGAACACAACACGAAAGGGCCTCCCCGGAATGGGGAGGCCCTTTCTATGCGTTTACGACTTGACGTGGATCACGTTGGAAGGGAAAAGCATCAGTGCTTTTCCTTGTACTTGAGGCTGGCGAATGCGCCTGCGATGGTCAGCAGTATGCCGCTGAATGCCATGCCCAGAGCGGCCATCCAGTTCACGCCGGTCTGCGGCAGTGCATCCTGCACAGCGGGCAGGACCGCGTCAGACGGCAGGACCGGAGTGTCCGGGGTGGCGTCCTGCACGGGCGGCAGCTCAGGGGTCTCCGGGGTCACGACTTCGTCCGGGGTCTCGTCCTCCACGGGCGTTTCCGGCGGGGTGACGGGCGGGACGATGACGGCCTCTTCACCAGGGACGGTCACCTTCCGGGTCTCGATGGTGGTGTAGTCGTACTCCACAGGAGCATCGGTCACGGTCGTGGTGGTCTTGGACACAGCAGAGGTCTTCAGCTTATCTGCATCCGTGGTGCGGTGGGTGTAGGAAACTTTGCCCTCATCGTGCTCCTTGCTGCCGGAGCCGGAGAAGATCTTCTTCAGCACTTCGGTAAAGGTGGTGTAGTGGCCTTTGCCGGTACCGGATCCTTCGACCGTTTCGCTCTTCTTCTGCGTATAGGTACCGTCGAAGTCGCCGGAAGTATTTTCGCCGTAAGCCGTAGCACCCTCACCGGTTTGAGGGGTGGTGGTGGGCTGCTTGTTCAGCTCCAGAAGGCGCTTGGCGAAGTCCTGAGAGCTGCGGATGCTCAGCGGGGCGGTGATGGTCTTGATGGTGGATTCGGTCTGACCGACGACCTTGCCCTCACGCACCTGGGTCAGCTCGGAGATCATCAGGTCGTAGCCGCCGACGTAACCCCAGGTGCCGTCCTGGCGCTTGTAGGTGCTGTTGATGCATGTGTTGGCATCGCGGGACATATAGCCGTAGGCGGTCAGCTCAGAGGACTTGAGATAGACCTGATAGCCGCTCTCACCGGTGCTGTTGGTGCCGGTGGTTCCGATCTTCACAACGTAGGTGCCGACGATGGCATTGCGCTCTTTCGTGGTCAAGTCCCTATAGGTCTTGCTGCTGCCGGTTGCCTTCAGGTAAGCGTTAATGGCCTCATCCTCTGCGCTGATGCCGGGGTTCCAATAGTCGCCCCACTGACCCTGATACAGCTTGATGCTGCCATCTTTATCTTTGATAGGATCATAGGCGACAGTGCCGGTTAGCTTGTAGTAGGCACTCTTGTCAGGGTTTTTATTGGGGTTGCCGCGGTCATACTCGTAGTGGCCGTCGCCCTCGCCGCCCTCGTCATCCCAGCTGATCTTGCTGTCCAGGCCGACCGTCTGGTTGCCCTTACCGTTGACCAGGTTTCCGGCATCGTAGTTCCACTCCAGCTTCAGATCCTTGCTTACCAGTACACAGTCGGTCTGATCGACCTTACCGTCCTTGTCCGGCAGCAGATCCAGCTTGGAGCCGGAAGCAAGATCGAGGTGGCCGATGTCGTCGCGCTGCTCTTCGGAGTGCACAGTGTTACTATGAACACGAACTTCCTGGCCGTTAGCGTCTGTATAGTAATAATAGCCGCCCCACCGAGTCCATTTCCAATAGACCTCAATTTTGGAACCATCCGGTGCCTTGCTGAAGTATTTGAATTCATCCGTCTTTTCACCGGAGTAGTAGTTCTTCTTGGTCTCTTCGTAATCAGAACCCTTGTTGGCAACGTAAGTGGAGCTCTTGGCGATCCGCTCCTGCTCCTGCAGAGCCTTGATCAGCTCATCCTTGCTCATGTTTTCGGGCGAGATGGCCTTGGTGAAATACTTGATGATATCTTCCTTTTTGGTGGTGGAATCGATCTTCGTTTCACCGATCCGGAGTTCCTCGCCGGGCTGAAGTTTGCTCTGGATCTCCTGGATCTGCTTCCACAGCTCGTCGTATGCCTTCTCAAGATCCTTATCGTCCTTGATGATGCCGGTGACACTGGAGGAGGTGTGCACATCCTTCCGGACGGTGAGGGTCTCGCTCAGGGTGCTGTAATCCACGGTGATGGTTTCGTCACCCTTCGTGAAGGTCGCGGTCTTGCCGTCGGCGTTCAGTCGGATGCTGTCAGCGGAAACACTGTATTGGCCTGCCAGTGCGGTCTGGATCTCTTCAGGGGTCAGCGGAGCACCGGCCTTTTTGGTGAAGGTGTAGGTGGTCTTTACGCCGTTTTTGTCCTCGACCGTGCAGGTGTAGCCGTCATCGGTTTTGGTCACATTGCGGTAGATGTTTCCGTCCACCGTAATGGTGCCGGCGTTTTCGTCGATCGACCAGTTCTTGCCGCCGGGGATCACCAGCTTGTCGTTAAGATCCTTGGTGTCCGTCTTTGTGGATTCAGAAAGTGTGTCGATCGTCCATTCCACGCGCTTGATGCCGGAGAAGTCCATGCTGCCGATATCAATGCTGTAACCTTCCTGAAGCAGGGTAGCTTTGTCCTTGCCGGTCTTGTTCTGTAGCTCTTTCCAGGCGATCTCTTCCTTCTCCGCATCGCTGAGGGAAGCGGACGATTCCGTGATCGTGCAGGTACGGGTGCTCTTGGTGCTGGTGCCGTCGGGCGAGGTCACGGTTTCTTCTTTTTTGTAGGTCGTGGTGCCCTTCTCCGGGTCTTTGCTGGCGATCGTCCAACCATCGAGAGAGGGAAGTTCACCGCTGCCGGGCTTGACGTAGGTGCCGTTGAGGGAATCGCTCTCAGTCCACGTATTCGAGCCGGTCACATAAGCGGTACCGGTGACGGTGTAGTCCTTGACGTCCTCGCGGGTCTCGGTGTCCTTGCTCGAATCGGGAGTGCCCAGATCGGTGGAAACCGTTGCCCCATTATAGCGGAGGGTGACAGTATGAACATTGCCGTCTGCATCGGTATAGCTGAGATTGAGCTGGCCTTTGCCGGTGGGATCGATCGTATTCAGCTGGTTCTTGAAATCCTCGCTGTCCACATTGATGCCGGTTTTCTTGGCGGCATCCGTCAGAGCGGCCTTGATGGCTTCCAGCTTGGCAGTTTCCTCGGCACTCTTGATGCTTTCCTGACCGCCTTCGACCTGGCCGGGGGTCTTGGTGACCTCAGTGACCGCCACGGTGTAACTCAAAGTCTTGCGGACGGCTTTCATCTGGTCAAAGGTCAGCTTTTCGCCCTTGTAGCAAACGTCGCCGTCGGCATCAACGCTGAAGCCGTCGCCCAGACGATTTGCCAGCTGATCGTTGGTAAGCGAATTGGTGTCTTCCGTTTTCTTGACTTTATAGGTATATTCCTTGCCGTCCACGGTTTCCGTATAGACATACTCGCCGGTAACGTTGTTATAGTACTCGTCCTTGAGCATTTCGCCCAGCTTCTCCGAAGAAATCTCGATGACATCCGTCTTGGTCTCGTCGGTGTTCTTGGCAGTGATGCTTGGCAGCTCGACCTTGGTGGTCAGGTCCTTCTCATTAACATCAACGGTGCCCTTTTCCACCTTGAGCACCAGCGTGGTCTCGGTGCGGGTCTTGACCGAATTGCCGGTGATCTCGTAGTAGGTAACGCGGGTGACGGTGTTGCCGTTCTCGTCGGTAGAGGTCTCTTCCTTTTTCAGGGTATAGGTGGTGTTGCCCTCGTCGTCGGTCTTTTTCTCCACGCCGTCCTCGGGGACGTCCAGCAGCTTGGCGATGTCCTCGGCGGCCATCTCCTTTTCTTCGGTCGGGCTGGTCTTTTTCAGGGTCAGGGTCTTGGAGTTACCGTCCTTGGCGGGCTCGACCTTGTCCACGGTGTAACCGCCCAGCTTGGCATCCTTATCGGTTTTCCAGTCCGGACGCACGTCCTTGCCAAGCTCGTCGTCGAGGTTGATCTCTGCGCCCTTCTTGGTGTCGGTAATGGTGGTGGAGTAATCGGCCTTGCCGGTGCCGGTGGTGGTCGTAGTCTCGGTGCCGGTGGTCTCGGTGGGGGTGGTGATGGTGGTGTTGCCGTCCTCATCCTTGCCCACCACGGGGTCACCCTTCTTCACCTCGGCGTCGGGGTCCACGACGGTGGTGCTGGAAGAGCTGTCGGGGGTCTCTTCCTTGGTGGCCTCGCCGATCTTGCCGTCCTTGCCGGTGGCTTCGTCCTTCTTGCTGTTGTCGATCACGTCACCCTTCACATAGGTGCCGTCGGGGTTCTCAGTCTCGTCCGTCTCGCCGGAGCCCTCAGAGCCGTCGGCTTCACCGTCCTCACCGGATTTGCCGGGCTGTTCCGGCTTCTCAGCAGGTTTATAGTCAATGGTGATGTCATCGGTCTTGGGGCCGGGGCCGAACGCAGGGGCCTGCTCTTCGCTCTTGGCCTCTTCGTTCACCGGGGGGGGTAAACTCCTCCTGCTTGCCCTCTTCGCCCTCGACCTCGCCTTCTGCGGTCTTACCTTCCACAGGGGCGGGTTCGGCCTGCGGGGCAGCGTTATCCTCGACAGAGTCGGGGCCTTCCACAGCATGGGCGGCCATGGGCTGTGCAGCGACACAGGCGGTCAGGGCTACGGACATGGCAGCGAGTTTCAGTTTTTTATTCGTCATGATTGATGGCTCCTTTCAAATGGTGTCAAGTCTTTTACGCATTACCACTGTCCCATAGGATGGACATATTTCGAGGCTTGCTATCCTGCTTCCTTTATACCATTTTCTGGTGCAGGTTGTCAAGAAAAAATGTGTAGAAACGCATGATTTGTGAAAATATTCCAAAGCTTGAATTGGATATTTTGCACAAATCACAAGAATTTGTTGCAGAAAAAAGAGAAACTGTTGCGGATGTGAAATGATGCAGTTGCGGTACTGGTGCAGAGTGTGCGGATTGTTGCGGAAAACCACTTTTTGAGGGACGGGATTTCTGGCAAAGAACCGGCTGGAATTTCTCCTGCCGCCCTGCTGCAGACGAAAAAAGGCCCCCGGAAACCTGCGTCTCCGGGGGCCTTGCCCTCTACCTTATATAGGGAAGTCGGCGATCACTGCTTCTGCTTCAGCCGGGCCAGGTAGCTGTCGGCGGCCACGGCGGCAGCGGTGAAGCTGTTGTTCTTCCACCAGTTGATGAGGGCGGCCACGGTGGTGATGCCGGCGGTGACCAGCTGCTCCACGGTGGTTCTCTCGATGGGCAGCACGGGCTTGCCCATTGCGCTCAGCACCTGATTGGTCAGGGCCAGCAGGAGCACAGCGGTGCGGGCCAGGGTAGCGGCGGAGATCTTGTTGCTCAGTTCCATAAATCAGTTCCTCTCTTTCATTCGTTCATGGTTCTCAAGGTCGGCGATGCGGTGGTTGGCCACCTTCATCTGCTCTTCCAGAATGGGCACGCGGCGGGCGAAATTGTTGTGCTCGCGCACCTCGCGGGTCAGCTCTTCCAGTTTGGTGTCGGTCACGGCCTGACTGCGGCTGTTGGCGATCAGCACCCCGATCAGGGTCACGGCACCGGCGATCAGGGCGGACAGGATGCTTTCCATTGGGTTCACCTCCTTCTTAACCTGTCCAGCGGCTTTTGGCGGGGCGGGTGTCCACATGGACCCAGCCCACAGCCCGTCCGGCCCGGGGCGGGTACCGGCCGATGCCGCCGGTGCCGGGCAGGCAGGTCTCTGCATAGGCGGCCAGCTGCTCCACCGGGATGCCCTGCACCCGGATGTCGGCAGCGCGCCCATACAGATGCTGGCTGTAGGCGGCTCCGCCCACGGATCTGTTGTGAGCGGCGGTGCGGTAGCCGCTGGTGATGACTACGGGGCGGCCGAAGTGGTCGCGGATCTTCTGCAGCAGGGCGGCAAGGCTGCTGTCCACGAACACAGGGTCCGAGCCATCTTTGCAGGCAAACTCGGCCACGGTGAAGTTTGCGCTCAGCTTCCGGGTGCCGTCCCGCGTGCGGGACCAGGCTTCAAGCATCGGCTTCCACCTCCGCCAGCAGGGCTTCCACGGTGCTGCGCAGACGGGCGGGCACCTCGTCCAGCGTCTTGATACCCTTGCGGATCAGGGCTGCATAAATTTTCGCCATCAATTTTCCTCCTTTTCTTCGTACAGCTCGCACAGGGCCACCTGAAGATCGGTGACACTGCTCTCCACGGCGGTCACCTGCGTCAGAAGGTCGGCAAGGGTGGGGTAGTGGTAGCCGTCAATCCAGAGTTCCAAAGGGAACACTGTTTTGTATGGAGAAACAACATGAAGGATGCCGTTTGTTTGGAATGTGATTGTAAAATTGATGTCACAGTCATAAGTTGTCGTGCCACCGCGTGCAATGCTTTTTTCAGTGTTATTACCGTAGCTGTTGTACTTGCCTTTGGTAATGCATATCTTATCAACATTGCCTGGAATCTGAACATCCCAAGTTGTGAATTTGTTAGGAGACGTCACATGGGTGTTCCACACCAGCCGCGCCTCCGACTTGACCGCCACACTGGCCGCGATGGTGTCATACAGCGTCTTGCCGCTCAGGGTGCCGTCCGCAGCGATGTCCAGATAGTCGCCCACCTTCACGCCGCCCAGCGTGCTGACTGTAGCAGCGGGCAGGCTGTACGGCGTGCCGAATTTCGCGTCCGCCTCTGCCTTGGTATAAAAGCTCCCGCTCTCCACACCCGCGATGGCGGCGTCCAGGGCGTCGAGTTTGGCGTGCAGCTCAGTGGACAGCTGGGTCATTATGGCCAGCGCCTGCGCCTGCAGCTGGGCCGTGGGGATGCCGGTCACGCCGTCCCGCATGACGCCGCACACGTCCTCGTCCGCGCGGGTGTCGGTGATGTCGGCGGCGGTGACCACCGAGGAGCCTGCAGGCACGCTCACCGTGCACAGGCCCAGCTCGTACTGGTTGTGGTTCTGCAGGATGGCGGGCGGCTCCGGGGCGGCGGCAGGGGTGCCGGGTTTGAGCTTGACGGCGGTCCGGTTGGCTGCGGTGTAGAACTGCCGCACCACCCGGTCGATGCGGGGCAGGGTGCTGTCGGCGTCCGGGACGATCAGGTTGACCGCCTCCCGACTGCAGGCCGAGACGCCCTTGAAGTCGTCGTAGTTGATCCACGCAAGGCCGGGGGCTACGGTGATCTGCCGCGGGCCGGTGACGCTGACCGCGTAATTTGTGTTCTTGGCGTAGACGCCGGAGGTGCGGGTGCACAGATAGGCGCTCACGTCCTCCGCGTCGTAGGTGACGCCGTTCAGCGGGTAAGTGATGATGCTCATGGTTTCCTCCTGAGAATGGGTGTGCCGATCTCGGTAGTGACCGTGTTTTCGCCCTTCTGGGAACTCAGGGTCACGCTGGTAATGCGGGCCGCTGCCTGGATGTCGGTGCCGGGCAGGCTGGCGGCCACCACCTTGCCTACC
>ENA-OQKO01001699-OQKO01001699.1-human-gut-metagenome-genome-assembly--contig:-NODE-1699-length-11730-cov-3.428337_pt1 | contig 11730 bp, 8 predicted proteins | sample MGYA00242777_ERZ504796 | MGnify/ENA primary metagenome ERZ504796 (study PRJEB26092, sample SAMD00036404) | human gut metagenome | host: Homo sapiens | study: EMG produced TPA metagenomics assembly of... | reverse complement strand
ATGAGGAATTACAAGACCAGACCTGCGCGGACGGTATAGACGTAATGGACTATAATTTTAATAGTCCAAACATAAAAGGCTTATATTGTAACAGCACTGTAGCAATCAATAAGTCCATTTCAACCCAGGCAGAAAAATCCTGTGTCCTGGCAGAGGAACTTGGCCACCACTACACGACTGTTGGTGACATTATTGATCAGACTGAGGTCAGCAACCGAAAACAGGAATACAGAGCCCGGCTCTTTGGTTACAACCTTAAGATCGGACTGATCGGAATCACCCACGCTTATGAAGCTGGATGCCGTAGCTTATATGAAATGGCAGAATACCTGGATGCTACAGAAGAATATTTGAAAGAAGCACTGGACTGTTATCATTCCATACATGGGGTTTATGCTACGATTGATAATTACATCATTTTCTTTGAACCTTCATTTACGGTGATGAAAACAGTATCTAAAACGGATTAATTCGCTTCGGCGTTTTAATAAAAATATTATGGGAGGGTTTTATATGAGCAAGAAAAAGTCAATACTAATTTCCTTAGTTATGTGCATATTACTAGCCTTTACGCCAGTATATGCAGAAGATTTCGGAGACGGAAGTGGATTCAGAGATAATTCCACAACCTCTACTCCAGGAACTAATTCTTCTGATCAGAATGTTTCCGGAGCTAGTTCAGTAACAGGCGGCGGGTACCGTTCAGCAATCAGATTAAAAAAAGGGAAAACAGTTACGGCATATATCTGCACTACAGAACTTGCCAAATTAAAAATTTCTGGTTCTAAATTCAAATGGGCAAGCTCTAATAAAAAAGTTGCTACTGTATCTTCTAAAGGAATTGTAACTGCTAAGAAAAAAGGAAAGACTACAATCACCGCTAAAAAGGGTAAAATCACCTACAAATGTAAACTGATTGTAGAAACGCCTAAATTGTCAAAGAAAACAGCTTCTCTATCAGTTGGTAAATCCTATCAGTTTAAGGTTTCTGGAACAAAACAAAAAATAAAATGGACTTCCAGTGATAGTTCTGTTGTGTCAATAAACTCAAAAGGAAAAGTAACTGCTAAAAAGGCTGGTACTGTTATTATTGCCGCAAAAGTTTCTACTTATGAGTTTTCCCAATCAGTGACTGTTACTGTTCCAGCGACACCTACACAAACACCATCAAACAATAACGCCAACAATACAACAACTTCAACACCAGTATTCAACCTTGGACAGACTTGGACGGTCCCTGGACAGTGGAGATTGACAATTAATTCAGTTACAGAAATGACTGAACGAAATCCATATTTTGACGCTAACCCAGAAGCAGTTTATTTAGTTGATTATACTTATGAGAATTTAGGGTATTCCAGAAATGGCGAGGGATTGTACATGTCTTTAGGATTATATAGATATGTTGATTCACAAGGTTACATGGGCTATACATATCCTAATTCACCTACATATTATCCAGACAGAGTTCCTATAGGAGCAAAATGCCGCGCACAGGAATGTATTGGTGTAAATCACAAAGGTGATTTTAAAATCTACATTGATCAATACTCAGATAACGGATATTCAAGTTCAGATAAATAATAAGCAATATTTAATGTATCAGTAAACTAATAAAAAAAACGCCCCTGTGCTCCCAACGCAGAGATAATTTAATCTTTCACAGAATTTAAAATAAAAGAAAAACCGGCTCCTGCGCCAACAGGAACCGGCCAGCACATCCGAAGATGCACCCTATTTTCGCAAAAATATTGTATCATCTTCGGGGCAGCCATGCAAGCGGAACCTTTGTTCGCGCTGGCTGTTATTTTTATACTTATTTTTACATAATTATAATCGAGGTGATACCATGACCGAACAAAAATCTGATGATCTGCGCATGGGAGCACTGTATATCCGTGTCAGCACCCATGAGCAGGATGAGCTGTCTCCGGACGCGCAGAAGCGTCTGCTACTGGACTATGCCAAGAGTAATGGAATCGTGGTCCAGAAGGACGCCGTGTTTGTGGAGAGTGTCTCCGGACGTAATGTGAAAAAGCGAAAAGAGTTCCAGAGAATGATTGCACAGGCCAAGTCCCCGGAACATCCCTATGATGTGATCCTGGTGTGGAAATTCAGCCGATTTGCCCGCAACCAGGAGGAGTCCATCGTTTATAAGAGTATGCTGAAAAAGGACCGTGTGGACGTGATCAGCGTGTCTGAGCCGGTTATAGATGGACCTTTCGGCAGTCTGATTGAGCGTATTATTGAATGGATGGATGAATACTACTCTATCCGCCTGTCTGGTGAAGTGCTCCACGGCATGGGCGAAAAGGCATTAAAACAGGGGTACCAGATTTCTCCTCCCCTTGGGTATGATGCAGTCGGGGACGGAAAGCCATATAAGATCAATGAAAAGGAATTCAAAATTGTCTCTTACATCATGTCCCAGTATGATGATTACTGCCAGGACACCACTTCCATTGCCAGAAAATGTAATGATCTGGGCTACCGGACCAAGCGGGGAAATCTGTTTGAGCGGCGCAATATTGACTATATCCTGCGCAATCCCTTTTATGCCGGCATTGTAAACTGGAATGGACAGACTTTTGAGGGAACCCATGAAGCACGTTATACCACAGAGCAGCTTGACAAGCGCATCAAGCTTATGGATGCCAGACGAAGACCAGCAAAACACCGGAATGCCTCCACCTGTAAGCACTGGCTTTCCGGTCTGATTAAATGCTCCATCTGTGGCGCCACCCTCTCCTACCCCGGATCCGGAGCCTGTCCTTACTTTCAGTGTTGGAAATACGCAAAGGGTTATCACAAAACCGCCGTGGCCATCTCAGTAAAGAAAATGGAGCAGCTTGTCATTGATTACCTGAAGCAGCTTCTGGATGGCGCAGATTTTCAGTATGTCCCCAAAACAACTGCGCCGGCGCAAAATGGAGAACTAGAACAGCTGAAGCAGGAACTGGCCAGACTTTCAACCAGGGAGCTGCGAATTAAGCTTTCCTATGAAAATGAGATTGATACTTTGGAAGAATACAAAGAAAACAAGATAAGACTACAGAAACAAAGAGAATCTCTTTTAGAGAATATCAAAGAACTGGAAGCACAAAAACCAGAAGATCCATCCAGGGATAATGTCCTTTCGCAGATTCGAAGTGTGTATGATGTTCTCCTGGATCCTGCTGCCGAAAGTAGTACAAAAGGGAACTTTATTCGAACTATAGTCGATCAGATTGTATTTGACAAAGAAGCTGAAATGGTGTATTTTGATATTATCATCTAAAACATATCAATTTTTCACAGGTTACGATTGTACTATTTCTTAATTCAGATTTAACTTTTTTCCAAAAAACAAGTGACTTTTATCTATTATAGGGTATCGGACTCCGGTGGCCCGGATGGAGAAATCGGTGCTTCTATGCGCTATCTCTCCCAGCGCTTTACCATGCCGAACCGAACCTCTGCAGCTGTGCTTAATGATATCGGTACTGAAGAACTGGCGCATCTGGAGATGGTTTCCACCATGGTTCACCAGCTTACCCGTGACCTCACTATGGAAGAAATTGAGAATTCCGGGCTGGGACCATATTATATTGACCACACAGTTGGCGTGTGGCCACAGGCAGCAGGAGGCGTTCCATTTAATGCCTGCGAATTCCAGAGTAAAGGTGATCCGATCACGGATCTATTTGAAGACCTTGCAGCAGAACAGAAAGCACGCTCCACTTATGATAATATTCTCCGTGTAGTACGAAATATCCCGGAAGTTGCTGATCCTATCCGTTTTCTGCGTGCAAGGGAAGTGGTACATTTCCAGCGATTTGGTGAAGCACTTCGCTCCATCCAGGAACAATTGGATGCTAAAAACTTCTACGCTTTCAATCCAGGCTTTGACAATCCCTGCTCTGCAAGCTGTGCACCTGAAGCAAAATAGCATATGCTGCTGGTCATAAAGATAACCGTAACAGCAATACACATCTCACAGAAAACCTTTTTTAAACACGCTCTAATACTGCCCGGCAATTGCTGGGCAGCTTCAAAACAGTAGTCAGCAGGCTTTTTCTCCCCATACCAATTGTTCGTTTACTCAACTTCAAAGTCACCACAAATATCCTCTGGAACTATATCATCGGATTCGTGCATAATACTTTTTCTTTCATACCCCTTCATAATCAAACGCCGGTATAAAACTTTCCTCCGCGGTCTCCCCTTCCTGAAAATAGCCATTTTCGATTCCAAGCTCAATGGCAGCGTCCAACACCTTTTCATACTCTCGTCTGGTCACTTTCCGATTCAGTTCCGGAAATTTCTCATTCTTCCAGACAGGCGTATATTGGTTCATTACGCTGATAAAAATATCCTCCCCATAAGTCCGGTACAGATATTTCAATACTGCAATAGAATTTTTGGTATGCCCTGGCAAAATCAGATGACGAACAATTGTCCCGCGTTTTATATATCCATCCTCCGCAAACTGACAGGGACCGGTCTGACGCATCATTTCGGCAATTGCACTCTGCGCCGCCTGCGGATAATCCCTTGCGTTGGAAAAAGCAGCAGCCAATTCAGGCTCCATATATTTCATATCTGGCAGATATACATCCACATAACCATCCAGTCTCCGGATACTTTCCACGCTCTCATACCCACTGGAATTATACACGACTGGAAGATTCATTCCCTTTCCTCTGGCCAGCTCCAACGCCGAAATAATATGCGGCACATAATGCGCCCCAGTGACCAGATTCAGATTTGCCGCCCCTTTTTCCTGCAATTCCAGAAAAATTTCAGCAAGCCGCTCCACTGAAATTTCTTTTCCAGAATCCCCAATGGCAATATCCCGGTTCTGGCAGAAACAGCACCGCAAGCCGCAGCCAGAGAAAAAAACAGCCCCTGATCCTTTTTTTCCTGAAATACAAGGTTCCTCCCACATATGAAGAGCGGCACGGGCAGCCCTTATAGTACTGTCCATGCCACAATATCCTCTTTTGCCCTCCAGACGATTCACATTACACTCCCGGGGGCATAAGGTACAATTCTTAAATAATTCTTCTCGCATAAATTACGAATTCTCCTCTCTGATCTTCTCGGTCAGTTCCCTTCCCCCCTGGTCATACCACTCTTCCACAAAGGTATCAAAGTAATCCATGGGCTGCTCTCCCATGATCATCTGAATAAAGGCATTTTTCTCCAGGGAAGCAAGCATGTTGGGAATCTCTCCATCCGAATCAACCAGATATGTTCTGCGCACCGAACTATAATGGCCGTCAACCAGCACGCCCACTGCTGAAATTCTGGACTTGTACGCAGCCCAGTCCTCTACAGTTACATGTTTCCCGCTCAAATACTTCATACAGGCATCATAGTAAGACTTCTCCAGTGCGCTTAAATTACTTGCCTTCTGCTTGCCGGACATTACTCTCCTGATATCCTTCGTAACATTATAAATTGCCTCATTATAATCCACATTAATAACCAGCGGTCTGGCTGTAGGGTCCACATTCAAAGCAAAATAGCTGTTGATCTCATCCGCATTTTCCTCATCTTCGAACCGGCTTTAATCAAACAGAACACTGATAATTTTCATTACAATTTCCGGATGTTCGTAGCCCTTTCTCACAACCACATATTTGTTGTCCCGAAAAGAAGCATAAACGTTGTCTTTTTCCTGATATTCAGCAGTAAGGTAATAAGGCTCCCAGTCTGCTTCCGGATCATTCTCAGCCACATCCATAAGCGGATTATTCGGTGCCCACCAAAGTCCAAAAAACGCACCGCATTTACCTTCCACTACCAGATCACGGAGATTATTCTGAGCACGCAGGGCAAAGTTCTGATCCAGTATTCCTCTCTCATATAGCTCGTGCAAATAAGCAACGGCAGATCTGGTCTCCTCTGTCAAAGAACCATAGACAATTTCCCCGTCTTTGTCCTTGATCCATCTTCTTGGATAAGAATAAAATTTCTCAAAAACAGGTTCCACCGAATAATTCTGACTGGTAGTAGACACAAAATTGGTATCACACACAAGTCCCACAGGATCTTCCCCTTCCTCTGCTCCCATCCTGTTTTCCTGAAAAACCTGGATAATATCCATAGCCTCTTCCAGAGTCTTTGGCTCTGCAAGGCCTAGCTGGTCCATCCAGTCCTTTCTCATCCACAAAAGACAGGGACCGTGGTCGATCACCGCTTCCGGCAGCGCCATCAGCCTGCCATCAAAGGTTCCTGCACCGAGAAGCTGGGGACCATAGCTGTTATACATGGCCTTGATTCTCGGGGAGGTACAGTTTGCATAAACCTCAGTCAGATCCTCCACCATGTCATTTTCCACAAGAATATTCAAAGTCTCCCGATCCGAAACCACCAGTACATCCGGCAAAGTGTGATCATTTACCAGCACATTCACATACTCGTCGTAGCGATCCTCCCGCTCCATATAGGCATTTTCATTCTGCACGTTCAGAATCTCTTTCAGATATCTGGTATAAGCGCTGTCTTCGTAGGTATTTCCTGCTGGAAGATTGGAATTATTGGCACCGCTCATCTGTCCTAAAGTATAAGTCACAAGCTCCGGGTACTTTCCATACGGAGTTGTGGAAGCTTTTTTCCACAATCCGCTATCTGTAGAATTATCTGTCTGGGATTCTTCTGTTTCTGTACTTTTCTCTGCATCCGTTCTGTTTTCTGCTGTCTTTTCCGTCTCGTTGTCTACAGTGCCTGGGTCAGCTGCATCAATTCCTGAATCACTGCATGATTCCTCAGAAAGCTCATAATCTGCTTCTTCGTATTCCACACCCGTTGTCTCTTTTCCCATATTTCCAGCTGCGCTATCACAGCCTGTCAATGAACCAGACGAAATCAACATGGAAAAAGTCAGTCCCAATACCAGAATTCTATTTTTTTTCTTCACTTTTTCCACCTTTCTTTCCTGTTGTGTCCTCTGTGTCTTCTTCCGGTTCCTGCAAAAACTTTTTCGTAGAAAACTCTCCGGCTGCCACAGCCTCCTCATCCGCTTTTTCTCTTGGAATTCTCATTTCTACCCTGGTGCCTTGATCAATCTGGCTAAACACCTTGATTCCGTACTCCATCCCATAAAGAAGCTGCATTCTGTCATTGACATTTTTAAGACCATATCCGGAAGCCTTGTAAGTTACCAGCTTATCTGCCTCTTCCTGTTCCATTCCTGGTCCATTATCCTCCACAGCAAGAAGCACATCCTCACCGTCCTTTACAAAAAACAGTTTCAGAATCTTCTCTCCTTCTTCTTTCATGTCCAGCCCATGCTCCAATGCATTCTCCACAACAGGCTGCAGCAGCAATTTAGGCACAATATCTCCTTTCACCTCCGGGTCAATGTCCCAGATCACCTGAAAATCATTGTCATGCATCACCAGCTGGATATCCAGATACGCCTTAATATTCTGAATACAGTTATCCACAGTTACCATATCCTGCCCCTTACTCAAAGCAGTCCGGTAGAACATAGATAAGGACAAAGTAACCTTACTAATTTCCCTCTGATTGCTTCGAATAGCCATCCAGTTGATAACAGACAGGGAGTTATACAAAAAATGAGGGTTGATCTGGGCAGTCAGTGCCTTCAGTTCAAACTCTTTCAACGCAATCTTATTCTCATAAACCTCATGGATCAGACGATTGATCTCGTCCATCATGCTTCGGAAGCTGCGCACCAGAAGGCCAATTTCATCTCCAGCATTGCTGTCCACCGTAACCTCACGGCTCCCCTGGTTTACCCGGTTCATGTTATCGGTAAGCTCCTCGATCTTTCTGGTAAAAAGTCTGGAAAAAGAAAGTCCCAACACCAGAATTATGGCTACACAGGCCGCAATCAGGGGAATCTCGCTGACCAGGATTCCTGACACAGAGCTGTCCACTGCTGATTGCAGCTTATACAGATAAAAAATCCATCCGCAAGCCGCGTTCTTCCGGTTTACAAAAGCATAATCTCCCTGCCCGGACTCCAGAAACTCCCTGGAGACAGCCTCTCCCGAATCCTTTTCTTCCTTTTCACCCAGCATTTCCTTCTGAAACAGAACATTTCCCCCTTTATCCAGGATCATGCCCCCGGATTCTGCAGAAATAATCTTTTCAAAGGGCTGAAAAATCTTATTATAATCCAGTGTAACGCAAAGAACTGCTGTCTGCTCTCTGCCAGTATAAATCCGCCTTACAGCTGCAATCTCCGGTATCTGGCTGTCCACCACCCACTGCACAGACACATCCTCTTCCAGTTTGTCATACCACCACTCCTTATCCACCTCTGACAAAGGCACAAGTGTATACTCATGGCGCACTTTAATGCTTTCTGCAAACAACTGGATCTGTATAATGGCATCATGATAAGACTTTGGTACAGACAAAAGAGGATCTGCTACTTCTGTATATTTTTTATAAGCTTGATAATTATCCATAGTTTTCGCAGTGATCAGATCCTCAATATCCGGGGAATAAGTGAGATAATTCAGAAGACTGGAAAAAACTTCTATCTGGCTGTCGATTCCCTCTCCGGTCTGTTCCAGAATGGAAGACATATCCTCCATTTCTTTTTCCCGGAGCAGACTGCTCATGCGGTCATGACTATACAATACAAGCAGGATCATGGGAACCAGGCTGGCTGTCACAAGAAGAATAGTCAGCTTATGACGATATTTCATATTCTCAAATTTATTCTTTATGACTGCCGGTATTTTCATCCTCTTCACCGGTTCCTTTCCGATAGGACTCCGGGCTGCTTCCATAATATTCCCTGAAACTTCTGCAGAAATAAGAAACATTGGGGATTCCTACCTGTTCACTGACCTGTGCCACCTTCATATTAGAATTACACAAAAGCTCCTTCGCCTTTTCCATCCGAACCACACGTATAAAGCGGTTCAGGTTCATACCAGTCTCTTTTTTAAAAATAAAGCTGAGATAGCCAGAAGACAAATACACCTTCTCCGCCAATGTCTCAAGACTTAAATCCTCCGCATAGTGCTGGTAAATATAATTCTTCACAGAAGCAACTTCATCTCTGGAATCACTCATGGAACGCTCCAGAAACTCCTCGTACTCCTTAATATTCTCCTGGGTGATTGCAAGGATCTGCTTCAGATTGGTACAACTGTACAGCCGCTCTACCTCATGATCCAGCTTCCGCTCCTCAGAGAATTGATTTTCCTGAAAAAGCTCCTGGATCACATTGGAAAAAACAAATTTCACATACATGGCAGAGAAACGGGTATCATTCTCATATTTCTTCACCAGACACTCAAAATGCTTCTTCAGCTGCTCCACATCTTTGCGGGAAATGTCTTCGGAAATCTTCTCCATCAGACGGGAATCCTGTGTCTCCGCATTCACCGGCTGGCTGTCAGAGGCCTCATTATTAAACACATGCACATCTGGATGATAAAATTTCTCCTCCATGGTCTGCTCCAGCTGGGACATAATTTCAGGCAGCGCCTCATGCCCTTCAAACCGGCTGCTCACTGCAAGGTGAAAACTTGCAGAGTAATTCTGCTTCAAAATGTCATATAAATGCTTGGCAACCAGCTGATAATCGCAGTACACATCAGAAAAAAACAGCACAGACTGTCTGGTATTCAGATTCAGGTAAAAGAAATTCCGGTGCAATCCCTGCATCAGTTCCTCATCAATATTATCTGGAACATTATCAAAAAATGCCTTATCTGATTCGATAAGAATCGCACAGTGCCACTGCTCCCAGTTAGATTCATCTAAAATCTCCCCAGCTTTTTTCAACACTTCTTCATTTCCGGAATACAGGTAAGTCTGAAGAAAATACTGAAGAAGAAAATTCTTCCCTTTCTCTTCCTTCTGCTTCTTGGACCGGATACTTTGAAGCTCTGCTTTTACTTTCCCGATAGTTGTATGAAAGGTATCCGGATCAACCGGCTTCAGCACGTAATCCTTCACTCCGTAACGCATAGCTTCCTGGGCAAAAGCGAAATCACTGTATCCACTAAAAATTACAATTGGAAGATTGGGATACTCTTCTCTGACCTTGCTAGCCAGCTCCAGACCGTCCATATGAGGCATTTTTATGTCTGTTAAAAGAAAATCAATCTCTTCACTTCGCAATACATTCAGTGCCTGCCTGCCATTGGCAGCCTCATGGATCTCGTATTCTCCCTCTTCCTGTGCCAGAAGGAATTTAATTCCCTCCCGCTCAATTTTCTCATCGTCTGTTATCAAAACTCTGTACATATTGGTACTCCGATCTTTTATTATATTTAACACCGGGACAACTCTTCCAACTGTCATTTATGTCCGCCTGTCAGAAAAGCCAGAAATTTCATATCGCCTGTTGCTTCTGCCTCTTTTTTTCTGTCTGGCGCACATGAAATCTTATATAAAGATAAAGATAGCCCCTCGCATCTCTGCAAAGAACTATCTTTATTTTAACATTCTGGTATCATATTGAAAAGGGAATAATCTCCAAATTTCTCAGGTAAAAACCGTTCTTTTACCCAAAGAAATCAACCCTTAACTGCACCTGCAACAACTCCCTCGATAATATATTTCTGGCAAACCAGATATACAACAATAATCGGGATAATGTCGATCATAATACTTGCCATCATCGGTCCCATCTGCACATGACCATAGCTTCCACGGAAATACTGGATTGCCATTGGAATTGTTTTATACTTCTTAATATCCAGAACCAGTGTTGGAAGAAGGTAATCGTTCCATACCCACATCAGCTCCAGAATTGCAGTAGAGATAATGGTTGGTTTCAAAATCGGAATCAAGATCTTAAAGAAAACCTGCAGAGGACTGCATCCATCAATCATGGCAGCTTCCTCAATTTCCAGCGGGCTTCCTTTTACAAAACCGGTAAACATAAATACTGCAAGTCCGGCACCAAATCCAAGGTAAACAATGCAAATGGTGTATGGATTATTCAGTTTCAAAGTATCTGCTGTTTTTGCCAGGGTAAACATAACCATCTGGAAAGGAACAACCATACTGAATACGCAAAGGTAATACAGAACCTTGGAAAGCAAGCCGTTTACACGTACAATGTACCATGCGCACATAGAGCAACAAAGCAGAATCAAAACAACAGACATAACTGAGATCACAAGGCTGTACCAGAAGGATTTCAGGAAATCCATCTGTGTGACGCTGGCTATAAAGTTCTGGATTCCGTTCCAGGTCTCAGATGTAGGAAACTGGAAAACACCAGATGTAGTAATTGCGGACTCCACTTTTAAGGAGTTAAACAGGATCATAACAATCGGGTAGATCCAGATAATTGAAATTATAGAAAGAATTATAGTTGGGATAATACTTTTTTTCTTATCTGCCATTATGCCTGCACCTCCTTAGATGATGTTGCACGAAGCTGGATCAATGCGATCGCAACAACCAGTACAAAGAATACAACTGCTTTTGCCTGACCGATACCCTTCCATGCAGGACCACTTCGTCCGTAGAATGTATCGTAAATGTTCAGTGCCAGTAACTGTGACTGTTTTCCAGGATCTCCGCCTGTAAGGGAAAGGTTCTGGTCGAACATCTTGAATCCGTTTGTAAGTGTAAGGAATGTACAAATTGTAACAGATGGCATGATCATCGGAATCTTGATTTTAAACAGGATCTGTGTTGCGGTTGCGCCATCAATCTGTGCGGCATCAATCAGATCCGGAGATACGTTATTAAGACAAGCCACCTAAATGATCATCATATCTCCAATCTGCTGCAATA
>ENA-OQKO01001697-OQKO01001697.1-human-gut-metagenome-genome-assembly--contig:-NODE-1697-length-11737-cov-3.218088_pt1 | contig 11737 bp, 7 predicted proteins | sample MGYA00242777_ERZ504796 | MGnify/ENA primary metagenome ERZ504796 (study PRJEB26092, sample SAMD00036404) | human gut metagenome | host: Homo sapiens | study: EMG produced TPA metagenomics assembly of... | reverse complement strand
GAAGACGACGAGGTAGATAGGACAGAGGTGGAAGTGTGGTAACACATGGAGCTGACTGTTACTAATAGGTCGAGGGCATAACCAAGTAAGGTGGATAGGTAAAGATGTTAAAAAGTTTCTTATATGCGATTTTGAAGGTACATATTTTATATAAAATAAACATTAACCTGGAATGAGAGGCACGTCTGAAAGAGTAATCTTTTGGACGTGTTTTTGTAGTAGAATAGGAGAAAGTAATGAAGCAGTTATATACCAGATGGGGAGAGAGATTGGATTCGGAGCATATTTTACAGGAGTATCCACGTCCTATTTTAATCAGGAATACAGATTATACGATATTAAATGGAGAGTGGGAATATACATTTACGGAAAACAGCGAAAGACCTGTAGAGTATGGTGGTAAGATTTTGGTGCCATTTTCACCGGAATGTATACTATCAGGTGTAGCCAGGCAGCTGAAGCCTGAGGAGTATCTTTGGTATAGAAAAGAAATTTTGTTCGAAAGATGGAATGTAAAGACTGAAAGAAGGCATATGCTGTTACATTTTGGAGCGGTAGATCAGATGTGTAAAGTTTTTGTGAATGATACCCTGGTGACAGAGCACATAGGAGGATACCTTCCATTTTCTGCTGATATTACAGACTATATATGTGAGGGGAAGAATGAGCTTGTTGTTATGGTTCAGGATGATTCTGACACTTCTTATCATGCCAGAGGGAAGCAAAAGCTGGAGAGTGGCGGGATGTTTTATACGGCCCAGAGTGGAATCTGGCAGAGTGTTTGGTTGGAGGAAGTATCAGACAAATGGGTAAAACATATAGATACAAGGATTAAGAAATATGTTGAGAAAGAAAGATCAGAAGGCTGTTTAGAGACTGTAAAAATAGAAATATATGTCGAATCCAACAAAATTAATGAAAAAATTCCAGTGGAAATTGAGATTCGTTTTCCTGAGATTTATTCAGATTCTGGAAGCAATTTGACGGAAACAGAATCATTTTTACAGAGGCTGCCGGAAGTAATGATGACAGTACAAGGTAAGACGAATTCATGGATTGAAGTGGAGATACCAAATCCGAAATGCTGGAATTGTGAGAAGCCATATCTTTATTATATGCATGTCACGATGCAAGGATACAGACCTGGAAATGTATGTGTAGATGAAGTAGAAAGTTATTTTGCAATACGAAGATTCGAGATAAAGAATGATAGACATAATATTCCGCGTATGTATTTAAATGGAAAGGAACATTTTCAAAAAGGTGTATTAGATCAAGGGTATTGGCCAGACGGTTTGTATACGGGACCTTCAGATGAAGCATTAATCTTTGATATTTGCGAAATGAAGCGAATGGGATTTAATATGGTAAGAAAACATATTAAGATTGAACCGGAGCGATGGTATTATCATTGTGACCGTTTAGGCATGATTGTATGGCAGGACATGGTCAATGGTGGTGAAAGGTATCATCATTGGTTTGTAACATATCTTGCAAATGTGATGTCATGGCCGGGATTAACAATGAAAGACAATCATTCCAGACTTCTGTCTCGTCAGAATCAAGACGGAAGAAATGAATTTGTTCGTGAAGTGAAAGAAACTATTAAGTTGCTAAAGAACCATCCGAGTATATGTACCTGGGTAATTTTCAATGAAGGCTGGGGACAATTTGAAACGAAGAAAATTACAGATATGGTAAGAAATCTGGATCCTGGGAGTATGATTGATTCAGCAAGCGGCTGGTTTGATCAGGGAACGGGAGATTTTCAGAGTGTACATAACTATTTCTTTCCATTAAAAGTAAAACCGGAAAAAATCCGTGCAGCGGTATTAAGCGAATATGGTGGTTTTACATTTGGAGTGGAAGGACACGTAGCATCGGAGAAAAAATATGGTTATGGAAGTTATAAGACTGTTTCAAAGTACAAAAAGGCATATGAACAACTTGAGGATAAGGTGATACATTTAAAAGAGGAAGGGCTGTGTGGCTGTGTTTATACACAGTGGAGTGATATCGAAGATGAGATTAATGGAATTTATACATATGATCGGAAAATAAATAAACTCGAAAATGACGTATCAGATGTAAGATAAAGAAATCCCTCTGGAATATATCCATCTTTAAGATGAAATATTTCAGAGGGGTTTTTCTATCTATAAATGCCTTATGTGCATTTCGAAACGAATTTACTGGAGTATTTTGTGTATTTTAAATCAGATGTGTACTTTCCAATTTTTCTGTAAATGCATCATTTAACTTGATGACGGGTTTCCTGAGTATCAGACCGAGCAACAATGCCGGAATCAGGAAGAGTGCTAATTTTCCAAGTTCAATCCAGTAGTTCATACCATAGAAACCGGCGATACATTCACGCATAGCGTTCATGCTGTGTACAAATGGAAGTAAAGGATATACCTTCCGGAAAAATTCCGGCGCACACTGGATTGGGAAAGTTCCACCACTTCCGGCTACCTGCATGACCATCAGCACAACTGCGATTGCTTTACCGATATCTCCAAAGGAAACAGTTAAAGCGTAAATAATGTTTACATATACAAGACTGCTAAAGCATCCTGCCAGTACAAATAATACAGGATGTTCACATTGGATGCCCAGGAAATAAAGATCGCCAAGACAGATCAATGCGCTCTGTAAAAATCCTATACAAAGGAGAAGAAGAATGCGTCCAATATATAACTGGTGTTCTTTCGGATTATTTAATTTGAGCTTTAAGTTGTCTGAAACATTTACTTTTAACATGGCAGCCATTACAACTGCGCCGACCCAAATCGCGAGTGTTGAGTAGAATGGGGCCATAGCAGATCCATAGTTCTCGATAGGGTAAATATGTGTTTCATTAAGCTTGACCGGTGATGCAAGGAATGAACCAATTGCCTCCGGATCCTCAGAGAGAAGGCTGGTCAGTAATTGAATGCCATTGTCATCGGAAGATAGCATTGCAGTTGCTGCATTAGACATTTTACCGGATGCTTCATTTAAAAGAGAAGCGGAATCTGATAAAGCTTTCTGTACCTCTGTGAGATTTCCGGCTGCAGAGCCTGTCACCCCGGAAATGTCTTTCAGACTGTTATCTAACTGTCCAAGCAGTGAAGTAATAGAGCTGCCTGTGCTAGTCAGATCATTTGCCAGATCATCCAGACTACCCTTAACATTGTTCTCATAATCTTTTTTCACAGTACTGATTGAAGAATTACTCTGGGCGATCAAGCTGTCAATATTGTTCTTTAATTCGGTTGCATTTGCAGTTGCGGAAGTAATACCAGTAGCTGCATCGTTAATGGCATTACGGATTGCTTCTTGAGAAGCTTTCGCTTTCTGAATATTGCCGATTGCCTGCATAAGCATACCTTTTAAATTTGGCTCAGTAATAGAGTCAGCAATTTGGCTCAGAGAGTTTTCCAGTGACTGGTAACCATCTATCAGATTCTGCACACGTCCACTTACGGCAGTCAGTGCATTTGCACAAGCCTGTGCGTCTGAATTATAGGAATCCAGTGCATTCCCAACACAGGTGGATACCGCACTGTAGAAGGAAGCACTCTGTGAAAGTGCCTGGTTGATGGAATCTGTTGTTCCTGTTAAAGCTGAATTCAGGGAATCAATACCGTTTCCAGCCACACCCAGAGCATTTACACTGGCTTTTGTACCGGAACCGGACTGACTTAAGAATTCGGTAGTGGTATTCAACATAATTGCCGCAGAATTTGCCATATCGGAAAATGCCTGTACAGTGCCGGCGGCAGAGGATAAGTCTGTTGAAATCTGCGCCAGTGCGGCTGAGAGGTTGTCGGCGATTGTCTGATCATCGGTCTCGTCAGCAACGTTATTAACAAGCTGAAAGGCTTCTAATGCGGTCTGGGCTACCGTCTGTACAAATGTATCATTAATTTGCTGCTGTACGGCATTTGCGCCTTTTACGGTGACTTTCGGGGCAATTGCGTTTTCCTTTTCATTGATATAATATTTGATTTCAGGATGTGTTACATTGGATGTGAAAATACTCATCATGTCTTTACTGAAATCTTTTGGGATTACGATTGCCGCATAATATTTTCCGGATTTTACGCCTTCTTTCGCTTTCTTAGCACTTGTAAATGTCCAGTCAAGCTGCGAGTTACCTCTAAGAGTTGTAAGAACCTGATCTCCAAGGTTAAGGTTTACTGAGAGAAGTTCACCGCTATAACCTTCATCAGAGCTTGCTACAGCAACTTTTAAGTTTCCTGTATTTCCGTATGGATCCCAGCTTGCAGCGATATTGAACCACGCGTAAAGAGTCGGAATAACAGTGATTCCCATAATAACGATCATGGCAATGACATTTTTATGGATCTTCTTTAAATCATACTTAAAAATGCGAAGAATATTTTTCATGATTATTCCTCCTCCTTTCCACGGAATTTTTTCACCATCTCATCAAAAGACATACCAGCCAGCTGTTGTTGCTCGGCGAGTCTTGTGTGAATGAATTCTACAATAATAAGCCATGTTGCGATGGCGATGATAGATATGATCCAAAGAACCAAAAATACAATTTTCGATTCCAGACTGAACATCAGTATCAGGAAGATCAACGGAATAATAATGATCGCAAGGAAACCATAGCGAATCATTTTCCGATAATTCTGTTCAAAATTCTGAGCTTTCTCAGCGGTCTGTGTACGTAAGTCGTCTTGTGAAAGAGAGGCTTTTAAAAGCATAGACAACTGAGCGCTCCTGCTTAATTGATCATCTGGTTCTTCGCAGACCATAAATTCTGTTTCAGACAGCTTCAGGTCGAACAGGCGGTTCAGTCCTGCCAGAAGAGGTCTTATTCCCAGTCCGATTAAAAGTGCAATCGGAACGTAGCAGAGCAAGATTAAAAGGTTGTGGATATAAACACTTCCATACATGCCTGCAATTGCTTCACGCATAGCAGCAACTCCATAAGTGAATGGAAGAAGCGGGTGTATTTTCTGGAAAAATACCGGTGTCATTTCAATCGGATAGGTTCCGGAAGATCCTGGAATCTGAAGAATGACAAAGATTACACATAACGCTTTTCCAATATGCTTAAATGTCAGTGACAGAGCATAAATAATGTTGACATATACAAAGGAGCATACAAGCCCGGTCAGTACCAGCGCAAATGGGTGACGGCACTGAACGCCTGGAAGAAATACATCTCCGACACATACGATCAGTCCCTGGACAAGACCTAGCAGCATGTATAAAAGCCAGCGCCCAAAATACATATTTGTGGCACTGTAAGAACGCATGGATCTGTCACGGTCTACTTCCATTTTGAAGATAGCAATCAGGACGATTCCTCCAACCCAGATTGCCAGGTTCGAATAGAATGGTGTCATGGAAGAACCGTAGTTTTTAACAGAATAGTAAGTTTCTGTATCCACATTTACCGGAGATGATACGAATTCAGCAATCGTATCGGAATCAATGCCTTCCAAAGAGGTAAGCTTCTGGAATGTCTCAGAACTTGTAATCGCATTGATGTCGGTACGGACGTTGTCCAGTCGGTTGATTACGGCATTCAGAGAAGACTGTGTTCCATTCAGTACGTTGTTTAGTTCTGTGAGGCTTGTGCCAAGCTGTGTCAGAATACTGTTTAACTGCTCAGTGGTAGCAGGTACACCGTTCAGTATTCCGTTCAGTTCACCTGTCAGACTGGAAAAAATATCCATAGTCTGATTCAACTGTGGAAATACATTTTCATCGAGAGAAGTGCGAAGACTCTGAATACCACTTAAGTTTGCCTTGTTGATTGTTCCCAACTGTGAAAGTGTGTTGGTTGTTGTGGAAAGTGCGTTGCTAATACCATCGTTTCCGGCAGTCAGGCTGCTGATCAACTGTTGATTGCTCTGGTTCTGCTCAGAAAGTTTTGCGAGAGCAGAGTTGATTGTATCGGACTGTGCCGGTAATTGTGAAGCAAGCTGTTGCAGTGTTGCAATAATTTCACCGTTTTTGGTATTGACTTCCTGGGCATTATTCAAAGCATTTCCCACTTTCTGATTAATATCAGAAGCCTGGCCAGACAGCTTGCCGAATCCTTCAGAAGCCTGGCCATAAGCCTGTTCAATAATACTCAGACCATTTGAAATAGACTGGGATAATGCGGAAGTGAAGTCTCCGGTAGCTGTTCGTGTCTCCTTTAATACGCTGTCTGCATCGGAAAGTGCATTTGCACCGGAAGTTGCTGCGTCGCCTAAAGCAGAAGTGGCACTTTTTGCGTTATCGATCAAAGTCTGTGTACCACCGACACTGGAATTGAAGGAATCCAGAATCTTTTGGTACTCGGCAATATTATCATTTACTTTGTCAAGCATTGACACAAGATCAGAATTGACAGTATCGATAGTACCGGCCAGGTCAGTAACAGACTGCTTTAATACATTTGAAACCGATTCAGATGCAATGGATGAAAAGGTATTGTTGATTTGAAGCTGGATTGTGCTGGCACCACTGTCTGTGATTTTTGGTGCAATTGCATTGATTTTTTCATTAAGATAATAATCCAGTTTCGGAGTCTCCATCTTGCCGGAGAGGATACTCAGAAGAGAACTGCTAAAATCTTCCGGAATTACGATTGCCGCGTAATATTTTCCGGATTTGACTCCTTCAACAGCATTTTCTTCATCCGTAAAAGTCCATCCGAGTTGATCATTTTCTTTTAAATTTTTAATAATTTCATTCCCGGCATTGATTGTAAGATCATTGCTTGTTGCATCTTTGTCGTTATTGGCAACGGCTACTTTAATGCCAGAGGTGTTGCTGTATGGGTCAATATTGGCTGCAATATTGAACCAGGCATACAGAGAGGGGATAATACATACGCCGATCATGACCAGCACGGCAGCAGGACTGCGAAGCAGACGTTTCATGTCCCGGCGGAAAATCCGAAATGCGTTCCTCATAAGTAAAATGCTCCTTTTGTGTAAATATTTTTCTAGTAATAGATACGATGTTGATTATCTTATCAAAAAGTATTATATTAAGGAAGAAAGTGATTTACAACCGTTAAAAGGTTAAAAAGTGCTGATTAATAGACAGAAAATATTAAAAATGTTGCATTATATCAATATGTTATAAAAATTTAACATTATAATGAAAGAAAGAGCAGGAAACATATGCAGAAGAAGACAGACCGTCGGGTCCGCAAGACAAAGACCCAGCTTAGAAATGGGCTCGCCATGCTTATGAAGGAGAAAAGTGTAGGTGAGATTACAGTAAAAGAATTGGTAGATCAGGTAGATATTAACAGATCTACTTTTTATTTGCATTATCCAGATATATCAGGGCTGTTGTATGAGATTGAGAATGATCTGGCAGAGGAGATGGAACGTGCAATCAGAGAGCATCCAATTGAAAAGCGAGAGGATAATGGATTTTATTTTCTTCAGGACATATTTCAAGTGTTAGACAACAATCGAGAGATTGTTTCTGCTTTGGTCGGACCTTACGGAGATATGCGATTTATTCAGAAAGTGGAAGTTATTCTGGCAAGAAACAGCAGGAAAGTGTTAGAGCAGATGTTTCCGGAAAAAAGTGATCAGATGGATTATTTTTATGCATATTGTCTGAATGGCTGTCTTGGATTTGTAAAGACCTGGCTTGCCGATAAAAAGTCCTGTACACCAGAGTTCGCAGCAGACTTTATCTATCGAATGGTGGTCAGTTCTATGCGTGCTTTTTGTGAAACTCGTGAGGAAGTGTAGGAGTATACAATGTACTCTTAGTGAAATGTAACAAAAGAGCTTTCCCTATTTTGGTACTTTCTTTCATTGACGGGAAAGTGTCAAAAGGATATAATTGAACTATCAAATGTAAGAGCTTACAAGGACGGTAAATGCCTTACGATTTTTTTTAAAATTAAAATGTAAGCGTTTACAATTCGCAAGGCATTTCAGTTCGAAAAGTTCTTCGTTGCGTTAGGAAGATGGCTGAAACAGGGGGATCAGGAAAGCACAGGTTATCAGTCAGAGATCCTAGTTACAACAAAATATAGAAAGTGAGGACAAGCAATGAAAAAGAGGTTATTAGCAGTATTACTGACAGCAGCTATGGTACTCGGAATGACAGCTTGCGGATCTAAATCCAATAGTGGAAGCTCAGACAAAAAAGAAGAAGCTCAGTCAACCGATGATATCAAAGAGTGCACAATCAAGTTCCAGTATTGGGCAGATAACACAGATTATTCTTCCCTGATGCAGGACATCATCAAGAAGTTCAACGAGGAGAATAAGTACGGAATCACTGTTGAAGGTGAAGAAGTTCCTTGGGATGGTGGAGGATATTCCAACACACTGTTCAACGCAGCTATGGGTGGTGGAGCACCGGATGTAGCAACCTTTAAGCTTTCCGCAACACCGATGTTCACAAACAACAACCTGCTTGCAGATTTAACACCTTATGTTGATGCATGGGATAAGAAAGATGACATTTCTGACAACATCTACAATGTAATGAAAAAGGCGGGCGGATCTGACGATTCACTTTATCTGATGCCATGGAACATTCAGGTACTCTATGTATACTACAGACCATCAATCTTCAAAGAGGCTGGTATCACAGAGACACCTAAGACATACGATGAGTTCCTTGAGGACATCAAGAAATGTACAATGGATACTAACGGAGATGGAAAGACAGATGTATACGGATTTGGTATGCGTGGTGCTTCCGGTGGACAGGAGCCATGGGGAAGCTTCATCTATGGTGAAGGCGGAAGCTTCGATGATTTGACATCTGATGCATCTGTACAGGGTATGCAGGATTTCATTGATCTGTATAAGAACGGATATGTTCCGGAGTCAGCTACGAACGATGGATTCAACGAGACAGTTGCTAACTTCAAGTCTGGAAAGACAGCTATGTTCATACATCATATCGGATCTTCTAAAGGTATGGTAGAAGAACTTGGTGATGATGTTGATGCATTCATCATTCCAAAAGGAAAAGGACAGTGGACATCCATGGGAGATACAGAGACTGTAATGTTCGATTCTTGCGAGAACAAAGCAGCAGCATTTGAGTGGATGAAATATCTTGCAACAGAAGAAGGACAGGAAATGTGGTGTGAAGGAACAGGACAGGTTCCAGTAAGCCAGACTGTTCAGCAGGAAGATTACTTCCAGAATGACAAATTCATGAAAGTATCTATGGAAGGTGTTGATATCGCAGGTACAGTTCCAGTAAAAGATACAACAACTGAGTGGATCACAAACTGGCCGGCAACAATTTCTCAGGCTCTGACAGGCGAGATTACAGCTAAAGAGTGTATGGATAAGCTGGACAAAGCTCTTAACGAGTAGGAACTAGATTTTGTAACAACTAGATAATAATTGATTTATGAAACTGCCTTGTCAGGCAACTGGCAGGGCAGTATGATTGAAAGGGAAAGAACACGATGGTAAAAAAGAAAAGTATCTATCCATATTTATTGGTAGCACCTGCTCTGATTATCATTTTGTGCGTAGTATTCATTCCGGTTATTAATGCGATTGGAATGAGTTTCCAGAGTTATGATTTGAGAAGACCGAATGACATTGTGTTTGTCGGACTTGCAAATTACATCGCGGCATTTAAAGATGAGCTGTTCTGGAAAGCACTTTGGAAGACGATTCTCTGGGTGGTATTTGGCGTTGGATTTCAGTTTGTATTTGGTTTTATACTGGCGTTGCTTCTTAACAAGAAGTTCAGAGGCCGCGGTGTTGTTCGTGCAGTCAGCCTGATTCCATGGGTCACACCTGGTATTTTGATCGGTCTTATGTGGAGATGGATGTATGACGGTAACTATGGTGTACTCAATGACATTCTTCAGAAATTGCACATAATTAATAAGAGCATACCATTTTTAGCACAGACGAATACAGCATTTCCGGCAGTTGTAGTAACGATTATCTGGCAGGGAATTCCATTCTTTGCACTGATGATCCTTGCAGGACTGCAGGGAATTCCAGGAGAACTTTACGAAGCAGCCGATATGGATGGCGCGACAGGATTCCAGAAGTTATTTAAGATTACAATTCCAAGTATTAAGAATACAATCTTTATCACAGGACTTCTGAGAATTATCTGGGTTGCAAACTCAGTCGATGTTATCTTCAACATGACGGAAGGTGGACCGGCTTATGCAACACAGACACTGAGTGTATATGTATTTAATAAAGCTCAGGCATTGAACTTAGGATACTCATCAGCAATGGCGATCTTGCTTGCACTTGTACTTTGCCTGGTTGCAGTTCCGTATTTGATCTTTACATTTAGAGAGGAGGATAAGTAGTATGAAGAGGGAATCATTCTTTAAGAGATTTTTAACATTATATCTTCCACTGATCGTAATATTACTTTTCATCCTGTTCCCGTTTTATTGGACATTTATTACATCTATAAAACCGGACACAGAGTTATACGGAGCAGTTACATACTGGCCAAGACAAGTTCAATGGGAGAACTACACGAAACTGTTTACTACAACAGTAAATTTCCTGGCTGCCATGAAGAATAGCTTTATTGTTGCGGCAGTAACAACAGTTGTTTCTCTGACAGCATCAACATTAGCATCATATGCGTTTTCAAGATACAGATTTGCAGGACGTAGAGCAATGATGGCATTGTTTTTAAGCAATAATATGTTCCCTACGGTATTGCTTTTAATCCCATTATACTCTATAATGAGAAATCTGGGGTTGCTTTATACTCCATGGGCTCTTGTACTCGCATATACAACGTTCACACTTCCATTTTCTGTATGGTTGCTGAATGGATTTTTTAATGACTTGCCACTATCACTTGAAGAAGCAGCATTGGTTGATGGATGTAATAGAAGGATGGCATTTTTCAAGATCATTTTACCTATATTAGGTCCTTGCCTTGTTGCCACCGGTGTATATATCTTCATGACATCATGGAACGAGTATACATTTGCGGTAATGTTTACGAACAATGCGACAAGAACAATACCTGTAGCACTGAAGAGTCTGATTGGTCAGCTTGGAGTTGACTGGGGTCTGTTAACAGCAGGTGGAATTATTACGATTATTCCAGTATGTATCATGTTCTTCTTTGCACAGAAGAGATTAGTTGAGGGATTAACAGCAGGAGCTGTTAAAGGTTAATATAAGGAGGAAGAAAAATGAATTACGAGAAAAAAGCAAAGGAATTGCGCCAAGAGATATTGAAGAGTTTATTTGCCTGCCAGTCAGGTCATCCGGGCGGATCATTATCATGTGTTGAGATTCTTATGGCTCTCTACTATGATGAGATGAAGAATCTTGATCCTAAGGATCCTAAAAAAGCAGACAGAGACCGTCTCGTATTAAGTAAGGGACATGCTTGTCCTACATTATATGCAATCCTGGCAGATCTGGGATATTTCCCGAAAGAGGATCTGGCACACCTTCGTCAGATTGACAGCCATCTTCAGGGACATCCGGACTGCAACAAGACTCCAGGTGTTGATATGAACACAGGATCTCTTGGACAGGGAATGTCTCTGGCAACAGGACTTGCTCTTGCAGCTAAGCATGCAAAAGCCGACTACAAAGTATATGCAGTAGTTGGTGATGGCGAGTGTCAGGAAGGTATTGTATGGGAGGCAGCTATGGCAGCAGCTCATTACAAACTTGATAACCTTTGCGTTTTACTTGACTATAACGGACTTCAGATCGATGGAACTAACGATCAGGTTATGGGACTTGGAAACATCGTTGAGAAGTTT
>ENA-OQKO01001695-OQKO01001695.1-human-gut-metagenome-genome-assembly--contig:-NODE-1695-length-11742-cov-5.230822_pt1 | contig 11742 bp, 10 predicted proteins | sample MGYA00242777_ERZ504796 | MGnify/ENA primary metagenome ERZ504796 (study PRJEB26092, sample SAMD00036404) | human gut metagenome | host: Homo sapiens | study: EMG produced TPA metagenomics assembly of... | reverse complement strand
CCTTCACGATCCTCATTGTCTCAGCCGGACTTATCTTAAACCGCTTGGAACAATCATTCTGCAGTTCCGCAAGATTATAAAGAAGCGGTGGGTTCTTCTTCTCTTTCTTCTTTTCGATCGCCGCTATCTGTCCTGTGACAGGCTCTTTCTCCTTCAGATATGCGATCAGCTCCTGCGCCTTTTCTTTTTGTTTGAATCCATTCTCTTTGTATAGGTCAAACGATTCGAAATAGCGGGAGCCTTTGACCGCTTTCCATTCTCCCTCAAATGTTTTTCCCTCAGCTTCCAGAGTCGCAAGCACACGATAAAATGGTGTTTTTACAAATTCACGGATTTCCCGCTCTCTTCGCACTACCATCCCCAGCACGCAGGTCATCACCCGTCCCACTGAGACTACCGCATACTTTGTCTTCAAATATCCGGAAATACTGTTTCCGTATTTTAATGTCAGAAGTCTGGAAAAATTAATCCCCATCAGATAGTCCTCTTTTGCGCGGAGATAGGCCGAAGCGCTCAGATTATCATACTCTGATAAGTCCTTTGCCTGCCGGATCCCGCGAAGAATCTCCTCCTCCGTCTGCGAATCGATCCAGACCCGTTTTCTTTGTTTTCCTGTCACATGTGCTTCCTGCTCCACCAGCCGGTAGATATACTCTCCTTCCCGTCCGGAGTCGGTACACACGTAGATCGTGTCCACATCCTGTCTGTTTAAAAGGGAGCTGACGATCTGGAACTGCTTTGCCACTCCCGGGATCACTTCATACTGAAACTCCTGCGGAAGAAACGGCAGTGTGTTCAAACTCCATTTTTTCAGTGCCGGATCATACACTTCCGGATAACTCATGGTCACTAAATGTCCCACACACCAGGTTACGATGGCTTCTTCTGATTCCAGATACCCGTCCTTTCGCTTTGCATTTAATTTTAAAGCCTTTGCAAACTCCTGCGCCACACTTGGCTTTTCTGCGATATATACTGCTTTCCCCATTCTTATTTATACAATCATCTTTCTGTTTATTCTATTCTTTCTGAAACAACCGTCTCATCTTCTGAAGAAACGTCTGTTTCTGTGGTTTCTTCTCCACTCGTTTTGCCATCAGTGCTTCTTTCATGAAGATTTCCTGTGAATTGATGGCTTTTCCTTCTACCTTCTTTTTGCGGTAGGTTCCGTCACTTGTCATCGCTCTTGCTTTGACATTATCTGCAAGCATTACATGCAGGTTTCTCACCAGCCGTTTTTTGATCTCCTCGTTGAGAATCGGACATACCACTTCCACCCGTTTCTCCGTGTTTCTGGTCATCATATCCGCAGAACCGATGTACACTTTCTGCTCTGCTCCCGTGCCGAACACAAACACTCTCGGGTGTTCCAGATAGCGGCCTACAATACTGGTCACAGTCAGATTCTCTGTCTCTTCTGCAATTCCCGGCAGAATACAGCAGATTCCACGCACGATCAGATCCACCTTCACACCTGCTCTGGAAGCCTCTGCCACCTTCCGGATAAAATCCATATCCGTCACAGAATTCATCTTCATCACAATCCGTCCCTGTTCGCCCCTTTGAATCTCTTCATCCATCAACGCCAGAACCTTCTGCTTCAAACTGGTCGGAGATACGATCAGATTCTTATAGGTTCCATCCAGATTCCCAATGGACATATTCTTAAAAAATACTGCTGCATCCTCTCCGATCGACTGATTCGCAGTCATCAGCGAATAATCCGTGTACAATTTTGCGGTCTTCTCATTGTAATTTCCGGTTCCGATCTGTGTGATATATTTGATCTCATTTTTACTGCGGTATGTAATCAGACAAATTTTGGAATGTACTTTATATCCGTCAAACCCATAAAGTACCCTGCAGCCGGCCTCTTCCATCCGTTCTGACCATTCAATATTATTCTGCTCATCAAACCGGGCCCGCAGCTCGATCAGAGCGGTCACTTCTTTTCCATTTTCTGCCGCTGCACACAGATATTCTACCAGTCTTGTCTTTTTGGCAAGACGATAGATCGTAATCTTAATGGTCATCACATCCGGATCTGTGGATGCCTCTTTGATCAGCTTCAAAAACGGATCCATGCTTTCATATGGATAGGACAGAAGAATGTCCCGTTTCTTTACCTGAGCCATCACGCTTCCTTCTCCCACCTGTGCGGCAGGCTGTGGAGCAAATGGTACATCAACCAATGATCGTTTCATGGAAACAGGTACTTTATCCATAATTGAAAAGATATAATCCAGTTTCATCGGAATTTTCGTTCTAAAAATGCAGGCAGGCGTAATTTTGAATTTCTCACAGAGATATTTCTCTGTCTCTTTATTCAGCGGATTGGCCACTTCCAGACGTACCACTGCCATTCTTCTGCGCTTATTCAATGTCTCCTTCATTATATAGCGAAAGTCTTCATTGTCCGCATAGTTCTCATCGTCAGGAGAAATGTCCGCATTTCTTGTGACACGGATGTATGTGATATCCGATACCTGATACTGTTCAAACACAAGATCCAGATACTCCATGATCACTTTTTCCATCCGGATATAACGAATGTCATGTCCCGGCAGATAAATCACATCTGAAATAAACTGAGGAACAGGAACGATCCCCATCATTTTTTTCTCTTCAAAACGAAGCGTTGCGATCACATACAGTTCTTTATTGAGCAAATGTGGAAACGGATGATTTGCGTCTACGATCTGTGGGGAAAGCAGTGGAAGCACCTGTTCTTTGAAATAATGTTTGACATACTTTTTTTCCTGTGCCTCCAGCTCTTTGAAATCCAGCCCACAGACCCCGTATGGATGCAGCTGTTTTTTTATCTCCGCATACGTCTTATCCCGCTCTTTATAAAGCGGGGCCACTGCCTCATAAATCTTATCTAACTGTTCTTTCGGAGTCATCCCCGATCTGCTGTCTAATGTCTTGCTGTCCACAGATGCCATATCGTAGAGACTTCCTACCCGAATCATAAAAAACTCATCCAGGTTACTGGTGAAGATCGATACAAATTTCATCCTCTCCAGAAGCGGAACACTTTCATCTTGCGCTTCTTCCAGCACTCTCTGATTAAAGCGCAGCCACGATAATTCCCTGTTCTGTGTGTAATTCAAAATTTCTTTTTTCATATGTTTCTCCTTCTGCCGGTTTCACATGAATACTCCACATTGTATCATGTTTTCCATGCAAAATATACCTATTTTTCGAGATACTCCATGAGACGGTCATACTCTCTTTCCATCAGATCATATCCGTGATGATAAAATGCCATCAGATGCTCCTGACTTCTCTCCAGTCTGGACACCGGCTTTACCTGCGGCCGGATCACAAAAATCTTTCCTTCTCTCTCCAGATTCTCCAGCTCATTCAGCGTCCGGTTGTAATACGGTGCACGCCGCAAAAGAGTCCGCAGAAGATTCGGATAAGATCTGTAGGCTCTGCGATACATCTTTTCCACCGCTTTTGAAACCGCCTTCTTGCGATATCCCCGATTTCTTGTCAGAACAACGATGATCTTCTCATTTCCAATATCCATCGCTCTCCGAATCGGAATAGAATCCGCAAGTCCTCCATCCAGATACGGGATCCCATCGATATTTACAATCGGACAAAGCAGCGGCATACTGGAGGATGCCCGGCAGATTTTCATCAGCCTGTCGGGATCTTGCGCCTCATCCATGTACTCCGCTTTTCCCGTCACACAGTTTGTCGTGACCAGCTCACAGTTCATCTCTGATCGAAAATAGGTGTCAAAATCAAAGGGATAAATCTGTTTTGGATAAATATCAAAAATCATATCCATATTCATCAGACTTTTTTCTTTTATAAATTTACGCACCCCGTAATAATAGGACAGATTCTTATCTGTGGGGATCATACAGTCTCTTGTCCGTCCGGGCTGCCTTGACACATAGTCCACCGCATTGCAGGCTCCTGCCGAAACACCGATCACATGAGAAGTGTAAAACTCCTGCTCCATCAGATAATCCAGTACTCCCGATGTAAATACGCCTCTTGTTGCTCCGCCTTCTAATACCAAAGTTGCTTTTTGCATATCCATCCCTCACTTTCTTTGTTCCATTATATACTTTTTCCACTTTTTCGCAAACTCCTAATCCTGTTAAATTTTTGCAAAAACACAATATTTCTTTGTTTATTTCATAGAAAGCATACTCCTGACCTTGCCATGTCGTGGGTTCTCATGTTAAGATAAGCGTTGGAATTATTACTTTATATAATAAATAAGGAGTAAAAAATATGATTAGTGCAAACAATGTCACTCTGCGCGTCGGGAAAAAAGCGCTGTTTGAAGATGTCAATATTAAATTTACCGAAGGCAACTGTTATGGTATGATCGGAGCCAACGGTGCCGGAAAATCTACTTTTTTAAAGATTTTGTCCGGACAGATCGAGCCTACCAAAGGGGAAGTAAACATCACTCCCGGAGAGCGTCTTTCTTTCCTGCAGCAGGATCACTACAAATACGATGAATATCTGGTACTGGACACCGTCATCATGGGGAATGCACGTCTGTACGAGATCATGAAAGAAAAAGAAGTCATCTATGCAAAAGAAGATTTCACAGATGAGGACGGAATCAAAGCAAGTGAGCTGGAAGCAGAATTCGCAACCATGAACGGCTGGGAAGCAGAATCTGACGCTGCAACTCTGCTCAACGGACTCGGCATTGAGACAGACCTCCACTACAAATACATGAAAGACTTAAAGGGTGCAGAAAAGGTAAAGGTTCTTCTTGCTCAGGCTTTGTTCGGTAATCCTGACATCCTGCTTCTTGACGAGCCTACCAACCACCTGGATCTGGATGCGATCGCATGGCTGGAAGAGTTCCTGATCAACTTTGAGAACACAGTCATCGTGGTATCCCATGACCGTTACTTCTTAAACAAGGTCTGCACGCAGATCGCAGACATCGACTATGGAAAGATCCAGCTCTATGCCGGAAACTACGACTTCTGGTATGAATCCAGCCAGCTTCTGATCCGTCAGATGAAAGAAGCCAACAAAAAGAAAGAAGAAAAGATCAAAGAGCTGCAGGACTTTATTTCCCGGTTCAGCGCCAATGCTTCCAAATCCAAACAGGCAACATCCAGAAAACGTGCCCTGGAAAAAATTGAACTGGATGAGATCAAACCATCCAGCCGTAAATACCCTTACATTGATTTCCGTCCAAACCGTGACATCGGAAACGAAGTGCTGACCGTGGAAGGACTTTCCAAAACCATCGACGGAGTCAAGATTCTGGACAACCTGACATTTACACTGAACCACGATGACAAGGTTGCATTTGTAGGCGGAAATGAGCTTGCAAAAACAGTTCTGTTCAAAATCCTGATCGGTGAGATGGAACCGGATGAAGGTACTTACAAATGGGGAATCACGACTTCACAGGCTTACTTCCCGAAAGACTTCGGCGGAGAGTTCGATAACGATTACACCATCACAGAATGGCTGACACAGTACTCTGAAAACAAGGATGCCACCTATGTGCGGGGGTTCCTCGGAAGAATGCTCTTCTCCGGAGAAGATGGTGTGAAGAGATTAAAAGTCCTCTCCGGTGGTGAGAAGGTACGCTGCCTGCTCTCCAAGATGATGATTTCCGGCGCAAATGTTCTGTTATTAGATGAACCTACCAACCATCTGGATATGGAATCCATCACTGCGCTCAATAACGGTATGATCAAATTCCCGGGAGTACTCTTATTTACTTCCCGTGACCACCAGATCGTGCAGACGACTGCAAATCGTATCATGGAGATCGTACCGGGCGGAAAACTGATCGATAAGATCACAACTTATGACGAATATCTCGAAAGCGATGAGATGGCAAGAAAGCGCCAGACTTACACTGTCGAGACAGAAGAGGAAGATTAGAACATTAAAAATACGGAAAGAATCCCCGGATGTTGGGTTCTTTCCGTATTTTTGTTTTAATAATATAGTTTATCTTCTTCGATAATTTTGGGGATGCCCCCCTCTACTTCCACGATCGTCACCGCACAGTTCTTTGGCACTCCCATCTGCCAGAATTTTGCCGGACTCCATTCATTTTTGATACAGTTTTTCATTGCCGTGACTGCAGCACCATGCGTAGAAAGCAAAATCATCTTATCCTGCAATTCTGGATTTTGATATAACGCTTTCAGAAAGCCGTCCACTCTCTCCATCAACTGTCCAACGGACTCACCCTCTCCCTTTGGGATGTAATTTGCAGTATCATCAAAGAACTTCACAAACTCCGCACTCTGCGGATCCAGACCTTCTCCTCGGTACACAATGCCTTCATAATCACCAAAGCAGATCTCCTGTATCTGAGGTTCCTCGATCAAGGGGATCTTTCTCCCCTGCAAAACAATCTGTGCTGTTTCTTTTGCTCTGGATAAAGGGGACGTATACGCCAGATCAAAAGAAATCCCCCGCAGTCCTTCTGCTGTCTTTCCTGCCAGTTCTCTTCCATATGCATTGAGAGGAATATCTGCTCTCCCCTGCACTTTCTTCGCTTTATTCCAATCCGTTTCGCCATGTCGTACCATATATAATCTCACCGTTGTTTTCCTCCTAAGATATGTTCTTTTATCCGATCACTCTGTCCCTTAGTATACGCATATTTCCTGTCTCCCGTCAACCGTTCTTTGTTCCTTTCCGCTTGCAAATTCGCCTGATTTTGTCTATAATAATGACACATAAAAAAACAAGGAGATTACCATGGAAAAAATTACAAGCTTTACGATCGATCACATCAAACTGACTCCGGGACTTTACGTTTCCAGAAAAGATCTTGCAGGAGATACCCCGGTTACCACGTTTGATATCCGTATCACAAATCCCAATGAAGAACCTGTTCTAAATACTGCAGAAGTACATACCATCGAGCATCTTGCCGCTACCTTTCTTCGCAACCATGCAGAATATGGCCCAAAAACACTCTATTTCGGACCAATGGGATGCCGCACCGGATTCTATCTGCTTCTTATCGGTGATTATGAATCCTGCGATATTCTTCCTTTGATGAAAGAGATGTTTGCTTTTATCGCATCTTACGATCAGGAAGTTCCCGGAGCCTGTGCAAAAGACTGCGGAAACTTTCTGGATATGAATCTGCCGATGGCCAGATTTGTTGCACGAAAATACCTGACTCAGGTTTTGAATAAAATCACCGAAGAGCAACTCGTTTATCCACAATAGAACAGGAGCATATCATGGGGAAAAAACAAACATTTGCATCTGATACTTCCCAGCGAAGTATCACCGACTGGATTCGTGCACTCCTGGTTCTTCTTTTGGGGCTGATCATTGCGCATCTTGGTGTTACGCTCTTTTTGCTCTCGGCACTTGGCACCGATACTTTCACAGTATTTATTCAGGGGTTATCCCGGGTTGCAGGATTGTCTGTCGGAACTGTGCACGTCATTGTTCTGTGTATTTTGATGGTTCTGATGTTGTTAACAACCAAAGGATATGTCAAACCCGGAACCATTGTCTGTGCATTTTGCGGAGGCCCTATCATTGACTTTTTCACCTGGTGTTTCAAAGAATACATCAATGCTTCTTCAGGAATGCCGGTTCGTATCATCAGCGTTCTGGTCGGATGTGCGATTCTCTCTTTGGGAATGTCTGTTGTAATCAACAGCAATGCCGGCACCGGACCGAATGACCTGGTTGCCATCATCCTCTCCGACAAACTCGAACGGATTGAATTTCGCTGGATACGAATGGGATGTGATGCTTTCTTTGTAAGCCTCGGATTTATCCTTGGCGGTACAGTTGGTGTCGGAACAATTATCGCCATTTTTCTGACAGGACCTATGGTTCAGTTTTGGCTTCCAAAAACAAAAGTTTTACTGCAAAAAATCAGAGTGTAAAGCATCATGCTTTACACCCTGATTTTTTATCACCTTTTTTTAAAACTTCCTGCCGGATATACAAAAAAGTTTTCTCCTCACCCTGTTTTGCCAACATGATCAACAGTTTTTCAAGCAGCGCTTCTGTTTCCTCATGCATCAGATACTGCCCTTTCCCTCCCAGGAAATAATCCAGAGGATCCCGGTCTGTATAGGCAGTTCCGCGATATACCTTGCTTGCAGCAATTCGGTCCAGAAACATCTCCACCACATAATTGACCGGCATTTTCATTCCTTCGAGCACGGCACCATGCGTTCCGTAATCAATCCAGTATTCATAATGATGCTTATTGCGCCCTTTATGATGCAGCCAGGCAGAAGAATACCCCTTTTCCTCCCGCTCTGCATTATTCGGACTTCTGGTTCCCTGGTAATATCGACACCCCACACGAAACTCTGTCCATCCGTATTTTGACAGATCATGGAGCAGCCCCTGTCTGTACAAACCTACCTGAAAGCATGCCTTCATCACAAGGAGCTTATGTTTTGTGATCGTACCAAAATGTCGGAGTGCGTTCATCTCTGAATTTCCTTTCTATCTGCCTTGCAGCAGAATTATTGTCCTTGCCTTTACCTCTATCATCTTCTGCTCTTTCAGACACTCTGCCTCATCTGGCACCTCTTCTGTTCCTGCAACCTGATACCATTTCATTTCCTTTTTCAGAGCCGGAAGAGCAAATTCGTGTGCTTCCCAGTGCATATTATATGCGACAAACCAAAATGTATCTTCCCAGCTGTAGAGAACTCCAAGCTGTCTGCTGACTACTGCATCCTGTACCTGCCATGCACTTTCTCCGTGATAAGAGACATCCGGAATCCCGCACGCTGTCCGATCCAGGCCAAGCAGTGCCTGTCTTTGATGAAAGACAGGATTGGATTTTCTAAGGGCGATCAATCGTTTCACAAATCGAAACAGATCTTCATAACTTTTCTGTCTTCCCCAGTTCAGCCATGCGGTCTCATTGTCCTGACAATACACATTGTTATTCCCATCCTGTGTGTTTCCAAACTCATCTCCCGCCAGAATGCATGGTGTTCCCTGCGAAAGCAGAAGCAGAAGAAAAGCATTCTTCATCTGATTTTTGCGAAGTGTCATCACACTTCTTTTTCTGCTTGGTCCTTCCGTACCGCAGTTCCAACTGTAATTATAATCCGGACCGTCCTGATTGCGCTCTCCGTTTGCCTCATTATGCTTCCCGTCATAAGAGACCAGGTCACAGAGTGTAAACCCTGTATGTGAAGTAATGTAATTACAGCAGCCGTCTTCTGGGGTCCGGCGGCAGAGCTGTCGTATCACTTCTCTGACCATGCCTTCATCTCCCTTTAAAAACCTGCGCATACTGTTCTGGAAGCCCTCTTCTTTTTTGAAGATCTTTGCTCCCTTTAAGATCGGATCCGCATTCAGACTGTCCCATGGCACATTGTAAGGATTCACCACAAACCCATCCACATGATACTCCAGAAGATAAAAACGAAGACATTCCAACGCAGTCTGGGGAAGAATCTTTTCTGTAAACGGCATTTCCAGAACAACTTCGATTCCTGCTTTGTGGCACGCTTTTACCAGATCTTTTAATTCTGTCTGTGCATCATCAAAAGCTGCATATGCGGCTTTCGGTGCAAAATAATATCCTGTGCCATAGCCCCAGTAATTCCGGTAGCTTCCCATATCTTCCTGAAACTCATACACCGGCATACACTGAATCTGATTGATGCCAAGCTCTTTCAAATATGGTAATTTTTCCCGGACACCCAGAAATGTCCCTTTATGCTTTACTCTGGAGGAAGAGTGCATCGTAAAGCCTCTTACATGCAGACTATACGCGATCACATCCTGCACAGGAATCTGTGGTCTTTTATCCCCTTCCCAGTCATATCCTCTCTGCAGAAATCTTCCTCTTATCTGATGCCGGTTGAATTCCCAGCCGGTACCGAACATTTTATGTCCCGCGATCTCTCTCACGTAAGGATCCAGACAGACCGTTCCGTCAATTCTGTAATTATACTCATACTGGGTTTCCTCCAGATCTTCCAGCGCCAGGAAGCGGACTTCTCCGATTCCTTCTTCTGCCGGCATTTCGATTACCTGATCTGGTTCGCTTTCGCCCTTTTTATACAAGAGCAGTTCGCAAGATACGTCTTTTGGAACACATACTGCAAGATTCACACTTCTGCCTCTTCTGGAAGCTCCAAAAGGCTGTGGATATCCTTCTGTTTTTTTCATATATTTATTCCTCACTGCCAGCCATTTGTTCCATACATCTCAACATTATCTTTCCCGATAAAAAATGTATCGATATACGTTGTTTTCTCATAATCCTCATCATTCAAAATAGCCTCGCCAATCTTTGCCGCCTGCTTTCCAACATTGATCGGAGACTGCGCTCCGGTCCCGGCGATCATTGACTTTTCATCTGTAAGTTCACTTTTCATCTCCGGTGAGCCGTCCACTCCATAAATCTTCAGACTGCTTTTTCCTGCCTCTTTTGCTGCCTGAAGTGCACCGAGTGCCATCTGATCATTTCCGCACATCACAGCATCTACCTGTGGATTTTCTGCCAAAATCTGTGCCATTTTCTCCTTTGCACTCTCCTTGGTGCCGCCGGCATCTGCACGCGCCACTACTTCAAATCCTGCATTTTTGATCGCTTCTTCAAATCCTGTGATACGCTCATTCACTGAGTTCTGGGACGGGCATTCCAAAAGCACTACTTTTCCGCCGTCCGGGCACTGTGTCTTCAAATTCTCACCGCAGACTGCACCTGCATTTTTATTGTCAGAGCCGATATACGCAGCTGTCAGATCTGTGTCCTTCACCTGCGTATCCACATTGATGACCGGAATATCTGCCTCATCCAGGGCTTCCAGCGCAGGCTTGATCGCTTCCCAGTCTACCGGTGCGAGAAAGACTGCATCCACTCCTTCATCGATCATCTCCTGAATCTGCTGGATCTGCTTATTCACATCTCCGTCCGGATTTTTTACCACCAGGGTATCTCCCTTTGCTTCCAGTTCCCCTCGGATCGATTCTTTTACAACATCATAATATGGATTATAAATATCAATGCAGCTGTAGCCAAATGTGTGCCCTTCTGATGTTTCTGTATCCTGTGCCTGCTCGTCCTCATTTTCTACTACAGCGTTATCTTCCGGTGTACCCACATTCTTTTTGCATCCGGAAAGTACCATACAACCGAACATAACTGTCACAAAGACTCCCAAAATTTTTCTCTTCATCTATTGTCCTCCTGATTGCTAAGACTCTGTTTTTCCAACATATATGCATAATCTATTTTATTCTACCCTGTTTTTCAGCATTGTCAATAGAAAGAACCTGATGTTTTTCTTGCTTTTTCCTCTGGTTTTTGTTAGAGTAGGCATATCAAGAAAAAAGGAGAACGTGCTATGAGCGAAAACATGAATGAAACAATGAATGAAAACGAAGGTGTAACAGTTACTCTGACACTGGACAATGACGAGACACTGGAGTGTGCCGTCCTGACGATCTACGAAGCAGCCGGCAGACAGTACATCGCACTCCTTCCGCTCGATGAGAACGGAGAAGAGTCCGAAGAAAGCGATGTGTACATCTACCGTTTCTCTGAGACAGAAGACGGTGAGCCGAACCTGGAAAACATCGAAGATGACGACGAGTACGATGCTGCTGCCGACAAATTCGATGAGTGGATGGATTCCCTGGAATTTGACGAGATCGATCTTGACGCTGAGTCAGTCAGACGCACTCGAACAGTTCCTCTAAAAAGAGGGACAGCGCACTCTACTTACCGTATTTTATTTTCACTTATTTGATTTTCAGCACATC
>ENA-OQKO01001694-OQKO01001694.1-human-gut-metagenome-genome-assembly--contig:-NODE-1694-length-11767-cov-7.157646_pt1 | contig 11767 bp, 5 predicted proteins | sample MGYA00242777_ERZ504796 | MGnify/ENA primary metagenome ERZ504796 (study PRJEB26092, sample SAMD00036404) | human gut metagenome | host: Homo sapiens | study: EMG produced TPA metagenomics assembly of... | reverse complement strand
TACGGATGTGATCGTGACCATTCAGGTAACGGATACAAACGGAGCAACAGCCAAAGCTGATGTGAAGGTTCTGGTCAGAGGAGAAAAAGCAGATCCGGACGACGATAACAACGGAAATGATAACAACGGCGGAAATGACAACAACAGTGGAAACAATAACAATGGCGGAAGCAATAACGGCGGAAATAACAATACAGGAAACAATGGTGGAAGCAGCAACGGCGGAAGTCATAACAATGGAAGTACATCCGGTTCACACTCTCAGAGTGTGCAGACAGGAGACAATGCCAATGTGATCATGTGGGCAGTACTTCTGGTGGCAGCAGTAGCAGCTGTTGGCGCAGTAGTGATTATCAGAAGAAAGAAAAAATAATCAAAACAGAATCGGAAACAAGATATACGGATTCCTCATATATGGGGATTCGTATATCTTACTTTTCAGAGGAAATTTAAAACGGTATAAGTTGAGAAAAGGAGCATTATGATTAAAAAAAGAATCAGACAATTCCTTGCAGGTATTTGCACTATACTGGTGTTACCAATAGGACCGGTATGTGAAGTTTTTGCGAAAGAAGAGAAACAGGAGAATTCGGTATCGACGGAGTCGATTAGTCAATCACTAAAATTATGGTATACGTCACCGGCAAATATCAATACACAGGAAACTAATGGTGGAGAGTGGATGCAACAGTCATTACCTTTGGGAAATGGAAATCTGGGTAATCTGATTTTTGGGGGAATTTCGAAAGAGCGAATACATTTTAATGAAAAGACGCTCTGGACAGGAGGTCCTTCTCCGAGTCGTCCGGGGTATCAGTTTGGGAATAAGGCAACAGCATATACGGATGAAGAAATTGAAAATTACAGAAAACTTTTAGATGATAAATCAACAAAAGTATTTAATGATGATCAAAGTCTCGGTGGATATGGTATGGGAGCACAGATCAAATTTCCGGGAGAAAATAATCTGAACAAAGGAAGTTATCAGGATTTTGGAGATATTTGGCTTGATTTTTCTAAAATGGGACTTCAAGACCAGAATGTAAAAAATTATCGGAGAGAGCTGGATCTTCAAACTGGGGTTGCATCAACAGAGTTTTCTTATGAAGATGTGAATTATAAAAGGGAACACTTTGTAAGTAATCCAGATCAGATCATGGTTACAAAGCTTTCAGCATCAGAAAGTGGAAAGCTTGATTTGAGTGTAAAAATGGAGCTTAATAACAATGGATTAGAAGGGAAAACTACATTTGATCCGGAAAATCAAACCTGTACAATTGAAGGAAAAGTTAAAGATAATGATTTAAAATTTTACACAACAATGAAACTTGTCCTCGAAGGGGGAGATCTAGAGGTAGATGAGAAAAATCAGGTCTATCAGATTGAGGATGCAAACCAGGTCATGATTGTAATGGCGGCAGAGACGGATTATAAAAATGATTATCCAACTTACCGTGATAAAGAGAAAAATCTGAAAAAAATGGTAGATGACCGTGTCAATAGCAATGCCAAAAAATCATACCAGAAATTGAAAGAAAAGCATATTGCAGATCATCAGAAATTGTTTGATCGAGTGAGCTTAGATTTAGGTGAACAGCGCACTAACATTCCGACAAATCAGCTTGTAGATGAATATCGAAATGGAACTTACTCTCATTATCTGGAAGTGCTTGCATTCCAATATGGACGCTATCTGACGATTGCGGGGTCCAGAGGAACACTTCCAAGTAATTTAGTTGGTTTATGGACAGTAGGGGATTCTGCCTGGACCGGGGATTATCATTTTAATGTCAATGTGCAGATGAACTACTGGCCGGTTTACACAACAAATCTGGCAGAATGTGGAGTTACCTTTGTTGATTATATGGATAAGCTAAGAGAGCCGGGGCGTCTGACAGCAGAGAGAGTTCATGGAATTGAAGGGGCAGTGGAAAATCATACTGGTTTTACAGTGCATACAGAAAATAATCCATTTGGGATGACAGCACCGACAAATGCACAGGAATATGGATGGAATCCAACAGGAGCAGCGTGGGCAATTCAAAACCTTTGGTGGCATTATGAATTCACTCAAAATGAAGATTACTTAAAAAATACTATCTACCCGATTATGAAGGAAGCTGCACAATTTTGGGATTCTTATCTTTGGACATCAGAGTATCAGAAAATCAATGATGAAAGTTCGCCATATAATGGACAGGATAGATTAGTGGTAGCGCCAAGTTTTTCTGAGGAACAAGGACCAACGGCGATTGGTACGACTTATGATCAGTCACTTGTCTGGGAATTATATAAAGAATGTATTCAGGCAGGTAAAATTGTTGGGGAAGATGAAGCATTATTAAAATCCTGGGAAGAAAATATGCAGAAGTTGGATCCGATTGAGATTAACGAGACAAACGGTATCAAAGAATGGTATGAGGAGACTCGTGTTGGGCAAAAGAATGGTCATAATCGTTCATATGCAAAAGCGGGAAATCTGCCGGAAATTGAAGTGCCAAACAGTGGATGGGATATTGGGCATCCGGGAGAACAAAGGCATTCTTCTCATCTTGTTGGATTGTTCCCGGGGACATTGATCAATAAAGAAAATAAAGAGTATATGGATGCAGCAATTCAATCGCTGACAGAGCGTGGGGAGTATTCAACTGGCTGGTCAAAAGCAAACAAAATCAATCTTTGGGCCAGAACAGAAAATGGAGAAAAAGCATACAAGCTTTTAAACAATCTGATCGGCGGAAATTCTTCAGGGTTGCAGTATAATTTGTTTGATTCTCATGGCTCCGGTGGTGGAGAAACTATGAAGAATGGGAATCCTGTATGGCAGATTGATGGAAACTTTGGGTTGACATCTGGTGTTGCAGAGATGTTGGTACAGTCTCAGTCTGGCTATACGCAGTTTCTTCCGGCAATTCCAAATGCATTGGAAGAAGGAAAGATCCAGGGATTGAAAGCACGTGGTAATTTTACCATTGGAGAAAAATGGGCAAACGGAGTAGCCGAGACATTTACAGTACGTTATGATGGTGAAAACGAAAGCAATACATTTACAGGTTCTTATAAAAATATTACATCTGCAAAAGTATATGAAGATGGAAAAGAGATTTCTGTAAAGAAAGATGAAGAAAAAGGACGTATTTCTTTTAAGGCAGTTTCAGGCAGAACATATACCATTGATATGTTTGAAACAAATATGGATGAATTAAAAGAACAGGCAACAGCATTTTTGAAACAGATTCATCCAGATCTTGTTAAAGTAAAAGAAGAATTGGGGACAGCAATCGAACAGTCTTCCAAAGAACTGGGAAGCGTTTTGACAAAAGCAAAACAGATGGAACGATTGTATCGCATTTATCTGGAAGAAGCAGAAAAGGTTTATTATCTTACGGATAAGGAAGGCTTGACATATGTTCGGATTGATCAAATCTATACGCAATTAAGAATGTTGCGCAGGACGCTGCTGGAAAATACAGGAGACCTTGAGTATTATAAAAATGAAGAAAATCAGTTTTCAGCAATTGTCAATCAACTGAACAAACAGATGGAAAACAGAGAGGTTACATTTAGTAAAGATTCTGGAATTATTGATGCAGCCAATCTTACACTGACTTTGAGTAAAAGCGAACGGGCATCGGATTATGACATTCGTTATACAATAGATGGCAGTATTCCAAGGAAGAGTTCTTCGCTTTATGAGCAGCCACTGCAGTTGAGCAAGGAAACGGATTCTGTTGTCAGGGCGGCATTGTTTTATAGAGGACAGAGAGTAAGTCCTATATATACGAAGACATATGTGACACAGGCAAGTCCAATTCAAAATGTAGAGGTATCCCATGCAGATGTTTGGGGAGAAACCTATACAAAAGAAAAAATGATTGACGGAAATTCTACAACAAGATGGGCATCTAAGAACGTAGATTCTTCTAAGCCGATGGAAATTACATTGACATTTGAAGAAAAAGAGGTACTTGCTCAGTTGGTGTTTGATTTATTTGTATCAAACAATAATGGAATCGGATCATTTGAAATCCAAGCGCTGACAGATGGAGAATACCAGACAGTGTATGAGGGTGTTAAAATGGGAGATATAGGGGATAAAGTAGGGGATATGGATGGTTCCAGTGCAGGATATCATGCATATTGTCTGGCAAAATTCCCGGAAGTTTTAACCAATTCTTTAAAAATTGTATTGAAAGAAGGATTTGTAGGAGAACCTTCATTGTATGAAGTGACAGCATTGTCGGGAAATGAAAAAACAGATAATGTAGGTGATGCATCAGAGTTAGAACGTATGCTTGAACTGGCTGAGGCAGCAGACAGGACATCGCAGGAATATGAAACTGCTCCACAGGAACTGAAGGGAGCATTTGAAGAAAGTATTTTAGACGGAAAAGAAGTAAGAACTGCCACACAGGATGTCATGGATTCCAGAACGGAATTTCTTCTGAACAGATATAATCGACTTGGATTTGGAGAAACGGATAAAACGATATTGGAAGAACTCATCGCTAAGGGTGAAGAAGCACTGCGTGGTGAATACACAAATGAATCTCTCTATCAGCTAAAAAAAGTGCTGAAAGAAGCAAAAGAAATGATGGAAGATAAAAATGTAAAACAACCTGCAGTCGATAAAATGGTACAAAATCTGAAAAATGCATTGAATAATTTGGAACAGGGAGGATTTGAAGAGATACAGATTCCTTCCACAGATTTACAGGGAAGTGGGAAATGGATCCAGGCAGGAAACTTTAAAGCAACGGAAGATGAGAACGCAGGAACATTGACTGGTAAGTTTAAGGGACATTCTATTCGTGTTGCGACGGTAAAAGGAAATGATCATGGAGTTATACGAATTACAATTCTGGATTCATCTGACAGACAGATTTATCAAAAGGAAATTGATACTTACGCGCCAGAACGAGAAGAAAGTGCAGAACTTATGAATGAAGAATTTGAAGAGGGAACTTATACAATTCAGTTTGAGCGTGTTGGAAAAAGTTCACAGGCGCAGGAAAAAAGAGGATGGGTTGAAGTTGGAGCGCTTACAGTTCGTAAGGAAAAGAAAGAATCAGTAGACAGGAGTAAATTGCAAAGAGAAATTCAGATTTGTGAAAAATTAAATTCTGAAGATTATACAAAGGAAAGCTGGGAGAAGCTCCAGGCAGTCCTTGAAAGTGCAACAGTGCTTTTGAAAAAGGCAGATGAAGAAACGTGTACTTCTGAGATGAACGATAAGGCGGTAGAAGTAAAGACAGCGAGAGAAAATCTTCAAAATGTTACGGTAGATACCGATGCATTGAAAGAACTGCTTCAAATAGCAAAAGAAATTTCAGAGGATGGATACACAAAAGAGAGTTTTAAAGCATTGCAGGAAGGTATTCAGGAAGCCGAAAAATTGTTGAATGGTACTTGCACACAGGAAACAGTAGATAACATGATAGCTGTTTTGAAACAGCGCATTCAGGGCTTGCGTGCAGATAAGACAGAACTTCAGAAAAAATATGATGAAATTAGAGATATGACACAAGGACAGGTGACAGATACATCCTGGAAAGAATTTATAGAACTTAAAGAACAGGCAAAAGTTACTTTGGATAACGAGAATGCGACACCTGAAGAAGTGGCTGAAATTCTAGAAAAGTTAAATCAGTTTGAATTTGTATATCAGGAGGAGACATTCCACGTAACAATCAAAGCCAATGACAACAGTATGGGAACTGTAACCATTGATTCAGCAGACGGAAGCTACAAAAAAGGAGAAAAAGCAGAAGTTATCGCAGTGGCAAACGAAGGATTCCGTTTTGTAAACTGGACCGATGCAGAAGGAAACGTGATCAGTGAGTCCAATCCATATGTATTTGAGGTGACAAAGGATCTGGATCTGACTGCAAACTTTGAAAAGATCCCTGCAGAAAAATATACATTCTCTGTTGCAGCAAATGATGAGAAGATGGGAAGCGTTGCAGTAGAACCGCAGCAGGATACCTATGAGGCAGGAACCGAGATCAAGGTGAGTGCAGTGCCGGCATCCGAGGATTATGAATTCGTAGGATTCACAAAGAAAGGAACCCAGGAGATTGTCAGCAAGGAGAATCCGTACGTATTCCAGATCCAGGAAAATATGGAACTGACTGCAAACTTTAAAGAAGTAGAGCATTCCTACCTGATCTATGTAGAGTCACCGGATCCGCAGATGGGAACGGTCACAATGGATCCTGCAAATGAAGGAAACATCTACAAAGAGGGAACAGAGATCACGGTGAAAGCAGAGCCGAAGGATGGATATGAGTTTACCCAGTGGCTGGAAGTGACAGAAGCAGATGGAGAAGAAGTTCTGACACCAGTAGAAGGCGCTCAGGCAGAATACAAATTTCATGCAGAGTCAGACCGTGTACTGCGTGCCGAGTTTAGACTGGCTCCGGTTCCGGAAACATACTACCGTGTTGTGGTACAGTCCAATGATGAGAACATGGGAAGGGTTTCCATGGATAAAGAGGATGGCACATACAAAGAGGGTGCGACAGCATCTGTGAAGGCAGAAGCCAAAGAAAGATTTGAATTTGTGGGCTGGAAAGAAAAAGGACAGACCGAATATGTATCGAAGAATGCAGAATATCAGTTTAAAGTGACAAAGAACATCGAGCTGACCGGAGAATTCAAAGCCGTGGAAGTGCCGCATATTCCGAGTGCACAGGAAATCTTAGATGACATTCTGGCAAACCATAAGATTCCATCAGAAGTGAAAGCGGGAACAGAAAGACTGGTTCTGCCGGAAGTTCCGGAAGGAAGTAAGATCGAGATCGTGGCAGTAAATCCGGAAGGAATCATCGGACTGGATGGAAAGGTAACAACACCGGAAAATGATACGGATGTGATCGTGACCATTCAGGTAACGGATACAAACGGAGCAACAGCCAAAGCTGATGTGAAGGTTTTGGTCAGAGGAGAAAAAGCCGATCCAAATCCAGATCCAAATCCGAATCCAGACCCGGGTCCGGACGACGATCACAACGGAAATGATAACAATGGTGGAAACAACAATACAGGAAACAACGGTGGAAGCAGCAACAGCGGAAGTCATAACAATGGAAGTACATCCGGTTCCCACTCTCAGAGTGTGCAGACAGGAGACAATGCCAATGTGATCATGTGGGCAGTACTTCTGGTGGCAGCAGTAGCAGTTGTCGGCGCAGTAGTGATTATCAGAAGAAAGAAAAAATAAACAGGATTGTAAAAGCCTGAAAAAATGAGATGGTGGATGAAATAATTGGTTTCATCCGCCATTTTTATCACGTAAATCTATTGCAGAATTGCAGATTTTGTGTTAGACTATAAAAGGTTATCCACAGGAGGTGTGAACGTATGGATATTTTAAAAATTGTGTTAATGATTATTTTTGTAATAGATTGTATTGCGTTGTCAGCAATTATTCTTCTTCAGGAAGGAAAGTCCGCAGGACTTGGAACGATCAGCGGTGCGGCAGATTCTTATTGGGGACAGAATAAAGGCCGTTCTATGGAAGGCGCTCTTGTGAAGTCTACCAAGTTTCTTGCTATTTTATTTTTAGTACTTGCAGCAGTGCTGAATCTGAAAGTATTTAACTAAGAGAAAGCGATAAAACACTCTATGCAAAAATAGGGTGTTTTTCTTTTATGAAAAATTGACGGAAGTCGAATAGAGGATATAAAAAAGGAACTACTAAGTATGAAAGAAGGTGAACGAATGGAACATACATTTGAGAAACGAAAAAAGGTGATTTATGATTTGATCTGTGACGATCTTTATGTACCGATGAAGCTGAAGGAGATTGCGATGCTTCTGCAGATTCCGAGAGAACAGAGAAACGAATTAAAGGAAGTATTGGAAGCCCTGGAGGCGGATGGCAAGATTTACGTCTCAAAGAAAGGGAAATATGTCAAAGGACAGCCTCAGTATTTAAAAGGAATATTTCAGGCGAATCTTCGCGGATTCGGATTTGTGCTCAGAGAGGATGAAGAGGATGTTTTTATTCCGGAAGAGAATATCAACGGTGCATTTCAGGGAGATGAGGTGGAATTTCTGATTACCAAGTCACCGGAGGGCAGACGAAAAGAAGGAAAGATCGTGCGTGTGGTATCTCATGGAACGACAAAAGTGATTGGTCTGTATGAGAAGAGCAAAAGTTTTGGATTTGTACGACCGGATAATCAGAGATTTTTAAAAGATATTTATATTCCGGCAGGCAAAGAAAAAGGTGCGATGACCGGACACAAGGTAGTGGTAGAACTGACGTCCTACGGCGGGGAAAATATGAAGCCGGAGGGAAAAGTCGTGGAGATCATCGGGCATATCAATGATCCGGGAACCGATATCATGTCTATTGTGAAAGGTTATGATATGCCGGTGGAATTTCCGGAGAAGGTGCTAAATCAGGCGGAACGTGTCGGAAAAGATGTAAGTGAAGCGGATATGGCAGGGCGCATGGATTTAAGAGACTGGCAGATGGTGACCATTGACGGAGAGGATGCAAAGGATCTGGATGACGCTGTTTCTCTGACAGAAGTGGAGAACGGATGGAAGCTGGGAGTGCATATTGCAGATGTGACCAACTATGTGCAGGAAAAAAGTGCATTGGATCGGGAGGCGCTGAAACGCGGGACCAGTGTGTATCTGGCAGACCGGGTGATTCCGATGCTGCCCCATAAGCTTTCGAATGGAATCTGTTCTTTAAACGCAGGAGAGAACAGGCTTGCGCTAAGCTGTATTATGACTGTTGACAAAAAAGGTGAGATTGTGGATCATGTGATCGCAGAGACGGTGATCCGGGTGGACCAGAGAATGTCTTATACGAGTGTTGCAAAAATTCTGGAAGCGCAGGATGAGCAGGAGAGACAAAAATACGAAAAGCTGGTTCCGATGTTTGAACAGATGGCAGAAGTTTCAGGGCTGCTTCGGGAACGCAGGAAAAAGAGAGGCGCAATCGACTTTGATTTTCCTGAGACGAAGATGATTCTGGATGAACAGGGAAGACCAGTGGAATTGAAACCATATGAGCGAAATGTGGCAACGAAGATGATCGAGGACTTTATGCTTGCGGCAAATGAAACAGTGGCAGAAGAGTATTTCTGGAGAGAGATTCCGTTTTTATATCGTACCCATGAGGCGCCAGAAGAAGATAAGGTAAAAAAACTGAGTACGTTTATCAATAATTTCGGATATCACATCCATATGGGAAATGAAATCCGCCCGAAAGAAATCCAGAAGCTGCTGGAAAAAGTGGAGGGAACTCCACAGGAGGCTCTGATCAGCAGACTGGCGCTGCGTTCCATGAAGCAGGCGCGCTATACACCGGAAAATGCAGGGCACTTCGGTCTGGCGGCGCAGTATTATACACATTTTACGTCTCCGATTCGGCGGTATCCGGATCTGCAGATCCACAGGATCATTAAGGAGAATCTGCGCGGCAGACTAAGTGATGACAGAATGGCACATTATGAAAAGATTCTGCAGGAGGTGGCAACACAGTCCAGTGAGATGGAGCGCAGAGCAGAAGAGGCTGAACGTGAGACCGTAAAATTAAAGAAAGTAGAATATATGCAGGATCGGATCGGAGAGGAATTCGAAGGTGTGATCTCCGGTATTACAAAATGGGGAGCATACGTGGAACTGCCGAATACGATAGAAGGTCTTGTACATGTGGTGAATATGAAGGACGACCACTATGAGTACCGGGAAGAGCAGTATGAACTGGTGGGAGAGCATTTCTGTAATGTCTATAAACTGGGACAGAGAGTCCGTGTGCGTGTCCTTGGTGCAGACCGGCTGCAGAGAACGATTGATTTTGAGTTTTGCGAAGAAAACGAGTAGAGTTTAACGGGAAGAAGAGAGGAAAGTGCGATGGCAAAAAAAGAAGGCAAATTGATCGCCAACAATAAAAAAGCATATCACGATTATTTTATTCTGGAAAAATATGAGGCGGGAATCGTACTGCATGGAACAGAGGTCAAATCCCTCCGCATGGGACAGTGCAGTATCAAGGAAGCGTTTATCCGGATCGAAAACGGGGAGATGTTTATTTATGGAATGCATGTTTCTCCTTATGAAAAGGGAAATATCTTTAATAAAGATCCGCTGAGACCGAGAAAGCTTCTGCTCCATAAAAAGGAAATTGACAAGATTTTCGGCAAGATGAAGGAAAAGGGAAATACAGTGGTTCCCCTCCAGGTGTACTTCAACGGAAGTCTTGTAAAAGTGGAAGTTGGACTTGCGAAAGGTAAGAAATTGTACGATAAGCGGGATGATATCGCGAAAAAAGACCAGAAAAGAGAAGCGCAGAGAGAATTTAAAATCAGAAATCTGTAAGAAATATGCCATCGGGCGGAAGTTATTCTTCCAGTCCGATGGCATGTTTGATTTCTGAGAGATTCTCTCCAGTAAAGACCATTCCATTCATCCCGAGCTTCTGAGCAGCTTTGATGTTTTCGGGTTTGTCATCCATAAAAAAGCAGTCGGACGGATTCAGTGAAAAGGTATCAAACAGATGCTGGTAAATATCCGGATTTGGTTTGAATTTTTTGATGGATCCGGAATAGACTGCACCGTCAAATAAGCGGGTAATCTCGAAAAAATCTGCATGTTCTTCAAAGAAAATCGGAGCGTTGGAAAGAATGTAAAGCCCTGTGTGCTGTTCTTTTAATCTGTGGATCATATCCCACACCGGCTGAATCGGGATCATGTGTTGATACCAGGTGGCAAAGCATTTGCGGGCAGTGTCATGAAGGCAGTCCGGCAGCAGGTGAAGTGTTTCCTCCTGGTATTCTTCATAGGGAATACTTCCCTCATCCAATGCCTGCCAGTTGTGGTAGATGGCATTTTTCAGAATGGGAAGATCTTCGCGATTGCAGTAGGAGCGCAATAAGTCATCTGATTGAAAGGTAGCAAGGACATTTCCGAAATCAAAGATAATATGTTTATAATTCATAAGTAAAATCCTTTCTGAAGCGTATTTGAAACTCTGTTTATCATAGCACAGAACAGGAGAAAATTCATCTATGGATCTTATGAGAAAGGAAGTGTGCTTTTGAGAAAAATGTGGTAAAATGGATAAAAGCATATTTTTCTAACATTCATTTGATTCCACATGTGTAATGTGGAATATCTTATTCATTTCAAAAACAGGCAAACGCCTGTCCTTTCAGAAAATTCATGCTTTTCAAATCAAGCAGGCAGGAGTTTTCGGAAGGCGAAATCTCCTGAAAGAAAAAAAGAAGGAGGTTTTGTATGGAAATGCAAAAAGAAGAAGCAAAAATGCTTCAGTGGCATCCTGCATTTTTCGCAGAGATACAGATCGAACTGCAGGAAGATGCCGAACATCTGATTTTTGAGAATGAACATCAGCTGGGGACCAAACCAAAAGAAATCGATGTTCTGATCATCAAAAAGGACAAGGGTCGGGTGATCCGAAAGAATATCGGGCGGATTTTCCGACAACATAATATCGTGGAATATAAAAGTCCCCTGGATTATCTGAGTATTGACGATTTTTATAAGGTGTATGGGTATACCTGTTTTTACAAATCCGATACCAGTCAGATGGACAGCATTCCGATAGAAGAACTTACGATTACTCTGGTAACAGGAAAATATCCACGAAAATTGATGCACCACTTGAAAACAAAACTGAGATATCAAGTAAAAAAAGCGGAAAGCGGGATTTATTATGTAACGGGAGATAAAATTCCGATTCAGATTATTGTAACAAAAGAACTGACAGAAGCTGAAAATCTGT
>ENA-OQKO01001691-OQKO01001691.1-human-gut-metagenome-genome-assembly--contig:-NODE-1691-length-11797-cov-4.632819_pt1 | contig 11797 bp, 9 predicted proteins | sample MGYA00242777_ERZ504796 | MGnify/ENA primary metagenome ERZ504796 (study PRJEB26092, sample SAMD00036404) | human gut metagenome | host: Homo sapiens | study: EMG produced TPA metagenomics assembly of... | reverse complement strand
GATAGCCCTTTCCACCCTTTTGGATGAGAGATTTGAGTTCCTGTATTTCTGTATCAGTAAGTGTAACATGATAACGTGGCATTGCGTATCCTCCAGAACTGTTTTTTGAATGGAGTATAGCAAAAAAGCAAGTAACTGTAAACTATTATTACTAGATGGATACTATACTAGAATCGTGAACAAAAATACTAATTTTGAAGATATAATACTATAATAGAATAAATAAAAAGGATATAATATTAGAAAATAAAATTACAGAAGGGAAAAAAGACGACAAGAAGAGAAATAGTTATCAAAGCTTTAAAACATAAGGAAACAGGAATTGTTCCGTTTCGTATGGATTTTACGCAGCAGGCATTAGAAAACCTGATTGCATTTACAGGAGATCTTGAAATTGAAAATAAAACAGGTGCGTTTCTGTACTATAAATAATATTGGGGATGGCCGACAGAAATAGAAGGTAAGCCAGGATATTTCAGAGATGATTTGGGGGTCGAATGGAACCGAAATGGAGCAGATAAAGATATTGGTTTACCTGAGGTGAATCTGATTGAAGATTTAGAGGAAGATATGTATGAATTCTCAATATTGGATGAGAAGAGATTTCGCGCGGAGTGTGAGGAAATGACTGCAGATAAAGAGAATGACGATCGTTTTATCATGTACGGATTTGGTTTTTCTATGTTTGAGCGTGCGTGGTCTATTATGGGAATGGAAAACGTTCTTTGCAGTATGATTACAGTTCCGGAAGCTACAGAAAAATTTTTTGAAAAAATAGGAGATTATTTTTGCCGTTTAGTGGATATTGCACTGGAATATGATTTTGATGGTATTTATGACTGGGGACAACAGCACGGATTGATTATGGGGCTGGAACACTGGCGGCATTATATCAAACCTCAAATGGCCAGACTTTATAAGAAAGTGAAAGATAAGGGACTTTTTGTGTTCCAGCATTCCTGTGGAGACTGCCATGAATTATTTCCGGATTTAATTGAGATCGGACTGGATTGTTATCAGACTTTCCAACCCGAAGTATATGATGTGCGTGAGATGAAAAAACTGTATGGAGACCGGTTGGCATTTTGGGGAGGAATATCGACACAGCAATGCCTGCCATATGCTACTCCTGAGCAGGTAAAAGAAGAAATTGTTAAATTATATCATCAACTTCATGAAGGGGGAGGCTATATTCTTGCACCAACACATGCGCTGGCCTTTGATGTTCCGCCGGAGAATATATTGGCGATGATAGAGGTGTTTAATAATCAGGAAAAATATTTGAAATAACGGGAATGTGCCGGTGAGAAGTCCCGGCACTTTTTTCGATTTACAGTAAGAAAAACAGATATGGATTTAATAGAAGAATGATAAAAAAAGTGAAAAATAATATTGCAAAAACTTGAAAAATTATAATATATAATATATAATAAATAAAAAGAAAAAGTGCTCGAGTCAGAGAAAGGAGATTATTATGTCAGAAAAAATGTTTTCATTAGAAGGAAAGGTTGCACTTGTTACCGGGGCAGCATACGGAATTGGCTATGCTATGGCAAAAGCCCTTGCAAAGGCCGGAGCAAAAATTGCATTTAACTGCCGTGGCGAAAAGCATATGGAGGAGGCATTAAAAGCTTACAAAGAAGACGGAATAGAAGTGAAAGGTTATTTCTGTGACGTAACAAAAGAAGATCAGGTAAAAGAAATGGTTGCGGACATAGAAAAAACAATGGGAACTATTGATATTCTGGTAAATAATGCCGGAATCATCAAGAGAATTCCAATGACGGATATGAGTACGGAAGAATTTAAAGAGGTTATTGATATTGACCTGATTGCTCCGTTTGTTGTATCTAAAGCAGTTGTGCCGGGAATGATTAAAAAAGGACATGGAAAAATTATTAACGTATGCTCTATGATGAGTGAACTGGGAAGAGAGACAGTTTCAGCATATGCGGCAGCCAAGGGCGGTCTGAAGATGCTGACAAAAAATATTGCATCTGAATATGGAGAATATAATATTCAGTGTAACGGTATCGGACCTGGATATATTGCAACACCTCAGACAGCACCTCTGAGAGAGTTACAGGCAGATGGTTCTCGCCATCCGTTTGATCAGTTTATTATTTCAAAAACACCTGCAGCAAGATGGGGAACACCGGAAGATCTGGAAGGACCTGCAGTATTCCTTGCATCCGAAGCTTCTGATTTTGTAAATGGACATATTTTATATGTAGATGGTGGTATTCTTGCATATATTGGAAAACAGCCTAAATAATATATTATCTGAATTGAGGAGAGGGAAAATGCGTGCAGCAAAATTAATGGAAGTACAGAAAATTGAAGTGGTTGAAATGGAAAAACCTGAAATCAAAAAAGACAATGAAGTATTAGTTCAGGTTAAAGCTGTAGGAATTTGTGGAACAGACCTTCACATCTTCCATGATGGAAGGGCTGATGTGACATTGCCCAGAATTATGGGACATGAACTATCCGGACTTGTAAAAGAAGTTGGTAAAAATGTTACTAACGTAAAAGTAGGCGATAGAGTAGTCCTGGATCCGGTATTTGCATGTAATACCTGTGATATCTGCAAAGCAGGACATCCAAATGTCTGCAGTGATGTTAAATGTTATGGAGTACAAATGGATGGTGGATATTGTGACTATATTGTGGTTGAAGACTATCATCTGTATCCGTTTGATCCAAGCATTACATATGAACAGGCAGCATTAGCGGAGCCGTTTTCTATAGGTGTTAACATTGTAAATAGAACGATGACATCAGAGCATGATACGGTGGTTGTGATTGGTAGCGGTACAATTGGACTTTGTATTTTGCAGGCAGCAAAGGGAGTTGGGGCAAAGGTCTTAGTTTCAGATGTGGTGGATGAGAAACTTGCGAAAGCAAAAGAAATGGGAGCGGATGTGATTGTCAACTCTGCAAAAGAGAATCTTGCGGAAGCTGTTGAAAAATTCTCTCCAGGTGGTGCGAGTGTAGTGATAGATGCAGTTGGTATTGCACCGCTGACAGAGCAGGCTGTTGATCTGACCTGTCCGACTGGTCGGGTGGCAGTTATAGGATTTGATGCCAAACCTGCACAGATTCCGCCGGTTAAGATTACTAAAAAGGAACTGACATTAGTGGGTTCACGTATGAACTGTCATCAGTTCCCTAAAGTAGTGGAGTGGCTGAATGAAGGAAAAATCAATGCCGATTTGATGATTTCAAGAACGTATCCGGTAGAGGAGATTCAAAAAGCTTTTGAAGATACAATTGCCAATGGAAAAGATATTGTAAAAACGCTGATTACTTTTTAGAAGGTTTGAGTGAGCTGTAGTGGGAAAAGTAAGTTTTAACAATAATTGGAAATTTTTACTGGGAAATGAACCCGGTGCACATCTTCTTGAACATGATGATGCTTCGTGGAGAAATGTTCAGATTCCACATGACTGGTCCGTTGAAAAAGATTTCGACCCGGTAGAAGGAGAAGCCTGTACTGCATTCTTAACAGGAGGATTTGGATGGTATCGTAAAAAATTCAGAACAACGGAAGAGATGAGAGACCAGAACGTTTATATTGTTTTTGATGGAATTTATAATCGTTCTACGGTCTATGTGAATGGTGAAAAAGTGAAATTTCATCCATACGGATATTCTCCTCTGTGTATAGAGGTTACAGAATATCTGAATGGAGTGGGGGACGAGAATATCATAGCTGTATCGGTGGATCATGAGCGATATGCAGACAGCAGGTGGTATACAGGATCTGGAATATACAGAAAAGTTTCTATGTACATTTTACCGAAAGTACATATTCCGGTTTGGGGGACATTTTTTACAACACCATTTGTCACAGCTGAGAAAGCAGTGGCATGTGGAAAGATAACCCTTGTCAATGATAAGATTCACGATGAAAATCTGATATTAAACTGTTATCTTTATGACTCGGAATCTTCTCTGGTTGAAAAACAGGAAAGAAATGTGCTGATATATAAAGGTTCTAAAAGAGAAATCGATATATCCTTTCAGATAGAAAATCCTGTATTGTGGGATATACATCAGGGAAATATGTATTCTGTTATAGTAGAAATAGTATCCGGAAAAGAAGTAATACAGTCATATCAAACAAGGTTTGGAATTCGGGAGTTTCGTTTTGATCCGGAAAAAGGATTCTTTTTAAATGGAAAATCTCGGAAGATCAAAGGAGTATGCCTGCATCATGATGGTGGTGCGGTAGGAGCTGCTGTTCCGTTAGCTGTGTGGAGAAGGCGTTTGGAAAAACTTCAGGAGTGCGGATGTAATGCGATCCGCACGGCCCATAATCCTGCTTCAGAAGATTTTCTGAATCTGTGTGATGAGATGGGATTTTTGGTTCAGGAAGAGTTCTATGATGAATGGGATAATCCGAAAGATAAACGTAATAATGGAACAGAATTTCCGGATAAGGTGAATTTCTATACAAGAGGACATGCAGAATTTTTCCAGGAATATGCAAAGAGTGATTTACAGAATACGATCTTACGTGATCGGAATCATCCATGTATTTTCCAGTGGAGTATTGGAAATGAAATAGAATGGACATATCCAAAATATAATGCTGCCACAGGATACTTTAATGCAGATGCCAGCGGGAATTATTTCTGGACATTACCGCCTTATTCCAGAGAAAAAATCAGAGATAATATCAGGCAAATCCCCAGGGAAAATTATGAGATCGGGGAAACAGCGCATAATCTGTCTGCATGGACGAAAGAGATGGATGTAACCAGACCTGTTGTTGCCAATTGTATTTTGCCAAGTGCAAGTTATGAATCAGGTTATACGGATGCGTTGGATATAGTAGGCTTCAGTTATCGTCAGGTAGTATATGATTACTGTCATGAAAATTATCCGGACAAACCGATTCTTGGAACAGAAAATCTCGGTCAATGGCATGAATGGAAAGCGGTCATGGAAAGAGAGTTTGTATCTGGTATCTTTATCTGGACAGGTGTGGATTATCTTGGTGAAGCTGGACGTGGAAATCCATGGCCGGTTAAAGGAACTAGCAGCGGATTAATTGATTTCTGTGGATTTGAAAAACCTTCTTACCATATGTTTAAAACCCTTTGGAATGAAGAAGCTCATATCCATATAGAAACACAGAGACTGGAAGATTCTCTTTATGAAATTGATGCAGATGGAATACTGGTTGAAAAAGTGAAAGACAACTGGAAACATATGCTCTGGTTATGGCAGGATGTTAATCCGTATTGGTCATACCGTGAAGGGGAAAAAATTGTAGTCGAAGCTTACACAAACTGTGAATGTGCTGAATTGTTCTGTAATGATAAGTCCTGTGGAATCCAGTATCTGAAAGATCATGCGGATCATATCCTAAAATGGGTGATTCCATATGAAGCAGGTCAGATTAAGGTGAAAGGAATAGAAAATCAGAAGTATGTAGTGGAAGATGAGCTGGTAACACCATCAGATTTCGAAGCTTTAAGTCTTGAAACAGACAAAAATGAGTTGTTTGCAGATGTAGATGATGCAGTACATGTGGTTTTATCTTTAAGAGATAAAATGAACAGATGGATCAGACATGAGGAACAGGAAGTGATCTTTCACGCATCAGGTCCGTGTCGTATCTGCAGCGTTGATAACGGTTCGAAACAAAATGTCTATGCTTATCAGGGAAAGAAAGTAGAGACATACCAGGGAAGAGCAATGCTGGTTGTTCAGGCAGATGAGCCTGGGGTTATAGAAGTTACAGCAGAATGTGGAAATGTGATTTCCAATAAAGTAATAATAAACGTAAAATAAATTGATTTTGTATAGCATAGAGTACCGGAGTATTGAAGGGTGAAGTTATTAGGATATGTAAAACTTTTTGTAACGATTTCTTTGATACTCCGGTGTTTTAAAAAGAGGAGATTAGACTATGAAGATGAGCAGTGCAACAAAACGAGCGTTAGAAAGAAACTATTATCAGAGTTGTGAATGGTTTTGCGACTTTAAAGAATCAGACGTGGAAGGAATCGGTTATGAGCCTGGTGTACATAGAAGAGATCCAAGTAGTGTGCTGAAAGTCGGCGATTTATATTATGTCTGGTATACAAAATCTGTAGGAAAGCATGTGGGATTCCATACAGGTGATGAAAACGCAAAAGTATTCCCATGGGATTTCTGTGATATCTGGTATGCAGTTTCCAAAGATGGATACAAATGGGAGGAAAAAGGGATTGCAGTAGCCCGGGGAGAAAAGGGTGAGTATGATGACCGAAGTGTATTTACCCCGGAAGTCCTGGAATACGAGGGAAAATATTATTTGGTGTACCAGGTAGTTCAACACCCATATGTAAATCGAAGCTTTGAAAATATTGCTATTGCAGTTGCTGATTCGCCGGATGGACCTTTCGTTAAATCAAAAGCCCCTATTTTAGAACCTACGAAAGATGGAATCTGGGATGGCGAAGAGGACAATCGTTTTGCTGTAAAGAAAAAAGGAAGTTTTGACAGCCATAAAGTTCACGATCCCATTTTATTCCCGTTTAAAGGCAAGTTCTATCTGTATTACAAAGGAGAGCCAATGGGTGAAGAACTGTATATGGGTGGACGAGAAACAAAATGGGGAGTAGCAATCGCAGATGATATCATGGGTCCTTATGTCAGAAGTGAATACAATCCGGTTACAAACAGTGGGCATGAGACATGTTTGTGGAAATATAATGGGGGAATTGCAGCATTTCTCCGTACGGATGGTGTGGAAAAAAACACGATCCAATTTGCCGAAGACGGAGTTAATTTTGAAATTAAATCAGTAATTAAAGGTGGACCGGAAGCGTGTGGACCATACAGACAGGAAGAAAGTATGGACAACCCATTAAAAGGAATGGAATGGGGATTGTGTCACTATGTATTTGCTGATTATGGATATATAAAGAGATTTGATATTGATGAATGGCAGAAAAAGGTATATACCAACCGGACCATGTATGAATAAGCTGATCTGATATCAGATGTTAGGAGGATGAATTCGAATGTTAGTAATGGCTAATTATATCAATGGAAAATTATCACCATCTCTTTCGGGAGAAGTGATTGAAGTATTAAACCCTTATAATCAGGAAGTAATAGGGACAGTGCCTAAAAGTACCAGAAGTGATGTAGAAGAAGCACTTAAAAGTTCTCAGAAGGCTCAAAAAAAATGGTGTAAGTTGCCCGCACAAAAGAGAGCATCTTATCTGGTGGAAATTGCAGATCTGTTAGAACTGCATAAAGAAGAAATGGCAGTATTATTAACAAAAGAACATGGAAAACCATTGACGCAGGCAAGAGATGAAATAGATGCATCCTGTGGATTTATTCGATATGCGGCTGAATCTGCAAGAAGAATTGAAGGAGAAATTGTGACTTCAGAGATAGATCAGGAACAAACATGGATTCAAAGAGTTCCTTATGGTGTTACAGTTGGAATTATAGCCTGGAATTTTCCGTTAGCGTTAGCGGCAAGAAAATTTGGAAATTCTCTGGTATGTGGAAATACCATGATTATCAAACCGCCGTCAGAAACACCACTAACAGTTATGCGACTGGCAGAAATCATTGAGCAGGAAAGCAGTCTGCCGGCAGGAGTTTTAAATTTTATTACTGGTTCAGGAAGTGTGGTAGGAGATGCCCTGGTAAGAAATAACATAGTTAAATTAGTTACTCTTACGGGTAGTACCCGAGCAGGATTAGAAGTATTTCGGGCGGCAGCAGATCATTGTGTGGCAGTTCGTTTAGAATTGGGAGGGAAAGCTCCATTTATTGTGATGGAAGATACAGATATTGATCGTGCTGTAAAGGCAGCCGTAATAGCAAAATTTAATAATTGTGGACAGATCTGTACCTGTAATGAACGTATGTATATACATGAATCGATTTATGAAAAATTTGTGGCGGGACTGATCGAAAAAACATCAGAATTAGTAGTGGGAGATCCACTGAATCCGGATACTTTTATTGGTCCGAAAGTAAATAAAGCCGAAGTGGAAAAAATAAATCAGCTGGTTCAGAAATCTGTAGAACAGGGTGGAAAAGTTCTGTTAGATATGACCCCGGAAATGAAACCTACTCAAAATGGGAACTGGATGTATCCGGTTATTATTGAGGTTCCAAATAATGATAACATACTTATGCATGATGAAATTTTTGGCCCGGTACTTCCTGTGATGAAAGTCCGTGATTTTAATCAGGCACTGGAATTCGCTAATGACAGCGAATATGGCCTGTCAGCATACCTGTTTACCAATAATGTTAAAAACATTATGCGTGCAGTAAATGAGCTGGAATTCGGCGAAGTTTATGTTAACAGAGAAAATGGTGAAATGATCAATGCCTTTCATAATGGATATAAACTCAGTGGCATTGGCGGTGAAGATGGAAAACACGGGTTAGAAGGATATCTTCAGAAAAAAACAGTATATATGAATTACCAATAAAAGATGACTGAAGAAAAGATGAACATATTAAAAGATAAAGTCATTGTTGTTGTGGGAACAAGCAGTGGAATTGGTGCGGCTGTTAGCGAGTATTTTTCTGATCATGGTGCGATCACCTGTATATTTGCCAGAAGAAAAGAACGACTGGAAAAATTATGTGCTCAGGCAAAAGGAAAGAATCAAAGGATGTATTCTTATACAGGTGACGCGAGAAATTATAATGATCTTGCCAAGATGGCAGAACACATTGTCGGATGTTTCGGAAAAATAGATGTATGGATTAACTGTGCAGGACAAAATAAGGCAATTGGACGCTTATGGGATCTTGATCCGGAAAATCTGTGGATGGAAACAGAAGTGAATTTGAAAAGTGCGATGAATGGAACTCATATAGCCTTAAAATATATGTGTTTAGAAAATAATGGAACAATTCTCAATTTCTGTGGAGGGGGTGCCGGAAAGCCGCATGTTTTTGCAGCGGCATATTCAACCAGTAAGGCTGCTATTGCCCGTTTTACGGAGTCAGTTGCATTGGAAATCCAGAATGTAGGATTTAATATAGGAATATTCAGTACGAATCCGGGTCTGGTGCGTAATGAAAGAACTCTGGCCTTATGCGAGTCAACGGAGGGCAAGACTTATATGCCGGAAATTCAGCAGGCATTTGAGAAGGGAAAAGAGCAATCGTCACTTACAGTAGCTTATTTGGTCGAAGCAATTTTGAAAGGACAATTGAATGGATTGGAAGGTCGGTTAATTGAATGTTTTGATAAAGAAAATCTAACGGAAATGAGAATGAACAAAAATTCAGAATGGGGTTTACTGAGAAAAATTAATTTATGATTGTATTGGATGGTGCAAGGAAGGAACTATTATGTCTAATAAAATTAAAACAGTGAAAACTGAATATTATCGAGTGCCTTTGGAAGGAAATCTTGTAGATGCATTGCATGGAAAACATGATTTTTTTGAATTGGTTATTGCAAAGATACAGCTTGAAGATGGAAGAAATGGATCGGGTTATACCTATACAGGAGGCTTTGGAGGAGCTGCTATCGCAAAAATTATTGAGAATGATTTAACTCCTCTGCTAGTAGGGATTGAAATGACAACACCAGATAGGATGAATGATTATATGAATCAGCACATTCATTACGTTGCAAGAGGTGGGATTGCTTCATTTGCCATTTCCGCTTTGGATATAGCATTTTGGGATATTAAATTAAAAACAGAAAAGTTGGCATTGAAAGATTTAAATGGTTGTGGTGTCGATCGGGTACGTACATATTATGGTGGCATTGATTTGATGTATTCGGAAAAAGAATTGCTTGAAAATATTGAGAAACAGCTTGAGGCAGGTCACACAGCTGTGAAAATCAAACTTGGAAGAGAGAATGAAGAAGAGGATATTCAAAGAGTAAAAGCTGTTCGAAATCTGATTGGTCCGGAAGCATTATTTATGGTGGATGCCAATATGGTATGGTCTGTGCCGAAAGCGATTAGAATGGCAAGACGATTAGAAGAATATAATATTGGATGGTTGGAAGAGCCAACAAATCCAGATGATTATGAGGGATATGCCAAAATCGGACAGGCGACAACCATTCCGATTGCAATGGGTGAAAATCTGCATACAATCTATGAACATGAGCTGGCAATGAAGATTGGAAGAATTAGTTGTCCGATACCGGATTGCTCTAATGTGTGTGGAATTACAGGATTTTTAAAAGTTGCCAAACTTGCGGAAGAGTATTCGGTTAAGGTTCATTCACACGGTATGCAGGAATTACATGCCAATGTGCTTGGAGCATTGCAGAATCGAGGATATGTTGAGTTTCACAGTTTTCCTATTTATAAGTATACAGTTAATCCGTTGTGCGTAAAAAATGGTTATCTAGAGACATGTAAAAACCCTGGAATGGGTGTTGAATTTGACTATGAAAAATTGAAAGCATATCGTGTGAAATAAAGTTGTAAATGGTAAGTGGATAAATAGAGAAGGTAAACATAGGAGAGAGCACCATGGAATTAAAATTAAGATCAGAAAAAGAATGTATGTTTGATGCAGTGTCACTCGGAGAGGTTATGCTCCGATTAGATCCTGGTGAAGGACGGATTCGGACTGCAAGAAGTTTCAGTGCATGGGAAGGAGGCGGTGAATATAACGTAATTCGTGGCCTTCGTAAATGCTTTGGTATGAAGACAGGGGTTATTACAGCTTTTGCGGAGAATGAAATTGGTATGCTTATGGAAGATTTTATTCTCCAGGGTGGAGTAGATACGTCTTTGATCAAATGGATGAAGACTGATGGCATTGGTCGGATATGTAGAAATGGATTAAACTTTACAGAAAGAGGATTTGGAATTCGAGGAGCTGTAGGATGTTCAGACAGAGCGAATACGGCGATATCGAAAGCAACCCCGGAAGATTTTGATTTTGATTATATCTTTGGTGAACTGGGTGTGCGCTGGCTACATACCGGCGGCATTTATGCAGCCTTATCAGAACAGTCGTGTATAACGGTACTGGAAGCTATAAAGACAGCAAAAAAATATGGAACCGTTGTTTCTTATGATTTGAATTATCGCCCGTCTATGTGGAGTGCAATTGGTGGAATTGAAAAAGCACAGGAAGTGAATAAAGAAATTGCCCGATACGTAGATGTTATGATTGGAAATGAAGAAGATTTTACTGCTTGTCTGGGATTTAATATTGAAGGAAATGATAAGAATTTGCAGACATTAAATCTGGATGGCTATAAAAAAATGATTAATGAAGCAGCCAAAACATATCCGAATTTTAAAACGGTTGCAACAACTTTACGGGAAGTAAAGACAGCGACAGTGAATGACTGGAGCGCAATTTGTTGGGCTGATGGCCAGATTTATAAAGCCAGAGATTATAAAGGACTGGAAATCATGGATCGTGTTGGCGGTGGAGATTCTTTTGCTTCTGGCTTGATCTACGGATTAATGATGACTCAGGATGCCGCACTGGCAGTGGAATATGGGGCGGCACACGGTGCCTTGGCGATGACAACGCCTGGAGATACTACTATGGCGAGAAAAAAAGAAGTAGAGGCAATTATGGGAGGCGCAGGTGCTCGCGTGCAGCGTTAACAATTTACTTATATGTTGTAAATTTATGACTCTAGTGGGAGGAATATCAGTTGAAAACTGTAGAAGAACAATTTTATGAGTTTGGCATAGTGCCGGTTGTTGTATTGCATGATGCCAAGGATGCGTTACCCCTGGCGGGGGCATTGATAAAAGGTGGGTTGAAATGTGCGGAAGTAACTTTCCGCACAGAAGCAGCTGAGGAATCAATCCGC
>ENA-OQKO01001683-OQKO01001683.1-human-gut-metagenome-genome-assembly--contig:-NODE-1683-length-11878-cov-3.917028_pt1 | contig 11878 bp, 10 predicted proteins | sample MGYA00242777_ERZ504796 | MGnify/ENA primary metagenome ERZ504796 (study PRJEB26092, sample SAMD00036404) | human gut metagenome | host: Homo sapiens | study: EMG produced TPA metagenomics assembly of... | reverse complement strand
GGCTGGGATGCCGGGCATGGCGCGGCCCGACCGGCAGGCGCCGCCGCAGCTCCGGGACCGGATGACCTTTCTGTATCTGGAACACTGCACCCTTGGCCGGGACAATGGAGCCATTACCGTAACGGATGAAAAGGGAATCGTTCAGGTTCCGGCAGCGGGCATCTCTGTCCTGCTGCTGGGGCCCGGCACCCGTGTGACCCACCGTGCCATGGAGCTGATGGGGGATACCGGTGTGGCAGCGGTCTGGGTGGGGGAGCATGGCGTGCGGTTCTACGCCCATGGCCGTGCCCTGAGTGAGCACTCCCGCCTGCTGGAACGGCAGGCTGAGCGCTTTTCCAACCAGCGGGAGCATCTGGAAGTGGTGCGCAAAATGTACCAGCTCCGTTTCCCGGATGAGGATGTTTCCCGCCTGACCACCCAGCAGCTCCGGGGCCGGGAGGGCAGCCGGGTGCGCACGGCATACCGCAAGGCCGCAAAGGCCACCGGTGTCAAATGGAATGGCCGGGTGTATGACCCCAATGATTTTTCTGCAGGAGACCTCGTCAATCAGGCACTTTCGGCGGGCACGGCCTGCCTGTACGGCCTGGCCTTTGCGGTCATCACTGCGCTGGGCTGCGCGCCGGGACTGGGATTTGTCCACGTCAAGCACGAGGGCTCTTTTGTGTACGATATCGCCGACCTGTACAAAGCCGAGGTGGTCATCCCGCTGGCCTTCGAGGTGGCGGCGCAGGCTCCGCAGGATCTGCCCTCCGTTATGCGCCGCCGTGTGCGGGATGCCATGGTGGAACATCATATTCTGGAGCGGATGGTGCACGATGTCCGCTGGCTGCTCCTGAACGAAGAGGAGCAGGCGGCGGAACCGGAAGCGGTCTATCTCTGGGACAGCAAGATCGGCACCGTTGCCAACGGCGTAAACTACTTCGATGCGGAAGAAGGTGAGGAGCCATCGTTGTCCTGACTATGACAAACTGTCCGCCCAGCCTGCGGGGTGACCTATCCAAGTGGCTGTGCGAGATCAACACCGGCGTGTATGTGGGCAATGTGAGCAGCCGTGTGCGGGATGCCATCTGGGATCGCGTCTGCGAAAACCTGAAAAATGGGCAGGCAACGCTGGTGTTCAACACCAACAACGAACAGCGGATGGATTTCCGCACCCACAACACCAGCTGGGAGGCCGTTGATTTCGAGGGCATCAAGCTGATGCGCCGCCCGCTGCCCCGGACGCAGGCCCCGGCGGCTGATCTCAAACCGGGATTCAGCAACGCGGCCAAACGCCAGATGGCTCAGAAGATGGCCCGGAAGAAAGCCGCCGCCCCTGCCAAGGAAGAAAGCTACACCGTGATCGACCTTGAAACCACCGGTCTGAACGCCGCCTCAGATGCCATTGTGGAATACGGCGCTCTCCGTGTGCGGGATGGTCAGCCTGCCGAAGAATTTTCGGCCCTTGTCCGGGGCACAGAACCTCTGCCGGATGTGGTGGCAAAGCTCACCGGCATCACGCCGGAGGAGCGGAGCGGCGGTATGGAGCCGCTGGCCGCGCTGGAGGCGTTCCTCGCATTCGTGGGCAAAGACACGCTGGTGGGCTATCACCTGAAATTTGATCTCGATTTCTTGCGTGCAGCCTGCATTCGGAATGACAGACCCCTGCTTACCAACCGCAGCATCGATGTTTTGCCCCTTGCCCGCCGTAAGGTGTCGGGGGTGATGAACTATAAGCTGCTCACGCTGGCCCGGTATTTTGAGGTTGCCCAGCAGGAGACCCATCGCGCCCTGCCCGACTGCCGCCTGATCCAGCAGGTCTATGCAAAACTGAATGAAACGGGATCGGCCCGCTGATAAAAATGCCGCTTCTATGGGATCTTTTTAGTCTTTTCCCCGCCCACGCGGGGGTGATCCCAGTAATCGAAAATCAGCCCTGTAAGCTGTCCTCTTTTCCCCGCCCACGCGGGGGTGATCCTGCTTTTTACTGCTTTGATTCTCGCTATTATCGCTTTTCCCCGCCCACGCGGGGGTGATCCCAAAAACCCTAGTTGCCTCCGTGAGTGCCATGCCTTTTCCCCGCCCACGCGGGGGTGATCCTTTCGATTGTTTTGCTCATTCAAACGTCACCTCCTTTTCCCCGCCCACGCGGGGGTGATCCTATCAAGCGGCCATGGATACCGTAGACGTGTACCTTTTCCCCGCCCACGCGGGGGTGATCCCTGGCTAAGATTCCGTTTATGTAGGCCCACGACCTTTTCCCCGCCCACGCGGGGGTGATCCCAGGGCGTAGGCACCGAGGGCGTAGTACATGAGCTTTTCCCCGCCCACGCGGGGGTGATCCCTGCCACATCGGTCTCACACCTCCATTACCGGACTTTTCCCCGCCCACGCGGGGGTGATCCCCACAACCGGAGCGGGGGTTTTCCTTCTAGTTCCTTTTCCCCGCCCACGCGGGGGTGATCCCGAACTTTACTGCCCGATGAAGATGACCAGCAACTTTTCCCCGCCCATGCGGGGGTGATCCTCCGGGCGAAAAACTGCGAAAACAGTACGTCTGCTTTTCCCCGCCTACGCGGGGGTGATCCTGTGTCACCCGGGAGCACTTCGTCCACGTAGATCTTTTCCCCGCCCACGCGGGGGTGATCCTCGTGGGAGTGCCCACCAATGCCGTACTCCTTTCTTTTCCCCGCCCATGCGGGGGTGATCCCTACTACTACTGCTGTCTGATGGCATCCATGGCCTTTTCCCCGCCTGTGCGGGGGTGATCCTGCCCCGACCGACCTGCGCGGGCGGCCCATCAACTTTTCCCCGCCTGCGCGGGGGTGATCCATGATCTGCAATCCATACTTTTTTACTTTGGATCTTTTCCCCGCCCACGCGGGGGTGATCCTTTGCGCTTGCTTTCCGTTGGTGCATTGAATGTCTTTTCCCGGCCTGTGCGGGGGTGATCCCATTCGCCGGGGCATGAAGTTCAACGCCGAGCACTTTTCCCCGCCTACGCGGGGGTTCCACATTGACAACCCTGCGCAAAAAGCAGATAATAGGTTTATCTTGAATGCAAATGCAGAGCGAGGGAAAGTATATGCTGTATTTTGAAAACGATTACTGCGAGGGTGCGCATCCGGCGATCTTACAGAAGCTGGTGGAGACCAACTTTGAAAAGGTCTCCGGTTACGGCACCGATCCCTATTGCGCCAGTGCGCGGGAGAAGATCCGCGCAGCGTGCGGCGCACCGGATGCCGATGTCTGGTTCATTTCGGGCGGCACCCAGAGCAACGCCATCGTCATTGCATCGATGCTGCGCCGCTGGGAGGGTGTGCTGGCCGCATCCACCGGCCATGTGGCTGCCCACGAGGCCGGTGCCATCGAGTTCACGGGCCACAAGGTCATCGGCCTGCCGCACACCAACGGCAAGCTGGATGCCGGGACTGTTGAGGACTGGTGCAGGACCTTCTATGCCGATGGCAATGTGGACCACCTCGTGTTCCCGGGCATGGTGTACATCTCCCACCCGTCGGAGTACGGCACCCTGTACACCAAGGCAGAGCTGGAAGCGCTGTCCGCTGTCTGCCATAAGTACCACATGCCGCTGTTTATGGACGGTGCCCGTCTGGGCTATGGTCTGGCCGCCGAGGGCACCGATGTGACGCTGGCCGATGTGGCCCGCCTGACCGATGTGTTCTACATCGGCGGCACCAAGGTGGGCGCGCTCTGCGGCGAGGCAGTTGTGTTCCCCCACGGCGCACCGGCTCACTTTATGACCATGGTCAAGCAGCAGGGCGCTCTGCTGGCAAAGGGCCGTCTGCTGGGCATTCAGTTCGATGTGCTGTTCACCGATGACCTGTACCAGACCATCAGCAAAAATGCCATTGAGACCGCCGCCGTGCTCAAGAAGGGACTGGCCGAAAAGGGCTATTCGTTCTTCATGGATTCCCCTACGAATCAGGTGTTCATCGTGCTGTCCAACGAGCAGCTGGCCGCGCTGGAAGGCAAGGCCAAGTTCGGCTTCTGGGAGAAGTACGATGATACCCACACCGTTGTCCGCATTGCCACCAGCTGGGCCACCCGGATGGAAGAGGTGGAGCAGCTGCTGGAGCTGATGTAAGGGCACACCTGCCAAACGTTGGCGCGGCTCTTTGTGCAGGATGCAGATTGTATTTTCTGCGCGGATATGCTATTCTTAACTGGATAAAGGCTGCACTTTGTGCACCGTGGAAGGATGGTTTGTATTATGGGCTTTTTTGACAAGCTTTTTGGCGGCAAGGCCGCATCCGAGACGAAATTTTCCGGCCAGAAGATGACGGTCATGCTTCCCATTGACGGCAAGGTGATCCCGCTGGAGCAGCTGCCTGACGAGACTTTTGCCTCTGCGATCCTGGGCCCCGGCTGCGGCGTGGAGCCCACCGGCGACACCGTTTATGCTCCCTTTGACGGCACCGTTACGCAGGTGCCCGAAAGCCTGCACGCCGTTGGTATGATGAGCGATGACGGCATTGAGCTGTTGATCCATGTCGGCATGGCCACGGTGGAGATGAAGGGACAGGGCTTTACCTCCCTGACCAAAGAAGGGGCCAAGGTCAAGGCCGGCACCCCGCTGCTGAAGGTGGATCTGGAAGCCATCCGTGCCGCAGGCCACCCCACGGCAACGGCCCTCATCGTGACCAACAGTGATGACTTGCCGGAGATCAGTGTTGTTGCGGACGGCGATGCTGCCGCTGGCGCGCCGGTGTTCAAGTTCAAGAAATAAGTGAGCAGATCCCCCGGAGGCAGAGAGCTTCCGGGGGATTTTTGCGGTGAAAAGTCATACTTACTTGCAAAAAAGCTGTATTTTGCGCGGTTTTCTCTTGCATTGCAGGGGAAGCTGTGCTAAAGTAGACAAAGTGTGAGCCAAAAACCGGTACTGTGAGAGGAAAAGTATATGGAAACAAAAAAGAAACACGAATTATCCCTTGCAAAACGCATGGCGATCTCTCTGGTCTGCGGCCTGGTGGCCGGTCTGGCCTTTATGTTCCTGCGGGAGCATCTGAACGCCAGCGGTCAGGCACAGACCTGGACCACCATCAACAACCTGCTGTTCCAGGATATCACCGCCGAGGGCGCTGAGCGAGCCTTTGGCATCTTCTATATCATCGGCCAGCTCTTCATCAAGGCGCTTCAGCTGGTGATCATCCCCATGGTCTTTACCTCCATTTCGCTGGCCATCGGCAGCATTGCAGACACCCGCACCATGGGTCGCATTTCCGCAAAGACCCTGTTCTGGTTCCTGCTGTGCTCCTTCCTGGCGCTGCTGCTGGCAGGCTGTGTGGGCTACGGCGCCTACTCCATGGGCCTGTTCAACACCCGCATCGAGGGTCTGGCAGAAGCCAGCGGTTCCACCGGTTCCAACCCCCTGAACGTGGTGCTGAACATCATCCCCTCCAACATCATCACTGCCTTTGGCAGCAATGGCGCTGTGCTTTCCAGCGTGTTCCTGGCAGTGGCCATCGGCCTGAGCATGAACACCCTGGGCGAGAGCCGCACCGCGACCCTGCGCCGCCTGCTGGGCGAGGTCAACGATGTGGTGGTCGTGTTCCTGAACTTCATCGTCAGCAACTTTGCCCCCTTTGCAGTCTTTGTGCTGCTGACCCGCACCTTCGCCATCTACGGCATTGATTACCTCAAGCCCGCGCTGGTCTATGTGGTGGTCACGGTGGTTCTGCTGCTGGTCTTCCTGGTCATTGCCTACCCGCTGGTCATTGCACTGGGTGCCAAGCTGAACCCCTTCACCTTCATCCGCAAGATCGCCAACGTGGCAGTGTTCGGCTTCTCCACCTCCTCCAGCGCCGCCACTCTGCCCCTGAACATCAAGGTGTGCGAGGAAGAGTTCGGCGTGGATGAGAGCATCGCTTCCTTCGTCCTGCCGCTGGGCATGACCATCAACATGGACGGCACCGCCATCATGCAGGTCGTTGCCACCGTGTTCATTGCAGGCTGTGCCGGTTACACCGTCACCCCCGGCCAGCTGGTCGTGGTCGCCCTGCTGGCCCTGCTGGCATCTGTGGGCACCCCCGCCGCTCCCGGCGCTGGTGCTGTCATCCTGTTCACCATCCTGTCCGGCATGGGCTTCGTCAACGACGGTGCCCTGCTGGCCTACTCCCTGATCCTGGCCATCAACCGCCCCATCGAGATGCTGGTCACCTCCCTGAACGTGGTGGGTGATGCAGTTGCCAGCATCTGCGTTGCCAAGAGCGAGGGCCTGCTGAACGAGGAAACCTTCAATAAGTAACAATACGCCGTAACAGGCGCAGCAAAAACTCCCATGCAAAGCATCTTCCGATGTGAGCATGGGAGTTTTTTTGTGGTAGTATTTGTGGGAAGAGTGTGATATACTCGGCTTAGTTCAACAAATCTGAATTTGAGGAAAAGAAGAATGGAAGATAAAAAAATATTACTCGATAATATTAACAAAATTCATACAACTGAACTGGGAGTTGATAGAATTAAAAGAAATCTAAAAATAGATATAGTAGATGTTGTTGAGTATTGCAAAAATATGGTGTTGGATGAAAATTGCCATATATACAAACAAGGTAAAAATTGGTATTGCGAAATTGAAAATGTCAAAATCACTATCAATTCATATAGTTATACAATTATTACAGCACATATTATTAAGTAAATTATAAGTTTAGGTGAAATTATGGCGTCAAGCAAAGAATATTTAGAGTTTATTTTAGGGCAGCTATCTGAGTTAGAAGAAATTACTTATCGAGCTATGATGGGAGAATTTGTTATTTATTATCGAGGAAAGATTGTAGGTGGTATCTATGATGATAGATTACTTGTTAAACCAGTAAAATCAGCACTTAGTTATATGCCGACAGCTTCATATGAATTACCCTATGAGGGAGCAAAAGAGATGTTGTTGGTAGATGAAGTTGATAATAAGGGATTTTTGGCAGGTTTGTTTGGTGCTATGTATGACGAACTGCCAGCTCCAAAACTGAAAAAGAAGAAATAAACAAATTCGCGTTTGTGGAGCAATAAAAGAGCAGTGCTTCCGGTGGGTGAATCCCATTGGAGAGCACTGCTCTTTCTTTGTGGGAATGTTCAGCAGGCAGGAACGTCACAGCGTGCCGTAGGGGGCAATGCCGATCATGTACTCAACACCAATAGCGACCAGAACGACCAATGTGGAGATGATGAAGCCGTGCAGCATGGGCTTTGCGCCGGAACGGCAGAGAGATTTGAAGTTCGTGTTCAGACCGATGGCCGCCAGGGCCGCGACCATCAGAAACTTGCTGATGGTCTTCAGGCCGGAAACCAGCCCGGCGGGCAGAAGGCCCAGACTGGTCAGCAGGGACATGGCAAGGAACGCAAGGATGAACCAGGGGAAAATGGAACGGATGCTCACCTTGACACCGTTGGCCTGAGCACTCTCTTTCTTTTTCAGGTGCAGGTTGATGGCGGCAAAGACCAGAACAGCCGGAATGATCGCCAGCGTGCGGGTCAGCTTGACCATCGTTGCAAAGTCACCGGCTGCTTCACTGAAAGCGTAACCGGTGGCTACAACGCTGGAGGTATCATTGACCGCCGTACCGGCCCAGAGACCAAATGCGGCATCGGAAAGCCCAAGCCACCGGCCGAGGAGCGGGAACACAACGATCATCACCGTATCGAACAGGAAGGTGGCGGACATACCGTAGGCGATATCCATGTCATCGGCCTCGATCACCGGCGCAATGGCGGCAATGGCAGAGCCGCCGCAGATGCCGGTTCCGGCGTTGATCAGGCTGCTGGTCTTCCAGTTGAGCCCGAGCGCTCTGCCGATCAGTGCGCCCAGTCCAAAGCAGGTGGCCAGGGTGAAGAGCATGACCGTCAGCGAAAAACGGCCCACGGTCAGCACGGTGCGGATGTTCAGGCTGGCACCCAGAAGGACGATGGCGAATTTCAGGACCTTCTTAGAGGTGAATCTGATGCCGGGCGCGGTTGTTTTGTTGGGCTGGAAAAACGCATTGATGGCCATGCCGATAAACAGGGCGATGACCGAAGCGCCAATGAGGTGGAGCCCGGCGCTGCTTTCCAGCGTTTCCAGCCATTTGGCGATGCAGGCGATGCCCAGTGCCAGCGCGGCTCCGGGGATCAGGGCGGTGATCTTCTTTGACATTCGTTGGGTTTCCTTTCTTTTGCATGTTATACGGAAATAAAAACAAGCGAAAACCACCGGCAGAACCGGTGGTTTACTGCTGGAGAAAAGGGCGCTCAGAACGAGCCGCCGGAGGAGCCGCCAAAGCCGTCGCTGTCCACAGAGGAGCCGCCGGAGCTGCTGCTCTCCTCGTGGGGCGGGTCGTAGACCTGCACGCGGTCGGTGTGGGTGTAGTTGTCCACCTGCACCCGCAGCTTTAAGCCTGCACCGATGTAATCGTTGGCCTCGGTCTTGAGCCGGGCTGTTTTCATCTGGCTGTACAGCACGCCGCAGACGATACCGGCAATGATCATGGGCACACCGATGACGATGAGGAGCAGGATGGGCCAGCCGCTGGTATCGTTGTCAACATCCAGCGGTTCGCCGTGCTCGGCGTAGAAATCCAGCGTGTCGGCGCACATGGAGAGGTACTCGGAGGCGGCCTCGGCCCAGTCGTTGTCCGAGAGATAGGGGACAACGGCATCTTCGATCTGCTCGATGCGGTAATCGGTAAAGGCTGTCACGCCGCCGCCGTAGGTGATGGTGACATACTTGCGGGAGCCGACTGCCAGCAGGAAAAGGATGCCGCTCTGTTCAGAGCCGCTGCCCAGACCGTTGGCAAGGTAGTAATCTTTGGCGTACTGGCGCTGGTCGGCATCGCCGATGCTGTCCACCACCAGAAAATATACGTCGCAGTCGTGGCCGTTGCTGGCGGCTTCGGCAGAGGCTTCCAGCTGGCTGTAAGTATCCGCATCGAACAGGCCCATCTCGTCCCGCACCAGCGGTGCGGCGGCAAAGGCGGGGAGGCTCAGGCAGAGCGCCAGCACCAGAGCGGCCAGCAGGGCGGCAAAGCGTTTTGCAGTGTGTTTCATTCTGCCACCCCCTTATAACAAAAGCAGGAACGCCAGCACTGCCATCAGGGGCAGGCTGATGCCCGCAAACCACGCGGCCACCCGGCTTTTGTCCACCGGCAGGTCACCGATGAGCCGCCCGGTCTGCCCGTTCATGGCGAACAGAAAATCCTTGTCCTTCCACCGGGTGTGGAGCATCCAGACCGGCAGCAGGGCGTAGTGGGCGTGGGTCATATCCACGTTGATGTTCTCGGAAATGGGGTGGATCTCGCTGTAGCCGCCGGTGGTGGCGTGGAGCGCATCGGCCGTGGAGTTGTACATCCGGCGGTAGGCGCGCTCGGCACAGGCATCGGCATCCTCGTCATACCGGTCGGCCAGATAGCCGGGCAGGTAGGCCGTGGAGAAGGGCTTCAGGTCGCCGTAATCAAAGGGCTCAATGGCATCCATGTGGGTGTTGGGCATCTTACTGGAGCCATCCACCGGCACCTTGGCAAAGTCGGCCGAGCCCTCGCGGCGCACATCGTAGTGCTGGGTGGTGGTCACCATGTAATCGCCCTCGCGGTGGCTCTCGGAGTTCTGGCCCTCGTACCGGCCGCGCGCGTCGGCCCTGGCATCGTAGAGCCAGAAGGGGACATATACGCCCTGGATCTCCGCGATGTGGTTCTGGCTCTTGAACGCCTTGGGCAGGAAGGCCTTGCCCTTATAGTATCTGGTCAGCTGGGCAATGGCGGCCTTTTTGTCCAGCTTGAAGGGCAGGATGTACTCCGGCTTCAGCTTGCCGGAGAGCTTACCGCCCAGCACTGTGGGGTTGCCGCAGTAGGGGCAGGTGGTGGCGGCGGTGGTCTCGTCACAGACCAGCTCGGCCCCGCAGGTGGGGCAGGAGTAGCTGTTCAGGCCCTCCGCCTCGGCCTCGCTCCACACCGGGCTGTCCTGCCGGGGCAGGCGGGCGGCTTTTTTGGCATCGCCCTCGGCGGCAGTGTCGGCAGCGGCCTGCTTTTTGGCGTAGCGGGCCTCGATGTCCTTTACGTCGTAGGCCGAGCCGCAGTAATCGCAGACCAGCTTGCCGCTGGCACCATCGTAGTGCAGGGGGCCGGTACAGGCCGGGCACTGATAATTCGTTGTTTTTTCAGCCATGCGTCAGACCCCTCTCAGGCCCCAAAGGGCTTGCCGCACTCGGGGCAGAACTTGGGCGGGTTGGCCGGGTCGGCGGGCACAAAGCCGCAGTTGGCGCACCTGGCGGCGGGCCGGGGCTTGCCGCATTCCGAGCAGAACTTGCCGCTGTTCTTTGCACCGCAGCTGCCCACCCAGACAGCCGGGGCTTCGGGCCGGGGCTTGCCGCATTCGGCACAGAACTTGCCCGTGTTGCCGGTGTGGCCGCAGCTGCAGGTCCAGCCAGCGGCCGGTGCGGCCTGAGGCTGCGCGGCGGGCTGCTGGCCGCCCATCTGGTAGCGATCCCGGGCGTTGACACCGCCCGCTGCAGCGGCCTGGTTCATCCCCATAAAGGCCATGGCGGGACCGGCGGCGGTGTTGGAGGCGGCAGCCTGCATGGCGGAGGCCTGCGCGCCCACCAGATGCGCGGCGGCGCGGGTGGGGTCCATAAAGGCCGCACTGCGCTGCAGCTCCTTGATCATCTGCTCGTCTTCCTCGCTGGCCTTGACACCGGAAACGCCCAGAGAGACGATCTCGATGCCGCGCAGCCTGCTCCACTTGGCACTCAGCTCCTGATTCAGGGCCTCGGCCAGCTCGGCGGTGTGGCCGGGCAGGGCGGAGTAGCGGATGCCCTGCTCGCTGATCCGGGCAAAGGCGGGCTGCAGGGCGGTCATCAGCTCGGTCTTGAGCTGGCCGTCCAGCGCGTCGCGGGTGTAGGCGTTTTCCACATTGCCGCAGACATTGGTGTAAAACAGGATGGGGTTGACCACCCGGTAGCTGTACTCGCCGAAGCACCGGATGCCGATGTCAATGTCGATGCCGGCGCGCTGGTCCACCACCCGGAAAGGCACCGGGTTGGGGGTGCCGTACTTGTTGCCGGTGAGCTCCCGGGTATTGATATAGTAGATGCGCTGGTCGGAACCGGCCTGCCCGCCAAAGCTGAACCGCTTGCCCAGCTCGGCAAACACGCTGTCGATGTTCTTCAGCCCGCCGCTGAGCAGGGAGGGCTGGGTGCCGGTGCTGTAGGTGTACTCGCCGGGCTCAGCGCAGAGGTCCACCACCTTGCCCTGCTCCACGATCAGCACGCACTGGCCGTCGGCCACGGCAATCACAGAGCCGTCCGAGATGACGTTTTCGCTGCCGTGCCGGTTGGCAGAGCGGCCATTGGTCCGCTTCTGGCCCTTGACAGCCAGCACCTCCGCAGGCAGAGCGTCACAATAAAAATATTCCTTCCACTGGTCGCCCATCACGCCGGATGCCGCGCCCATGGCTGCTTTGATGAGACCCATAACTTCAATCTCCTTTTGTGCCGGGCAGTGCCCCAAAGCGGGGAATGGCTCCCCCGGGCGCTGCGAAATTTAGGACAAGTATAACATAATCCGGGAAATTGTAAAAGCGATTTGGCAAAAAGGCGGCAAAAAGGCGAAAGAAAAACTTATTCTTGCTTTTTTGCCCCGGCGGGTGTACAATACCCTACGAAAAACAAAACACAGGGGAGCTCGTAAGGCGGGCTGAGAGGAAGTAACCAAACTTCGACCCTTGACCTGATGCGGATAATGCCGCCGTAGGAAGTCATAGGAAAATGATTTTTTGCAGCAGGCACCGCTGTGGTGTCTCCTGTTTTTTGTTGTCGCAAGCCGCCGCAACGGGCGGCTCCGGGCTGAGGGGGAGCGCCCTGAGCCCTGAAATCAATGCGACGGGAAGCAGTGTTCCGGCGGGCGGGGAGGAGTGA
>ENA-OQKO01001668-OQKO01001668.1-human-gut-metagenome-genome-assembly--contig:-NODE-1668-length-11970-cov-3.061049_pt1 | contig 11970 bp, 10 predicted proteins | sample MGYA00242777_ERZ504796 | MGnify/ENA primary metagenome ERZ504796 (study PRJEB26092, sample SAMD00036404) | human gut metagenome | host: Homo sapiens | study: EMG produced TPA metagenomics assembly of... | reverse complement strand
GATAAATCTGGTTTTATCCACATAGAAAACATTTTCTTTCTGAATTTTTGAAAAATTCTGTAACCCAATCCCTGTAACCCGTGCCATAATCCCAGTCTCTCCTTTTTCTCAAAGCGAACGGTGGATCCTGCCGTCTTCCTGTGATAGTGTTATCTTATGGTTCCTCCATATAAGTATTTTTCTCAAACTGTGCTAATAAACTACGAGATTTTAATCTTATCAGCCTCATTTTTAATATCTTTATATTGATTTTCCGGCTGCATGATCCAAAGTTTAGAGAAATCGAACTGACACTCTTTTAAACGGGAAGAAAGATTCTTAATATGTATTAGGTCATGCTTATAATCCTTTTGGGATCTACTTTTTGTAAGCTCCAAAATATTCTTAATTCTACAGCTTCTAACTAATTCCTCTTCAAGATTCATAACCTGCGTAATACAGATTATATCCTTGATCTGACTTTTCTGCCGCTTCAAGAACTCAATATTCTCCATTAAAATATCAACATTACCGGCATCTATATCAAATACCATAATTACCGTTGTTGGATACTTTAATGCCATAAGCCGATTTTTCGTAAGCTTATCCTGAACCACATTAAATTTCTCCACTTTTCCAGGCAGAATTAAGCGCATGTCTGTCTTCAATGTATCTAGAATCCTTTTCTCATCCGCACCTTCTACAAAATAATGGCAGTATCCCTTCATCTTTCTCCTTTTACAATAATAATTTCATCTAATTATGCATATCTGCAATTTCGTAAATCAACTCTAGATTTGGCGCTACAGAAAACAAATCATTCTCAACAGCATTCCTTACCGAATCTGTACTTCTTTTCAAATATTGTCAGGCACTTATGCACTGAATTTGATGTTCTTCATCATTTACATCCTTTTTCAAAAAAACATAAGTGTGTTTCGGCAAATGCATATCTAAAATATCCATATTATGAGTAGTAAAAAACAGCTGCTCGTTTTCTTTTATCGCATCAATCATTATACTTAAAAATGCTTTTTCCATATCGCTGTGAATATAAGAGAATTTTTCGTCGCAGTAGTAAAATCCACATTCGCCCTCCTGCATCGCTGCGATCATTCCTGCAATATCTATCCCTGCTCTTGTTCCACTTGATAAGATATCATTATGAATAACCTTTCCATCCTGCATTACAAGATTATGTTCTTTACTCCTGATCACAAAAGTATTTTCTACTCCATCCAGCTTATCCACCTTTTCTATGGAGGGATCCAACGCTCTTAACGTATGATCCAAAATCTGAGGGTATAAGGGATTCCTGGGGCACCGGAGAACCCCTTGTTCAATCTCTAACGGATAAGAAAACATCCATCCCAGTCCATCGATCTTTTCCAATTCCTCTCCATAATCTTTCTGGTAAATACAGGGGATATTTTCAATTTTTTTTACGCACAACTCATAACTATCTGCTTTATTTATTTTCACAGATCGCGTACATACTTCCAGAACCGGCGTATCTTCAGGCTGCTCTACTGGATGGGCTATCACATTTAATCGATACAACTGATATGACTCTGTAACAAAATCCATGGAAAACTCTGCCTGTCTGCCAGAATCTTCTATAACTTCTGTAATCCTGGATGCCTCTTTTTTATCAATGAAATTAAAAATACGCATCAGCATTTTCCCTATTGATGTTTTTCCCGTCGCATTTGCTCCCATCAAAATATTTACTTTTTTATAGCGAAAATTCTTTCTTCCTGTCAGAAATTCATTTTCAATCGAAGAATCAACAATTTTCTTTGGATAGGACATATTCAACTTAAAGTTACGAAAAGCGAAGAAATTATCCAATTCTAAATTCATGATTATCATATTATTTTCTCCTTTTACGTATTTCTTCGTGTTTCCCGAAATAATCCCTGTTTTCATAATACAACTTGTCCAACATTTTTTCAATTCCTTTTTAGCATCTATCATATCTTATGTTGAACAAAATTATTCTATGTCCCTGTTTTTAACAATAACCTATGAATACCCCCGCATCCTTCGTGATCCACAGCCCTCCATCCGTCCGCTTCTTCACATAGGCAAAGAACTCCCGGTACCGCTCCGGGATATACTGCCCCTGGTTGCCGTGACAGGACAGGATGTAGGAAATCAAAGGCTCCGGATCCGGTACGATCAGAGAGTCTTCATAAGCCCGCCATTCCCCATCCTTAAAACAAGGCTTCAGAATATCCCTGCCATTCTCCCGGCCAAACCGCTCGAAAAGCTTATCCGCTGACAGCACGATATGTTCATCAAAGTCCTGCACCAGTTCGCTGACTTCCTTCATATGATCGTTCCCGTAGGTGCTGCAGACCAGCTTCCCGCCCGGCTTTAACACTCTTCGGATCTCCTGTACCGCTTTTCCTGGATCCTCACAGTAAAAAAGTACATGATTGGCAATGACCAGATCAAAGGTGCCAATCCTTGGAGGAATGTTGTGACAGTCAAAAGCTTTGAAAGAAAAACGGGGATCTTCTCCGCCAATGGCACGCCTGGCGTCACGGAGCATACCCTCGGAAATATCAGAAAGGGTAATGTGTATGTTCCCTGGCAGTTTTGATAAGTTCTGGGTCCAGAGAGCTCCGTCACCGCATCCAAGCTCCAGAATATTCATTCCCTCATGAATCTGGCACTGCTGGCAGATCCAGGGAAACCAGCCTTCCTGGTTTACAGAATAAAGACTGTGCAGGTTGATCCTGGAAGAAATGTTGGAAGCATTCTGGTACTGATTTTTCAGGCTTTTTTCCATAACAGTCAGATGGATCAGGTCCAGCATACGGCTCCAGTCCACGGTATGCTCCTCAGAAATGGCCTGGGCAGTATCTTTCAGTGTTTTTTCCACAAGCTGCATCTGTTCAATCCGGTCCTGTACAAGCTTCAGCTGTACATTCAGGGCATTGAGCATAAAATGGCTGTCCGGGTCTTCGATAGTCATCTCCCGGATATCCTCCAGGGAAAATCCAAGATATTTCAGCAGCAGGATCTGCTGCAGCCTTGCAAAGTCCGTGTCAGTATAAAATCTTGCGCCGGACTCGGATACAAGAGAAGGTTTCAGAATATCGTGCTGGTCGTAATAGCGGATGGTCCGCAGTGTTACTCCAGCCATCCGGGCAAACTGACCGGAAGAGTAGTAGCCGTCTTTTTTCAAAAAAACACCTCCTAGATTGCCAAATGTTATATTATATTATAGGGAAAATTTATCTGGGGTGCAATGGAAAGTTTGAGGCAGGTTATGGTTTATTACACTTACAAAAGAACAGCTTGCGGAATATTACTGGCAGATCCTGTCGCAAAGAGGCGAACGCTTTTCCTTGTGCTTTTTTTATCTGTGTGCTACCTTTTAAGCAAGGCCAGCGGGGCCGAAGATGAATCTTAAAACTGGCAGTTCTGTCAGTCTTTTTCCACAATAAAATGTAAGGAAGAGAAGAAAAAAGGACAGGAGGTTAACATGAACCTATTCGATTTTACCTACTGCGGTAATTATAACCGGCAGATCCAGAACCTGGCCAGGATATCCCCTGAGAAGTGGAGTTTTGGGCAGTCCGGGGATAACGGGATCCTGAAAGGTTATCTGGAAAATACATTCCGCAGACTGTATGAGGAAGGAAAAGTACGGGAAGAGAAAGAATATGCCCTTTTTCATACAGGACTCTTTAATCAGTATTATCAGCCGATTTATGCTTATTTTGTTCCAAATGTAGTACCGGACAGACAGAAATGGTATCTGGAAGGATTTTATACAGACTACTCACTTTTAAAAATAAAAATTACGGATCTTCCACCCAGGGCTTCCTATGTGGAAAATCCTTCCGATCTGGTGTTTGATACCAAGCTGCCGGTGGTGCCTCAGTATGAGCATATTTTTGATGATGAGGAAAATGTGCAGCGGCTTCCTTCCGCAGTGAGGGAGAGCGGCATGCGGGTACAGCTTTTTGATGGAGCCTTACAGCAGACCAGACGGATACTGGAGTCAGACTACAAGGCTGCCATTCCTCAGTATTATAACCATTCCATTCAGCTTTTAATCCCAATCTGCCTTCAGAACCCGGGAATTCCCGATCTGGCACTGGCCTGTATGAAAACTCCGGATGGGGCCAAATATCTGGGACGAACCTGTCTGACTCTCCGGATGGCCTATCACAATGCCAGACTGCTTGCAAGACTGGACGGGAGCTGGCTGAGGGCGTGAAGAAGTTAGAGAAAATGAAATACCTTCAAAGAGGATATTGGAACAGTAATCGGAAAGCTGCAGTTTTTTGCAGCGCCTTGTAGTTATGGGGCAGATTGTGAACAGGGATAAAGAGTGTGAAAGAACTGTGACTTTCTTTCGGAAAACCTGTTCAAAATATATAAAACGTGTTACAATATAAAACTATCACAGAGAGAAAATCAGAGGTAAGGACTACATAAGACAGCAAGTCCTGGATCGATCAGAGAGGCAGGAATCAGACCTTGGATTTTCTTATGGAACACAGGAGAATGTATGAGAATCGAATTAAAAGACGAAAATCAGGAAGAACCGCAGAAAATTGATGAGAACGACATCCGTTACAAACACGAGACCGATCTGACGAAGAAAGAGAAGCGTGAACTTGAGAAAATGAAGCTTGCCAGTATGGGCTGGAAGGGAAAGCTTCAGTATATCTGGGCCTATTATAAGCCACAGATGGCAGCCATTGTGGCGGTGATCGCCATAGCCTTTTTTGTAAAAGATCTTTACGAAAATTCCAGGATCCATACAGCACTTACGGTTATGGTAATTGACTCCTACGGAACGAAACAGGAGGAAGCCGAAGAAAAGGTACAGAAAGCGCTGGGAATCCAGGATGATCCATATGAAATCGTCACAGTAGACGAAAGCCTGCGCACCGGTGAAGACGGAGTTGCATTGGAATCCTACAGCCAGATGGCCTTTACCACCAAAGTATCTGCCAGGGCAGTGGATGTGCTTATTGGTTCCGAAGATTATATGGACGGTTTTGAGTTCAAAGATGAGTATTTTATGGATCTGACAGAGCTTTTGCCAGAGAATGTTTACCAGGTATTTGGGGAGCAGAATGACAAATACAGCATTACCATTGATTCTGATGAACTGGCAGAGGAACTTGAGGTGACCTATGAGCCTGTTAGGATCGGAGTTCTCGCTAATTCAGAGAATGTGGAGAATGCAGTGAAATGGCTGACGAAACTGGCAGAAGAATTATCGTAAATAATGAAGGGAGACGTGTGAAAGCTGCCACGTCCCCCTTCCTTTTTCTGTAAAAATATGCCGGATTTTCTGAGTGCATTTCACATCAAAGCTTTTTCAGATAGTGTTTTTCAATAAAAGAGAGAACTCCATATAGCCCCATGGCAATCAGACACAAAACCACAATGGACATCAGCACCCAGGTAAGCTTGAAGAAGTGTGTCTGCAATCTGAAAGAAAACTATATAAAATTCAGAAAAAATTTTGTAAAAATGTCAATAGGATATTTGACCGAAATAAGGTATCCTAAACAGACAGAAGAGATTCTAAAGGATAACAGGAGAGAAGAATATGAAGGTTTTGCTGGCCGGGAATACCGGCTATGTGACAGAAGAATTTGTAGAAGAAGCATTTCCAGAATGTCAGGTAATGGTACTTGGAAATAAAATGATAAAGACAGTCCGGAGAAGGGAACTTATTTCCAGACCATTTCCCAGGACGGAACTGGAACTTGGAGATATTTTCAGAACATACGAATTTGAAGCTGTGGTATACTTTTCTAATTATCTGACCTTACATGGAGAACTGGAAGGGGAAGCAGAGAATCTGCGCAAGATCCTGCAATACTGCAGGAAAGGGGTTCAAAGCCATTTCCTTTACGTGACAGGACCAGAGGGAATGTATGATGTACCAACAGGCAAGACTCTGCTGGTGCAAAATGCAGAGGATGTGTGCAGACGCTATGCGGGACTGTACGGTCTGAAGGTAAAAATACTGCGGGTACCCTATTTATATTCCGGAACCTATAAAAAAGATTTCTTTTACAAAATTTTCCAGGCTTCGAAAGAGAGCCAGAAGCTGTTTTTTCAGGAAGCTCCGGAGCAGAAAGCCTGTTTTTTATATTCTATGGATCTGGCAGAACTGATGTACAAGCTTTTTGATAACTGGAATGATGAGGAAGAGGTATTGAATGTTCCAGATGTATTTGACATCTGTTTTCAGGATGTGACCGAAGAACTGAAAAAGGTTTTATCCCCGGTCTCCATTATCTATAAAAGCAGTGCCGTTGTAGAAAAAATAAAAGAAGACGACAGACAGATCCGAACAAACTATAACTGGTTTCCAAAGATTTCAGTATTAGATCATATTTCGGAAATGTATGAAGAATACAAAAAAAACAATGGAGAAAAAGCAAGCCGGTTTACCAGGCTTTTCAATCAGAACCAAAGATGGCTGCGGGCATGTGAGTTTGTGCTCTGCTTTCTGGCGTTCGAATTTTTGCAGCGTCTTCTGGGAAATCAGGCTCAGTTTAAGATGATTGATCTGCGTCTTGTGTTTATTGTCTTGTTTGGAAGTCTTTACGGTCTGGGATATGGAATTGCCGGAGCAGCAGCCCAGACAGTATCCTTGCTTCTGGCATATGAAAGCCAGGGAATAAAGTGGTATACCCTTTTTTACGAACCAGCTAACTGGATCCCATTTATCTTTTATTTTGCTGCAGGTGCCGTGTGTGGTTATGTGCGAATGAAAAACAGGGAAAATCTGGAATTTATATCAGAGGAGAATCAGCTGATCCGGGAAAAATTTCTCTTTATGCGTGATCTGTACCAGGCGACCCTTCAGGACAAAAAAAGATACAAAAAACAAATTCTGGGCAGTAAGGACAGCTTCGGAAAGATCTTTGACATTACCAGAAAGCTGGATATTGTACAGCCAGAGGAACTGTTTATTGAAACTATGCACATTATGGAAGAAGTTCTGGAGAATGAAACTTTTGCGTTTTATTCCATCAGTCAGAAAAATGGATACGGCAGATTGGAAGCGGCATCCCCTAAGTCTCAGGGAATGTACTCTGCTTCTATCAGATTAAGCGAGTATACGTTTGCCATGGAAACCCTGGAAAAAGGGCAGGTATGGGCAAATCGGGATTTCGTAAAAGGTTATCCCATGTATATGGCTGGTATCAGGAAAGAAGGCAGTCTGGTGATGCTGATCTGTATTCAGGAGGTAAGAAACGGGCAGCTGACTTTATATTATATGAATCTGTTTCAGATTTTATGTGGTCTTGTAGAAACATCTCTTTTACGTGCTCTTGAATATCAGGAAGCCACGGAATACAAGAAATATGTAGAGAATACGAGGATCCTGAAGCCGGAATACTTTGAAAAAAGTCTGGAGCTTCAGCATTCTATGCGTGAGCAGAAGATGGCATCCTATATCCTTCTGAAACTGAAGTATGGGAATATGACCATTGAGGATGCGGATGAGGCACTGGACCGCTGTATCAGAGAAAACGATATCCGTGGTATTTCTCCGGAAGGGGAGTTGTATCTGATCCTGACCCAGGCAGATGACAAGGCATTGCCAGTCATCCTTGAACGTCTGAAAAGAAATGGATTTGAGGGAAAGGTGCTTGATGTTCCGGCAGGAAAAGAGACAGCAGGAGTGGAATCATGACAAAAACAGCAATTGGAATCACGGCACTGGCGATTCATCTGATCATCTGCATACTGATCTGGTCAGGAATACGCACAGGATTTCTGAAAGCAAAGATGTACATGCTGTCTCTTGCCGTATTTGTACCAGTCTGGGGACCGGTGTGTGTCCTGCTCATACATTTTCAGCTTTTTTCCGGTACGGATCAGGTGAAAACAGTGGGAGTTGAAAAGCTCAGGGTTAACGAGGAAATTTATAAGAACATGTTTCCGGCCATGGAGGAAAATGACAGGGATGTGGTTCCTCTGGAGGAGGCCCTCCTTCTGAATGATCCTTCCAGGCGCCGGGAACTGATCATGAACGTTCTGAATGATAACCCGGGGGAATATGTGGAATTATTAAAGCAGGCACGAATGAATGAGGATGTGGAGGTAGTCCATTATGCGATTACAGCCATGGTGGAACTGTCCAAAGAATATGATTACAGATTACAAAAAATTGAGAAAAAATATACGAATGATCCAGATGATCCTGTTATTCTGGAGGAGTACTGTGATTTCCTGAAAGAATATCTGAGTCAGGGCTTTATGGAGAAGCAGATGGAACAGATTTACAGAAACCAGTATACCCAGCTTTTGTTAAAACAGCTGGAACAAAAGGTGAATCTCCATACCTGTGTCTGCCTGATGGAAAATCTTATGGTGCAAAGGGATTTTTTTCTGGCAGAAAAAATATTGAAAATCATGGATCAGAACTGGCACAGAGGTGAAGAATACTGGATCTGGAAAATTCGGTATCTGGCAGAACGGAAAATGGGGAAAGAACTGAAACAGAGCTTACAGGCATTGAAGGAAGAGCATATCTATCTTTCTTCCAGAGGAAAGGAGGCACTGGGATTTTGGCTGGATGGATCAAAAAAGTGAAAGCTTTTCAATTTAAGGGAATTCTGGTGATCCTGGGCTGTTTTCTGCTTATAGGAGCCATTCTGTTTGCAGAACGATCCGGTCTGTCCTACCGGGAAAAGGCAAAGAAACTGACTTATCTGGATGCAGATAAAGTGGTTACGGAAGAAACTGCGATAAAGACACTAAAGCCAACCTGCCTTGTTCTTACAGACAGCAGTCAGGCGAACAGCACCATGGCGTGGATCCAGTTCGAGCAGATCTTTAAGGACATGAAGGTGGGTACTGATCTGGTTGATGTAAATCATGAAAGTATACCGGATGATCTGTCTGATTATGAGACTGTGGTCGTTCTTTTAAGCGATTTAAGTCCGCTGAAAGAAAATGTGCTGAAGATCAGCGACTGGGTAAAAGAAGGCGGAAGTGCCATGTTCGCCCTTACTCTTCAAAAAGATACTTATGTATCCCTTATTGAGCAGAAGCTTGGAATTGTATCCTCAGGTTACACAGATGCCATGGTAAACAGCATTTATTTCGACAGTGAGTTTCTCGTCGGAGGCGGAAAAGCATACAAAGTCACAGATGGCTACGAATCGGCCTGGGCAGTGGAGCTGAGTCAGCGTGCAAGGGTATACGCCTGGGCAGATGATACGTCAGGCGTTCCTTTGATTTGGGAAGCTGATTATGGAAACGGAAAGTTTGTAGTAGATAATTTTGGGTTTTATGAAAAAGCTTTCAGAGGCTTTTTTGCTGCATCCTATAGTCTTCTTACAGATGTGGGGGTATATCCGGTGATTAACGGATCCGTCTTTTATCTGGATGATTTTCCCTCCCCAGTTCCAAATGGAGATGGAACTTATATAAAAAGGGATTATGGCACCAGTATTGCGGATTTCTATACCAATATCTGGTGGCCGGATATGATCGCCCTTGCTACGACTCACAATGTGCAATATACAGGAGTTATAATAGAAAATTATGAGGATGAAACAGATGGAGAGACGGAACGCCAGGATGATGTACAGCGGTTCCAGTATTTTGGAAATATGATCCTTCATCAGGGCGGGGAACTGGGCTATCACGGTTATAATCATCAGCCGCTCAGCTTGTCAGACACGGATTATGGAGATGCACTTCCATACAGAACCTGGACAAGCTTTTCTGCCATGGAAAAAGCAATGAAAGAGCTGATGGATTTTGGAAAGGAAATGTTTCCGGAGACTACCATGTCTGTTTATGTTCCTCCTTCTAATGTTTTGTCAGAAGCGGGAAGGAAACTGCTGGGTTCCCTGTATCCCAAGATCCGTACTATTGCCAGCAATTATTTTTCCGGCGACTATGCTTATGTGCAGGAGTTTGAAGTGGCTGAAGATGGAATCGTAGAACAGCCGCGTATTATTTCCGGTGCGATCATTGACGATTATATGCAGATGGCTGCTTTGTCTGAGTTGAATATGCATTTTGTAAATACACATTTTATGCATCCGGATGACCTTCTGGATGAGGACAGAGGCGCTGCCCTTGGCTGGAAAAAGCTGAAAAACCGTCTGGATGAGTACATGACCTGGCTGAATGAAGCAGCACCGGCACTCCGAAATCTTACAGGCTCCCAGTTATCCGGTGCCATTGAAAGATATGGTGCCTTGACCGTGGAGAAATACATTACAGACAAGGAAGTGCATCTTCATCTGGGGAATTTTTACGATCAGGCGTATCTGATGGTGAGAATGAATAAAGGAACTCCGGTGCGTGTGACTGGTGGGGACTTGACTCAGGCTGCTGGGAATCTGTATCTGCTGAGCGCAGAACAGGAAGATGTGTACATTGAGTTCGAATAAATATAATGACAGCAGTGTCAAAAGGTCTTTTACTATTGGTAACATAAACATATGTATTGAAAATGCAGATAAAAGGAGAAAACAGTGAGAATCTGTCTGGTTTTGGAAGGGTGTTATCCTTATGTGTTCGGCGGTGTTTCCACATGGATGCACCAGTATATCAATCAGATGCAGGAGCATGAATTTGTGCTCTGGGTTATTGGGGCAAATGCAGAAAAAAGAGGAAAATTTGTCTATGAACTTCCAGAGAATGTTGTGGAGGTTCATGAGGTTTTTCTGGATGATGCTCTCCAGGTGAAAGAAAAGGGGAAAATGTCCCATATTTTTTCCGAAAAAGAACTAGAAAGTCTGAGCGAGCTGATGCAGATGAGGAGACCGGACTGGGAGACGCTGTTTTCCTTGTATCATGATAAACATTTAAACCCTATGGCTTTTTTGAAAAGTGAGACTTTCCTTGATCTCCTTATAAAAATCTGTAAAGAACAGTATCCGTATATTGCTTTTGCAGATGCCTTTCACACCATGCGTTCCATGCTCCTTCCTGTTCTGTATCTTATGGGAAGTGAAGTGCCAGAGGCGGATGTGTATCATGCCATATGTACCGGGTACGGCGGACTTCTGGCCTGTCTGGGCGGTTATGTGCACAAAAAGGATGTTCTTCTTACAGAACATGGAATTTATACACGGGAAAGAGAGGAGGAGATCATCCGTGCCAAGTGGGTGGTTCCATCCTTTAAGAAACAGTGGATTGCTTTCTTTTATATGCTGTCAGATATGATCTATCAGAGGGCATTTCGTGTGACCTGTCTTTTTACAAATGCAATGCGCACTCAGATTCAGATGGGCTGTGCACCTGGGAAGTGCCGGGTTATCGAAAATGGGATCGACTATGACAGGTTGTCTGGAATCCCCCTGAAAGAAGAGGATGGCTGGGTGGATATTGGAGCAGTAGTAAGGCTTGCTCCTATCAAAGATATCAAGACCATGATCTACGCTTTTTTTGAACTGTCTGCACATGTAAAAAATGTACGCCTTCACATTATGGGAGGAGTCGATGATGAAGAATATGCACAGGAGTGTTACGAGCTGGTGAAACAGCTGAAGCTGGAAAACATTATATTTACAGGGCGTGTGGACATTGTAAAATATATGGAGAAACTGGATTTTACCATCCTTACCAGCATTTCAGAAGGACAACCCCTGTCTGTGCTGGAATCCTTTGCTGCAAGACGTCCCTGTGTTACCACAGATGTCGGCTGCTGTCGGGAACTTCTGGAAGGAAAGGAAGAGGATGTATATGGAAAGGCAGGCTATTATGTGGCACCTATGTATCGTGACGGACTGGCTCTTGCCATGGAGAAAATGTGTGAATCCAGAAGAAGGCGGCTTCGTATGGGAAAAAATGGACAGGAACGGGTAAAGGCTTATTACAGACAGGAACGCATGATCCGTCTGTACAGGGAGCTTTATGAGGAGGTGATACAAAAGAATGGCCGGAATCGGATTTGAAATAAAAAAACTGTTTAACAGCCGGGGACCGTTTGCTTCCTTCAGAGCTTACGGATAGGCGGGAGTCGTA
>ENA-OQKO01001666-OQKO01001666.1-human-gut-metagenome-genome-assembly--contig:-NODE-1666-length-11998-cov-4.775925_pt1 | contig 11998 bp, 10 predicted proteins | sample MGYA00242777_ERZ504796 | MGnify/ENA primary metagenome ERZ504796 (study PRJEB26092, sample SAMD00036404) | human gut metagenome | host: Homo sapiens | study: EMG produced TPA metagenomics assembly of... | reverse complement strand
GTTGCATTTGCTGATAAATGCTGGCCTGCATTCCCGTCTCAGGTTGGATTTGAGCCATGCTATGTAAACAGCCGTCTTGCTGCAAGAGGAATCCCGGTATCCTGCGAGGTTGATATCTACGGAGCTCTTAGCGAGTACATCGGGCTTTGCATTTCCAATGACGCTGTTACACTGCTTGACATCAACAACTCCGTTCCTCAGTACATCTATGATGAGGATATCAAGGGCAAATATGATTATAAGCTTACCGATACATTCATGGGCTTCCATTGCGGAAATACTCCGGCCTGCAAGATGTGCGATTCCAGAGCTGTTAAATATCAGCTGATCCAGCACAGACTTCTTGAGCCGGCAGGATCTGAACCAGACTTCACAAGAGGAACTCTGGAGGGTGATATCGCTGCTTCTGATATTACATTCTATCGTCTGCAGTGCAACTCTGAGGGAGAGCTTGTTTCCTATGTTGCAGAAGGTGAAGTTCTTGACGTACCTACAAGATCCTTTGGTGGTATTGGTATCTTCGCAATCAAAGAGATGGGAAGATTCTACCGTCACGTACTGATCGAGGGCAACTACCCGCATCACGGTGCAGTTATGTTCGGACATTATGGAAAGGCATTCTACGAAGTAGTGAAATTCCTTGGACTTGATGTTAAGAAGATCGGTTACAACCAGCCAGCTGGTGTAAGATATCCTACAGAGAATCCATGGGGCTAATGCTTAAATAAACAGTAAGTAATTGCTGTGTACAAAGTTGAGAGCAATGTAGAATGATTGCTTCTTGCTTAAAAAGCAGGAAGGGACGATTTGAATAGAATTATAGGCGTATATAGAAACGGCCGTACCACTTTATGCGGTACGGCTGTTTTTAGAATAGGCGGGCAGAGCATTCTAAGAGGGTTCTGGCCGGAAATCCTAGAAGGAACGCCTAAGGCATGAACTTAAGGAGGATAAAAATGTATTTTATCGGTGTTGATCTTGGTACTTCCGCAGTAAAACTTCTTCTTATGGAAGAATCCGGAAAAATCTGTAATATCGTATCAAAAGAATATCCATTATTTTTCCCGCATCCGGGCTGGTCTGAGCAAAATCCGGAAGACTGGTATACCCAGAGTATGGCTGGTATGAAAGAACTGACAGAGGGCATTGATCGCTCCCAGGTTGCCGGAATCAGCTTCGGCGGACAGATGCATGGACTGGTAACTTTAGATGATCAGGATCAGGTAATTCGTCCTGCAATTTTGTGGAATGACGGACGTACTTCTGAAGAGACAGATTATCTGAATAATGTGATCGGAAAGGACAAGCTTTCCCAGTATACTGCAAATATCGCATTTGCAGGCTTTACTGCTCCGAAGATCCTGTGGATGAAGAAAAATGAGCCAGAGAAATTTGCAAAAGTTGTGAAGATCATGCTTCCAAAGGATTACCTGGCTTATCGTTTAAGCGACTCCTTCTGCACAGATGTATCTGACGCTTCAGGTATGCTTCTTCTGGATGTAAAGAATCGCTGCTGGTCTAAAGAAATGATGGAAATCTGCGGTGTGAAAGAGGAGCAGCTTCCGAAGGTTTATGAGAGCTGGGAGGTTGTTGGAACACTGAAGCCAGAGGTTGCTAAAGAGCTTGGCTTCTCTGAGAATGTAAAGGTTATCGCTGGTGCTGGAGACAATGCGGCAGCAGCTGTTGGTACTGGAACAGTTGGTGATGGACAGTGCAATATTTCCCTTGGTACTTCTGGAACTGTATTTATTTCCAGCAAGAATTTTGGTGTAGATGAGCACAATGCCCTTCATTCTTTCTGCCATGCAGATGGAAGCTATCATCTGATGGGATGTATGCTCAGCGCTGCTTCCTGTAATAAATGGTGGGTCGAGGAGATTCTTGGAACGAAGGACTTCGCAGCAGAGCAGGCGCCTATCCAGAAGCTTGGTGAGAATCACGTATTCTTCCTGCCATACCTGATGGGCGAGCGTTCCCCACACAACGATCCAGATGCAAGAGGCGTATTCTTCGGCATGTCCATGGACACCTCAAGAGCAGATATGACTCAGGCTGTATTGGAGGGAGTTGCTTTCGCACTTCGTGATTCTCTGGAGGTTGCAAAGAGTCTTGGAATTAAAATTGAGCGTACCAAGATCTGTGGCGGTGGTGCAAAGAGCCCGCTGTGGAAGCAGATTATTGCAAATGTTATGAATATTAAGGTTGATGTTCTGGAAGTGGAAGAGGGACCATCCCTTGGCGGTGCTATGCTGGCAGCAGTAGGATGCGGTGTTTATCCGGACGTTGAGACTGCTGGCAAGAAGCTTGCAAAAGTAGTGGATACTGTAGAGCCTACTCCAGAACTGGCTGCGAAATATGAGGAGAGATACCAGAAGTTCAAAGAACTGTATCCGGCTATGAAGCCGCTGTTTAAGAATCTGTAAGAGATATAGCAAGGCGGACATAATTTGGTTTAAAACGGATTAATAGAATGGTGATTGTGTTGAATGTGAAATAATTAACACAATCACCATTTTTGTATAGTCATGATTCTATAAAACAAATTTCTCCAGAACTTCTGCAACACCATCCTCATTGTTAGTGCGTGCAGTGATATAATCCGCAGACTCTTTCACGCCATCTGGTGCATTTGCCATGGCAACGCCAAGGGCAGCATAGCGGATCATGGAGAGGTCATTGAAACCGTCGCCGATAGCGATAGTTTCAGCGGGGGTGAAATCGTAGAGCTTACCAATGCAATCAATAGCTGCAGCCTTTGACACCTTACTGCTGAAGAACTCCAGATAGAAGGGCTTGGAGGTGCAGAAGGTTACGTTATGAAAATGAGCTGTTTTCCGTAGCTCTTTTTCTATTTGCTGAATTTGGGAAACATCGTCATACCAGAGAATTTTCGTAATCCCCTGCGCCAAAAGCTTGTCGATAGATGGCATGAGAAGGGGCGTTACCTTGGTAGCCTGGCTGTATTCCTGAATCCGGTCATTCAGCTTGTTCCCATATAATCTATTGTCCGACCAGATGCACATGGTAGTATCATAGTTCAGTCCTGCTTCCAGAATCAGACGCGCATCGTCAGCTTTCAGCTCCTGTCTATACAGAACGCGTCCGTCAGCAGAATCCAGGATCATAGCCCCATTATAAGTGATCACAGGTCCCTGAATGCCCAGCTGTTTCTGATAGCGCTCCACTCCCTGAATGGGGCGCCCGGTGCAAATGGAGAAAATCAGTCCCTGCGCGGCTGCCTGCCGGATTATTTCAATGGTGTATGGTGTAATTTCGTTTTTGTCATTTAATAAAGTACCGTCCATGTCGGCGGCTGCAAATTTATAGATCATAGTGCCTCCTGGAATATATGGTAAATTAGTTTTGTGAGCTGAAATGCCCCTCGCAGGCAGAGTATCCTGCTGGTTGTTTTTTCTTATTATAAAACGAAGATAGTGCAGGAATCAATCACTTTGAATGGTTACATGTGAAGATTCACATGGATTTCGGGAAAAGATGCCTTGATTTCGGCATTTAAGAGAATTGTTTTTTTGTTTGCAAAATGGTAAAATAATTGGGTGCTGTAAAAGCGGAAACAGGCAGGCTGAGATTGTGAAACAGTCATGCCTTTGGGACTTTTACAAAAATGAAAAATAGAAAAGTGATGAGGTGTAAAGCTATGCAGGAAATGAAGCCAGTTAAAGAAGGCAAAGTACGCGAGATTTACGACAACGGAGACAGCCTGATCATGGTTGCAACTGACCGTATCAGCTGTTTTGATGTGATCCTGAACAACGAAGTGACGAAGAAAGGCACTGTTCTTACCCAGATGTCCAAGTTCTGGTTTGATATGACCCAGGATATCCTGCCGAACCACATGATTTCTGTTGATGTAAAAGATATGCCGGAGTTTTTCCAGCAGGATAAGTTTGACGGAAACAGCATGATGTGCCGCAAGCTGGATATGATCCCGGTTGAGTGCATCGTTCGTGGATATATCACAGGAAGCGGCTGGGCAAGCTACCAGAAGAATGGTACAGTTTGCGGAATTACTCTTCCGGAAGGTCTGAAAGAGTCTGACAAGCTGCCTGAGCCTATTTACACACCTTCTACCAAGGCTGAGATTGGCGACCACGATGAGAATATTTCTTTTGAGCAGAGCGTTACCCATCTTGAGAAATACTATCCGGGACATGGTCAGGAGTATGCAGAGAAGATTCGTGATTACACCATCGCATTATATAAAAAATGTGCTGAGTATGCTTTAAGCAAAGGTATTATTATTGCAGATACCAAATTTGAGTTTGGACTTGATGAAAATGGTAATATTGTTATTGGTGATGAGATGCTTACACCGGACAGCTCCAGATTCTGGCCGGCAGATGGATATGAGCCAGGTCATGGCCAGCCATCCTTTGACAAGCAGTTTGCCCGTGACTGGCTGAAAGCAAACCCGGACAACGACTGGACTCTTCCACAGGAAATCGTGGACAAGACAATCGACAAATATCTCCAGGCATATGAGATGCTTACAGGGGAGAAGCTGAAATAAGCAATATACAAATACTGCCAGGGCATTTGTCCCTGGCAGGCTGATAAAATCCTTTATTTTATTTTCAAAGGATACACTTTGCTTGTATGTAAAAAGCGCCCGGGAGTTTGGGTCTCCCGGGCGTTGATTTTTGTGAGCAACGTGCCAAATCCATGTTTACACGAAAACCAGGCTGATATTGTAAAAATCAGAACAGTCCTGTGATCTTACCTGTTTCGTCTACATCGATCTTCTCGGCAGCCGGAACCTTCGGAAGACCTGGCATGGTCATGATCTCTCCTGTGAGGGCTACGATGAAGCCTGCACCTGCAGAAATCTTCAGGTTACGAACGGTTACTTCGAAGTCTGTAGGAGCACCAAGCTTGGTCTGGTCATCTGTTAAGCTGTACTGTGTTTTTGCCACACAGATCGGGCAGTTTCCGAATCCAAGCTCTTCCAGCTGTTTTGCCTGCTTCTGGGCATTAGCTGTAAGAACAACTCTCTTACCGCCATAGATCTTCTGAACGATCTGATTCAGCTTATCTTCGATAGAGCCTTCAAGCTCATAGGAATATGTGAAGTCGTTTGGCTCTTCAACAAGACGGATTACTTCCTCAGCTAATTTAATACCGCCTTCGCCGCCTTTTGCCCATACTTCAGAAAGTGCAACATTAACGCCAAGCTCTTTACATTTTGCTTCTACCAGGTCAAGCTCTGCCTTGGTATCTGTCGGGAATGCATTGATTGCAACAACACATGGAAGCTTGTAAACATTTTTGATGTTGCTTACGTGTTTCAGAAGGTTTGGAAGACCTTTCTCAAGAGCCTCAAGGTTCTCATTGTTAAGATCAGCCTTCGGAACGCCGCCATTGTATTTCAGTGCACGGACAGTAGCAACGATAACAACTGCATTTGGTTTCAGACCAGCCATACGGCATTTGATATCAAGGAATTTCTCGGCACCAAGGTCAGCACCGAATCCAGCCTCTGTGATGGTGTAATCAGCAAGCTTCAGAGACATCTTGGTAGCGGTTACGGAGTTACATCCGTGAGCGATGTTTGCGAATGGTCCGCCGTGAACGATTGCAGGTACATGCTCCAGTGTCTGAACAAGGTTTGGTTTCAGAGCATCTTTCAGAAGTGCTGTCATAGCACCCTCTGCATGAAGATCACCAGCTGTTACCGGTTTCTGTTCTGACGGTTTGCCATATGTATAACCGATGATGATTCTGGAAAGTCTTTCTTTCAGGTCTTTGATATCACTTGCAAGACAGAGAACAGCCATGATCTCGGAAGCTACCGTGATGTCATAGCCGTCTTCACGAGGCATACCGTTTGTTCTTCCGCCAAGTCCGTCTACTACATTACGAAGCTGACGGTCGTTCATATCTACACATCTTCTCCATGTGATCTTACGTGGGTCGATGTTAAGAGCATTGCCCTGGAAAATATGGTTATCGATCATTGCTGCAAGAAGGTTGTTTGCTGCGCCGATTGCGTGGAAGTCACCTGTGAAGTGAAGGTTGATATCTTCCATTGGAACTACCTGGGCATATCCGCCGCCTGCTGCACCGCCTTTTACACCGAATACCGGTCCAAGGGATGGCTCACGAAGAGCTACCATAACGTTCTTGCCAAGCTTCTGCATAGCGTCTGCCAGACCAACTGTAGTAGTGGTTTTTCCTTCTCCGGCAGGAGTCGGGTTGATAGCGGTAACCAGAATCAGTTTGCCATCATTCTTATCTGTTTCTTTCAGAAGATTGTAGTCGATTTTTGCTTTGTATTTACCATACTGCTCAAGATATTTGTCCGCAATACCTGCTTTAGCTGCAATCTCAGTGATTGGTTTCATTTCACATTCCTGTGCGATTTCGATGTCACTTTTAAACCCCATAATAAAAGCTCCTTTCGTTGTGTAAGATTAAATGGTTTTTATATGACCGCTTCTTAAAAAGACAACGGTATTTCCCTCATGTCAGAGGTACCTCCCGGTAAAAAAAGGGCAGTATCTGATGATTCAAATACTGCCCAGACGGTCGGCTGGAAATTACGGTCTATGCTGTCTGCAAAATATGGTGCAGCAGCTGTAAACAGTAATCCTCATGATCTGCTCCTGAAGTCCCTGTGGTTAACTCCACGATCCGTCAGTATTCAGAAGCTTTTCAATTGATGTGTTCATTGTATCATTAAAAAAACATTTTGTCAATAAATTAACAGACAGCATTATTGTCAAAAAAGACGATGTATATTTGTGAAAAATAACAAATGCTTTGAACGTGGATAAAATCTACCCGAATTGAAAAATACAATCTCCGCTTCAGACTTCATAAAAATTTTATGACTTGGATAGTTGCGTATGAGGGCAAGTATTGTTAGAATAGAAAATGCACAGAGCCTGTTTGAAACAGGATAATGATTCGTGGTTTTATATAAGAAAGGTTGAATAATTGAATGAATAGAACAGAATTTCTGGATACATTGAGAAGTCAGCTGTCCGGACAGATGCATGAGGGTAAGGTGGCGGCGCATGTGCGTTACTATGAAGATTATATTCAGTCACAGGTACGTAGTGGACGCGATGAGCAGCAGGTTCTTGATGAACTTGGAGATCCCAGGCTGATCGCCAGGACTTTGCTGGATACAGATGTGGATAACGGGCAGCTGGATTATGAGGAGTACAGCACCTATTCGGATGACGCACAGAATACCCAGAGCTCCAGCCGGAATCATGTACATGTATGGCGGTTTGATACCTGGTACAGCAAACTTCTGGGCGTGGTGATCCTGCTGATAGTCGTCTTTTTGCTGTTTCATATTCTGGTGGCAGTGATTCCGTTTTTTGCGGTACTGGCGTTGATTTTGTTTATTGTGTCACTGATAAAAAATCGGAATTAACATGATACTATGAACGTCACGAACGGCAGATGCGGGAGTGTCGCAGGCGCACAGCAGCTGATTTTCATATATAGAGATGTCGCCGATAGACGACATGTCCGTTTTGTAACAAAAAAATGTCGGACATGCTTTAGAGAATCATATGTTACTGTTCACTCCGTTCACAGTAACGCGCTTCGCGATGCACAGAAATCATGCATTCGCATGATTTCGCGCCGCAATTCTCGGGTTTTCTGTGAACTTTGTTCACAAAAAACGCCTCGCGGAACGTTACCAGTGAACAGTAACAATCATATTCAGCAAGGTTTCTTCTGAGCAGGAATGAGTTACAGTTTTGTTGAGATCGTGATATAAAGTATGGGCATTATAGAATATATTCAGGGAAGGATTTAAATGAGCAGTATAACAATAGAAGAATTAAAAAAGTTACCAGCGGAGTCCTATCAGATCATTGATGTCCGCGACGAGATTGAGATTTCCCATGGCGCTGTTAAGGGGGCTTTGGCCTGTAAGCCAGAGGAAATCATGGAGAATCCGGAAGTGGATAAGACCAGAAAACTGGTTATTTGCTGCAGCCGCGGAATCAATAGTAAAGAAATCGCTAAGAAGCTCGAGAAAGAGGGGCTGGATGCAGTAAGCCTTGAGAAAGGGTACATTGCCTGGCTTATGGATGCCATGAAGAGTTCACAGGACGAAGATTTTGCGAAAAATGTGGAGATCAGTCTTCGCAAGAAATTTAAGAAAAAAATCTGGTCCAGGTTTACCAAGGCAATCAATACTTACGAGCTTGTGAAGCCGGGAGATAGGATTGCAGTCTGTATTTCCGGCGGCAAGGACTCTATGCTGATGGCAAAGTGCTTCCAGGAACTGAAGCTTCATAATAAATTTGATTTCGAGGTGAAATTTCTGGTTATGGATCCGGGCTACAGTCCGGCCAACCGTCAGGTAATCGAGGAAAACGCCAGAAGGTTAAATATTCCTATTCGTATTTTTGAGTCTGATATTTTTGAGTCTGTATTTAATGTGGAGAAATCTCCTTGTTATCTTTGCGCAAGAATGCGCCGCGGGCATCTCTATGCTTTTGCAAAAGAAATGGGTTGCAACAAGATTGCACTGGGTCACCACTATGATGATGTGATTGAGACCATTCTTATGGGCATGCTTTACGGTGCCCAGGTACAGACTATGATGCCCAAGCTTCACAGCACCAACTTTGAGGGAATGGAACTGATCCGTCCATTGTATCTGGTGCAGGAGGATGATATTAAGGCATGGCGTGACTACAATGATCTCCATTTTATTCAGTGTGCATGTAAATTTACAGATACCTGCACTACCTGCAATAACGAAAATCGCTCCAAACGTGTAGAAATCAAGGAACTGATCCGTGACCTGAAAAAGGTGAATCCGTTTGTAGAGGGCAACATTTTCAAGAGCGTAGAGAATGTAAATATTGATACAGTTGTGGGATATAAACAATATGGTGTGAGACATTCTTTCCTGGAAAATTATGATGGGGAGCCCGGTTCTGCCTCTGAGAATGCTGCTGATGCAGTAGAGTAACAGAGAGAAAATGTGGATTTTAGACCTGCACACTCGGATCTACATCCTACGCGATTGGTATAGTTATTTACGAAACGATGTATTAGTAAAAATATTGAGCCAAGGTCAATGCTGCATGTGACCTTGGCTCGTTTTTTGTCGGGGATGAAAAGAGAAGCGCTATAGATATATTGGAGTATTTATTTTCCGATTTTTCCGAGAAGCCATACACAAAGAATGATGATCAGAATGGCAGTAAAGATTCCTGCCATACCTTTTGCCATGATTTCAAGTGCAATAATGATATTTGATGTATTCATAGATAAGACCCTCCTCATTATAAAATTTTTTATAAAAATTTTGTCACCAGGTTGATAACCATGCCTCCTGCGATTACAGAAGCAATCTGTCCGGACACGTTGGCACCGGCGGCTTGCATGAGAATTACATTTGTGGGATCTTCTTCCATGGCCATTTTCTGAACTACACGGGAGGACATTGGAAATGCAGAAATTCCGGCGCCTCCGATCATAGGATTGATCTTCTTTTTCAGGAAAAAATTCATAAATTTTGCCAGGAGAACGCCGCCGATGGTGTCCATGACAAAAGCAAAAAGTCCGATCACCAGGATCAGTAAGGTCTCTTTTGTTACAAACTGTTCTGCACGCATGCTGAAGGAAATGGTGATTCCAAGAAGCAGGGTGATCAGATTTGCCAGAATATTCTGGGCTGTGTCGGACAGGGTGCCCAGGACGCCGCATTCCCGGATCAGGTTGCCGAACATGAGAAATCCAACCAGCGCAACGGATTGAGGTGCTACCAGCCCCACGATTACAGTAACTATAATGGGAAAAGCAATCTTCATGGTTTTGGAAACGGATTTCGGATTATATTCCATGTGAATGCAGCGTTCCTTCTTTGTAGTGACAAGCCGGATGGCAAAGGGCTGTACAATTGGGACAAGTGCCATGTAGGAATAGGCGGCAACTGCAATGGCGCCGATATATTTGGAATTCAGGACCTGGGATACCAGAATGGAAGTAGGTCCGTCGGCAGCACCGATGATTCCGATAGAAGCAGCGTCTTTTAGGTCAAATCCAAGGATGGTGGACAGTAAAATTGCAGCAAAAATTCCAAGCTGTGCACCTGCGCCAAACAGGAACAAAGAGGGATTGGAAAGCAGGGGACCGAAGTCAATCATGGCGCCAATTCCGATGAAAAGTAAAATCGGCATGACTTCTGAGGCTTCAATTCCCACATGGAACAGCCATTCAATGACTCCGTTTGCCTGGATCCCGCCAGCCAGAGTCTGGTTTAAAACTCCGGAAAAAGGCAGGTTCACAAGTATGGCACCAAAGCCCATTGGAAGAAGCAGGGCTGGTTCAAATCCCTTTTTGATAGCCAGCCAGATCAGGGTGATTCCGACGGCAAACATCACAATTTGCTGCCAGGTTAATGCAAGGATTCCGTCTGTTAAAAATTCCATTTCTTTTTCCTCCTTTTGGGTGTTTGAATGTAAGTGCTTAAATAGATAAAAATACTTGCATAATGTTAATATTGTTATAAAAATGAAAGCCTTGTAGGGAAGGCATTTTATAACCTGTTTTTGGGGTATAAAAAAGACTTTTATTACAATACTGCATATCTGAAGATATGCGACTATTGTAATAAAAGTCTTGCCATTTCAATTTTCTGCGGGCGACAGATTCATGGAACTGTCTACCGTTCTGACGCATGAAAATCCATATACAAAAATGCACTAAACCAGAAACAGTGCATTTGATATGCCAGCTACTCCCTTTTATTGAAGCGTGACTGCAAATGTATTTTGTTGTGGTAATTATAATTCGGCAAAGGTGGGAATGTCAACCCTGAATTATATAAAAGAAAGAATTTATTGGCCATTTGGTTACGGAACTGTTATCCGGAAACATTTTTCTTGTAAAAAATTTAGGGCAGGTATATGATTAAAAAACGAAATCAAAGTAAAATATACCTGTATGGTACAAGTGAAAAATATGAAACAAAGGAGTTACATCATGTTGTATTTTGAAAATGATTATTGCGAAGGTGCTCATGAGGCAATCTTAAAAAGATTAATGGAAACCAATATGGAAAAGGTTCCGGGATATGGACAGGATCCTTTCTGTGACAAAGCGAAGGAAAAAATAAAAGAGGCATGTGGCTGTCCGGATGGGGAGGTCTATTTCCTGGTAGGGGGTACCCAGACAAATGCAGTGGTGATCGCGTCCGTGCTGAACCGGTATGAAGGAGTGCTTTCCGCAGTTACCGGTCATGTAAATGCGCACGAAGCCGGAGCAATTGAATTTACCGGACATAAAGTTCTTCCACTTCCCCAGGACAATGGTAAAATTTCTGCCGCAGATCTGAAAGATTATCTCCAGACCTACTACGCAGACGGAAGCTATGACCACATGGTTTTTCCAGGCATGGTTTATATTTCACATCCGACAGAATACGGAACTCTTTACACAAAGCAGGAACTGGCAGATATTTCCAGTGTATGCAGGGAATATGAGATCCCGTTATTTCTGGACGGAGCCAGACTGGGCTATGGACTGGTGGCAGAGACAGATGTGACTTTGAAAGATATTGCAAATTATACAGACGTATTTTATATCGGAGGAACCAAGGTTGGTGCCCTGTGCGGTGAAGCAGTCGTTTTTCCGAAGAAAGCACCGAAACATTTCTTTACTATGATCAAACAGCAGGGAGCGCTTCTTGCGAAAGGCAGACTGCTTGGAATTCAGTTTGATACTCTTTTTACAGGAAATCTGTACCTGGAAATCAGTAAAAATGCTATTGAAACCGCTGCAAAACTGAAAGCTGCATTAAAAGAGAAGGGCTATGAATTTTTCATTAATTCCCCAACCAATCAGATTTTTGTTATCCTGGAAAATAAGAAAATGGAGTAATTGGGCGAAAAAGTGAAGTTCAGCTTCTGGGAAAAATATGATGATAGTCATACAGTAGTCCGCTTTGCAACAAGTTGGGCAACGAAAATGGAAGACATTGACTCGCTGATTGAGA
>ENA-OQKO01001653-OQKO01001653.1-human-gut-metagenome-genome-assembly--contig:-NODE-1653-length-12082-cov-3.405939_pt1 | contig 12082 bp, 8 predicted proteins | sample MGYA00242777_ERZ504796 | MGnify/ENA primary metagenome ERZ504796 (study PRJEB26092, sample SAMD00036404) | human gut metagenome | host: Homo sapiens | study: EMG produced TPA metagenomics assembly of... | reverse complement strand
CATCCTTGTACGATCCTGTTCCAGGTTCTGCATTTCTATATTGAAACCTCTTCCTTCCTCACCGAGCAGAGTGGAAGCCTGGATTCTTACATCCTCCAGCACTACATCACAGGTATTGGATGTACGTATACCCATCTTGTTCGCTTCTTTTCCTGTGCTCAGTCCTGGAGTTCCTTTTTCTACGAAGAACATAGACATTCCTTTGACACCTTTTGTCTTATCTGTCATGGCTGTTACACAGTAGAAAGAAGCGATACCGCCGTTTGTGATAAAGCATTTTCTTCCGTTCAGTACATACTCATCACCATCTTTGACTGCAGTTGTCTTGCCTGCGCCTGCATCAGAACCAGCACCCGGCTCAGTCAGACAGAATGCACCGAATCCACCGTCCAGGATCAGATCACAGGCACGCTGCTTTAACGCTTCACTTCCTGCGATCAGCACCGGTTTCATGCCAAGTCCGCTGGCGGAAATGGTAGTTGCAAATCCAGCATCCGCAATTGCCATCTGCTCGATGAGTGCTGCCACATCCACCCTTGATAACCCCGGGCCGCCATATTCCTCCGGAACTTCCAGTGCCTGATAGCCCTGCTCGATTGCTTTATCGTAAATCTCTTTCGGCCATTCACCGGATACATCATATGCTTTACACTGTTCTACGACCTCTTTCTCGCAGAAATTTTTCACATCCTGTAACAGATCCTGTGCTTCTTCAGAAATTAAATATGCCATTTTGAATCCTCCTCCGCTAAACGCGTTTTTCATATTTTTAACAACTATTCTGTCAAATCATCTAATTTCGTTTTTCTTCATACCGCTTCTGCAGTTTTGTCCCGTTATAACGAATAACATACCTTACCCGGATTTAAGATCATCTTCGGATCAAATACTTCTTTGATGCCTTTCATCAGGCGCATGCTTGTCTCACCTGCAAAAGCTGCCAGATAATCCATTTTTCCATAACCGATTCCGTGTTCACCGGAAATCAGTCCGCCGCATTCGGCTGCTTTTTTATAAATAATATCCATGAAATCAGCAACTTGTTTCTTGAACTCTGCCTCATCCATATCGTTCGCACATGCATAGATATGTAAGTTTCCGTCACCTGCATGACCAAAGCTCTTGATCGTAAAATCGTATTTTTCTTCCAGTGATTTTACAAACGTCAGATACGGTGCAATCTGATTTACCGGAACGACCACATCGCACTCATCCAGCAGCTTTGTCTCTGCCTCAATTGCTTCCAGGAAAGAACTTCTTGCTGCCCATGCATCTTTCTTCTTCGCCGGTGTATCAGCCACCAGTACGTCAATCGCACCTGCTTCAAGTACCACCTCTGCTGCTTTTTCCGTAATTTCCTCCAGAGATTCCATATCATCTCCGTCAAAGGTTACCAGCAGATACGCACCGATGTCCACGCCTTCCAGTTTCTGTGGGAATACGCTCTTGCCGAGGTAACGCTCGGAAGCCAGAACGATTTCTTTCTCCATAAATTCGATGGCCTGTGGCTGTAAATGCTCCATAAAAAACTTCGGAACAGTTGCAATACAATCTTCCAGATTCTCATAAGGAATGATCAGGCTGATGGTCTCCTTCGGAGCCGGAATCAGTTTCAGTGTCAGTTCAGTAATAATTCCTAACGTACCCTCAGAACCAATCATCAGATTCAACAGACTGTATCCGGTAGAAGTCTTGGAAACCGTTGCACCGAGTTTTACGATCTCACCGGTTGGAAGTACGACCGTCATGGCTCTGACATAATCTCTGGTACAGCCATATTTTACGGCTCTCATACCACCTGCGTTTGTAGATACGTTTCCACCCAGTGTGGCAAATTTTTCACCTGGATCTGGTGGATATAACAGTCCCTGCTTTTGTGCATCCTCAGCCAGATCGTTCAGTAACACACCAGCTTCCACACGAACCACAAAATTCTCTTTGTCATACTCCAGGATTTTATTCATCTTGGACATATCGATCATGACACCGCCATGCAGTGCAACTGCCGCACCGGTCAGACCGGTTCCTGCACCTCGCGGAATTACCGGAATGCTGTTTTCATAACACAGCTTTACGATTGCTGCAACGTCCTCCGTTGTAGTAGCCTCGACCAGTACCGTCGGTGCTCCTTTTCCATAGATTGGCATTTCATCATGAGAATAATCTGCATTAATCTCATCTCCGGTAAACACCTTGCCCGGAACGATTTTTTTGAATGCTTCGATCAGTTCCGGTGTTACCTGATTGTAACTGTAATCTGCCATCATCCAAGTCCTCCTTATACCCATTTTTTAATGTAATTTATACTATCCTGCTACAAGATAATACATTCTTCGTCAATACCCTTGTTTGGTAGTACCAATTATATGATATTTTTTGGTAGTACCAATCACTATAAAAAATAAAGTTTTTATTTCGATCCTAACGATTCTGTAAAAACACGTTCTTTTTGATTGGTTCTACCATTTCTTAACTACTTTTTATTCTAGCCCTTTCTCATCTTTTCGACAACATTATATTACACAAAATCTTGTCAAAAATTTCAGCACTTTACACAAATTTTCTTATTTTTCCAAAAAGAAAAACACCTTTTGGTGTTAGTCTTCCGCATAATGTTATCTAGCCGCGTCTGGAATCATTTTCTCAGCCAGTGTTTGTCAACGGCAGAAAAAATGATTCCAGACCCTGATGGTTCTTTTTATACTTTATTTCCTAAAAATCTTATCCACGTTTCCAGCTTTATTCTGAATACCTATCTGTCTGCTTAAAAAAATTTCTAATCGAAAAGTTCTTTGGCCTTCGTATAGTTAAATACCGGACCCTCCAGGCAGACATAAGTCTCATTGATCTTGCAATGTCCGCACTTTCCTACTGCACAGGACATCTTACGTTCAAAGGATACCCAGATTTTCTCCGCCGGGACACCGCATTTCATACATTCCAGTGCAGCAAACCGCATCATTGGCGGCGGACCTACGATCACTACGTTATAGTCCTCGAAAGTATCAAACGGCACATCCGGAATAAATTTCGTTACCAGTCCTTTGTGGAATCCAGGTGCCTCGGAGTTGTCCAGACAGTACGTACAGTGGAACCGCTCCGCAAATTTTGCACGTTCTTCGTTGAACAGCACGCAGTTGATATCCTTGAATCCGGCGATGAGATATACCGATTTGCAGATTTCCGGATGATCATAAAAATGAGTCAGCGTGGTTTTTACCGGTGACATACCGGTACCACCACAGATCACCAGCAGATCCTTATTTTCAAACTGATCCACCGGAAATGCATTTCCGTACGGTCCACGCATAAACAGTGTATCTCCGGCTTTCAGGTCAAACACACCACCGGTCAGTCGTCCGACTTTACGGATGGTAAATTCCACATAACCCGGTCCTTTTCCACAGACAGAGATCGGCGCCTCTCCGATTTTCGGCAGAGACAGCTGGAAAAACTGTCCATATCCAGGATCTTTGTCACATGCCACACGAATCGTAAACTCTGCCGCAGTCTGACGGATAACACTTACGATCTTGTGCGGTTCCGGTTTCATAATATTTTCCATTGTCTTACGCCTCCTCTCCCGCATTCATTTTTTCAATTTCCGCTGCCAGACCGTCCACTGCATCAAAGAACGAAATCTGCTTCGGACATCTCATATCACAACGTCCGCATCCGACACACATCTGTGCATCACAGGCTATGCCGTGTGCTCCGTCCTTTGCAAAACGGTCTGCAAAATCATAAAACTTATGCAGCACTTTAAATCGCATATTTGCTCCCGGTGTCTTGCGGGCACGATTGCCACCGGCTGTCATCGTATAGGACTCCAGCATACAGGAAGACCAGACTCTGCGGCGCTCACCGCTGCGGCTTCCCTCCTGGTAAATGACATCTACTGTATCAAAACAGCTGCAGGTTCCACAGACAGTATTACATCCGCCACAGGACATACATTTCTCATCATACTGTGTCCAGTACTCCAGATCACTGATCGGTTTTAACATACTGCGGTCTGTAATCTGCGGAATATGCAGTTTTTTCTGATTCTCCTGCACATATTCCGGTGTGAAATCACAGGCAGATGCCGATGCAAATGCCGCACCCAGCGTCTCATCTTTGATATCCACCAGCACTTCATTCTCTGTAATGCGCAGCGCTGCGTCATACTGATCTGTCTTATTCGTTCCCATGGATACACAGAAGCAATGTTCAAAGCTTTCCCTGCATTCCAGCATGACTACCTTTACTTTTTCACGCAGTCTTGCATAGAAATAGTCTGCATGACCTCCATTTTCCATGAAAATACAGTCCAGTCTTGCCATTCCGTTGATATCACAAGGACGGGCGATCACAATGATTCCTTTGTCATCTGCAAGCTCACTCTCCGTCACTTCCGTATCGGTAAAATAAAACATCGTCTGTGACACCGGATAGTAAGCTTCCTTCGGTGAAAAATCTGTCTGACGATCCAGCACGATCTGATCCACCGTCTTAATCTCACGATAACGCACTTTCTTCTTTCTCTGATCCCATGCCGGTGCATACACATGATAAGTCTCTGACCAGACAGCCAGAATATCATTCATCTTGTCGTAATCTACGCGATATCCCATATTGCACCTCCCATTGCCAGCATTTCTCTCTCCTGCTCCAGAAATACATTCGTCACTTTTCCTACTGCCTGATAAAACGCGGTCTGTGCATATTTGCTGATATCCATGCAGAAAGCTCCCGCCCATTTCAGATGTTTGCATAAAAACTCATTCTGGTCACGGGAAGACATTGCCGCACGATCTGCATTATCCGTCTGACAGGACAGTAACTCTTCCTCACACAAAACTGCCATAAACTCCAGCTCCAGGCCGATATGATCGTTCATCGTACGGAACATATCCTTACTCGGCTCCCAGCCATGCAGCGCATACAAAGCCAGCGTCTCCTGCTCAGTACGTCCGCCAATCTCACGTTTTTTGTTCGTATAAATGGACTCGTACGGGAAGGCGGCCACTCCGGTTGCTTCTCCTGCTGCCAGAAACGTCTTGGCATAATCAGCAGCCACATCCTCCAGATCCTCATTGTTCAGATCTGCAATCGCCTTTTCCAGCCCTCTGTAAGCTTCCGCCAGTTCCTCATTGGCGCAGTCTGTCGGAAACTGCATCTGTTTCATGTTCGCCAGCGTCTCCTCATCTACTTCCATGATATATAAGCCGCCAAGGAAACGGTAGAGTCCTGCTCTGGCTCTTGCCAGTTCTTTTCTTACTTCCACCTGCTTCATTCCACTTCCGCCTCCTTTTCCTCATTCATTTCCGTACGCACCACGTTTGCTTTTTTCAAATGATCTTCAAAAATCCGATGTGCCAGTTCACTTTCCGGCTCCTCGTACATACCGTTGTGCAGTGCTTCTTCAAATTCAAACGGAAGCATGTCGATCCATTTCTGATTCTTCAGGATAAACCGTCCGGACGGATGATTTCCGTTGTCATCCTTCAGCGTGTATACATGGCCTTCGTTCGCTGCCAGAAGCTTGGATACTTCACTCTCCGGATCATTGATATCACCGAAATGCAGGGCACGTCCTGCACAGTTTCTGACACAGGCAGGCTCTTTCCCTTCGTCCCGCAGCTGTACACAGCCGGTACATTTGTCCATGACACGCAGTTCTTTGTTAAAATTGTTCGCATGGAACGGACATGCCTTTTTACAGCTCTGACATCCGATGCAGAGATCCTGATCGATATAGATCACTCCATCGTCTTCATCCTTGTAGCATGCGCCTGTCGGACATACATCCACACAGCTCGGATCCTCACACTGCTGGCACATTACCGGCAGAAAGTACATCTGCAGATCCGGATACACACCTGTCGGTCCCATATGATATAACGTGCTTCTGGAACGTCCCAGAGCCACTTCATTTTCTGTCTTGCAGGCAACCTGGCATCCACCTTTACAGCCGATGCAGCGGTCAGCCTCTACAACCATTGCATATTGTTTCATCACTTTGTCTCCTTATCCGTTCCTTATGCCTTACCTAACGGAAGCCAATTCACAAAGTCTTCCGGTTTCTGCCAGATGCCTTCCGGCGCACTGTCTGCTTTCGAAATCCGTACCTGATAAGCACGAAGTGTATGAGTACCAACGACATCGTTAAACGGTGCAGTTGATTTTGATAAAACATTGACGTTTGTCTCCTGCCAGCCATGCGTCTTTGTATTCATCGTCTCCGGATGCCAGAAACGCTCCATACATACCGTTCCCGGATTGATTCCCTTTGTGACCAGTGCTTTCGCACGGATCTTGCCTCGCTTGGATTCTACCCATACCCAGTCTCCCGGTGCGATACCATACGCCTTTGCCACATCCGGATAGATCCAGATCTCCGGAACCGGATACAGTTCACGCATAGCAGCCGCATTACGCAGCGTCGAATGATGATAGAACGGTACACGGCCGTTTGTCATAACGAGCGGATACTCCCTGGCTGTATCATCATCACGGACCGGACTCTCCACCGGCTCCAGATAATACGGAAGCGGTTCATAATCCTTATCTGCCGGTTCAAACTCAACCGGTAAAAACGGCTGACCGGTTCTTCCCAGCGTGATCATACTCTCCACATATACTTCAATCTTCTTCGACGGTGTATCAAAACCTTTCGGCAGACCTGTCGCATCATCAATCTGCTTGTATACATAATAAGACTTCCATTCTTCTTTGGACATATATTCGAATGGTGCTTTTTTCTTCATTTCTTCCCATGTCATGCCGATGGCCGGTGTCAGATGATCAAAAAACTCATCCATGGAATCCCAATACGGAAGCTGATCTCCCATAAATTCCGGATCAAAAGCTTTCTGACACATCTCATGACCGAGCTCGGCACATTTTTTAGCCAGGCGGGACCAGATCAGCGTCTCATCCATCGTCTCCCAGAGATGGACAACCTGCTGTCTGGCTACCAGCATATTACAGGTCTCAACGATCATATCCGTCTCAAGCCACTCCTCCGTCGGCAGCAAAATATCCGCATAGCAGGAAAAAGAGGTCGGATACATATACATATGTACGATAAAATCAAGCTTTTCGATCGCCTCTGCCCAACGGCCGGATTCTGCCAGCACACCGAGTTTGTTACCGGAACGGTCGATCCACATCCGCGGCTGATACGGTTTCTCTGTCAGAATCGCATTCAGCACGCTGCCCGGATGTCCCGCATACCAGATACTTAAGCCCTTGTGCTCTCTTCCTCCCAGACGTTTCTTCAACTGCTCCGGCGGCAGACACTTCAATGCAACCGGCACCGGATAATTCGGTACTTTCAGTACACCGCTGGTACGGAAACGCTGCATCAGCGCACCCGGTTTCTCCAGATTACCCATCAGAAAATCAATCGTATCCGCAGCCATGGCAGCCTGTACAGAGTTCGGTGTCTGGTCTGTTGCCACACCAAGGCAGATACCGCTCGGTGCATTCTCCAGATACATCTCAATCGCAGCTTTGATACGGTCTGCATCCAGCCAGCAGATCTCTGCTGCTTTCTCCAGCGTAAACTCCTCACAGCGCTCATACAGTAACTGCATACCGGTCTTGTATACTTTTCCGTCTACTTCATACGTGCCCCATAACGCCGGGGATAACGTCTCATCATACGGATACTCCATCGGCTGCATGGACGCTGTCTTCTCATCCCATACATAAAACGTATCCGGTGCACCGTTCTCACCCTTTTTCGCACGGGCAAGGAAGCGGCTCTCCACCTCTACCAGATACGGCAGGTTTGTCCAGCGTGTCACAAATTCTTCATCATATCTGCGATTTTCCAGAATATAGCGGATCCATGCCATCTGCAGTGCTACATCCGTACCCGGACGGATCGGCAGCCAGATATCTGCCTTTGCCGCATCCGGTGTAAAACGCGGATCAATACAGATCGTCTTTACACCCTTCGCACGCAGTTCGTTGACCATACGACCGCCGCTGGCCGGTGCGGAATAAGCAGGACCTGCCCCCCACAACACCAGACATTTGATCTGTGCATTCTCATAATCATACAGTTCGAGTGCATTGGAATCCGCGATACTGGAATCCGCACCACCATACATCATGGCACAGGACAGCACACGCGGCAGATAACACTGTGCGCAGCCCGGCTCATACCAGTTCGGCGTTCCGAATACATTACAGAAACGGGCGATACTCCAGATTTCCGGATTACCACCGCCGCCTGTGGTACAGAACAACGCTTCCGCACCGTATTTTTCACGGGTTTCCATGGCTTTTTCCGCCACACGGGTCAGTGCCTCATCCCAGCTGATACGTCTCCAGCGTCCGCCTCCACGTTCACCAACGCGCAGCAGCGGATACTTATTACGGTTCGGATGGTACAGTGCCTGAATACCAGCCAGACCCTTTGCACACATACGTCCCTGGCTCATCGGATCCACCGGATTTCCCTCCAGCTTGATGACGCGGCCATTCTTCACATGCGCCAGAACACCACAGTTTGCGATGCAGGCACGACAGGCAGTTTTCACAATCTTCTCTTCATCATCAATTTCCATGACCTTCGGCTCACATTTGGTCAGATATCTGCGCTTTGCAGTCACCGCTTCCAGCCCGGAAATCGCTACCGATGAAAAAAACTTCTTTGCATTTGCTTCCACCAGTTCATTCCTCCTCTTCATTCACAACAGAATAATAAAATCCATAGTCAAATTGTATGTTATTTCCTTGGTATACCATAAGTATTCTTCCTGCGTTTATTATAGTGGACATGTAGAAAGATGTCAACAAGTGTGATGTAGCTAACTTCCTTTTTTCTCAAAATGTGAATTTCCAGAAATTTTAGCAGAAATAAATCCACCCTGAATATCAAAAATGAGCCTGACGGTAGTTTCTACTACACATCAGACCCATCCATTATTTCAGACTAAAAATTGCTCACACTGAAACTCCAATTTCATCAACTCCCATTCCGCCCAAACACTAAAAAAACTTTATTCGAACATTCCTGATGCCGCAATCTTTTTTACAGCCTCAATCGCAGTTTCATAGTTTACATCTTCTTCCAAAATACGAGCAGTAATTTTTTCATAATCATCTTTATAAATTTCGTTCTCTATCAAAAAATTCAACATCTCTGGCACATTAACTTCCGGTTGAGCGGATGGACAGATATTTGTCATAGCACGAACACTGCGTACTTCCTGAATAAGTGCTCTAAACTCTTCTGTCTGCGGGACGATTTGAAGCAGCTTATAAATATCATAAATGTGCCGTGAATGCTTTTTTACCCTGTCCTGCATATAGTAATCACAAATAGCAAAAACTTTATCCACAAGAGTACGATCAAGTCCCTGTACCTTCATTTCAAAAGGTTCCAGGTGGAAATTTTCTAGTTCATCTGGAGCCTCTTTCGTCATCATATCACCGATATAACTATGAACCTGAAGAATAACTGTCGGGAAAGATACTTCCGCAAAAGATGTCTCCATCAGCACAGCACTCTGAACGGCATCATCAGGTTCTGACAGGGCTGACTGATATTCCAGAATATATCGATTATAACTTCTGCGGCTGCGTGTTTCCTCAATATTTGGAATTGCAAGCCCTAACTCAGCTGCAATATTCTTTATGACTTCTTTCAGCTTTTTCATCTGCCCCTGTGACAACCTTGAATCAATTGTAATATCAATATCCTCTGAAAAACGTTTGATTGCTTTATGACATTTCGAAAGCGATGTTCCACCTTTAAACACAACAAACCCTTGTCGCTCCGACAATTCCCGTAAAATCATGGTCACATAGTAATCTTTCTCCACGATAACCGGAAGGATATGAAAATATTCGCTTGCCAAATTAACAGCGTTTATAAATTCTTCTTTATCTTTATGCAGATACGCCATTTAATAACCCCACCTCATACATATTTTTATAAATGCGATCCGGATAATACGGTAGAAACGGTTTCATGCTTTCAAATCCGATATTTTTCTTTTTCATATAACCAAGTAATCTTTTTGTCAGCTCCTCTCCATCCACCTCAGAAATATCCACGACTTCTTTTATCAAGTCAAGAAATTGAAGTGTTTCCGCATTTTTCGTATCAATTTCGCAATATGGTTTTCGAAGTATAACACGTAAGTTTGCCAGCTTGGTTTCCCTATATTCTGTTGTTGCCTTATTTGTATATACTTCATACAAAGCTGGAACCTGTGTAGTCAGACCAAGCTGATTTGCAAAGAGAATTCCGCCAACATAACCACAGCGGTTGACACCATCTTGCAAATATTTTTTTCGAATAACCTCATCTATCGACAGGGTTGAACCAGAACGAAACATTGATTTTTTAGGAATATAATATATCCCTGCATCAAACCGTTTCAGTCTTCCCTCTTCTGTCAGCTTCTTCATTTGCTGGCGAACAGATACCGGTTTTATGTCGGGGATATCTAATTCCGCTAAAAAAATCGGTTCATTCGGCTTATACTTGTTTTCTATATATTCATATACCTCATTAATTAAAGCCACTTTTCCGCCTCCTCTCGATACTCATTAGAAGTATGTTACTTCTTTATTGTTATTATACATTAAAAAAATAAAATTACAAGTCACTGCTTACATTTTAATGTGAACTTCCAGAAATACTAAACCTAAAAGTCTCCGGTTTCAGCATCAATTGCTGAAACCGGAGACTTTCTGTAGATTATTGTAGTTCTCCCCTGATCCGGTTAAAAGATCACCTGACCATTCTGTACACGATACGCAGTTCCATACCAGTTCACATATCCTGTATAGGAGAAATCCAGCATACCACTGCGGATATACCACCAGCCATACTCACTGTTTACCACACCGTTATAAGCAAAATTCACCATGCCGTTTTCGATTCTCCACCAGCCGCCGGCATTCTGTGCGACTCCGGTATAGGAGAAATCTACCTTACCATTCCGGATACACCACCAGCCACCGGCATTCTGTGCAACCGTATTTCCCATATCCACACGGCCATTTACCACATTCCACCAGCCATATTCACCATTGACAATACCTTCATCCACACTATTTACAGAAAAATCAATCACACCGTTTTGAATCTCCCACCAGCTTCCGCCGTAAGAAACAAAACCGCAGTAAGAACCATCTGCAACACCATCTTTATTAATGTATACCCAGGTGCCATCCTCCTGCATAACAACCGTTTCTTCTTTCTGTACAACACCGTCATTCATATAGTAGCGTACACCATCTACCTCCACAAGACCGGTATCATGCCGGCGCGTTCCGTCTACATAGTAGACATCCTCGCCATTTTCAGTATAAATACCGGTTTTATAAGCCGGATTCTTCACCTCTGACGTCAGTGCCTTGATGCAGGCATTTCCATATGGATATGCATAAAACTTATTGTGGTACTGATAAAACGTCTTTTCATTTCCGTTGCTGACATCACAGGACCAGATGACCTGGCCTCCATTCTCGATGGACATCTCCAGCTCACACTCTACCGCATTGGTATCCGTCTGGACTACAACAGAAAATGTCGTTCCCGGCTGCAGCTCCACAGCATTCTCCAGCGGAATGGTATAGATACCGGCATAAGAAGTCTCACCGGTTGTCGTTGCCTTTTCCTGCTTTGTACCGCTGGTCGGATCTTTTGGATCCTTCAGATCTGTATAAACACTGATCGTATAAGATACATCCGCATTGTGCATCATAGATACATTAACTGCTCTCAGCTCTTCCGCTTCCACACCAGCCTTTGCATCCTGAACCGTAAATACATTCGCAAGCGTATCAAACTCTGTCGGATATGCGTTCAGACCACCATCCAGCTGATAATTATTGTCATACGCATCCGTAGTATCAAAATCAAACGCCCACGCAGCCTCACCGAGTGAAACCGTCTCGTAAGACATCCAGAAATAATCACAGTAAGATCCCCAGCTGTTTCGGATCAGCCACGCACCATTCTGTGCCGGTTTTGCATATCCAACAAAATTGTCTCTGGAATAATCATCATCCCAGCCAACAATCATAGCCGTATGTCCGTTTCCACTGGCTTCGGCCTCATCGTAGG
>ENA-OQKO01001650-OQKO01001650.1-human-gut-metagenome-genome-assembly--contig:-NODE-1650-length-12109-cov-3.653230_pt1 | contig 12109 bp, 10 predicted proteins | sample MGYA00242777_ERZ504796 | MGnify/ENA primary metagenome ERZ504796 (study PRJEB26092, sample SAMD00036404) | human gut metagenome | host: Homo sapiens | study: EMG produced TPA metagenomics assembly of... | reverse complement strand
TGAAGCCCGGCAAATCAATGGCCAGCTCATAGTTGGTATCGGTCTCGCGGATATCGGTCTTCATCAAGTTGCGTGCATGCTTGCCGTACAGCGGGCTGCGTGTGTTTATCATACCAAAGGAATCGTCAAAGAAATCATCAAAAAGATTTTCACCAAAAACAGTCGGCAACATAAGTCATAACCTCACTTTGTAAAAATCTGGAATTTTATTTTTTATTTGGTGCCTCTCCGGGAAGTCTGACGCTTCCCGAGCCTTGCAGCTCCTTGGCGGTGTTTCCCGGAACGCTCTTGCGTTCCGCACCCCCTCTTTCAAGGTACGCCTTTATTATAACCCTAAAATTAGCACTGTCAATAGCAGAGTGCTAATGTTTACAACCTATGCAATGATTGTTCACAAAATATATAATATTGGGAAATGACGGAAAAACCTGCCACAAAATAAGGCGAACGTTCGATATAAAATCATGACTCGATAAAACGAGAAACAATGCGAGATTTTGGATGACATAAGAAATTGGCAGAGAAACTCTTCGATAAACAAGGCTGTGACAACGTAAGGCGGGGAGAAACAGCGGAATAAGGCTGCCGGACTGGGCCGTCCGCTGCCCGGCATAACCCAGTGGTGCGGGGGAAAAGCTGTAATTTTGAAGTTATTTAGCCCAAAGGACAATTTGACGGAAAAAAAGAAAGCAAAAACGGGGATGCGAGATAAAAAACGAAGAAACAGCTTAATAGAATAAGGCGATCGGCGGCAAAAATCACCCTGATGCCGACAAAAAGTGTTTGCAAAATTTTGGCAGTGTGCTATAATCAGAACAATCCAAACACGGAGCAAGGACAACGGGGTCCGCAGTGCAAAAGCTGCGGACCCCGTTCTGATTCCGGAGACAAAAGCATAAAAAGAACAAAAGAGATTTTGCTTTTGCACAAAGGCGTGCGGCACCCGCTTGACGGCGGGGCTGCGCGCTTTTTGTTTGGTCAGGAGATATCTGAGAGAAGAAAGCAGAACGAACATTAAAGAAAGAGGGGCTTACGATGAAAAAGGCAACACGGGTTCTTTCTCTTACCATGGCGGCGGCGATGGCGGCAGGCGTTTTGGGCGGCTGTTCTTCCAGCGCACAGGGCGGCACAGCCAGCACGGCAGATACTTCCAGTGCCGCTTCCACCACAGCATCCAGCGCGGACAGCGGTAATGTGATCCGCGTTGGTGTGGTCTGCTCCATGACCGGCGGCTCCGCCATTTACGGCGAGGGTGCCCAGAACGCGGTGGATATGGCTGTGGAGGAGATCAACTCCGGCGATTCCGGCTACACGGTCGAGATCGTCAACGGCGGCAAGGTGGCTGACGATGCCAAGGACGCCAAGCAGGCCATGAACGCTTACAACAAGGTCATGGCAGATTCCCCGGTCGCTATCGTGGGCAGCTTCTCCTCTTCCGTTACACTGCCTATGGCAACCCAGGCTGCCAATGACGGAATGCTGCTGCTGGCAACCGGCGCTACCAACGTGGATGTGACCCAGAAAGGCTCCACGATCTTCCGTAACTGCTTCATTGACCCGTATCAGGGCAAGATGGCCGCCCTGTTTGTTAAGAGCAAGGGATTCAGCAAGGTAGCCGTGATTTATGCCAAGGATGATGACTATTCCAACGGCCTGAAGGACGCTTTTGTAGAAAACTGCGAGGCCAACGGCATTGAAATTACCTATACCGGCGAGTGCATGAGCACTGATACTGACTTTTCCTCCCAGGCAGCACAGGCCGTGGCTTCCGGCGCAGAGTTTTTGTATTATCCCTGCTTCCTGGATACGGTACCGCTGTTTGTAGGCGCAGCGCGCAACGCGGGCTTTACCGGTACCATCATGGGCGGCGATGCCTGGGATGGCGCGGATACCACCGGCCTGGAAGACAAGTTTGATGATTGCTACTTTACCAACCACTACTCCAGCGAGGATACCGCCCCCGCCGTTCAGAACTTTGTGCAGAAGTACACCGAAAAGTACGGCACCGAAAGCCTGAACGCCTGCGCGGCCCTGTACTATGACGCCATCTACATGCTGCTGCAAGCTGCTGAGAATGGCGGCGGCACCGATACCGCAAGCCTGGTAAAAGGCATGACCGGTATGGAGTTTACCGGCGTTGGCGGCAAGATCAAGCTGGACGAAAACGGCGACGCCATCAAGAGCATTGCATTCAACACCTTTGTTGACGGCAAGGTCAAGTGGGCTGAGACGCTGGATTCCGATGGCAACCTGGTTTCCTCCGCTGAGTAAAGTTTTTTAGATTCCCCTAAACACCCCCTCCAGAGCAAAGGCGCAATGGTGCGCGCGGCAATGCAAGCAGCCGTGCGCACTTTTTTGTTTTTTGGATTCCCCCGAATCAAACATTCACAAAAAATGATAGGAAAGGTGAATGGACCATGACTGCATCATTATTTGTTCAGGGCCTGATCAACGGCCTGAACCAGGGCGCTATTTATGCGCTGATCGCGTTGGGCTACACCATGGTTTACGGTATCATCCGCATGATCAACTTTGCCCACGGCGATTTTATCATGATCGGTGCTTACACATTGTTTTACACCATCCCGCTGATGGTCGATGCGGGAATGCCCGCCTGGATGGCCGTGATTGTGGCCGTTGCGGTGTGCGCGCTGGTTGGTGTGCTGGTTGAGATCCTGGCTTACCGCCCGGTGCGCAAGGCCGGGCCCATGTCCGCCTTGATTACCGCGCTGGCCATGAGCATCTTTTTGGAAAACCTGGCCATGGTGCTGTTTGGCGCCAAGCCGCACAACGTGCAGGCTATTTTCAGCCTGCCCACCATTACGGTCGGCGGGGTATCGCTGCCGCTGAACGTGCTGCTGACCATTGGCATCGGCGTTGCGATGATGCTTTGCATGCAGCTGTTTGTAAAAAAGACCAAGCTGGGCAAGGCCATGCGCGCCGTCCCGCAGGATAAGGATGCTTCCACCCTGGTGGGCATCAACGTGAACAAGATCATCACCCTGACCTTTGCCATCGGTTCCGGCCTGGCGGCGGTGGCAGCGCTGATGTACTGCTCCACTTACCCCCGTGTTACCACCGATATGGGCTCCATGATGGGCATGAAAGCCTTCATCGCCGCAGTTCTGGGCGGCATTGGCATCATCCCCGGCGCCATGATCGGCGGCATTCTGGTCGGCCTGATTGAAATTTTTGTCAAGCTGTTTGCCCCCGGCTGGTACGAAGCCGTTACTTACGGCACATTGATCGTGATCCTGCTGGTCAAGCCCGCCGGTCTCCTGGGCAAGAACACCGGCGAAAAAGTGTAAGGGAGGGAGCAGAGCAATGAGTAAAAAAATAAAAGGCTCCTATCTTTTGAACGCTGTGAGCGTGGCGCTGGTGTTTGCCCTGTTGACAGGGCTGTTCGCCGCCAATGCGTTCGGCACCTCCACCACCTATATTCAGGGCATCTGCACCACCGCCTGCTACACCATCATCATGGTCACATCGCTGAACCTGGTAGTTGGCTTTATGGGCGAGTTCTCCTTGGGGCATGCGGGGTTTGTTTCGGTCGGCGCTTATGTTTCCGCCATTGTATCCGGCGCGCTGGCAGGCAAAGGGCTTTCGGATGTGGGGCTGTTCCTGAACGCGCTGCTGGTCGGCGGCTTGGCTGCGGGCATCATGGGCGTACTGGTCGGCATCCCGGCGCTGCGCCTGCGCGGCGACTATCTCGCCATTGTCACCATGGCGTTTGCCGAAATCATCCGCGTCTGCTTCTGCAACTTTTCCATCACCGGCGGTGGTAAAACAATGAGCGGCATCCTCAAGCTGTCCACCTTCCCGCGGGTATTCTGGATCATGGTGGTCTGCGTTACCATCATGTACCTGTTCGTCCGCAGCAAATATGGCCGCACCGTGCAGGCCATCCGTGAGGACTACATCGCGGCTTCGGCTTCCGGCATCAACGTGACCTATTACAAGGTCATGACCTTTGCCATCAGCGCATTCTTTGCCGGCATCGGCGGCGGTATTTATGCCCATTACATGACGGCAATGATCCCCACCAACTTCAACTTTAACTATTCCGCAGAGCTGTTGAGCGAAGTGATCATCGGCGGCACCGGTTCGCTGACCGGTTCCATCATCGGCGCAGCGTTCCTGAGCGCTTTACCGGAACTGATGCGTGAATTTTCTACCTACCGCATGCTGGCCTACTCGGTGGTTCTGGTGCTGGTCATGCTGTTCCGTCCCGGCGGCATCTTTGGCCGGTGGGAGTTCAGCCTGATCCGCGCGCTGGAAAAACTGACCGGCCGCGGCACGGTAAAAGCAAAAGCAGAAAAGGGGGCCTGAACCATGGCACAACCCGTTTTGAAATGCCAGCACCTTGGTATCCAGTTTGGCGGCCTGAAAGCCGTGGATGATTTTAATATGGAAATCGGCGAATCCGAGCTGGTGGGGCTGATCGGCCCCAACGGCGCAGGCAAAACCACCGTGTTCAACCTGATCACTGGTGTGTATAAGCCGACCGAAGGCTCCCTTTACCTGAATGGTGAGCGGATGAACGGCAAAAAGACCCACCAGATCGTTCATGCAGGCATTGCTAGAACCTTCCAGAATATCCGCCTGTTCAAAAAAATGACGGTGATCGAAAACGTCAAAGCTGCCATGCTGGAAGAACTGACCTACAACATGCCGCAGGCCATCTTCCGCACCAAGGCGTACTGGCAGCAGGAAGCCGCCGCCACCGCACGCGCCAAAGAGCTGCTGCAGGTGGTGCACCTTTCCGGCAAGGAGGACCTGGAGGCCGACAACCTGCCCTATGGTGAGCAGCGCCGCCTGGAGATTGCCCGCGCGCTGGCCACCAACATGAAGCTGCTGTTGCTGGACGAACCGGCCGCCGGTATGAACCCGACTGAAACGGAGGAACTGCTGGAGATTATTGATTATATCCGGAGCGAATTCAAGGTATCGGTGCTGCTGATCGAGCATGACATGAGTTTGGTCATGAAAATCTGCGAGCGAATCCAGGTGCTGGACTTTGGTACCACGATCGCTTCCGGCACACCGGCAGAGATCGCCAATGACCCCCATGTGATTGAAGCATACCTGGGCAAAGACAAAGAGAAGGAGGTCGAAGCGGATGCTTGAAGTAAAAGACCTTCATGTCAATTACGGCGCGGTACACGCGCTGAACGGCATATCGCTGCATGTGGATGACGGCGAGATCGTATCCCTGATCGGGGCAAACGGTGCGGGCACAACCACCACCCTGCGCACCATTACCGGGCTGGAAAAAGCTGCGTCCGGCAGCGTGATGTTTGACGGGCACGACCTGCGCAAGGCGGAACCCAGCAAGATCATTACCTACAAGCTGGCCCATGTGCCGGAAGGGCGGCATATCTTCCCCCAGATGACGGTGGAAGAAAACCTGGAAATGGGCGCTTATGCCGACCCGGCCGGGATGGAAGAGACGATGAAGGATGTGTATAAGCGCTTCCCCCGTCTGGATGAGCGCCGCCGCCAGCTGGCGGGCACCCTTTCCGGCGGCGAGCAGCAGATGCTGGCCGTAGGCCGCGCCCTGATGGCAAAGCCCAAAATGATTTTGATGGATGAACCTTCGATGGGCCTTTCGCCCCTGCTGGTCAAAGAGATCTTTGCCATCATTCAGGAAGTAAACAAGCAGGGCATCACGATCCTGCTGGTGGAACAGAACGCAAAGATGGCGCTGGCCATCTCGGACCGCGCCTATGTGCTGGAAACCGGCAACATCAGCATTGAGGGCAACGCCGCGGATCTGCTGAACGACCCGCGCGTGAAGAAAGCCTATCTGGGCCAGTAAGGAGGGGTGGAAAATGTATCCCGATTATCCGTATTTTGCAGTCGCCATTACCCGCACCTGTGGTTCGGGCGGCGGCAGCTACATTGGCAAGCAGCTGGCAAAGGCATTTGACATTGACCTGTATGACCGCAAGCTGCTGCGCCTTGCCTCAGAGGACAGCGGCATCAGCGAGGAACTGTTTGCCCGCGCCGATGAGAACACCCGCAAAACCATGCTGTACCGGGTTTCGGAACGGGTGTATGACGGCAGCATCATCCCGCCGGAAAGCGGCAACTTTATCAGCGATGAAAACCTGTTCAACTACCAGGCCAAGGTGCTGCGGGAGCTGCTGAACGAGGAAAGCTATATCTGCGTGGGCCGCGCGGCGGACTTTGTTCTGCGGGATAAGCCCAACGTGCTGACCGTGTATGTGGATGCCCCCTATGACTGGCGTGTGGAGCGCGAGATGAAGCGCCAGGGCATTGGCAGCAGCCAGGCCAAGCACTATATTGACAAGCTGGACCGCTACCGTGAAAGCTATTACAAATACCACACCGGCCACCAGTGGAAGCGGGTGGAAAATTATGACCTCTGCCTGGATTCCGCCGCCATTGGGCTGGATAACTGCGTGGAGCTGATTAAAAAAGTGATTGAACTGAAATTTGATGTGAAAGCCAAATAACGGCTGAACATAAAGGCAACCAAGATGAGAGGAGTAAGGGAAAATGGAATCCATTGCATATTATGATGGCAAAATCGGCGCACCGGAAGAATTGATGGTGCCGTTCAATGATCGCGTTCACTTTTTTGGCGATGGCTGCTACGATGCCACCGTTGGCGCGAACGGCAAGGTATACCTGCTGCAGGACCACCTGGACCGCTTTTTTACCAGTGCCAAGGCACTGGATATCAACATCCCGATGAGCAAGGCCGAGCTGGGCAGGCTGCTGACCGACCTGCTGGCCAAGGTGGACAGCAAGGTCAACTTTGTATACTGGCAGGTCACCCGCGGTGTGGAGCCCCGCAACCATGTGTATGAGGAAGGCGTGCCCGGCAAGCTGTGGGTTTCCATCCGGCCCAACACCCTGAACGACCCCGACAAGCCCATCCGCCTGAACTCTGAGGAGGACACTCGCTTTTACCACTGCAACATCAAAACGCTGAACCTGCTGCCCAGCGTTATGACCGCCCAGCGCGCCAAGCTGGCCGGCATGAGCGAGACCGTGTTCCACCGCGGGGATATTGTAACGGAATGTGCGCACTCCAACGTTTCGGTGTTGAAAGACGGGATTTTCTATTCCCACCCGAACGATGAACTGATTTTGCGCGGCATTGCCAAGACCCATATGCTGCAGGCCTGCTACCGCCTGGGCATTACCGTGATGGAAAAACCGTTCACGGTGGATTTCCTGCGCGATGCGGATGAGATCATCGTGACCTCCTCCTCCAACTTCTGTCTGCATGCCTGCGAGTTTGAGGGCAAGCCCGCAGGCGGCAAGGACCCCGCTACCCTGAAAGCCATCCAGGACGAAGTGCTGAAAGAGTTCTATGACTATACCGGCTGCGAAAGTCTGTGGGGCTGAAAAGGGGGAAAACACCATGACCCGTGACGAACTGGAAAAACGCAATGTAGGCGAAAACCTGGATGCCATCATGTGTCTGGACCCCCGCGGTTACGGGGTGTGCCGCATTTTGTACGCGGGCAGCCGGGCATATACCGGGGAGCCGACCGCCATGCACGCAGCCGAAGCGTTGTGCAAAGCCATCCACCCCGGCGACCCGGTGTATATCCTGGTCGGGTTTGTATTGCTGCCCCACAAGGTGCCGGAAATGGACGGTTCTGTCAGCGCGATCCTGCTGGCGCGGTCTCTGGTATTGGCCTTTGGGGCAAAGCCGATCATCGTCTGCCCGCAGGACAGCGTGGAAGCCTTTAAGAAATGCGGCAATGTGGTGGGTCTGCATGTGTATGAGGACCTGGATACCGCCATGGAGCTGCCGCTGAGCCTTGGCGTTGTGGCCTTTACCAAAGATAAGGCCAAAGCCCCCGCCCAGGCCAAAGCGCTGGCGGATAAGATTTTACCCGCAGCGGTGATCTCGGTGGAAGCCTGCGGCGGCAACGCCAAGGGTGTTTACCACAATGCGGTGGGCAAGGATGTGACCGCACTGGAAGCCAAAAGCGATGTGCTGTGGAACGAACTGCGCGCCCGCGGCGTGCCCAATGTGGCCATCGGCGATCTGGGCAATGAGATCGGCATGGGCACCATTGGGGAGCACATTAAAAAATATGTGCCCTTCACCGCCCCCGGCGAATGCCAGGACGGCTGCTGCGGCGGCATTCTGGCCGCAAGCAGCACCGATAACATCATCACGGCAACCTGCTCTGACTGGGGCTGCTATGCGCTGATGGCCGCGCTGGCCTACCTGAAAAAGGATATGGACATCCTGCACCGGGAGGAGATGGAAAGCGAGGTCATGCGGGTGCTTTCCCGCAATGGCATGATCGATATGACAGGCTCGCTGCTGCCGGGTGTGGATGGGTTTGATACCCGCATGAACGTTGGCATTGTCAGCATGATGCGGCAGTGCACGGCGTATGCGGTGCGGTATTCCCACAATTCGGACCACTGGTTCGGCCCGGTGCTGGCAAAGAAATTTTTTGAGCAGGCATAAAGCAGGTTGTGCTATAATAGGCACATTGGCCTTGGTCAGGAAGCAGTGAACCCAAAACGGCATGTTTAGGGACCGTAGGGGCGCACAATGTGCGCCCGCGAACCTAAGGCAACACCGCACAATTCCCGCCTGACGGCTTAAGCACCGCTCCGGCGGATCTCCGCGCCAAGAGCCGCCGCAAGCGGCGGTTGCGCTCCGAAGCGCCTCGCTGCGGCTCGGTGTGCGGCACGGCATCTGCGTTGCCAAAATGCTCGATAATACACAAAGTATTATCTGCGCTTTTGGCTTAGCAGCTGCCGCACCTCGCTCGCCGTATCGGCACTTAGAATTATGCGGTATTGCCCAAAATCTCTTATTACAATTTTAATCGAGGTCGGGATTCATCCCTCCCGGGCAGCTTGCGCCGCCGCACACTCCCACGGGCGGATATGGAATCCGCCCCTACGGTAAACCTTGCCTCCCTCTGCAACTCTGCAAATATCGGCTCTTTACTTTTTATAAAATACCTGTTACAATAGGAACATTCATATATATAAAGAGGAGTGGACTATCCATGCAGAGAACGGAACTTGCATCGCTATACAAGGCCACCCCTGCAGACGGCACCAAGGTCACCGTCTGCGGCTGGGCCAAGACTGTGCGCGATTCTAAAAATATCGGCTTTATCTCGCTGTCCGACGGCAGCTGCTATAAGCCCGTCCAGATCGTTTTTCAGGCCGACAAGCTCGCCAACTATGCCGAGATCGCCAAGTGCGGTCTGTACACGAGCTTTGAGGTCACCGGCAGCGTTGTTGTGACCCCGGGCGCCAAGCAGCCCTTTGAGATCAATGCGGATGAAATCACCGTGCTCGGCCCCTGCGGCGGCGACTATCCGCTGCAGAAAAAGAAGATGGGCATGGACTACCTGCGCACCATGACCCACCTGCGCCCCCGCACCAACACCTTCAACGCTGCGTTCCGCGTGCGCGGCCAGGCGGCGTTCGCCCTGCACCAGTTCTTCCATGAGCACGGCTTTACCTACGTGCATACGCCGATTTTCACCGGTTCTGACTGTGAGGGCGCCGGTGAGATGTTCCAAGTGACCACCCTTGACCTCAACGATATCCCCCGCAACGACGAGGGCGGCGTTGACTACGCGAAGGACTTCGTCAAGCGTCCTGTCAACCTGACTGTTTCCGGCCAGCTGGAGGCCGAGGCCATGGCCATGGCGCTGGGCAACGTCTACACATTCGGCCCCACCTTCCGCGCCGAGAAGAGCTACGACACCCGCCACGCCGCCGAGTTCTGGATGATCGAGCCCGAGATGGCGTTCGCCGACCTGAACACCTATCTCGAGACCGCCGAGGCCATGACCCGCTACGTCATCCGCTACCTGCTGGACAACTGCCCCGACGAGCTGGCCTTCTTCAACCAGTTCTTTGACAAGGGCCTGATCGAGCGCCTCGAGCTGGTCGCATCCAGCGACTTTGCCCGCGTGACCTACACCGACGCCATCGAGCTGCTGAAGAAGAACAACGACAACTTCCAGTATAAAGTCGAGTGGGGCACCGACCTGCAGACCGAGCACGAGCGCTATCTGACCGAGCAGATCTTCAAGAAGCCCGTGTTCGTCACCGACTACCCGAAGGAAATCAAGGCATTCTACATGCGCCAGAACGAGGACGGCAAGACCGTGGCCGCCGCCGATATGCTGGTTCCCGGCATCGGTGAGCTGATCGGCGGCTCTCAGCGTGAGGAGCGCCTCGATGTGCTGGAGGCCCGCATGAAGGAGCTGGGCCTGAACACCGCCGACTACGACTGGTATCTTGACCTGCGCCGCTACGGCAGCGTCAAGCATGCGGGCTACGGTCTGGGCTTTGAGCGCCTGCTGATGTACGTCACCGGCATCCCCAACATCCGCGACGTCATCCCCTTCCCCCGTACCTGCGGTGGTTTTTGATGCAGCCCATTGCCGCACCGCTGCTGCAATGGTTTGACGCAAACAAGAGGCTCCTGCCTTTCCGGCAGGAGCCTTCTGCGTACCATATCTGGGTCAGCGAGATCATGCTCCAACAGACCCGTGTGGCAGCGGCCATCCCCTATTATGAACGCTTTATCGCGGCTTTGCCGGACCCCGCCGCGCTGGCGGCCTGTGAGCCGGACGCCCTGCGCAAGCTGTGGCAGGGGCTGGGCTACTACAACCGCGTCAACAATATGCAGAAGGCTGCCCGCATCGTCTGCGAGCAGTACGGCGGCGACCTGCCCGCCGACTACGACGCCTTGCGCAGTCTGCCGGGCATCGGTGACTACACGGCGGGCGCGGTGGCCAGCATTGCGTTTGGCATCCCCGTCCCCGCGGTGGACGGCAACGTCCTGCGCGTTTTTGCGCGGCTGTACAACGACGACGCCGACGTCATGACCCCGGCAACGAAGAAAGCCTTTACCGTGCGGGTGCTGGACCAGATGCCCAAGGCCACGCCCGGCCCCTACAACGAGGCCCTGATGGAGCTGGGTGCGCTGGTCTGCATCCCCGGCACGCCCCACTGTGAGGAATGCCCGCTGGCCGATTTGTGCCGGGGCTATGCGGCTGGCCGGGCGGACCAGCTGCCTGTGAAGCCCGCGCCCAAGGCCAAGGGCAAGGTGCCCGTGACGGTGGCGTTGATTGAAAGTGAGCAGGGATTGCTTTTGCAGCGCCGCCCCGCACGGGGACTGCTGGCCGGATTGTGGCAGCCCGCAGCGTGGGAAAAAGCGCTGACGCGGGACGAGCTGACCGCCGCGCTGGCGGGCATCGGTGTACAGGCCGCGCTGGACGAGCCCCTGCCCCCCGCAAAGCACGTATTTACGCACAAGATTTGGGAGCTTGGCGGCTGGAAGGGCACCGCCCCCGCCTGTGCTCTGCCCGAAGGGTATGTCTGGGCCGCGCCGGAGGATTTGGCAGAGGTCTACCCCGTGCCGAATGCGTTCGGGGCGTATGTGAAGGCGAAGTGAGGGTGAGTTTCTCATGGCCATGAACGGCCAGAGCCCTACAATACAACCAACAAAAACAGGAGCATCACCACGCACGGTGACGCTCCTGTTCTTTTTTACATAGTATGGCTTGCTGCGGTCACTCCAAGTTGCCGGTCAGCAGCATGACGGACGTCAACGCAGCTAACGGCGCGGTCTCGCAGCGCAAAATCCGGGGGCCTAACCCTACGGTCACAGCGCCCGCGGCCTTCGCGGCCTCGGCCTCCTCGACGGAGAAACCGCCCTCGCTGCCGGTCACGATGGCAACGCGCTTGTACTGCCCGGGGTGCAGCACCTCCCGCAGGGGTGCGCCGCCGCCCTCATAAAAAAACAGCACAACGTCAAAATCTGCAAATGCTTTGCAAACCGCTGCAAAATCGTTCAGCGGCAGGGCCACGTGGGGCAGCATGGCGCGGCCCGCCTGCTTGGCGGCCTCGGCGGCAATGCGGTTGTAGCGCTCGTTCTTGACATCCTCTTTTTTCGGCGTGGCTACGCAATACCGGCTGAAAAACGGCACGACCTCGGTCACGCCCAGCTCGACGCTGTGGCGGAGGACCTCCTCCCGCTTGCCCCCCTTGGGGGAGCCCGCACACAGAGTCCCAGCGCAGGCCGGCCCCGCCTTGCCCAGCCGCACGTCCGGCCCGGCCACACCCCCCC
>ENA-OQKO01001634-OQKO01001634.1-human-gut-metagenome-genome-assembly--contig:-NODE-1634-length-12238-cov-3.163488_pt1 | contig 12238 bp, 10 predicted proteins | sample MGYA00242777_ERZ504796 | MGnify/ENA primary metagenome ERZ504796 (study PRJEB26092, sample SAMD00036404) | human gut metagenome | host: Homo sapiens | study: EMG produced TPA metagenomics assembly of... | reverse complement strand
GGGCCCGGTATTGCAGGGGGCGCGTGGAGGCCTGGATGTGGGGCAGGGCGAGTGCGGGGGCCATCGTGCGCGGGTCGGTGTCGTGGGTCTGCAAAATGTAGAGTGCGGCCCGGAGCGTATCACCGTCGGTCTGGGTCAGATGGGTCAGGACCAGCTGCGGCACAGCCAGCGTGTCGCCGTTGCTTGCCGCCAATTTGTAGCCCATATCCGCAAACCTCCCCACTATAAATTGTTGGTTTATTATACCACAAAAGTGCCGTTTGGTCAATCTCGAAGAAAAACTGCCCAAAAATCAGCGCCGGATTTTGGGCAATGCGTTCCTTGTATTTTGATACACAAATTTGTACAATAGTACCATAAACAGTTAAAGCATTAAGGGGGAGACCACCATGGCGATGAATCTTGTAAAACTGCCCACCGGCAAATCGAATTTGCAGCTGCGCGTCAGCAAGGGGCACTATGCCACCAGCCACAGCCATATCAACTACTACATTGATGTCACGCTGACAAAGTTTCGCCTGTCGGAGGCACGCGCTGCCGCCGCCGGGCTGGTGCGAGAGTACAAGTCGACGACCATTGTGGACACGATCCTCTGCCTGGACGGCACCGAGGTGATCGGCGCCTGCATGGCCAGTGAGCTGACAAAGGCCGGCTATACGAATATGAACGCCCACCAGACGATCTACGTCGTCACGCCGGAGCACACCACCGGCAGCCAGCTGCTTTTCCGCGAAAACACCGCCCCGATGATCGCCGGTAAGCATGTGCTGGTGCTGGCGGCGTCTGTCACCACCGGCTTCACCGTGCAGGGCGCTGTCGAGGCCATCCGCTACTACGGCGGCGATCCCGTCGGCATCGCGTCGATCTTTGCGTCGGTCAAGGAGTGCGCAGGCTACCCCGTGGCCAGCATCTTTGACACCCACGACCTTCCCGACTACGAAACCTACGACTCCCACAGCTGCCCGTGGTGCAGGCAGGGCAAGAAAATTGATGCGCTTGTCAACAGCTTCGGCTACTCGAGCCTGTAAATGTTCTGACGATTTTGCCCCCTCGAAAGAGGGGGCTTTTTGTCGTTTTGCGGTCTTGACGCTCCGCGCAGGGTCTTTTATAATGGGAAGGCTGATTTTTTTAGGAGGAATTGGTTTGAATACTGAGAATTTGAATGGGATCCTTGCACAATACGTTCAGCACTGCAAAGCCCGCGCGGCAGCCCATGAGGGAACGGTCTGGCGCGCGGTGGACTGCTTTGGCGTGAACTGGGACATCGAGGACAGCGACTTTCCGGCCATGTTTGCCGATGCCATGCAGCAGGCCCAGCCGACGCTGGACAACCCGGCCCTGCAGCCCATCGGCGGCCTGCAGAACCTGATGCTGCGCGACAGCGAGGTCGAACTCGTCCGCGAGTGCTTCCGCTGGCTGTACAATGAGGACGGCGGTGATATTTCCAAGCGCCGGGGCCGCGCCGAGCTGTTCGCTGATCAGATCAACGGGCGGTTCCGCCGCGTGTTCCCGCGCATGAGCAAGTATACGATGAACACGGCCAACGCGGTGTTCTTCCTGAATCTGTGGGAGCCGCACGCGAACTACTTCTATCAGGCCGGCGAGGCGAAGGCGTGGGCGGATTACTTTGGGTATGAGGCAGACTTTGGCGGCGGTACGGCGCTGGACCTGCCACGCTACTACACGATGTGCAACGACCTGCTGCACGCGCTGGAGAACTACCCGGAGATCATCGCCCTGCACAAGGCCTACGCGGAGCAGGAGCTGGGCGGCATCGACGACGCGCTGCACCTGCTTGTGTACGACATCCTGCACACGGCCTACGCCGAGCAGTTCTACCCGAAGGGCTACACCCGCGGCTCGACGAGCAGGGAGCGCGCAAAGGCTGTGAAGGAGAAGGCGGACCGCGCCGAGCTCTGCATCCGCATCGGCGAGTGTGAGCAGGGGCTGCAGGAGCTGCTGGCGAACCCTGCTGCGCTGCCCGACCTGACCGGCTGTAAAATCAACCATAAAATGTTCGGCGCAGGCACGGTCCGGCCCGCCGAGGGCCAGTTCATGGTCATCGACTTCAACGGCACGCTGAAGAAGTTCAGCTACACAGCCTCTATGAACAGTGGCTATCTCTCCGCCGAGGACCCCAACGTCGAAGCCCGCCTGCAGGCCTACCAGGGCTACAACAAGGACAAGGACCGCCTGGAGAAGGAACTGAAGAACCTGAAGGCGGAATTGGTGAAGCTGTAATCGGAAACCGGCCCAGCGGGCGAATGCTGTTCGCCCCGGCTGCGTTCTGCAATAAAAAAATCCCTGCGTCTGAATGTGACACAGGGATTTTTTATTGGAGCGGCTGATGGGAGTCGAACCCACGTCCTCAGCTTGGAAGGCTGATGTACTAGCCGTTGTACGACAGCCGCGTAACAACAGTACCTATTATACCCATCTGCGGGGGTGTTTGTCAAGCCCACCGGGCCGTGTTTTCCTGCCTCTGTTACCCTTTTGCCATTTTATTTTACATTTTGCACCCTTGACAATCCTACGCCAAAGCACCATAATAAATACTGAATCTGTATAAACGAAATTTTGAGAGGAAAGAGGTGCGGCACCATGCGCGTGATTGCCGGAACAGCTCGCGGCAAAAATCTGCAGGCCCTGCCGGGCGAGGACATTACCCGCCCGACCATCAACCGTGTGAAGGAGGCCATGTTCTCCAGCGTGCAGTTCCTGGTGCCGGGGGCACGGGTGCTGGACCTGTTCGCAGGCAGCGGCCAGCTGGGCATCGAGGCTCTGTCCCGCGGTGCCAAAAGCTGCCTCTTTGTGGACCGCTCCGCCGAGGCACTCGCCGTTGTGAAGGCTAACTGCAAAACGGCAGGGGTGGACCGCCAGAGTGATATACGCCAGGGCGAGGCCGAGAGCTTTCTCGCCAACATCCGCGGGCCGTTTGACCTGGCTCTGCTGGATCCGCCGTTCCACCATGATACCGTGGCTGCCGTGCTGCCGCTGCTGGCCGCTAAGATGGCCCCCGGCGGGGTCGTGCTCTGCGAGACCGAGCGCGAGGCCGACCTGCCCGAGCAGGAGGGCGCTCTGACGCTGGTGAAACAGTACAACTACGGCAAGATCAAGGTCAGCCGCTATGAGAGAGGGGAAGAGGTATGAACGTTGAAGAACTGTTGGAGATGATGGAGGAAACGCTGGAGGCCGGGACGATAGTTCCGTTCTCCGCTTCCAAGCGCATGGTCGATGTGGACCGTATGCGCGATATTATCGATGAGGTGCGCAACAACCTGCCCGACGAGATCCGCGAGAGCAAAAAAATCGTGAATGACCGCGAGCAAATCATGCAGAACGCCCGCATTGAGTCCGAAAACATCATTCAGCAGGCAGAGGAGCGCGCCCGCGTCCTGACCAGCGAGCAGGAGATCGTCAAGCGCAGTCAGCAGCACGCGGCGGAGATCCTGTCCGCTGCCCAGAAGAGCGCCAAGGAACTGACCCGCAAGGCGACCCTGTACTGCGAGACGATCCTGAAGAACTCCGAGGAGGTGTTGGGCCGAAGCATGGCGGACATCAAGAACACCCGCATGAATCTGCGCAGCGCCGCCCGCCCTAAGAATAACATGCCCAAGTAAAAAATGCAGAAGTGTTGTTATTCACGGCACATTTCTGCCCATGGCAACACAATATGTAAAAAACAACGCCGCACCGTGCAATATGGTGCGGCGCTTTTCTTTGCTCGGGGGCAGGGATTTTGCCGCGTGCGCATTTGCTGCAAACTGCTGACCTGTATCCCGATCCCTTTGTACAAACTGTGAAAAATCAATTCATGGCGCAGTTTTTCCCCGCCTGCCCTTGCTTTTTGCTGAATAAAATGGTACTATTACTTTACCACAGGTGGGTAATTGTGGTGTGAATAACAACAAAAGTGGGGAAGAATGGGTAGTTTTCCACGTTCTCCACAGAGTTATTAACAAACTGAACGCAGCGACGTAAAAAATCTTGCCGAAGATTTGTGCAGTATGACGAAGGGAGGGAAAGCCGGATGCTCGTCGGTCAGTATGATTACGCAATTGACGCAAAAGGGCGTCTGAACTTTCCCGCCCGCTTCCGGGACGCGATGGGGGAGACCTTCATCGTGACCCGGTGGCTGGATCACTGCCTGGCCGCCTTCCCGGCGGAGGAGTTCGAAAAGGTCGCCGCCAAAATTGAGGAAAAGGGCCTCGTCAAGGGCCGCAAGGTCAGCCGTATGCCCTACGCCTCCGCCGTCGAGGTCACCCCGGACAAGCAGGGCCGCATTCAGCTGCCCGCCAAGCTGCTGGAGTACGCGGGCCTCGACCACGATGTGACCATCATCGGCAGCCGCAGCTTTGCCGAGATCTGGAACACCGAGGCGTGGAACGCCAACCAGGAAACGAGCGATGAGGATTTCACCGCTGCGATGGAAGACCTTGACTTTTAACAAAACAGGACGATAACACATGGAATTTTCACATATCCCCGTACTGCTGCAGCCTTGTCTGGACGGGCTGAACATCGACCCTGCCGGTATCTATCTGGATGGCACCGCCGGCGGCGCCGGTCACAGCAGAGAAATCGCCAAACGCCTGACCACAGGACGTCTGATCGCGCTCGATCAGGACCCGGATGCGGTGGCAGTCGCCACCGAAAGGCTCAAGGGTCTGCCGGCGCAGGTGGTGCAGGTCAATTTCCGTGAGGCCGCCCGCGTCCTTGCGGAGCTTGGCATCCCGGCGGTCAACGGGGCCCTGCTCGATCTCGGCGTGTCCAGCCACCAGCTGGACGACGCGGCTCGCGGCTTCTCTTACCATGCCGACGCGCCGCTCGACATGCGCATGAGCCAGCAGGGCCCCACCGCCGCGGCACTGGTCAACACGCCGGATCGTGAGGAGCTGACCCGCATCCTGCGTGACTACGGTGAGGAGCCGTCTGCCTGGCAGATCGCGGGCACAATCGTCGCCGCGCGGGCGGAGCAGCCCATCCTGACCACGCTGCAGCTGGCCGAGATCGTCGCCGCCGCCGTGCCCCCGGCAGAGCGCCGCAAGGCGAAGAATCCGGCGCGCCGCACCTTCCAGGCCATCCGCATTGCGGTCAACTCCGAGCTGGACGCCCTGAACGAGGGGCTCGACGCCATCTTTGACTGTCTGGCCCCGGGCGGGCGGCTCTGCGTCATCACCTTTCACAGCCTGGAGGATCGGCTCGTCAAGAACAAGTTCCGCCGCTGGGCACAGCGCTGCACCTGCCCGCCGGAGCAGCCCATCTGCACCTGCGGAGGTGTGGCCAAGGCCAAGCTGATTACCCGCAAGCCCATTGAGGCTGACGCCGCGGAGCTGGAGACCAACCGTCGCAGCCGCAGCGCCAAATTGAGAGTGTTGGAGAAAGCATAAGAGGCATTATTCATGACAACTGTTTTGCTGCACGAGGGCTCGGCAGCACCGAAACTGGAGCCCCCGCCGCGCCCGCAGGTGCGTGCGGTGCGCGGCGGCAACCACGGCCTGAACCGTGTCCGCCATGTGATGCGGACTGCCGTGATCGTGCTGATCCTTGCCGTGTTTGGCGGGCTGGCAATCAGCAGCCTGATGAGCGGTGCAACGCTGATGGAACTGAACGCACAGGTCGATGAGGTCAGCGCCCAGCTGGCCGAGGCCCAGAGCGAATACGACTACCTGAACACCCGGATGAACGACATCACGAGCCGCGCCAGTCTGCAGCAGGTGGCCGAGGGTGAGCTGGGACTGGTCAAGGCTGATCCCAGCCAGATCACCTACGTCCAGCTGGAGGACCAGAGCATCATTGAGCGGAACACCGGCGCCGCGGGCCGCCTGTTGGATGAGGTGCGCACGGCAGCGCTGAGCCTGCTGGACAGCCTGAACCCGTAAAACAACCAAAAATATGCAGCTACGAGCCTTTTTGCTGCACGGCCTTGCTGCCGTCGGCAAAAAGGCTTTTGAAATAACAAGGTGTATCCATGACAGAGCAACGACCCAACCATTCCCCCCGGCATCGTCCCCGGGCAAGCAAGGGCATAAAATACTGGACGCTGGTTTGCATGACAGTATTTATCCTCGCCTGCTACGGCGTGCTGGTCTACCAGCTGTATGTGTGGCAGGTGCGTGATGCCGAGAGCTACCGCGCCGAGGCTGTGACCCAGCAGCTGAAGGACACGACGCTGCCCGCTGTGCGCGGCTCGATCTACAGCGCCAACGGCAAGCTGCTGGCCAAGAGCAGCACGGTATGGAACATCGTGGCCGACCCGTCCTCCATTTTAAAGAGCGGGGCGACGGAGGACCAGATCCGCACAGCGGCAGAGCACATTGCCGAGCTGCTGGGCGACGGCACAACGGCGGATACTGTGTACAAGGCGCTGACGGCGTCCAACAAGGATACCGGTGAGCCGTACCAGTACCGTGTGGTGAAAAAGGGTGTCGAAAAGCCCGTGGCGGATGCTATCCTGGCCTATGCAGACAGCTACCGCCTCAAGGACGGCGCTGCGGTGGACACGAGCCTGCAGACCGAGGAAAAGGAGGACAAGAAGGACGGCGAGGCCAAAACCGGCAAGGCAACCCGTATCCTCTACCTGACCAGCGAACAGGCAGCCTCCCGCACTTACCCCTATGGGGAGTTCTGGGCCTCGGTGCTGGGCTTCTGCAATGAGGACGGCTCGGGTGCCTACGGACTGGAAAAATATTACGACGAGACGCTAGCCGGTACGCCGGGCCGCAGCGTGGCCGAAACGGACGCCTCCGGTGAACCGCTGGCCAGCGGTCAGGCCGACGTGCATGAAGCCATCGACGGCAGCAACCTGAACCTGACCATCGACGAGAACGTACAGTCCATCGTCGAGGAGTACCTGACCGAGGCGCTGAGCACCTTTACGGTCCATGGCCGCGGCAGCGCCATTGTCATGAACGTCAAGACCGGCGCGATCCTGGCGATGGCGTCCCTTGAGCAGTTTGACCCCAACGACCCCAAGACGATCACCGACCCCAAGATGAACGAGATCCTGGCTAAAACAGAGATCGACGCGGAGGACATTGACTGGCTGGAAAGCCGTCTGGGCGAGAAGGCCGTCAAGGACATCATTGCAGACGGAATCATCAGCCATGAAAAGACGACGAACGAGAAGGGCGAGGAGGTCTCCAGCGAGGCTACTCAGCTGCAGGGTATGATGCGCGAGGCTCAGTGGAAGAATAAGAACATTACCGAGCTGTATATGCCCGGCTCGGTGTTCAAGCTCATCACGGCCTCGGCAGGGCTGGACTCCGGTGTTATGAGTGCGGAGCAGACCTTCTACTGCGGCGGCAGCCTGACCGTCAACGAGGGCAGCGAGCTGTGGGAGCACACCTACCACTGTGCCAACGGCGAGGTCCACTATGAACAGGACATGGCAGGCGCGCTGAACCACAGCTGCAACCTCTGGTTCATTCAGGCGGCAGAGACGCTCAAGCCGCAGATCTTCTACGACTATATCCAGGCGTTCGGCTTCACCCAGCCCACCGGCATCGACCTGCCCAACGAGACCCGCTGGACCAGCGTCTACAACGCCGAGCAGATGGCAGAGGTCGATACAAACCTGTACACGGCGGCCTTCGGCCAGAACGAGTCCATCACCCCGATGCAGATGGCCACCGCCGTAGCGGCCATCGCCAACGGCGGCTACCTTGTTACGCCCTATGTCGTGGATTCCATCTCTGACAAGGACGGCACCATTATCTCCCAGACCGAGCCGAACATCCGCCGCCAGGTCATCCCCGAAGAAGTCAGCCGGCAGCTGCTGGCCATGATGGAAAACAACGTCCACGGGGCAGGGGACTACCACTCCTGCGCCAATGCCTACGTGGCGGGCTACCGCATCGGCGGCAAGTCCGGTACGGCAGAGCGCACGGACCGCCATCTGCGCGGCGACGGCGACTACTATAAAATGATGAGCTTTGCCGCTGTGCTGCCCATCGACGATCCCGAGATCGAGGTTTTCGTCCTGCTGGATGACCCGCGCTGGGTCAAGGACTATGCCAGCCAGGTCGTGGCTCCCGTTGGCGGCAACATCATCAGCGAGATCGCGCCCTATCTTGGCATCGAGCAGGACGCTGACTACAACCCCACCGGCACTGTGACCGTGCAGACCTGCCTGGACTACACCTGGACGAACGCGCAGGTCACGCTGAACCGCCTGGGCCTCAAGCATAAGCTGATCGGCCCCAGCAGCGGCAATATCGTCTACCAGTACCCCGTCGGCGGCAGCGTGGTGCCCGCGGGCTCCACCATTTACCTGTACACGGCCACCGACCAGAACTCGATGACCACAACGCCCGACGTCGTCGGCAAGACCGGCACCTTTGCCGAGCAGATGCTCAAGGCCGCCAACCTGAACGTGCAGTTCGCCGGCGACAGCAGCGGCAAGGTCGTGGCGCAGGACGTCGAGGCCGGAACCTCCGCTGCCTACGGCACGATCATAACGCTGACGATGGACAGCGGAGAGGATACCACCCATGACGCCCCGACGGTGACCGAGGAGATCGACCCGGCAAACGAGGAGGGGTAAGCATCCCCGCAGGGGCACCCGGGCTTTTGCGAAACGCTGCATTTCTGTATAGGAGGTCTTTTTCATGCAAACCATTCCTGCCAATCAACTGCTGGCCGGACTGACGCTGGCCGAGCCGGTCGCCATCCGCGCCGTTGTGACCGACAGCCGCAAGGTCGAGCCGGGCTGCGTTTTTGTCTGCTTCCCCGGCGAGCGTGTTGACGGCCATGACTACGCCGCCGGTGCCTACCGGAGCGGTGCAAATTATATCGTTGCCAACCATCCCGTCGAGGGCGTGCCTACGGAGCGCACGGTCATTGTGCCGGACAGCGGCAAGGCCATGATCCGCATGGCGTCCAACTACAGGATGCTGTTCAACCCCAGAATGATCGGCGTCACGGGCAGCGTCGGCAAGACGACGACGAAGGAGTTCTGCTACGCGGTGCTCTCCGCCTTCGGCAAGACCCTCAAGACCGAGGGCAACCAGAACAATGACATCGGCGTGCCCAACACGCTGTTCCGCCTGACCGACGACACTGAGTACGCCGTTGTTGAGATGGGCATGGACCACGCGGGCGAGATCGAGCGTCTGTCCCGCTGTGCCCGGCCCAGCGCGGGCATCATCACGATGATCGGTGTTTCGCATCTGGAAAATCTTGGCACGCGCGAGAATATACTGAAGGCAAAGATGGAGATCTGCACCGGCCTGCCCGACGGCGCACCGCTGGCCCTGAACGCGGACAACGACCTGTTGCCCACGGCAAGCATCCCCAGCCGCCTGCGGCCGGTCTGGTTCGGCATTGACGCCGCGAATGCCGATGTCCGCGCGGTGGATGTCGTCACCGGCGCAAACGGCACGACCTTCAAAATCATCGATACACAGTACGGTACGTTCGATGCCGCCATCCCGACAGCGGGCATCCACACGGTCTACGACGCGCTGGCCGCCTACGCCGCCGCGACCCGCCTGGGTCTGGACGCTGCCCGCTGCGCTGCCGCGCTGGCGACCTACCGGACGACGGGCATGCGCCAGCATATCGTGGAAAAGGGCGGCATCACCGTCATTGAGGACTGCTACAACGCCAACCCCGACAGCATGAAGGCTGCGCTCTCTGTCCTCAAGGCACTGCCCAATGCCCGGAAGATCGCGCTGCTCGGCGATATGCTTGAGCTGGGCGGTGCGAGCGAGGAGGGGCACCGCCATACCGGCGAGTGGGCTGCTGACGCGGGTGTTGATGCACTCATCGCCTACGGACCGCGCAGCGCCGCCATGGCCGAGGCCGCAAAAGCGCGCGGGGTTGCAGCGGTGCATTGCCAAACGGCGGAAGAAGTGCTACAATATGTACGGCAATTCGTGCGCCCCGGTGACGCTGTGCTGGGCAAGGCCAGCCACAGCATGGGCCTGGAGCAGCTGCTGCAGGAATACTATAAGGAATTGCCGCAGGGGTAAGCACCCCAACACACGTTTGGAGGAATCAACGGCATGGAGCAAATCTCATCCCTGTTGGCGGCGGCAGCCGTCGGCGGCTTTGCCATCACGGCGGTGGCGGGCAAATTCATGATCCCGGCGCTGCACCGGCTGCACTTTGGCCAGACCATCCGCGAGGAGGGCCCCACATGGCACAGCAAGAAAAACGGCACCCCCACCATGGGCGGCCTCTGCTTTATTCTGGGCATTCTGGCCACACTGGGCATCGTCTGGGTCATGTACAGCCCTAAGCTGCCGGAGGTGCTTGGTATGCCGCAGCTGCAGGCCGGTATGCTGGTGCTGTTTCTCGCGTTCGGCTCGGGCCTCATCGGCTTTCTGGATGACTTCATTAAGGTCGTCAGGCATCGCAACCTCGGCCTGACCGAGGCGCAGAAGATGATTTTGCAGATCGCGCTGACCTTCGGGTTCATGTTCGGCCTGCACAGCCTCGGTCTGCTGACCACGCAGGTCCAGTTCCCGATTTTTGGGCTGGTGGACATGGGCTTGCTCTACTATCCCATCGCGTTCTTCGGCATAATCTTCCTTGTCAACGCTGTCAACCTGACCGACGGTCTGGACGGCCTGTGCACCGGCGTGACCTTCGTGTCGATGATCGGCTATCTGCTGGCCGGCAGTCTGCTGGGCTTTGTACATGTTTCGCTGATTGCCGCTGCCACGGCGGGTGCCTGCGCGGGCTTTCTGGTCTGGAACTTCTACCCGGCCAAGGTCTTTATGGGCGACACCGGCAGCATGTTCTTCGGCGGCATCGTAACGGCACTGGCCTTTGTGATGCAGCGCCCCGAGCTGGTGCTCTTTTTCGGCATTGTCTACATCTGGGACGCGATGACCGTCGTCATCCAGCGCACGTATTTTAAGGCGACCCACGGCAAGCGCATCTTCCGCATGACGCCGATCCACCACGCCTTTGAGATGCGCGGCTGGCGCGAGGTCAAGATCGACGGCTTCTTTGCGCTGATTGCCGTCATCGGTGTGGCAATGGGAATTTTTTACATCTGTGTGGCATAAGCAGCGGGGCCGGGCCTACCCGGCCTCTGCCTGTTTCTGCCCCTAAGGGAGGTGACCGCCCATGAGCACTGCCGTGAGCATTGTGCGTACACTGCTGGGCCTTTTGTTTGACCATACTATCGGAAATATTGTGCGCATGATACCCATCATACGCCTGCCCAAACTGGAGCGGGGGCCGGTCTCCCGGGGCTTTCTCGCCCTGCTGCTGGTCATTTTGTTCTTCGGGCTGACGATGCTGTTCTCGGCCAGCTATTCCAGCGCCTACGCCACCAGCGGTAAACTGTACAGTATCATTAAACCGCAGGTCATGATTGCAATTGTAGGGCTGTTCTTTATGTGGGTCCTGTCCAACATCAACTACCGCGCGCTGCGTCTGATGAGTGAGAGTCTGTACATCATCACCGTTGTGCTGCTGATCCTGACGCTGCTCAGCCCGGAGGACACCAACGGCACCTACCGCTGGGTGTATCTGCCGGGCGGTGCCTCCTTCCAGCCGTCGGAGCTGGCAAAATTCTCGCTCATGCTCTGGACGGCAGATATGCTGGACCGCGACTATGACAAGAAGAATAGGTTGTGGTACGGCGCGATAAAGCCTGCGCTGCCGCTGCTGCTCATCCTGTATTTGCTGCACAAGGAGTCGCATAACTCCGGCATGATCCTGCTCTGCCTGATTTTTGCCACGATGCTCGTCTGCACCCTCTCGCCCGGCCGCTGGCTGCTGCTGCTCATTCCGGCGGGTGTAGTAGTCGGCGCGTACTTCCTGAAGGGGCTGGCCGGCGGGGAAGGCTACGCTGCGGGCCGTATGGACAGTACCTGGGGCCTTGCGCCGCTGGATACCGCCGGTATGCTGTGGCAGACCCGCCAGAGCATCTATGCTATCTCCACAGGCGGCATGTTCGGCGTGGGCATCGGCGCGAGCGTGCAGAAGCACCAGTGGCTGCCCTACGCCGAAAACGACTTTATCTTCGGCGTCATCGGTGAGGAGCTGGGCTTCTTCGGCTGTGTTATCCTCATCGGTGCGTTTGCGGTGCTGTTGATCATGGGCGTTATGATCGCCCTGCGCGCGCCCGACCTGTACGGCACGGTGCTGGGCATCGGCATCATCTCGCAGATCGCCTGGCAGGTGTTTCTGCATATCGCCGTCGGCACGGCACTGATCCCCAACACCGGCATCAGCCTGCCCTTCTTCTCCTCCGGCGGCACCAGCCTGATCCTGCTGC
>ENA-OQKO01001633-OQKO01001633.1-human-gut-metagenome-genome-assembly--contig:-NODE-1633-length-12252-cov-2.486515_pt1 | contig 12252 bp, 10 predicted proteins | sample MGYA00242777_ERZ504796 | MGnify/ENA primary metagenome ERZ504796 (study PRJEB26092, sample SAMD00036404) | human gut metagenome | host: Homo sapiens | study: EMG produced TPA metagenomics assembly of... | reverse complement strand
GCTGCTTTCACAGATAAGGTTGACCATTTCCTGACCCACAGGTTTCTTGGACTTCCTATTTTTCTCGGAATGATGGCCCTGGTATTTTTCCTGACCTTCGCCATCGGCGACTGGCTAAAAGGATATTTCGAGCTTGTGCTGGAAATGTTTTCCGGCTCCGCCGGCGATTTTCTGTCTGGTCTCCATGTAAATGCCATGCTTCAGTCTCTGATTCTGGACGGTGTGATATCCGGTGTCGGCGGAATCCTGACATTCCTTCCGAATATCTTTATCCTGTTTCTGGCACTCGCTATCCTGGAGGACAGCGGATATATGTCAAGAGTTGCTTTTGTCATGGACGACATCATGAATAAGCTGGGGCTTTCCGGACGGGCTTTTCTGCCGCTCCTTCTCGGTTTTGGATGCTCTGTCCCCGCAGTTATGGCATCCCGGACTCTGGAGGATCCTAAAGACCGGTTTAAAACGATTCTGGTCACACCATTTATGTCCTGCAGCGCAAGACTTCCGATTTATGTTTTATTTTCGTCCATGTTTTTTGGAAAAAACGCCATGCTGGTATGCTATTCCATGTATTTGCTGGGAATTCTGGTGGCCATTGCCACAGCTTTCATTTTATCCAGAATTGACGGCAGCAAGGTATCCCATTCTCTTCTGATCGAGCTGCCAGAATATAAATCGCCCAATGCACGTACCATTGCTATTTATGTATGGCAGAAAATTAAGGATTATCTGACGAAGGCCGGTACCGTCATCTTCATCGCCTCCGTCATCATGTGGGGAATCCTGAATTTCGGCCCCACCGGTTATGTTACTGATATCACCCAGAGCTTCGGCTCTCTGATTGGAAAAATGGCAGTGCCGCTGTTTGAACCGGCGGGTCTTAGCTATTGGCAGATCATCGTCGCCCTGATATCAGGCATTGCCGCAAAAGAGGTAGTAGTTTCCAGCTGCAGTGTACTGTTCGGCATCCAGAATATCACTACTTCTCACGGGATGAACGCTATGGCCGCCACATTGGCCACTATGGGATTCGGCGCAGCCAATGCATATGCACTGATGGTATTCTGTCTGCTGTACATTCCCTGCACCGCTACCATCGCCACCATGCACCGGGAACTCCACAGCTGGAAAGCCACCTTCGGCATTATCCTTTACCAGCTTCTGACAGCCTGGGTCATGAGTGCTCTGGTCTATCATTTGATTCTGTTATTCTGACAAAGGGGACAGGGGCAAATGCAAAAAGGGACACCCACTTTTACAAATGGGGACGTACACTTTTGCAAAAAGTGTACGTCCCCATTTGTTACCCTACTGCTGATGTTTCTGCAGATACGGAATCTCAATAGGATCAATAGGCGACGGAGGATTTTCCACTTCGCCCTTTACCTTACGTTTTCTACGCCTTAATAATTCTCCTCCCTTATTATAAAACCAGAAGGAGTAGGTCAGAATTTTTCCTGCCTTTCCCATCTTTTCCCTGGTTGTTTTTCCATATAGCGTACCACCAGCCTGAATCGGAACTTTCCGGCGTATCAGCGAGATCAGTTCCGTCTCGCAAGTTACATATTCCGGAAGTTCTGTATACCCCATAGATACGCATTCAATTTTATGAGCATCGCTCCCTCCGATTCCCGGCTTTTTATATTTCTTTGCCAGCTTCATGGCACATTCATTGGACTCCTCTGATTCGCAGGCATTAAACGCCTCAATAAAATCAAAGCGCTTCATGATCTCCGGAGCTTTATAATACTTCTTCGTGTTTGTGAAGCTTAAATATTTCTCCCCGCATGGGTGTGCAGGTCCTAAAATACCTCCATGCCGGTGTACAAAATCGATCAAAGCGGTCACCGGAAGTCCGCGAAGCTCCAAAAGCCGCATTTTGACCCCTTCCGGCATAATACAGAGAATATGTCCCCCGTCACAGGTATCATATTCTATTCCTTTCAGGACCACAAAATCCTCATGTACTTTTCCCTTCATGTTGTACTTCCAATGGCGGTACCCTTTATAAGTATCGTGATCCGTGATCAGCATCCCGTCAAAACCATGCTCTTTCAATTTGGTAATATACTCGTCCAGCGGCACCTTACTGTCGGGAGAGCCCTCTTTTACATGACAATGCATATCCAGCTTCATTGGTATGCCTCCTTTATGATCAAGGTAAGATATTAAGGCAAAAATCCCCGGCCGAAAGCCGGGGAAACTTTTTATTCCTGAGGCCCGGCAGCAACAAGTGCTTTACCAAGCTCGTTACTCTCGTACTTCTTGAAGTTCTTAATAAATCTTGCAGCCAGATCTTTTGCTTTAGCTTCCCATTCAGAAGCATCTGCATAAGTATCACGCGGATCCAGGATTGCCGGATCTACACCCGGAAGCTCTGTCGGAACTTCAAAATTAAAGTATGGGATCTTCTTCGTCGGAGCATTTAAGATGGAGCCGTCCAGGATCGCATCAATAATACCACGGGTATCCTTGATAGAGATACGTTTTCCGGTTCCGTTCCATCCGGTATTTACCAGATATGCCTTTGCTCCGCTCTCTTTCATTCTCTTTACCAGTTCTTCCGCATATTTGGTCGGATGCAGCTCCAGGAACGCCTGGCCGAAGCATGCGGAGAAGGTCGGTGTCGGTTCTGTAATACCACGCTCGGTTCCCGCAAGCTTTGCGGTGAATCCGGACAGGAAGTAATATTCTGTCTGCTCCGGCGTTAATACAGAAACCGGCGGCAGCACGCCGAACGCATCTGCGGACAGGAAGATTACATTCTTCGCTGCCGGTGCTGCAGATACCGGACGTACAATCTTTTCAATATGGTCGATCGGATAAGATCCACGTGTATTCTCTGTCACACTCTTATCTGTAAAATCAATCTTTCCATTCTCATCCAATGTTACATTTTCCAGCAATGCATTGCGTTTAATGGCATTATAGATATCCGGCTCTGATTCTTTATCCAGGTCGATAACCTTTGCATAGCATCCGCCTTCAAAGTTAAAAATACCATTATCATCCCAGCCATGCTCGTCATCGCCGATCAGCAGTCTCTTCGGATCAGTAGAAAGTGTAGTCTTTCCTGTTCCGGAAAGTCCGAAGAAAATTGCTGTATTCTCACCGTTCATATCTGTGTTTGCAGAACAGTGCATGGAAGCAATGCCCTTTAACGGAAGATAATAGTTCATCATGGAGAACATACCTTTCTTCATTTCTCCGCCATACCATGTATTTACAATAACCTGCTCACGACTTGTGATGTTGAACATAACTGCTGTCTCAGAGTTCATTCCAAGTTCTTTGTAATTCTCAACTTTTGCTTTGGATGCATTATAAACAACAAAATCCGGCTCAAAGTTTTCAAGTTCTTCTGCTGTCGGCTGGATGAACATGTTTGTTACAAAATGTGCCTGCCAAGCAACCTCAACGATGAAACGGATTGCCATACGTGTATCTTTGTTAGCTCCGCAGAATGCATCTACAACATACAGTTTTTTATTGGAAAGCTCATTGATCGCGAGTTCTTTTACAGCATCCCAAGCTTCCTGTGTAGCCGGATGATTATCATTTTTATATTCATCAGAAGTCCACCATACAGTATCCTTGGAATTCTCATCTTCTACAATATATTTGTCTTTCGGAGAACGGCCTGTATAAATACCTGTCATAACATTAACGGCTCCGAGTTCACTGACCTGGCCTTTTTCATAACCTTCCAGTTCCGGTTTTGTCTCTTCCTCAAATAACAAATCGTAAGAAGGATTGTGAACAATTTCTGTTGTGCCGGTAATGCCGTACTTGCTTAAATTGATTTCTGCCATTTTACCTACCTCGTTCTTTCATTACTGTAATCTAATAGTGTACTTAATTCGAACCTATACTATCATTAAAGACACAATTTGTCAATAATTTATCAATCTTCTGCATCATTTTTGTATTCGAATTAATACACTCTATACAATACAAAAAAATCTGACTAAAAGTCAAGCAATTTCAGTCAAAATATTTCTTACCTTAACATGAAATCGCTGTAAAACGGACAATCGCAATCCGCTTTCGCTCCTTGCTTATTCTGTATTCAAATAATGCCAGTTAATATTACAGTTCTTTCTTTTTCATAATACGGCAGCTGCACAGGTATGACACCACAGCCAGAACAGCGGCTATAAGCAATCCGATCACATCTACCGCCAGATCTCCGGTCAAGTCGAAAGCAGACAACACGACTGCGCTGTTTCCATCCAGCATTCCACTTTTTTCTGCCAAATAATAAATCATCACTCCAACAAAAACAGAAACACCGATCATTACAAGGCGGCTTTTTTCTACTCCGAACTTTAACTGCATAGGAATCAGCAGCGATAGAAAGAAAATAACAATCGGCAAAAAGGCAAGGCCTTTCAACACTTCTTCTGAAATCACTGCCGGTGTATGTCTTACATTTAATATAATCACATATAACATCATCGTAAGAGACCAGACGATAACTGCTCCACCCATACAAAATACATATTTTTCCCTGACATATATTTTTCGGTTAATAGGTAATGTAAACAAAAAAGCAAATCCATGATCCATCTCATCATAAGAAAGTGTCGAAACCAGGATGGCTGATATAAAAAACGTCAGATAGCCAAGCATAAATGTGCTTTTCTGTTCAACACCAAGTACAACTGCCAATGCAACAAAACATACAAATGTCTGCTTGCTGTGCATCAACAATCGTATATCTTTTTCTAATAATCCTCTCATCCCTGATAACCTCCTGTCATCATTAAAATCAATTCATCGATATTGCCATTTTCTACAATGATCCCCGGATAATTTTGCTGATAATAATCTTTGTGGTTTGTGAAGCAGGCATAACCGTAGGACGTTTTCTGTGTTTTTAACAGATAGTCCTGATCCAAGCCGGCAAATTGATCTTCACTCACTTTTAATACACCATACTGTTCCAGAATCACATCTGTATCCTCATACAAAATAAGTGTTCCATTGTGGATCAGATAAATATCATCACACAGCTGTTCCAGATCAGACGCAATATGGGATGTGATCAGAATGGAACGTTCTTCATCCTCTTCCATATAGGCCCGCAGCATATCCAGAATATGATTTCTGGCTTCCACGTCTAATCCTGCCGTCGGTTCATCCATGACCAGGAGCTTAGCATGGTGGCTGAGTGCGGTCAGCACCCGCAATTTTGCTTTCATACCAGTAGAATATTCACGGATTCGCTTTTTTTCCGGAAGATTCAATTCACGGCACATTTTTTCGAAATATCCTTTATTAAAATCCGGATACATTTTTTCCAATATTTTTTTTACATCCGTAATATTTAAATAACTGCTAAAACCAGATTCTGCCAGTGATGCTCCGATCTGTGCTTTCTCTGACATGCTTAACTGATGCACGCATTTTCCAAGTATAGTTATTTCTCCGCTTTCTGCCTCCGTCAGTCCAAGTATCAATTTAATTGCTGTACTTTTTCCGGCCCCATTCTTTCCAACCAGACCTGTGATCCGTCCATTTGGGATCTCCATGGACAGATCAAACTGAAATCCTTCATATGTCTTGCAGACATTTTTCATTTTAATCATTACAAATCCTCCTGCTCCCTATGCCTCGTCCAGCAGTAAAGTTACGATTTCCAAAATTTCATCATTGCTCAATCCAACGTTTTTTGCCTGATCGATTGCTTTTTCAAATTCTTCTTCTACTGCTCTCCTGCGTGCTTCCAATGCCAGCTGTTTATCTGAAGCTGCAACAAACGTTCCTTTTCCATGAACGGTTGTCACAAATCCGGCTTCCTCCAGCTTGTCATAAGCTTTTTTTACCGTCAGAGCACTGATACGAAGCTCTCCTGCCAGTTTTCTCACAGAAGGAAGCGCCTCTCCCTCCGCCAGCGCCGACTCAATAATTCCCGTTTTTATCTGTTCCATAAGCTGCTCGTAAATTGGCACCATAGAACTATGATTTAAGATTATATGCATATTGATGGAACCTCCCTTGCCACAAACAGTATATAACAGCATGTATCTGTTGTCAACTGTTATATACTGTTTGGCGAATAAACATTCGAATACCCTTTCGGAAACTTTTCTTTTGATGGCAATGCATGCGAAATGCAAAACGCCGGTACGCAAATTTAACAATCAGAGATTAAAAGGAAGTATTAAAAAACCACCTCACCGACAATTCTGTCAATGAGGTGGTTTTCCATTTGCGCTTAAGTAAAGCGGACATAAGCATCCCCCTTACCCACAGCTTAGTGCGCTACACACTTGAAGCGGGGGATTACTTATTATTCGTTCACATGCTTGTTTTTATATTCTTCGTATTCTTCCACGCTGATTTTTGCAAACTCACATGCACTTTCCAATGTAATTCCAAGCTTCAGCAAATCCGGAATCTTATGCATTACAATTTTTTCCATCATTTTTTCTTTCATTTCCAGTTCATGCTCATCTATTTCCTGCTCCTGGAAAGTCATCTGCGGTGCATTTTCTTTCCACTCACTGTAATCGATCGCACTGATTCCGGCAACAGAGCAGGCTTCTTCCAGCCCTACATTATATCTTCCCATAATACGGTCTACCGTATCTACCGTATTTGCACATAGCTCATCCATTGATTTTTCCAGTAATTTACTCATTTTTATACCTCTCAAAATATCTGAGATCAGGATATAACAAAACTTCCTGTCTCAAAATCTACATCCAGCTGAGCAGTTGCAGCCGAATTACTCCAACGAACCATCAATTTCTGACCATCGGACTGGATTTGAATATCCGCATCTTCCGTAAATGCCTTGCTGGTGCTACGAAAGCGTAACAGTGCCAACTGTTTTTGCACGACATCGGTCTGAAGTGCCTGCCGGATCTGAATGTCTGTCAAATTCGTACGGTTGATTTCCTTATGTCCGCCTTCTCCGGCCTCTTTCACAGCTTCATGATCATTTTTCCCGGCAAACAGATCCAGATACCAGATCTGTGGTTTTCCCGGCATAAATATCTGAATTGCTCTTGCCAGTAAAAGTTTCTGTTCAGATTCACCAAGTGCACTGAAATATGTGGCATTTACCTGATAATACACATTTTTCTGCCCATGCAGATTTTTCACCATGCCACCACGATCTACAATCAGTGCAATCAGTTTCTGAATATCTTCTTCCGGAAGAATTCCCTTAAGATCCAGCATCGGTATTCCATCATGACAGCCAAGCATATTTACGGTATTGATTTTTTTCTCTACCAATTCTTTCGCCCATGCTGCCAGATACTTGCTACGTTTATTTTCAATGGCATCGATCACAAGCCCGGGCAGAAAGAAATCATAGGTCATATAACCTTTTTCTGCTACCGTCTGATAAATATGCTCCTCATATGCAGCATGGATTTCCGGCAGCAGCGTCAGCTCATAAGGTTCTGCATACATTCTGATCTGTTCCAGCAAATCCCATGTTTCCGGTTCATTCAGAAAATTTTTCCGTCCAGGAGCCTTTGGGGCATAGGCAAAAGCATCCAGCCGCACAATACTTGCGCCATAGGAAGCGATTTTTGCAAGTGTTTCCCGATAAAAATCCCATACCTTCCCTGACCGGATATCCAGATCCATCTGTCCCAGATACTGTGGATAATGCTCTTCCTGGTAAAATGTATTCCAATATGGTCGTTTGGTTCCATCCGGAAACTGTACCATCAGAATCGGAAGCCCCGGTTTTCGAAAAAACATGTCTTTGATATACGTTTCATCCGGTTGAATATACCCTTCCTCCGTCATAGAGCCATATCCTTCCCAGAATGCATTCCAGTCAATAAAAAAGTTCTTATATTCCGACGCATCTCCTTTTTCAACCAGATCTTTGAACTGTGGAGACTGTGCAGAAGCATGATTCAGGATAAAATCCAGTTTCAGATCTATACCAACTTCCTTTAATGCCTCAAGATCATCCCGCTCTGCCAATTCTTCATTGATATCATAATCAATGACGGAAAATCCACGATCCAGATCTGAATGATACAAACTCGGTAAAATATAAAAAGATCCAAAAACACCTTTCATATCATCCTGTTTCAATAATGTTACAATATCTCCCAGTGTTCCGCCTAAACTGTCCGGATAAGCATTCAGCATCGGTTTAAGATTCATAGATATGACCATCCTTTCCAACGATAACATCTGCCTTTTTCGCCTGCTCCTGCAATTTTTTTCCTTCTATGGAAACAACAAGCTGAATAAACGCACTGGCTGCATTTTCATCCCGTCCACGACGAATCCTGCGTGCTTGTGTCTCTTCCGGCGAGCTGTCCAGATAAACAGAAACATCAACTCCTTCCAGGTACTCACTTCCACCATGTGTCCACTCCAGAAGCAATACCTGTACACCGGTCATATCGGTCTGCTCATACCAGATTTCATCCGCTTCCCGACCCATTTTTTTCAGTTCGATTACAGAAGCACCGGCATGAAACTTCGCAAGTACCTGATTAATTCTGTCGTACTCAATCTCCTGCGGAGTTCCAAGGTATGCATCCAGCCCTTTTTCTCCGTTTTCCTGATAAATTTGTTCCCTTTTTTCATCATTCATTTTCGGAATTCTGTGTGGATAATCATCTCCATGCAGGACGAAACAGCTGATACCGTCTTCCAGAAAATGTTGCTGTAAAATGTCTGCCATGGTCGTTTTTCCGGAACCGGAACCACCAAAAATACTGATTACATTTCGTTCTGCACTGATTTTATTCCTGAGAACATCGTATAAATCAGCTGCCTCCTTCATTTTTTTGAAAGAAAACTGATATGCTTCATATTCTGCTGCTGCCATCGGAAGCAAGAGACCTGCCTGCATCAATGTCATACCACTATATACATGGCCTGTTGTTTCTTCCAGATAGAAGCTCTCTGCATCCAGACCTTTTAACTTCACATAGGTTCCGAAGGGATTACCCTCTGCCGACAAACGTACCACACTTACTAATGCCTGTGACTGATCCTTTGCAACACTCATCCATGCAGCCACTTCTTCTTGAAACGGATCGGAGAGACGGTAATAATCTCCTTCACGAATCAATTCCTGATGTCTGCGATAGGTTGCAAGCATTGTACGTATTTCCTCTTTTTCTTCACCGCTCAGTAATGCAGGATTCATTTCAAATCCAAAGGTACCAGCCATAGCCACTATCCCTCTGGTATTCAGACTTGTGATTCTTCCGGTCTGATGATTTGGTACCGCAGACACATGAGATCCGACCACTGCTGTCGGATAGAAAAAGGACGTTCCGTACTGAATCCGGGTTCGATTAATGGCATCCGTATTATCACTGCACCAGATCTGTGGTGTGTAATACATCATACCTGCATCAAAACGTCCGCCGCCGCCACGTCAGCCCTCAATCAGGATATCCGGATAACGGTTGTTAAGTGTTTCCAGAAAATCATACAAGCCCAGAACATAATCATAAGGTACATTTCCTGCATATACATCGGACATACTGCGATTCATATCCCACTTAATATATTCGATATTTCCCTGATCCAGAATCACACAGATACGTTTTAAAATTTCTTCCCGAACTTCTTTTTTGGAAAAATCAAGGAGTAACTGATTTCTGGAACGGATTGGAGCACGCCCCGGAATCGTCAGTGCCCAGTCCGGATGCTCCCGATACAGATCACTGTCTTCATTGACCATCTCAGGCTCGATCCAAATACCAAATTTAACCCCCTGGGCATTCACACGTTCAATCAGATGTCCCAATGTTCCCCCTAATTTATCGTCATTGACAAACCAGTCGCCCAAAGAGGAATTATCATCATTTCGTTTTCCGAACCATCCATCGTCCATGACAACCATATCAATGCCAAGCTCTGCTGCCTGTTTGGCAAGATCCACGATCGTATCACCGTTAAAATCAAAGTATGCCGCTTCCCAGCTGTTGATCAGGATCGGTCGGTTGCTATGTACCTGTTTTCCCTTGCAAACATGATTTAAAATGCAGTTGTGATACTGGCGGGACAGCTTTGAAAATCCCTGATCAGAATATGTCATAATCACTTCCGGTGCCGTAAAAACTGCGCCTGGTGCCACCGGATAAGCAAATAGCTCGTCACCTAATCCCATCTGGAAGCGAGTCTGATTGAACTGATCACGCTCTGCCTCGCACACGAAATTTCCGCTGTACATGAAAAGCATTCCATAACAATTGCCTGCATCTTCTGTTGCGGTACGATCGGCCAAAATCACACCTGGATTGTACTGATGGCTGGAGGTGCCTCTGCGACTGCCAATCCGATATGTTCCGTGTCCCACCTGAACACGTTCCGGATTACGTTCCATAGCATGTCTGCCGTAAAAGCTGATAGCATCGTAGTCTCCCTGTACAAAATCAAGGCATGCGGATAATGCTTTTTTCACCGTAATTGTTTCTGTACCTGCATTTTTGATCATTACACTTCTGGTAATAATATCTGCATCTTCCAGTACACCGTAAAGCAGATGTACTTCAACCTGCGTCAATGCATCTTTTAACACAATCTCCAGCGTTTCTGCCTCATCATCCGCTGCCCAGACAGCCGGAAGCCCCTGCAGATGATATTTTCCTTTTGTGATTTTATAATGATCAAACGTCGGATCACAGCACTCTGTCCCATCAGCTGTTGCGATATTCAATGAGACACCACGATAATCACCTGTTCCAAGTGATGGATATTCCTGCGGTAATGCATCCAGGGAATAGGTACGATCCATTCCTGCCACATATGGATTCCCGGAAAAACCGTGATCCGCATAACATAACAGATAATTCATACTTCCTTTTGTCCGTGCTCCATAGTATAAATGAAGCAAGTAACCATTCGCATCTGCCTGCATCTGATAAGTTGTTTGTTTTGTATGAATTGTAAATATTTTTCGATTTGCATCAAAACTAATTGCCATTCACAGTTCCTCCTTGTTTTTCATATTTTCTATCTTTCAGTCATCTACTAAGAAGATACGATTCATAGCATCTGAATACTAGTTGTTTTTATTATACTATTTTACGGCACCATTTGCCACACCATTTAATATTTGCTTCTGACAAATGACATAGAAAATCAAAATCGGAATCAATGCAAGAATATAAGAAGCAAATGCCAAATTGTAATTTGTTCCAAACTGACTCTGGAAATTTAACTGTGCCAGCGGAAGCGTATTCTGACCGGTTCCGGACATGATGACCAGTGGTGTCATTACATCGTTCCAGGTACCGAGAGCTGTCAGAATTGCAACTGTGGCATGCATTGGTTTCATCATCGGGAAAATAACCCGCCAATATGTTGTCCATGTACTAGCTCCATCAATATTTGCCGCTTCTTCCATTGCCTCCGGGATGTTTTTCAGATATCCACTGTATAAAAGCACATTCATTGGCATATAAAATACCAGATACAGTACAATGACACCAAAACGGTTTCCAATCCCCATCTGAGCTGTTTGTTTTACCAATGGCATCATCAGGATGGAAAATGGTACAAACATACCACTGACAATATAAAAATAAATAAACTTAAACCCTTTGATTTTACGCATACCACGTCCGATTACATATCCGGCAATGGAATGGATCAGAATTGCGAGCACAATTGTCACAAGGGTGATAAGTAAACTGTTGCCAAGAGAATGCCAGAAATCTGTCACCTGCATAGCTTCGCTAAAATTGGAAAAACTCCAGCTTTTTGGCAGGGAAAGTGCACCGGCCACATCATTTGTCATCTCACTTGGATTTTTGAAGGCAATAATCACTGCCATATATAACGGAAAAAATACTGTTACAGTTCCGATGATCAGAAGTATTGTTAAAATTTTATTTGTTTTACGCCCTTTTTCCATTACAACTGTTCCTCCTTTTTATTGGTAAAACGCAGCTGAAAAACAGAGATTGCCACGATCACAATGAAAAACAATACTGCATTTGCGCTCTGAAATCCGAACTGCCCGCCGGACATACCGTTTTTGTAGATCAGATAAGAAATTGATTCCGTACTCTGTGCAGGACCACCCTGGGTCAAGGATACAATCTGATCAAATACCATCAGGAAGTTCTTTGTGCTGAGCACCAGATTAATGGATACAAACGGCATGATCAGTGGAAATGTTATTTTCCAGAATTCCGTCCATTTGTTTGCACCATCCAGCATACTGGCCTCGTAGACATCCTCCGGAACAGTCTGTAATCCTGAAATATAGATGATTGTATTCATAGCCACTGCCTGCCATAC
>ENA-OQKO01001623-OQKO01001623.1-human-gut-metagenome-genome-assembly--contig:-NODE-1623-length-12349-cov-4.070283_pt1 | contig 12349 bp, 13 predicted proteins | sample MGYA00242777_ERZ504796 | MGnify/ENA primary metagenome ERZ504796 (study PRJEB26092, sample SAMD00036404) | human gut metagenome | host: Homo sapiens | study: EMG produced TPA metagenomics assembly of... | reverse complement strand
TCCAAGTTCCTCACACATTTTTGTTACATGAGTCAGATCAAAACCTTCCATACCAAGATCTACACTGACGGCTATCAGTGAGAACTTCTTTGGGTAAAAACGCTGCAGGCCATGCAAGGCATAGAGTAATGCGAGAGAATCTTTTCCTCCGGACAAACCGATGGCGATATGATCTCCTTCGTCAATTAAGTGATAAGTATCGACTGCTTTTCTGGTAAGGCTTAGCAGCTGCTGCAATTTCATAATATCAGTTCCTCGTTTCAGTGTTGATTTTTTACTAAAAGTCTTTTAAAATGATAACATATTTTGCTACTTTGGTAAACAGTTTCGAACATCTGTTTTGAATTTGATTCCGAGAAATATGTGTTTGAACGAAATGGACAATGATACGGCAGTACAGGTACATTTCACTGTTTCGAGTTTATGAAGAAAGGATTTTGACCGTATGAAATTTGTAATTCAGCGTGTACAGCACGCTTCCGTGACAGTAGACAACGAAGTGATTGGAAAAATCGGAAAAGGATTTTTAGTTCTGATTGGTGTTTCCGAGGAAGATAACACCGAGATTGCAGATAAGATGATTAAAAAACTGATTGGTATGCGTATTTTTGAGGATGAAAATGGAAAAACCAATCTGGCACTTAAAGATGTAGATGGGGAACTGTTGCTGATTTCTCAGTTTACCTTATATGCAGACTGCAAAAAAGGAAATCGTCCATCCTTTATTAAAGCAGGAAATCCGGAGCTTGCAAACAGCTTATATGAATATATCATTGCGGCATGTAAAAAAGAACTTCCGGTTGTAGAGACAGGAAGCTTTGGTGCAGATATGAAAGTAGAACTGATGAATGATGGACCGTTTACCATTGTGCTGGATTCGGATGAACTCATAAAATAGTAAGTGCTGGCAAGCCAGGAAGAATTTCAAGATTGATGAGAAAAAATCAATATGGATGGTTTTATTCATAGTATGATTGTACGTAACAGACCGGGGCATTTTATTGCCCCGGTCTGTTTTGATCTTCACTCTGTTTTCCTATTTTTTCTTTTAATCTGTCATATACCAGTTGGCGGAACAACGTATAACATACCGATGCAAGTGGAATAAACAGAAACATTCCAACGATTCCCATGAGTTTGCCTCCGGCAATCACAGCCAGCAGTACCCAGATGGATGGCAATCCAACAGAGTTTCCTACCACATGTGGATAGATGAGATTTCCTTCAATTTGCTGTAATACGAAAAATATAATCAGAAACACAACAGCCTGCTGTGGGTTTACGATAAAAATCAGGAAAACGCCAAAAATGCATCCTGCAAAAGCACCAAAGATTGGTATCAATGCGGTACAGGCAATCACGACACTGATCAGCAATGCATAAGGCATGCGGAAAATCGTTAATGTCAGCAAAAAGAGACCGCCCAGAATCAATGCTTCCAGACATTGCCCGGTAAAAAAGCGTGTAAAACTTCTGGAAATCATGGCACAAATACCAAAGAGCTTTTCTGCTCTTTCTTCTGAGCAAAATGCGTAAATTACTTTTTTAACCTGCATTTGCAGTTTTTCTTTTTGGAACAACAGATAGCAGGCAAATGCAAAGGCCAGAAATCCAGTCACAATTCCCTGAAATACAGAACCGATGGCGGAAATGGTGGAACCAGTAATTGTTTTCGCACTGTCTTTCAAAAAATCAGAGACGGTCTGCAGAATCTGTTGTGTATCAAATGTTTGCATTCCCATCAGGTGTTTAACCAAAGGAACTTTTTTATTCAGATGCTCCATACTGGATTGGAATTGTGGCACAAAATCTGTGATATTTTCATTCAACATGGAAAAACTGTTCGCCAATTGCGGAATCATAAAAAACAGAATCAGCCAAATGATTGTAATAACGATAAGCAATGTTAATAAAAAGCTGGCAATGCGAGTCGATACCCGATAGCTGTTCGATTTATTACGAAATAGCCTTTTTTCAATAAAACGCATAGGAATATTTAATATAAATGCCATAATACAGCCAACGAGGAATGGAAGCAAAATTTCCCAGACAGTACGCAACAGATTCCATTCGGTGTCAGTTTTTCCAAGGAGCATGATAAACAAAACTGCAATGATAAGCAGTAAATACTTATGTTTTTGTATATAATCCTGAAATTTCATTTTAGTCCTCAATTCTTCTATTTCTTATCCATTTACATAACTGGATGATCGGCAAACTCAAAAATGCGTAGAGATATACAATTCCAAGTTGTGCCAACGTCAGAGTTTGCACTTTAAACAGATTTTGTAATCCCGGAAGTGTGAGAACCCCGGTAATTAATACAGCTCCCAGTGCAAATGCACCAATTAACCACTTGTTATTTTTCATTTTTTTTGTGAACAGAATCGGTTTTTCTGATTTGCAATTAAATCCATGAAATAACCGCGCCAGACAAAGGGTTCCAAAAGCGCAGGTGCTTGCAAGCAGAGCATTTCCCTGCTGTAATCCCGTGAGAAAAGAACAAACTGTTGCCGTTCCGATTACCAATCCTTCCAGGCCTATTTTTTTCATAAAAGAGGTAGTTAAAATAGAACCGGTAGCAGCTCGCGGGTGTTCTTTCATCACATCATCTGTGTGCGGTTCCAGTCCAAGGGCAATTGCAGGCAGACTGTCTGTCAATAAATTAATAAATAGCAAGTGTACCGGTGCAAAAGGAACCGGAAGTCCTGCAAGGGATGCTGTTAAAACAGTTAAAATGGCCCCTAAATTTCCTGATAACAGAAATTCAATGGCATGCAAAATGTTGCGATACAGATTTCTTCCGTTTTTCACTGCTGATACAATAGTAGAAAAATTATCATCTGTTAAAACCATGTCAGAAGCATCTTTAGCAACTTCTGTTCCGGTATTTCCCATAGCAACGCCAATATCAGCCTGTTTCAATGCCGGGGCATCATTTACACCGTCTCCTGTCATAGCTACTATATTTCCACGTGCCTGCCATGCACGGACGATGCGAATTTTGTGTTCCGGTGAAACCCTGGCATAAACGGATATTTCAGGAACCAGTTCCTGCAATTCCTGATCGGACATCGCATCAAGTACCGCACCTTCACATGCTTTTGTATCCGGTGTCAGAATTCCAATTCGTCTGGCAATGGCAGACGCCGTCACAATGTGGTCTCCGGTAATCATGACCGGTCGGATGCCTGCATGGATGCAGGTCGCCACTGCTTCTTCCGATTCCGGACGTGGCGGATCCATCATAGAGATCAGACCAAGAAATGTCAGATGAGATTCATGGTCAAATGTTAGTTTGTCAATAACAGTAAGTTCTCTGTAGGCAAACGCAAGTACGCGTAGTCCTTGTTCAGAATATTGCTGGTTTTGCATCTGAATCCGTTTTTTCTCTTTGCTATTCATAGGAAGTGTTCCATTTGTTGTCCAGATCGCATCTGTTCGCTGTAATAGTACATCAACCGCACCTTTCACAATTAAAATCTGTTTTTCAGCAAAATCAGAACTATGATCATCTTTGGAACATGTATGCAGTGTTGACATCATTTTACGATCACTGTCAAAAGGAAGTTCGTCGATTCTTGGATGTTTTGCCTGTATTTCAGAAATAGCAATGTGCATCTGTGGCTCCATCTGCAGCAAGGCAATTTCTGTCGGATCGCCGATTTCTTTATTTTCCTGTTCAATTCTTGCATCATTACATAACACACTGGCAAAATACAGTAATTTATTAGAAGTATCGGAAGCTGTTACCTCATCTGCAAGAACAGAGTGTCCATTTACATAATAGTCTTCCACTGTCATTTTATTCTGAGTCAGAGTTCCGGTTTTATCTGAACAGATGACGGAGATGCTTCCAAGTCCTTCTACTGCCTGAAGTTTTCGAATAATGGCATGTTCTTTTGCCATTTTTTGTGTACCAAATGATAAAACGATCGTAACAATGGAACTTAATGCTTCCGGAATAGCGGCAACCGCTAAAGCGACGGCAAATAAAAAGGCATTTCCAATAGATTCTCCACGAAAAACGCTGATTCCAAACAAGATTCCACAAAAGACTAAAATAGCCATGGAAAGTTTTTTGCCGAAAGAATCAAGTGATATTTGCAACGGAGTTCGTTTCGCAGAGGTGTTGTGTAAAAGATTCGCGATTTTGCCGACTTCTGTATGCATGCCGATATCAGTAATAATAATTTTTCCACGACCATTGGTAATGAAACTACCGGAAAACACCATGTTTCTGCGATCACCAAGCGCTGCCTGGCCGGGAATTGCATCGGTGATTTTATCAACACTGAGACTCTCACCAGTCAGGGCACTTTCATCAATTTTTAAACCGGCACACTCCATAATCCGGCCATCAGCAGGAACGATATCACCGGCTTCCAAAAGGACGATATCGCCTGGAATCAGGTCTCTGGCAGGAAGCTGCACAACACTTCCGTCACGAAATACGGATGCTTTTGGTGCGGATAAGTTTTTTAAACTGTTTAAAGAACGTTCTGCCTGTCGGGTCTGTACGGTTCCAAGAATGGCATTTAGAGTGATAACGACCAGAATAACGACAGCACTTTCTGCGTCACCAAGCAGTCCGGATATGATTGCCGCAATAATGAGAATGATTACAAGAAAATCCTGAAATTGTTCCAGAAAAAGTTTCCATAAAGGTTTCGATTTCGCAGCGGTCAGTTCGTTCCAGCCTGATGTGCGGCGGCGTTCCTCTGCCTGTGTGGATGTCAGTCCGTCTATGGGGCTGTTAAAGTGTTTCATAACCTGCGTTGCGGTCAGTTGATACATTTCTTTCATGTTAATCCTCCTTGTATCTGTCTGCATCATGTTATCTGCAATTTGCTGGTTGATTATGCAAACTCAGGAAGCTTTGAATGAAAAAAGAGACCCTTATTGCACAATCAATGTACAATAAAAGTCTCACCGTTTGCTTACGATACCGGATGTTTTACATCGTACTGACGACACCGTAAACGTGGAATCACGTAGGTTACTCCCTCTTATTGACTCTACTATATATGATAAGGAGGGAATGTGTCAAGAAAAAATTATTTCTATGACCGTATTTCTATAGCCATATAAGGATTGTTCTTTAATCAGATTAGATCATCAGTTCCACATTTTGTTCGATTTCAACACTGGCGTTAAGAAGATCATCTTTGTGACGAGCATATTCTTCAGGCTCTATACGCCAGGCCAGGCCGCAGCCGGCGGATAGTTCCCTTGGAACGGGGATCAGACGACCGGAGATGCCATGCTCTTTACAATACAGCTCCATGGCCATAGCTGCTGAGGTTGTATGAAATGTTAAAATCTGATAAGGTTTTTTCTTTCGCATGACGATAATTCTCCATTTTTCTGATAAGTTATGATATATAGCCACAGCCTGATAGAAGGAGGACTGATCTTCTGTTATTATGCCCGAAATGTAATTCCAAAGCAACCGTTTTTCTGTTCGGTCTGAAATTCTTTTTTCTGATATTTTAAGGTCTTTTCGATGTTTGTTCTTGTATGAGCTTCATCGCCAATCACATGAATCGTTTCACCCGGATACTCGTCCATGGCATCCATAACAAGCAAAACCGGTTCCGGACAGGAAAGTCCTCTTACATCTACTTCAATAAATTTTGCCATTTTTATTTTCCTCTTTTCAGATTTCTTTTATTTGTTGCTGCAATGATAAATAATACAATGATGCATGCGATAACGGCTGCTTTACCTGCGATAGCCGGACCGCCTGCAACTGCGGCCTCTGTCTCAGTTGCAGCTTTTGCTGCTGCGCCTGCCAGGCCAAAGTTATGTGCAAATGCGGCACCAAGGAGCATACCAAGAAAAGTTACGGCACTGTCGGAAGACCCCTGTCCTGCCAGAATCAGCTGACGAAGTGGGCATCCGCCTGCCAGCACAGCACCAAATCCAACTACATACATGCCAAGGATGTTCCACAAATGCTGGGAATGTGCGATAGGCTGACCAGTGAAGCTTAAATGAAAGTTTCCGCTTGCAATGTTGTAAATTAACATAACCACAAACAGTGCTCCGATGATACTGATCAAGTCAAAGTTTTTCATCAGAATGACATCACGGATACTTCCGGCGAAGCACATTCTGCTCATCTGTGCGATAGCGCCAATGATCAGAGCTACAATCAATGCGATGGCAATTGGCGCATGCATACTTCCAGGTCCTTCAATACTTGCTGCATATGCACCGGTTGCAACACCGATGATCAGTAATACGATCAATGCGATTGGTAACACCATGCCGTTTGTTTTCTTTGTTTCATAAGCTCTTCCGAGGGAAAATCCTTTTTTCAGGAAGAAAGTTCCGGTTGCCACACCACCGACGAACCCAATGAGTGCCACATAAGCATTCAAATCTCCGGCAGACATGCGGATAACCATACGAAGCGGACATCCAAGAAACACCAATGCACCGATCATCATGATCATTCCAAGCAGGAAACGAATCATTGGGGAGGAACCTGCGGTTGCTTTGTACTCCTTTGTGATCAGAGAGATAATAAATGCACCAACTACAAATCCTACGATCTCAGGACGAAAATACTGCACCGGTGCTGCAGAATGGAGGTTCAGAGCTCCTGCTGTGTCACGGATAAAACATGCTACACAGATGGCCATATTTGCCGGATTTCCAAAGACTGCAAGCAATACTGCCAGTACTCCAGCGATGGCACCTGCGATTGCAAGCTTCCATGTTTTGTCAAATAGTTTCATAACTGTTCTCCTCATATCTTTCTGACGTATCATTACGTCTGTTTTTGATATATTCAGTATAACATTCCTGTATTTTCCAGTAAAATTGTTAATATTGATAATTACTATAAATATATAGATATTTTGAATAAATTGGTGTAATATACATCTATAGATAAAAGTTAAAAAAATTAAAATTTATATAGAAAGAAATCAACTGAAAGGAAAAATAACTATGGATATCAGACAATTAGAAGCTTTTGTATATACCGTTAAATACCAGAGTTTTTCCCTGGCAGCACAAAAACTGTATTTATCACAACCTACTGTCAGTGCACACATTCGATCGCTGGAACAGGAATTTCACACACAGTTACTAAAACGGACAACAAAAACGTTGTCTGTAACACCTGCCGGTATGAAATTATATCAGTATGCATCGGAAATTCTGACCTTACAGCAAAAAGCTGTACTGGAGCTTTCCAATGAGAGTACAAACAAACTACGGATTGGTGTATCATCCGTTCCTTCCCTCTATGTGCTTCCGGAATTGCTGGCAGCCTATCATGCAGATTTTCCGGATGTAACCTTCCACACTTACTGTGGAGACAGCCTGGAAATCATTCGTAAAATAGATGACGGAACCTGTGATCTGGGGCTTGTTGGAACTGTCTGTTCAGACACAACTTGCGAATTTCTTCCTTTTGCACCTGATGAACTTGTAGTTGCGACACCGGCGACGCCGTATTATCAGGCATTTACAGAGCAGAAAGCACCATTGAAGGTCTTGCTGAAGGAACCATTTTTACTCCGGGAAGATAATTCCGGCACAAAGCAGGAAACCCTCCATTTTTTAAAAAACAGAGGGCTTACATTGGATGATCTAAATGTGATTGCAATTATGGACGATGCAGGTTCCTTAAAAAAATGTATTAAACTTGGGATGGGAATCTCGATTCTCTCACGTGCCACGGTAGCTTCTGATGCAAAACAAAAAGAATTGTTAATCTTCCCTTTAGGTGAAGAAGCTTTCCTGCGAAACCTTTATATTGCATATTCACCTGTTCGATATCTGCCGGAACCAGCAGGGCAGTTTCTGGAATTTCTAAAAAAATATTATCAGCTGTCATGACAGCTGTTCAAGTCGAACGTATATGAGACTTGGTGCGTGATTCTGGTCAGCGAAAGCTGACATATTCTTCTCAGAATCACTGCACTCTACACAAACAATCGAACAGAATGTTCGATTGTTTGCATGACATTGTATTATAACTCAGAAATTGTTCCTACATAAGGAATCATCAGATAAGCGCCACTTTCAATCGTATCGCTGGTCAGATGATTCATCTCTTTCACCTCATCAATATATTCCTGACGATCAAAAGAGCTGTTTCCCATATATTGATCTGCCAGTGTCCATAAAGTATCCCCCTCTTCTATCTGAATTGTTTTATAGTAAACATTCTCTTTATGTACGGAAGAAGCTTTTACCTGATTTCCTTTCAGACAGCTTGTACTCACCAGTACCGTAGCCAGAATAGTAAGAAACATAACAGCTATTCCAAAAATCTGTCGTTTCAGTGCCTGTTTCTTTTTGGCTGCACGGATACGTGCTTTTTTCTGGTTCTGTGTTCTGATCTGTGCTTTCTGATACGGATTAGTATTGTAAATTACGGAATATGTACTCATGTGTGTGTCCTCCCATACATTCTCTTCTTTACACGGTAGTAGCTAAGCGTCCGAAATTATGTTCGGAACATCTGTTCGATAACTATATTATACAAAACGCCTGTTCGAATGTCAAGGAGAAATGCGAACAGATTTTCGGAACAAGTTTTCGAATATGTTTGAAATCATTAGTTTGTTATGCTATAATTTAATCATGAAACAGGTAATGAATATTAAGGAGAGTTAAATAGATTATGTCTTATGGAAAGATCAGCGATAAACAAAGAGAAATTTTAGAATATATCAAAGCAGAGATTTTAAACAAAGGATATCCACCTGCAGTGCGTGAAATCTGCGAAGCTGTCAAATTAAAATCTACTTCTTCTGTTCATGCACATTTAGAGACACTGGAGAAAAACGGTTATATTCGCCGTGATCCTACCAAACCACGTGCTATTGAAATTGTGGATGAGAACTTTAATCTGACCAGACGAGAAATGGTTAATGTACCGATTGTCGGCAGAGTTGCAGCCGGAGAACCGATCCTTGCGGTAGAAAATATTGAAAATTATTTTCCGATTCCGGCTGAATTTATGCCAAATGAACAAACATTTATTTTACAGGTTCAGGGAGAAAGTATGGTCAATGCCGGTATTTTGGACGGGGATTATATTCTGGTAGAACAGCAGACAACAGCAAACGATGGGGATATGGTAGTCGCACTTGTAGATGATTCTGCTACGGTTAAGACATTTTATAAAGAAAATGGTTATTATCGTCTGCAGCCGGAAAATGATTTTATGGAACCGATTATCGTTTCCGATGTGATGATCATGGGAAAAGTGATCGGAATGTTCCGGTTCTTTAAATAAATGCAATTCGGCATGTAAACAGGGAAAATCCGGAGCAAAATCCAAGACAAGACGATTGAAATCATCTGTGTCTGTCTGGATTTCCGCTCCGGATTTTCCCTTTATTCAGATAAACAAAAAATTACAGTTCTTCCGGTGAAATAACTTTACCATCCTGCCAGATTCTCTCAAGATCATAAAACAAACGATCTTCTTTGGAAAACAAATGAATAATAATATCCTTATAATCCATTAAAATCCAGCTGGAGTTATTATTTCCTTCTTTCTGTGCGCAGTGATATCCTGCTTTGTAAAGTTCCTCTTCTGCTGCGTCCATCATTGCCTGCAGTTGGTTTGTATTTGCAGCACTTGCAATTACAAAATAATCTGCAATGACAGAAATTTCACTGATATCAATTACCTGCACATCTTCTGCTTTTTTGTCAGATAATGCGTGACAGGCGATTTTCGCCATTTCACGGGATACGTCATTCATACTATTCACCCTATTCCTTTCTGGTTGTTCTTCTGGCTTTCAAACCAGTTTTTATAGTAATTATAAGCGGCCAGAGTTGTCGGATCCATCGTCTGTTCCTCATGATTTTTCAGATATGCTACGGTATCTTTTAAAATATAATAGACAGTCATATCGAGATCCTGGTCAGCCATCTTGCGCAGTTCTTTTAAATGAGGAGCCTTGTCCCGGTTCGGTTCAATGTAATCTGAGATAAAAATAATCTTATCCAGAAGACTCATGTCCGGAACTCCTGTGGTATGGACACGGATGGCATGCAGGATATCAAAATCGGTAATATGGTATTCCTGTTCTGCCAGAATTGCACCACATTTTGCATGCAACAGAGACGGATTCTTGTATTCTGCATCGCTGATAAAGGTCTTGTATTCCCTGCAGAGTGTGATTTTTGTGTCATCATCCATATACTTTGCACAGTCATGCAAAAGACCTGCCAGTTCAGCGGCATCTTTGTCATAACCATACCGTTCAGCAAGATGACGTGCGGTTTTGGCTACCCCAAGTGTGTGCTCGTATCTTGCAGGTTTTAATATTGTTTTTAAATTATTTTGTATTTCTTTTACTGTCATGCGAAATCCTCCCGGTAAAGAGCGTGGTCTCTGATATACTGTTCAGCCTGAGGCGGAAGCATGTAACGGATCGTAGTTCCCCGCATAATACGTTCGCGCAGCTCTCTGCTGGACACACTGAAATTCGGCGTGTTCAGGCGATAAAAACTGGAATGATATTTTTCTTTCAGATATACAATCTGTCGGTCAACTTCATCTGCATTGAGATTTCCGCGGACTGCAGCCAGTATATTGGCATATTTGCAGATTTCCTCCGGATGTCTCCAACTGTCAAAATCGAACAGGGAATCCGCACCAAGGATGAAATAAAGTTCGCAGTCCGGATAATCGTTATGAAACCGAGCCAACGTCACGTATGTGTAGTTGACGCCGGTGCTTTCAATTTCACGATAAGAAATTGAAAATTTCGGATTATCAGCAATAGCTGCTTCTACCATATGACAGCGGTGAATGCTCATTTTTTCTCCCATAAAAGCCTTGTGGGGAGTATGCCCCGTAGGGAGAAAAATGACATGATCTAGTTCAAACTGGTCACAGGCATTTTCTGCAATCAAAAGATGCCCATAATGAACGGGATTGAAGGTACCGCCAAATATACCGATTTTCTTTTTGTTCAGAGTCATATACCATACTCCATTTCTGACGGATTAAGGCAAAACAATCTTTGGATTTTCCTTATCCGGTTTATATAATACAATTTTCTTGCCGATTACCTGCACTACCTGGGAATGGGTACGTTCTGCGATTACAGCTGCAATCTCGCGTGGATCATCAAAACAGTTTTTTAACACACTCAATTTAATCAATTCATGTGTATTAAAACATTCAGTAATCGCATTTACTATTTCCGGTGTCACACTGGATTTTCCGACCTGAAAAATCGGTTCCAGATTCATGGCAAGACCTTTTAAATAAGCTCTCTGTTTACTTGTCATAATTATTCTCCATAGGCTCACTGTGCAGATGCATCGTCTGAGAAGAAATCTGCAGGGTGAAATGATATATTTTTATTTGTAGTAATCAAAAGAAAGTCCATACATGCGTACGGTATCACCTTCCTGAATACCTAAGTTTTCCAGTTCCTCTAAAATTCCCTGATCTTTTAAGAAACGCTGGAAGAACAGGAAACCTTTTTCGGATTCAATATTGGTATATCCAAGCATTTTTTCAATACGAGGACCTTCTACCACAAATTCATCTTTTTCTTCGTCATAGGCAACAGTATACGGTTCATCCAGATACATTGCAGTAGACGGATCATATTCCTGTTCAAATACAACCGGTTCACGATCCATGCCCTGAAGCATCTCATTTACTGCATATAATAATTCCTTCAGTCCTTTTCCGCTGACTGCTGAAATGGCAAACACGCGAATGCCCTGTGGCTCAAATTCCTGTCGCAGCTTTTCCACCGGATCCTCATCACCGGCATAGATCGCATCAATTTTGTTAGCTGCAATTACCTGTGGCTTTTTCGCCAGATCCGGATTGTAAGCTTCCAGTTCCTTATTGATGGCATAAATATCTGCGATTGGGTCACGACCTTCTGTGGAAGCCGCATCGACCATATGGATCATGACACGAGTGCGCTCAATGTGTTTTAAAAATTCATGTCCAAGACCGATTCCTTCAGATGCCCCTTCAATCAGTCCCGGAATATCTGCGATGACAAAGCCCTGACCTTCTGACAGATCAACAACGCCCAGATTCGGGTTTAAAGTTGTGAAATGATAATTGGCAATCTTGGGCTGCGCATTTGTCACTCTGGACAGTAAAGTGGATTTTCCAACATTTGGGAAACCTACCAGACCTACATCGGCAATGACTTTGAGCTCCAGGCGAACTTCCAGTTCAATCCCCGGTTGTCCCGGCTGTGCATATTTCGGAGCCTGCATGGTAGCTGTCGCATAATTCTGGTTTCCTTTTCCACCACGACCTCCACGTAAAATAACCTGACGGGTATTGCCACCGGACATATCCGCAATGACTTTATCTGTTTGT
>ENA-OQKO01001618-OQKO01001618.1-human-gut-metagenome-genome-assembly--contig:-NODE-1618-length-12366-cov-3.013645_pt1 | contig 12366 bp, 15 predicted proteins | sample MGYA00242777_ERZ504796 | MGnify/ENA primary metagenome ERZ504796 (study PRJEB26092, sample SAMD00036404) | human gut metagenome | host: Homo sapiens | study: EMG produced TPA metagenomics assembly of... | reverse complement strand
AACAAGCAAAGGTGCCAGAATGGATAAGAAACTGGCAAAAGAGCTGGAATTGTTAGAGAAGATCAAAGCACATCTGGAGGACGGTCAGCTGGCAAAAACCTTTGAGGTAGGCGATGATGAAGATGATCAGGAATGGTTTGCTTCTTACAATCTGCTGACTGCAAAACCGGTGATTTATGCTGCCAACGTATCCGAGGATGATCTGGCTGATGACGGCGCAAACAATCCGCATGTGGCAAATGTACGCAAACTGGCTGCAGAGGAAGGCTCTGAAGTATTTGTTATCTGTGCACAGATTGAGCAGGAGATCGCGGAACTGGATGATGATGAGAAAGCAATGTTCTTGGAAGATCTGGGACTGGAACAGTCCGGTCTGGAGAAACTGATCAAGGCAAGTTACAGCTTACTTGGTCTGCTGAGTTATCTGACAGCAGGTGAGGATGAGACACGAGCATGGACCATCAAAAAAGGAACCAAAGCTCCGCAGGCAGCCGGAAAGATCCATACTGATTTTGAGCGTGGATTCATCCGTGCCGAGGTTGTAAACTACAAAGATCTCCTGGAGTGCGGCTCACTGGCTGCAGCCCGTGAAAAAGGTCTGGTAGGACTGGAAGGAAAAGAATATGTGGTACAGGACGGCGATGTGATCCTGTTCCGTTTCAATGTATAAAACGATTGAAGCAGGATGCCTATTGGCTTTAAACAATGGGTAGTTCACAAGAGAATAAGCGTATATAAAAAAATAATCTGATGCATCAGCAGCATAGCTGCATAAAACAGTATCATATGCACGTTTCTGGCAACTGTGAATAAGATAAAAGAACAAAAAATCCGGGAAGTGCAGGATGCGTTTATGTGAATTTTCAAAAAAAGAGGTTATCAATGTCTCTGACTGCAAATGTCTGGGATGTGTCTGTGATCTGAAATTTGACGAATGCAGTGGACAGATATGTGCGATGATCATAAAGGGACCTCCGAAGTGGTTTCATCTGGTAGGCTGTGACACGGAATATGTCATAGACTGGAAAAAAATTGTTCGGATCGGACCGGATGTAATACTGGTAGACATTTGTGCAGAAAAATGTCTGCGTAAACTTTAAGCAATTTTATAAATACGGAGGAAAAGAGCGATGAAATGCCCTTATTGCAGCAGCGATAATACAAGAGTCATTGATTCCAGACCGGCAGATGATAATTATTCCATCCGCCGGAGAAGACTTTGTGATGATTGTGCAAAGAGATTTACGACTTATGAGAAGGTGGAGACCATTCCGCTGATCATTATAAAAAAAGACAATACCAGAGAACAGTATAACCGTTCAAAAATCGAGGATGGTGTACTGCGCGCCTGCCACAAACGCCCGGTGTCCGTTAACCAGATCAATCAGCTTATTGATGAGGTGGAGACTGAAATCTTCAATATGGAAGAAAAAGAAGTCCCAAGCAGTGTCATCGGGGCATTGGTGATGGATAAGCTCCAGGATCTGGAAGCAGTGGCATATGTGAGATTTGCATCGGTTTACCGGGAGTTCAAAGATGTAAATTCGTTTGTGGAAGAACTGAAAAAAGTGTTGGATAAATAAAATTTATGAGGTTAGAATTGTGGGAGTACGAAACAATTCGTATGGCATCTTTTAACCAAAACATCAATTTATGCATGTAATACGGAGGTGGTTTATGTTTCAAAAATTTTATCCGGATCTGTATGTATCCTCTACATATGAGATTGATTTTGACCGGTTGTACCGGTCCGGATACCGGGGATTGATTTTTGATATTGATAATACATTGGTAACACATGGAGCACCTGCAAATGATCAGGCGAAACAGCTTTTTGCACATCTGCATGAGATTGGATTTGCCACCTGCCTGATTTCTAATAATCAGGAGCCGCGGGTAAAACCATTTGCGGATGCTGTGCATTCTCTGTATATTTATGATGCGCATAAGCCATCAACAAAAAATTATGAGAAAGCTATGGAGCAGATGCATACGGAGAAGGGCAATACGGTTTTTATCGGAGATCAGATGTTTACCGATGTGTTTGGTGCCAATCGGACAGGAATTCCATCCATAATGGTTAAGAAAATCCACTGGAAGGAAGAAATTCAGATTGTTTTAAAACGGCGGTTGGAAGCCATTGTGCTGATTGGTTACCGCAGATACAGAAAGACACATAAAAGTATTTTAGAGTGAAAAATGATTGTCACTGACATAAACAGTGAATATGAAAATGATATCGGTGACAGGACTCAATCCTAGGATAAATGAAAAAACGGAGGGAAGAACAATGAAACTTGTAATTGGTAATGACCATGCAGCAGTAGAACTGAAAAATGAGATCAAGGCATATCTGGAAGAGAAAGGCCATGAGGTGATCAATATCGGTACAGATACACATGACAGCTGTAATTATCCGGAGTACGGCGAGAAAGCCGGACGTATGGTAGCAGCAGGTGAAGCGGACGGTGGTGTGCTGATCTGTGGGACCGGTGTCGGTATCTCTATCGCTGCAAACAAAGTAAAAGGGGTACGTGCGGCAGTATGTTCCGAGCCGGTAACAGCCCGTCTTGTAAAAGAACATAACAACGCAAATATCATTGCTTTCGGTGCCAGAATTGTAGGCAGTGAGACTGCAAAAGCAATTGTGGATGCATGGCTGGATGCCAAATTCCAGGGTGGCCGTCATCAGACACGTATCGATATGATCCATAAAATTGAGGAATAGTGATAAGTTTTAGAATGAAATTCGACAAGAGATAATAAAAAATCTCTTGCCGGATTTCTTTTTATTTTGGCAAGAAAAAAAGAAAGCGTGCAAGAGTAAGAAAAAGCTCTTGTGCGCTTATTTTATTTTCGGAAGAAAGGAGCGGGAATGGTGGCAAGGAAGTACAAAAGACTGCGATACGAAGACAGGCAGGTAATAGAGAAAATGAGCCGGGCGGGCAGCAGGGTAATAGATATAGCAAATGCGCTGGGAGTACACAGAGATACGATCTATAAAGAATATGCCCGCTGCGGAGCAACTGCAGATACATATAGTGCAGAAAAAGCACAGGAGATGCTTTAAAGGTATGACATTAAAAGAAGCAGTTAAAAGGAACCAATATAGAAAAGAAAAAGGAAGCACAGGGGCATATATAAGGTATTTGAGATACAACGTAGACGGTTGGTACAACAGGAAAAGCGAAGAAATAAGAAAAGAATTAAACGAGAGAAAAATAATATGGAAAAAGTAGGACTGATAGATGTTGACGGGCATAACTTCCCTAATTTACCGCTTATGAAATTATCGGCTTGGCATAAAAGAAAAGGAGACGAGGTGGAGTGGTACGAACCATTCAAAGGAATATTAGAAGAGTACGACATAGTGTATATGTCAAAAGTATTTTCGGACGAATACACAAAAGACTACGAATTTCCAGTATATGCTAAAAAAGTCGTAAAAGGTGGAACTGGGTACGCAATAAAAAAAGAAACTGGAATAGAAAGGTATGACGCTCAAAAGGACAAAGTTTTACCGGACGAAATAGAACATATATCCAGATTATTCACTATATCCAGATCAAACAAAAGATACAGCATATGGATTTCTGACAAGAGGTTGCCCGTATGGGTACAAAATAGGAAAGACGGATATAAAAGCACATAACTACTGTCATGTAAGTATAAAAGAGGGGTATTGCTCAAGGAAAGTTGCGGATTTGAGAGAGTTCTGGAACGGTCAGAAAAATATAGTATTATGCGATCCTAATATACTGGCTTGCCAAGACCATATACCTTAGAAGACACGTTCGGTATGGATTTTTCGGAAACGATCAGAGGCGTACAGGCGCTTATGAATCACTTCGGAATCTCTGCAGAAGAAGCGTTTGACCTTATGAGTACAGGCGCACAAAACGGCTTGAACTATACGGACGAGCTGGGGGATAACGTATCTGAGTATTCCGGCAAGTTTGCAGAGGCAGGCTACAGCGCGCAAGATTATTTCCAATTATTGCAGAACGGTTGCGACGGTGGCGCGTACAATCTGGATAAAGTCAATGACGCAATTAACGAAGTAACAACCCGCCTGGCAGACGGAACCATAGAAGAGGGAATAGGCGGCTTCTCAGATAAAACACAAGAGCTGTTTAATGCATGGAAGAACGGCGGAGCTACACAGAAAGAGGTTATAGATTCTATTGTAGCTGATATACAGAACACGACAGGCGAACAGGAAAAAATGAACCTTGCAGCGCTGGCGTTCGGAACAATGGCAGAGGACGGCGGTACGAAGTTTGTTGAATCACTTACCAGCGTAGGTAATTCGTTTGACGACGTAAAAGGCAAAATGGACGAAGTTAAACAGATTAAATACGATGATGTGAAAAGCGAGCTTGCAGGAGTAGGAAGAACGGTACAAATGGAAGTACTGGCGCCTATCGTATCGGATTTAATGCCAGCGATAAAAGAAGTAGTGGAGTTTATAGCATCACACGTACCAGAGATTACAGCAATCATAGCAGGATTTGTAGCAGCGTTCGCAGTTGTAAAGATAGCTGGAATACTTACAAGTATCGTAGGGGCGATAAGCGCAGTTATAACGGCTGTGCAGGCAGGAATACCAGTTATGGCAGCGCTTAACGCAGTGCTGGCAGTAAATCCAGTAATACTTATCGTAGCCGCAATAGCAGCGTTGGTAGTAGCCTTTATAACACTGTGGAACACGTCGGATAGCTTCCGGCAATTCTGGTTAGATTTATGGGAGACAGTAAAAAACGCTTGCCAAGTCGCGTGGGAAGCGATAAGCACATTTTTTACAGAAACAATACCGCAGATCATAAACAATATTATTACGTGGTTCCAAGAGCTGCCGGGAAAGATTGCAGAATTTTTTACGCAGATTCTTACAAATTTGTTGGAGTGGGGCGCAAGTATGCTGCAAACTGCAACAGATACCGTAACGCAGATCATAACAGCGATTGTACAGTTTTTCTCAGAACTGCCGTATAAAATCGGCTACGCAATCGGTTTTACAATCGGAAAGCTGATTGAATGGGGCGCGAATATGGCAAGCTGGGTGGCTACAAATATCCCGATCATTATCAACAATATCATTACATTTTTTGCACAGTTGCCGGGGAAAATTTGGAACTGGCTAGTTGATGCATTTAACAAGCTGGTAACATGGGGCGGAAACATGCGCCAGAAAGCCGGAGAAGCGGCGAGCAATACGATAAATGCTATCATACAGTTTTTTGCACAGTTACCGGGGAAAATTTGGAGTTGGTTACTGAATACGATACAGAAAGTAGCGCAGTGGGGCAGTGATCTACGAGCAAAAGGAGCGGCAGCAGCAAGAGAACTTGTAAGCGCAGTAATAAGCGGAGTTACAGGACTGCCGGGAAGAATGGCAGAAGTAGGGCGGAATATCGTACAGGGAGTATGGAACGGTATAAGCAATGCGGCTGGCTGGTTTAAGAGCCAAGTAAAAAGCTTCTTTAGCGGAATCGTGGACGGTGTAAAAGGAGCGTTAGGCATACATAGCCCGTCAAGAGTATTTGCAAAAGAGGTGGGGCAGTACATACCGCCGGGTATCGGTCAAGGTATGGAAGATGCAATGCCGCAGTTAATGAAAGACACAGAAAGCGCATTGCAGGACTACGCAGACAAAGTAGGAGCTACAACAAAAGTAAAATTGGGAGTAGACGCAGAAAGTGTAGGCGATATGGTAAGCGGCAGCAGGATAGTAAGCCCGCAAAGCTTAAGTATGAGCGCACAGCAGAGAAATACCGAAAGGGTAGCAGGAAACACGTTTACACAGAATGTGAACATAACCAGCAATCGGGAGTTAAGCCCGGCAGAAACAGCACGACAGACAAGAATAGCCACAAGGCAAATGATAGCAGCTATAGCAAGGGGGTAGAGCATGGGAAAGAAAATTACGTGCACGAACGCTACGGGCGTATCTGTTTACTTTGATTATACATATACGCCGTTCTTCCTTGTGAGCTGTGACGGACTGTATACGGTAAGCAACAACGTAAAGCGGAGCGATAACACGAATACAGACGGAAGCACATACCAAGGAAGCAACACGAAAGAAAGAAACATTGTGATAGCGGCGCAGATGTGTGAGAACTACCAGAGCAACAGAGATATATTATATAAATGCTTCCGACCAAAGACAAGAGGTACGCTTGTCTTTGAAGAGGAAGCGGAGCGAAGAGAAATAGAGTACAAAGTGGAAAGTATAGAAGTTGGAGAAAAAGGCGTAATAAGAGATATAACAATTTCTCTGTTATGTTGCGATCCATTTTTTGCAGATACAGAGTACACAGTAGAGCTTATGGCAAGCTGGCAGGCAGGCTTTGAGTTTATGCATGAGTTCAAAAGCACAAAAGAAGAGATAGGACATAGAGTTATGGAACTTATCAAAGATATTGACAATGCAGGAACAACAGACGCGGTAGGCATGGTAATTACACTGGAAGCACTGGGAAGCGTGAGTACGCCGATCATAAGGAACATAACTACAGGAGAGCATATTACATTAAATTATGACTTCAAGACCGGGGACGTTGTACAGATATGTACAGAGACAAATAAGAAAAATGTTTATTTGATAAGAGCAGGAGAAAAGAAGAGCATAAACGGCTACATAGACGAAGATAGTGAGTTTATACAGCTACAGGCAGGGACAAATACGCTGCAGTATGAAGCCAAAAGCGGAAAAGAGAACTTAGACGTAACCGTAGAGTACAAACAGAAGTATTTAGGAGTCTGATATGGAAATAAGAGTATATGACAAAAATCTTATATTTTTAGGAGTTGTGGAAGACTTTAAGAGCTTGATCTGGACGCGAAAGTATTACGAGCCGGGAAACTTTGAGTTACACGCTGCAGGCACAGATAAGAATATACAGCTATTGCAGCCGGGTAATATCATTACGAAGCGGGGAGCAAAAGAAGCCGGGATAATCGGAGCATATACAGATCAAGAGGGAAGCGACACAAACCAGATTGTAAGAAAAGGTAATTTCTTAGGCTCATACATGAGTAGGAGAATTTTGCACTATACACATAACTTTAGCGGGACATATGAAGACGGCATGCGTTACCTGCAGCAGAACGTAGAAGCAATACCGCTGCTGGAATTGGGGGAGAAATGCGGAGACGCTACGCAAGTATGCTTCCAGACTACGTGGAAGAATTGCGGTACGATGCTTACGAAACTTGCCAAGAGTAGCGGACTAGGATACAGGGTAAGACCAGACTTTAGAAAGAAAAAGTTATATTTTGAAGTCTACAAGGGAACAGATCATACGGTGCTGCAGTTAGAGAACCCACACGTAATATTTTCTAAGCCTTACGAGAATCTAAACGACGTTACATACACTTACGACGATAAAAAGTACGGCACAGTGTTTTACGTCGGCGGAGAGGGCGAGGGGGAACAAAGAAAAATAGTACGCCTTGCGCTGGGAGAAGAAAACGGCACAGAACTACGAGAAGTGTTCATAGATGCAAAAGACGTAAGGCAGGAAGAACTAAGCGACAGCGAATACGAAGAGGTATTACTGGAAAGAGGAAGAGAAAAGGCGGCAGATTACGTAAAGATAGAAAGTATAGAGGCGGAAGTAGAGGACGCTAATTTTATATACAAGAAAGACTGGGACATAGGGGACTTAGTTACGGTACGAAAGAAAGAATGGGGAATAACACTAAACGAAAGAGTTACAGAAGTGCAGGAAGTCTACGAAGACGGCGGAATGAGTATTACGCCGACATTTGGGGACGCACTGCCGGAAACATTGGACTTAAGCGAGGATTAAAAAATGAACGACTATGCATATTTTTACAATAGCAAAGACGGAGATAGAAAGTACGATGCTGACAGTTTTAGTAATTGGCTTAAGCAGCTTTTTACAGACGGAGTTATTAACGGCGGTCTGCAGGTGGTGGCAAATGGAGACATGACACTTACAGTACGTACAGGTACGGGGCTGATTGGTGGAAAAATTAAAATCTTTGAAGAAAACACAACGCTTACGCTGGGAGTGGCAAGTGGTACGCTAAACAGAATAGACAGCGTAGTATTGAGAAGAGACGACGAAGCGCGGGACTTTTCTATAGCGATCGTGAAAGGAAGCCCGGCAGAGAATCCAGTAGCGCCGGAGCTTACAAGAAGCGGGAACGTATACGAGTTGAAACTTGCAGACGTAACCGTAGCAAAGGGAGTGGCAGCAGTCACACAGGCAAGCGTAAAAGATACAAGAGCAGACGACAGAGTATGCGGCTGGGTAATCGGGAACACAGGAACTATAGACGCAACGCAGCTACTAGCACAGCTCAATACAGCTTTTAACGAATGGTTTAACGCTATGAAAAACCAGCTTACCACAGATGCAGCAGGAAACCTGCAGACACAGATTAACTATATAAAAAACTCATTGAAATACGGTACAAAATTACCGACCACAGGAAAAGAGGGAGACATATTTATATTGATAGAAAGTTAGGGGGCTTAGTACGTGGGAATACAATACAGTGCGTACATTAAGGGTACAAACTATAACAGCGGTTCGTGGTTCACATCTTGCGCGAACTTTACCGGGCGCGCAGCAAGTGACGGAACAGGAGCACGAAGTACCGTAACAGCAGGAACAGGCTACCAATTCATTTTTTGCAATCCGGGCGCGGCTTATCCATACGCTATAGGATATGGCGGAACAGTACGTTGCTGGGTACAGGCGTCAGTATTTCCAAATGCTGCATATAGAATTTATTACAACGCCAACGGCGGAACAGGAGCACCGGGAGCACAGACAAAAACATATGGAAGCATACTTACTTTGAGCGGCACAATACCGATAAGAACGGGCTATATGTTCAAAGGCTGGGGAACATCTGCAGGAACACAGACAGTAAGCTACAATCCGGGAAGCCAGTACGGAAGAGATCAAAACGGCGGAACCTATACGTTATATGCTATATGGCAGATCAATACGTACAGTGTACAGTATGATGCCAACGGCGGAATGGGCGCACCGGGAGTACAGACGAAGACATACGGGGTAAAACTTACCTTAAGCAGTGTAAAGCCAACAAAGACCGGGCACACGTTCAAAGGCTGGGCGGTAACACAGAATGGGGCAGTAAGTTACTCAGCGGGCGCTCAGTATGGAGCAAATGCGCCGATAAAATTATATGCAGTATGGGAAGCAAACAGCTATTCGATTGCATTTAATGCCAATGGCGGTAGCGGCAGCATGGGTAACGAACCAATGACCTACGGTGTAAAAAAAGCGCTGACAGCGTGCACGTTTTATAAGACCGGGCACACGTTCAAAGGCTGGGCGATCACACCGACAGGCGGGAAGATTTACGACGATGCAGCACAGGTAAAAGATTTAACCAGTGTACCGAATGGCGTATATACAGTATATGCAGTATGGGAAGCAAATAAGTATACAGTCATATACAACGCAACCAGAAATGGCGGTACAGGAGATACGCAGAAGACAATAGCATACGGTACAAAGTTAGGAGCACTGCCGACAGCAACGAAAAAATATTATGTGTTCGACGGCTGGTATACTGCAGCGAGCGGCGGCATAAAAGTTACAGAAAATTTTGTAGTAGCAGGAAACATAACACTATATGCGCAGTACATCATAGATGCATCACTATACATCAGAGTAGGCGGGAAAGAAAAGCCCGGTTTTCCTTATGTGTACCATAACGGGAAATGGTGCAAAGGATATGCATACGCAAGAGATAAAAAAGGCTGGCAGCAAGGACTAAGCGAATAGAAAGGAGCGTAATAAATGCGGATTGAAGAGGGATATACGGCACTGGACGGCTACACACAATATGCGTTATATAGTGACGAAAATATCTATGAGATTGCGGAAGACAGAAGCATACCAGATATTACACAGATCACTATGAAAGGCGACACGAATAGCCAGTATATTACGTTCCAGATGCCGCGATTTTTTGACGGCGTAGACCTTACGACAAAGCAGATCATTGTACGCTGGTACAACGACAAGAACGTAGAAGTAGGCGGAAGCTATAGCGATATATGCGACGTGCGGTACAACGAAGAGTTTATACGGTTTGCATGGCTGTTAGATTTTGGAGTTACAGAAGTACCGGGCGGCGTTGGGTTTAGCTTTGAAAGCATCGGAACGAATGAAGTAGAAAACTCATACGTTTGGAAAACTGGCATAGGAAAATTGCCAATCACTGACAATATGGATAACGGGGCAGGCGGAGACGAGCCGAGCGAGGACTGGTTTACAAAGCTTATGGCAAAAATCAATGAGCTGTATAAAGCTGCAGAGGCAGCAGAGCTGGCAACAGAAGCCACAAAAGCAGCGACAGAGAAAGCAGAGACAGCAACAGCAGCAGCGACGGAAGCCACCGGGAAAGCAAACACAGCAACAGCAGCAGCGACGGAAGCCACCGGGAAAGCAAACACAGCAACAGAAGCAGCGACGGAAGCCACCGGGAAAGCGAACACGGCAGCAGATGCAGCAAATAAAGCAGCATCAAGCGTATACACAGACAGAGATTTTTTATTACTGAGAAATGACGACGGAACATTAACGCTAACATTTGATAAACAGGCATAGAAAGGGGTAACACATGGCAGTACAGGGAATTGATTTAGTAAGCGACACTACAGTAAAAGAACTGGTTGAACAGATCAAGTACGGGAACGCATTAAGAGCGGCGGAAGCGGCAGACAGTCTGGCAACACTTAAAGGAGACTTTAAAGGTATACAGAGTTTAGTAAGAAACGGGCTTGCATCAAAAGTATTTGAGCCGGGCGACCAGATTGTAGTACCGTGGACGGATAAAGACAGCGGGAAACAATATCAAGTACCTATGGATATTGTACATTTTGGAGATGCCACATTAAAAGACGGCGAAGTAGTACCGGGTATGTATCTGCAGTGGCATTACGCTACACCGTATGGCGTTATGTTTGATGCACACGAAGCGTTATACTACGCAGCAGAGGAACTGCCAGCGGGGGCATATACCTTTAACATTCCGAGCACATGGAGCAAAGCGGAAGCAGGAGACTATACATTTACACTTACGCAGGCGGTACCCGCAGGCGGACAGATCGCAGGGCTTAAGCTGATCGCTGATAATACGCCGGACAAATGGACGGTACAGACATACAAGGACAGAACTACAACCGAGGCAATAGAGAGCGTAAAGGTAATAAAGGGAAATGCCGGGACAAGCTTAGGGCAGTTGATTCCTGCCGGGAGTGAAAAGCTGAACAGTATTCATAGAGTAGGCTACGGCTATAATCGTTGGAGCCAAAGCGCAATTAGGCAGTATCTCAATTCTACGGCGGCAGCGGGGAAATGGTGGAAACCACAGAACAACTACGACAGACCGCCGGAGCAGGCAGGTAAAGCCGGATTTTTAGCCGGATTTGAAAAAGATTTTCTGGACGTGCTGGGGACAATCAAAGTAATAACAGCATTAAATACCGTAACTGATAAGGCAGACGGGGACACAGAAGTAACATACGATAAAATCTTTTTGCCGTCACTTGAACAGATTTACGTAGTACCACAGCTTAAAGGCGTAGAGGGCGAATATTGGGAGTACTGGAAGAGAGCAACAGGAGCGGTAAGCCCACAGGCACAGTACGGGACATACCCGGAACGTATTACTTATGGTATCGAAGCGCAGACAAGTGCGCAGTATGTCCGCTTGCGTAGTGCGAGTCGCGGCTACGGGTGCAATGCGTGGGCCGTGTACGCGAGCGGCTCCGTCAGCACCGGCGGCTACGCGTGCAATGCGTGGCGGTGCGCCCCGGCTTGTGTAATCTGCTAATCTTACTAATCTGCGGGCAACGCCTTGCCTGCAGATGATACCAAACAAAAAAAGGAAAGGAGTAGACGTGGCAGTACCAGAAAGCAAAAGAGGGACTGGAAAATTCGACGTACTGATAAAAGCAAATGACTTAACAGTATATACGATACGAATTACGAAGAACCCGAAAAACTTTGCACCAGAATACCAGACGGCGCTAACAGACGATATTATACGGACAGCGAAAGAAATATACGTAAAATGCTGGACGGCGAACAATATAAAAGTTGGAGAAGATGCGGAAAAGTGGAAAGAGAGGAAACGACTGCAGGAAGAGGCGGCAAGGGATTGCAACAATTTACTTGCGCTTATGCAGATCGCAAAAACGCTATTCCATTTGGAAACGCGACGCGTAAAGCACTGGGGAAAGAAAACAATAGAAGTAAGGAACCGTATAAGGGATTGGAAAGACGGAGATAGTAGACGCTACAATAAATTATTGAAGTAGCTTACTATATAGGGCTGAAGGCAGAA
>ENA-OQKO01001617-OQKO01001617.1-human-gut-metagenome-genome-assembly--contig:-NODE-1617-length-12366-cov-3.214151_pt1 | contig 12366 bp, 6 predicted proteins | sample MGYA00242777_ERZ504796 | MGnify/ENA primary metagenome ERZ504796 (study PRJEB26092, sample SAMD00036404) | human gut metagenome | host: Homo sapiens | study: EMG produced TPA metagenomics assembly of... | reverse complement strand
GCTGGAGGTAGTCGCTGTATCAGGAGGGAAAGGCGCACATCCAGGCAGTGAAAGAGAAATAGCAGGGGCTTGACCGTGAGAAGCCGGCCCTGAAACTGGCAAAACCGGAGCGTCAGGACGAGGGAATGACAGCGGTCTTTCCGTATTTAGAGGGAAAAACGCGGGCGGAACTTCTGGGAGAAATTCTGACTGCCCAGGGCGCGGATGCGGAGGTTTCCGCGATCCGGGCTGCGATGGATGAGATCTACAACATCCGCCCGGAGGAACGCAAACCATTTGCGGTGACACCGGAATTTATCAAGGTATTTAATGCGCTGGGCGAGCTGGATTCCTATCGGGATAAAGAGACAGAAAATGGCGGCGGATGGGCTTCTTTAGGGGCAGTTCTTGCGGACGAGAGCTACAGCGCCTCCAACATTGACGCCCTTTTTGAAAATATGCTGGTGACGGCGGACGGAACCTATGCGATCGACTATGAGTGGGTCTTCTTATTCCCGGTTCCGGCTGGCTTTGTGAAATACAGGACACTGGTTTATTTCTACCGCCGTTATAAGAGTCTGTTGGGCGGTCAGGCCGAGCGGGAATTTATCGGACAGTTCCCGGAGTATGTGAAGGCGGATGAGAAGCTGCTTTCGCTTTACGAGGCGATGGAACGCGGCTTCCAGGAGTACGTGCACGGGGAAAACCAGCGCACCTACCAGGAAGATTACATGGTAAAGACGAAGACATTAGCCGATCTTTCCCATGTGGACGGAGAACTTGCAAGGGCAAACGAACGTCTGGATGCGCTCCGGGCAGAAAATTCGGAAAAAGATACGGCACTCCGCAAAGTGCAGGAGGTACAGCGCCTGACGAATAACCACGTGGCGAATCTGGACGTTATCATTTCTGATCTGCGCCATGAAAATGCAGAGCTTGGCAAGACGCTGACCTACTTAAATGGTCATGAGGCGGTCATTTTCAAGGTGCGCCGCAAGCTCGGACAGGCATTTAACCGGTGCTATCCAAAGGGCACGGTACGCCGCAAGAAGCTCGGCTACTGGAAACGGACGATTCTTCATCCGGGTAAAATGATGAAGATGTACACCACCGAGGAAGGAAAGAACCTTATCAAAGGTGATTTTGAGATCGGTGAGGAGTATCTGACCTACGGAAAAATCCACCTTCCGAAGGAAGAAAATCCGACGGTTTCCATCGTAATTCCGGTATACAACCAGATTCACTATACCTATCTGTGCCTGCAGTCGATTCTGGAGCATACGAAGGATGTGAGTTATGAGGTTATCATCGCAGATGACGTTTCAACCGATGCCACCGAGCATCTGGCGGAGTTTGCCGATAACCTGGTGATCTGCCGCAATCAGACCAATCAGGGATTCTTGCGCAACTGCAACCAGGCGGCGAAGGCGGCGCGCGGCAAATATGTGATGTTTTTAAACAACGATACCCAGGTAACAGAAGGCTGGCTCAGCTCCCTGGTAAATCTCATTGAATCTGACTCCACCATCGGTATGGTAGGATCTAAGCTGGTATATCCGGATGGACGTTTACAGGAGGCAGGCGGCATCATCTGGAGCGATGGTTCCGGCTGGAATTACGGCCGCCTCGACGATCCGGACAAGGCAGAATATAACTACGTCAAGGATGTAGACTATATTTCCGGCGCAGCGATCCTTTTATCCACCGCACTCTGGAAGCAGATCGGCGGTTTCGACGAGCGGTTTGCCCCGGCGTACTGCGAAGATTCGGATCTGGCATTTGAGGTGCGGAAAGCGGGCTACCGCGTCGTTTACCAGCCAAAATCCAAGGTCATCCATTTCGAAGGCATTTCCAACGGAACGGATGTCAACGGAACCGGTCTGAAACGGTATCAGGTGGAAAACAGAGAGAAACTCAAAGAAAAATGGAAAGAAGAGTTCAAGAATCAGTGCGTCAACAACGGCAATCCGAATCCATTCCGCGCACGCGAGCGCAGCATGGGCAAAAAGATCATTGTCGTGATCGATCACTATGTGCCGACCTTTGACAAAGACGCCGGTTCCAAGACAACGTTCCAGTACCTGAAAATGTTCCTGAAAAAGGGTTATGTTGTTAAATTTATCGGAGATAATTACCTCCATGAGGAACCGTATACGTCTACGCTGCAGCAGATGGGAATCGAGGTCCTCTACGGACAGGAATACCTGACCGGTATCTGGGACTGGCTGGTGAAAAATGGAAAAGATATCCACGTGGCATATCTGAACCGTCCGCATATCGCGACAAAATATGTGGATTTTATCAAAGAACACACGGATATCAAGATGATTTATTACGGTCACGACCTTCATTTTATGCGTGAGTTCCGCGAGTATGAGCTGACCGGCGATGTGAAGAAGCGTCAGGAATCCGAATATTGGAAATCGATCGAGTTTTCACTCTTCCACAAAGTGGCGGTGTCCTACTATCCGTCCTACGTTGAGGAAGAGGCGATCCACGCCGTTGATGAGACGATTCCGGTCAAGGCGATCACGGCATATGTCTATGAGGAGTTTTTACAGAATCTGAACAAAGACTTCGCCAAACGGGAAGGACTCCTGTTTGTCGGCGGCTTTGCGCATCCGCCGAACGCAGACGCGGTGCTCTGGTTCGCGAAAGAAGTATTCCCGAAGATCCGGGAACAGATCAAGGTCAACTTCTACATCGTAGGTTCCAAAGTAACCGACGAGATCAAAGCATTGGAACAGCCTGGAAACGGCATCATCGTCAAAGGCTTTGTAAGTGAAGAAGAACTGGCAGACCTGTACCGGAACTGCCGGATTGTAGTGGTACCGCTCCGCTACGGCGCAGGGGTTAAGGGCAAGGTGGTAGAAGCTATCTATAACGGTGCCCCCATCGTCACCACCTCCGTCGGCAGCGAGGGAATCCCGGATGTAGAAAAAGTTCTCCTCGTCAAGGATCAGCCGGACGAATTTGCCGAGACAGTCGTAGAACTCTACAAAGACGAAAAACGCCTGGAAGACCTGGCAGAGAAAACGCAGGTTTATATCCGCGAGCATTTCAGTATTGATGCGGCTTGGGATGTGATTAAGGAAGATTTTGAATAAAAAATAGTAAAAGATAGAAAATTATATATAAAAGAAAACGATCAGGGGGAATGTGCTTCTGATCGTTTTCTTGCGTAAGGATAATTTAAAGTTATCCAAGGAAGGAAAGAGCTAGCTACGCCGGTATGCTGCAGGCTCTTTCCTGTACTACCGGGTAGAGCACTCTATATTACCGATCGTTCTTCCGCAGCGCTTCCACCCGTCCATACCTCCGATACATCAAAAGCTCAAATACCACCATACAAGCCCATCCAATCGTCGTACCAATCGCTACAGCCTGAATTCCCAGCCGTCCAAACAGCGCATAACTGATCACAACGCGGATCGGAATCTGCACCAGAGTCGCGAACAGGGTGATCATCAGGTGCCCGATTCCCCGGTAATATCCCTGAAAGGTATTGGTGATACCACTGATGAAGTAAAAACCAGCCATCGGCACCAGATAGGACATGCCCTGACGCAGCGCCTCCGTTTCATTCGGCTTCAAGAAAATGCCGAGCAGCGGGTGACGGCAGAACAGCACGACCACCGCTGTCAAAATAATATAAATTTCTGCAATCACCAGCATTTTCCGAAGCCCTTTCGGAATCCGGTCATACTCTTTCGCGCCGAGGTTCTGTGCGGAGAACGTCGTGATAGATGCCGCGAGGCTGTCGCCCGGGGCGAGCACGTAGCTGTCGATGATGGAGACGGCATTAAAAGCGGCAACTGCATCGACACCGAGCGCATTGACGCCGGACTGGACGAGCAGGCGGCCGACGTAGAGAATCGTCTGCTGGACGGCGGAAATGGAGCTGAAATCGATCGTTTTTTTGAGCATCGAGGTTTTCAGTTTCAGATCCCGGATGCCGAGCCGTAAGAGCGGCACCTTCGACCAGATATAGACAAAGAGGGCGAGCGCAGAGACTGCCTGCGAGATGATTGTAGCGATTGCCGCACCGGGAACACCGAGGCGGCAGATGCCAACCAGGAATACATCCAGAAATACATTGACAATGGTCGTCAGGATCAGGACATAGAGCGGCGCTCTGGAATCTCCGATCGCGCGCAGGGCGGCGGAGAAAATATTGTAAAAAAAGGTAAAAATAAGACCCAGCGAGATAATCTGCAAATACAAGGATGCCTGCGCCGATATCTCTTCCGGCGTCTGCGTCAGGCGGATAAACAGGCGGCTTCCGGCCAGTGAGATTCCGGAGAGCACGATGGTCAAAAGCAGTCCGGAGAGTACAGAGGTCGCAAATTCATCTTTCAAATGCTGGTAATCTTTTGCTCCAAAGTAGCTTGCCATCAAAATCGATGCGCCGAGTGACAGTCCCACAATCAGAAAAGTCAGGATATTCATGATCGGACCCGCCGCGCCGACCGCCGCCAGCGCCTCTTTTCCGTAAAACTGTCCGACGACTACCGAATCGACCGTGTGGTAGAGCTGCTGGAAGAGGTTGCCGAACACCAGCGGAACCGCGTAGGCGATCAGGTGTCCGGTTATATTTCCTTTTGTCATATCACGTGCCATATGCATTTCCTCCAAATCCCAATTTATAACCAAGATTGTAGCACGGAACAGAGTGTCTGCCAAATAAAAAAATCTGTCGAATCATGCAAAAAAATCAACAAATTGTTGCAATTTCCGCAAGGAAGCGCTGCAAATCCGATGGGAAAGTGGTAACAGCATAAAACCGCCCTATCTAGTGGAAATCACTAAGGAAATGTGGTAAGATATATAAGTTAAACTGGACTTAATAGCGGTTGACAGATTGACAAAAGTAAAAATTGTATCTTTCAGTATAAAAACAGTAAAAATTGAGTTGGAAACAACAGACAGAAAGGAAGTACAGTATGCAGGCAATCATTCTGGCTGGCGGACTGGGGACGCGGCTTCGCAGTGTGGTAAGCGATCGTCCGAAACCGATGGCACTGGTTGAAGGTAAGCCGTTTCTGGAGTATGTGCTTCAGGGGCTGAAAAAAAGCGGAATTGATGATATTATTTTTGCCGTCGGTTATAAGGGCGGCATGGTGGAAGAATATTTTGGAGACGGATCGCGGTTTGGCATCCGGGCGCGGTATGCGTATGAGGAAGAGCTGCTCGGCACGGCGGGCGCGATCAAGAATGCCGGGAAATATGTGACGGACGAGCAGTTTTTTGTCCTGAATGGCGATACATTTTATCAGATGGATTTCGGCGATTTGAGCCGGATTCAGCAGGAAAAAAATCTGGAGATGGCGCTGGTTCTGCGCGGTGTGCCGGATATTTCCCGTTATGGGGCGGCGCGCCTGACTGACGGGCTGCTGACCGCTTTTAATGAGAAAAACGGCAATACTGGGGCGGGCACGATCAACGGCGGTGTATACCTGATGAAGCGGGCGCTGCTGGACGAGATTCCGGAGGGAAAAGTTTCGCTGGAAAATGAGTGCATCCCCAGGTGGATGCAGGAGGGAAGACGTCTCGGCGGCATCGTAAATGGTGGCTATTTTATTGATATCGGTGTGCCGGAGGATTATTTCCGGTTTCAGGAGGACGTAAGAAAAGGAGATATTACATGGTAATCAGAGGAAGAGCGCCGCTGCGCGTGAGCTTTGGCGGCGGCGGTACGGATGTAGAACCATTCTGTGTGGAACAGGGCGGTGCCATTATCGGAAGTACCATCAATAAATATGCATATTGTTCGATCATTCCGAGGAAGGATGACCAGATCACGGTTCACTCCCTGGATTTTGATATGACAGTCAAATACAATGCGAAGGAAAATTACGTCTGCGATGGACGGCTGGATCTTGTCACGGCAGCGCTGCGGGCGATGGATATCAAGCAGGGATGCGAGGTTTATTTACAGTGTGATGCTCCGGCTGGTTCGGGACTTGGAACCTCCTCGACCGTCATGGTAAGTCTTCTGACTGCGATGGCGCGCTGGAAAGGAATCACGCTGGATAATTATGCGATGGCGGATCTGGCTTACGGCGTGGAGCGGATCGATCTGGGAATTTCCGGTGGTTATCAGGATCAGTATGCGGCGACCTTCGGTGGCTTTAACTTTATCGAATTTCACGGACGCAACAACGTCGTGGTAAACCCGCTCCGCATCCGCCGCGATATTATCAATGAGCTGCAGTATAACCTGTTGTTATGCTACACGGGCAATATCCATGTATCCGCGAATATTATCAAGGATCAGGTAAGCAACTATAAGAAACCAGACGCATTTCAGGCGATGTGCGAGGTAAAGGCGCTTTCCTATGCGATGAAGGACGAGCTTTTAAAGGGAAATCTCCACAATTTTGGCCGCCTCCTGGATTACGGCTGGGAGAGCAAGAAGCGGATGAGCAGCAAGATCACAAATCCGCAGATTGATATGCTCTATGACGAGGCGAAAAAAGCGGGCGCCCTCGGCGGAAAGCTTTTAGGTGCTGGCGGCGGCGGCTTCCTTCTTGTGTACTGCCCATACAACGTTAAACATCAGGTGGCGCGCCGTCTGGAAGCGGCAGGCGGACAGCTGATGGATTGGAATTTCGAACTGCGCGGCGCTCAGAGCTGGATCTGCGATGAGGACCGCTGGGACTACCGCGATATTCAGGTGCAGATGCCGGATAAGGAGTATACATTCCATGTGTAAAAATAGCTGTAAAGTAGTATTCCTCGACCGTGATGGCACGATGAACGTGGAGGTCAATTATCTTCACCGAAAAGAAGATTTGAAGCTGATTGACGGTACCGCAGAGGCAGTCCGTCTCCTGAACGAGGCCGGATATAAGGTGATCGTCATTACCAATCAGGCGGGCGTGGCGAGAGGTTACTATACCGAGGCGGATGTAAAAATCCTTCATGATTATATGAATGGGGTGCTGGAGCGTGACGGAGCACACGTAGATGCGTTCTACTATTGCCCGCACCACCCGGAGCATGGGATTGGACTTTATAAGAAAAAATGCCATTGCCGCAAGCCGGAGACGGGAATGTTTGAGATGGCAGAGCGCGATCTGCCGGAGGGCATTGATAAGGTGCATTCCTATATGATCGGGGACAAGCGCATCGACGCGCAGGCAGGAAAAAACTTTGGCGTGACCGGAGTCCTTGTCGGAACTGGCTATGGGGCAAAAGAACACGCGGAAGATAGGGCGGCTGGACTTATAAAAGAGGACGGAAGCTGCCCGGCGGGCGGTTATGACGCGTATGCAGATACGCTGCTGGATGCGGTGCGCGGGATTTTAGGCGGGCGTATATAGAATGTTGCTCACAAAAAGATTCCGGGAGTACATAAGCTAGAAAGAGAGGAACTATCGACATGCAGAATCAGAGACAAAACGGACGACCAAACGCAGCCGTGCGCATGGCTGGTCTTTTTCTGGTGCTGTTCTGTGTGGCGGCGGTTCTGATTCCGGCGAAAACACTGTTTACGGGAAATGGTTTTTTTGCAGATTACATTCATTTCACGGAATCGAAGAGAATGTATGTGGAGATCGCGATTCTGGCAGTCTTGATCTTTGGGGGGCTGGCGCTTTTGAAGCGCGGACGCAGCCGGATGTACTGGCTTCTGGCGGTGGTGCTGGTGTTTTCCTGGATTCACGTGGTATTTCTGCCAATGGTGGTATCGGCGGCATATATGCTTAGCCTGTTGGCGATCGGGCGGTTTCTGAGAAAACAGGTGTTTTTCAGGGAAACGATTTGGGAGCGGCCTTATTTTTCTTTTTATATGGATTTTCTTTTTGGTGTCTCCTTTGCAATCGTTGTGTATTGCATCCTTTCTGCCCTTGGCGTTGGAAAAATCGCCTGGATGCGCCTGAGCGTCTATGCTCTGGGTGTGGCGGCGCTGGGCTTTGATTTTTCCTCGATTTCCTGCCAGTGCATCATGGGATGGCAGACGCTTTCCTGGATGCTGGATGGCAGCGGGGGATCGAGGGAAATACCGCGCCGGGTGCGCCGGGCATGGACGCTGGCGGCTGGCTGGTGTGTCCTGATGTTCCTGATTCAGGTGGGACGCCTGAATATCGCACTCGACTTTGATACACTCTGGTATGGTGTGCGTTCCCAGTACATTGTGGCAGGCGGAACCGGGCTGTATGAGAATCCGGGGCTGGTCGGCATGGTCTATGTGTATTCGAAGGGCTTTGAGGTGCTGACTCTGCCGCTCTGCGATCTGGCGAGTCACAGCTACTTGACGTTCTTTAACCTCTGGCTGGCAGTTCTGGGAATTGGGGCGATGGTCTGGAATGCGGTGCTGCTGACGGGCAATCGAAAGCAGGAGACAGAAAAGAAACTAACGTATCACAGCGTCTTGCCGGGAATTATGGCAGCTGTTTTGACGGTTTCGGTGCCGGGCATCATGAATATGGCGCTCACAGCCAAGGCGGATTTGATTACGTGGCTGCTGCAGCTTATTATGCTGGGATGTTTCTTTCAGTATATTCATGTGTATGAAAATCATTGGATATTCCTCTCCGGGGCAGCCGGTTCCTATTTCCTGACCCTCACGATGAAGCCGACCTCCCTGGTCTTTTCCACTGCCGTATTTGGCATGATGGGGCTGTACCTTCTGTGGTTCTGGTTTCATGAGCGCGGGGCGGCGGCTGACCTGTTTCACCATCTGGTCCGCCTGATTGGCTCCTTATGCCTGCCGTTTGGGGCATTGGTTGGTATCTGGGCGCGGACGATGAAGATCACGGGAATGCCGGTCACTTCGGTGTTTACTTCGATTTTTGCATTGTTTGGTTTTAAAATGAAATACCCATTTGCTACCTCGGAGCTGCCGCAGAATTATCAGGAGGAATCAACGCTTCATGTGCTGGCGCGGCGCATCTGGCAGATGCTGATGCAGCCGCAGGGTGAAGATATGGGGCATGTAATTCTGGCGTGGGGAACCTCGCTGATGGCGGTGCTGATTGTGATGCTGGTGCTTTATGGGATTTTCTCCAAAAAGGGAGATGAGCAGTCCCATATCTGGAACGCGGCATTGGTGATTTTCTTCCCATTTGTGATCGTCAGCCTGATCAGCCTGTCGATGCTTTACCAGATCGACGGAAATTATTTCATGCTTCTGTATTCTATGCTGATTCTGGGGGCATGCCGGGCGATGGTGTATTTTAAGAAAATCGGCTTTTATCCGCTCGCGTCGAAGTGCCTGACGCCGTTGCTGGTATTAAATCTGATTGTCACGGCGATCAGCAGCTGGGCGTGGACGGCTGGATTTTCGGAGATTCATCTTCTGAATAAAGGGCGTGTCAATCACCGGGCGCAGGAACAGGCGCGGATGGAGGAAAAGGGAAACACGCTGATCTGGCAGGAAGTGTCGCAGGATCCGGAAAACCGGGTGATCGCATTTGGAACGCATCCGTACTGTTTGCAGTTCCCGTGCAATGTGGAGTCGTATAAGGACATTACATCACCGTGGGGCAACGTCGAACTCGTCAACTCGCCGGAGGCGTTTGAAACATATATGGCGTATGCGAAGACGGATTACGTCTACGTGGAAGCGGGCTATCTGGGACCGGGAAGCTGGGAGTGGAGTCTGGATCTCCTGCGGGAGCTGATCCACAGCGGCAGCCTGACCGATCTGTTTTTTGAAAATGGAAATATGCTTGCGCGTGTATCCGACACAGCGGTGCCGGAGGAGGAAGCGCAGAACAATCTGGAAATGTTTGAGCGGGAGTATTTATTTTATGATGCAGAAGCTCAATAGACATCGAAAAACCTGACAGGAGGAAATAGAAATCATGAAGGAATACGAGTACCTGGACGAACTGATCAGCCGCTATCCGGTTCTTGCACCGGTGAAAGCGGATATTCGCACTGCGTATGAGACGATGAAGGAGTGCTATGAGCGCGGCGGAAAACTTCTGATTGCCGGAAATGGCGGAAGCTGTGCGGATTCGGTGCACATCGTGGGCGGGCTGATGAAGGGGTTTGTGAGCAAACGCCTGGTGTCGGCGGAGATAGAGGCGGCGCTTAAAACGGTAGACCCTCAGATGGGAGCGGAACTTTCCGAAAAGCTGCAGCAGGGACTTCCGGCGATCGCGCTGACTGGGCATGCAGGACTGACCACCGCATTTATGAATGATGTGGATGGCAGCATGACTTATGCGGAACAGGTGCTTGGATATGGAAAAGAGGGGGATGTGTTCCTCGGAATCTCAACCTCGGGCAATTCAAAAAATGTCCTGTATGCAGCCGTGACGGCAAAGGCAAAGGGGCTTAAGGTTATCGGGCTTCTGGGACGCGACGGCGGGCGGATCCGTGGGTACAGCGACACTGCGATTGTCGTGCCGGAGCAGGAGACATTTAAGATTCAGGAGCTGCATCTTCCGGTGTACCATGCACTGTGCCTGATGCTGGAAGAATATTTCTTTTAAGATATATTTTGTTTCATGGAAAGGAAGTAATGATTCAGCAGGTTCATGAAGAAAACTGGATGATTACAAGGGAAAAGTATGTTATTTGGAAACAGGCCGGCAGACAAAACGGCAAAATGGAGAGTCAGTACCCGCAGTTTTGCAGTGCTGCTTGCCTATACGCTTTTTATCTGGTGGCTGGAAGTGCTGGATCTTCTGGCATGGCTTTTACATGTACCACAGGGAACGATTTTGTCGCGGGCGGCAGCGCTCGTTTTATGTGGCGCTGTCATGGTGGCAATCGGAAGATTTGAATGGGACCATGCGGGAGTGAGTCCGCTTTTTATAGTGGGGAGCTTGTTCATCCTGGCGTTCTTTTCGGTCAAGGGATTTGCCCCGGATCAGAGCTATGATACGCAGAACTATCACCTGCTGTCGCAGATACCCGGATTTGTGGACAACCTTCATTATCATGTGATACCGGGACGGTTCCAGATGTTCGGTTTCCGGCTGGGCGACCGGATGTTTTATCCATTCAGGGCGCTTTTTGGGCTTCGGATGGGGACAATGTTAAACGCACTGGCGATGCTTGTGATTTATCGTCAGGTAACGGTGTTCCTGAGCATGGAGGCAGACCGGCTGGAAAAAAAATGCAGCTGGTCGAGGCATCTTGCGCCGGTACTGGCATTTCTGATTGTCAGCCGCCTGGAGTTGATTCAGGAGAGCGGCAGCTACATGGTCGAGCTTCTGGCGCTGCCATTTCTGCTGGAAATGGTATTTCTGCTTCTGCGCGGGCTGGATGAGGCGAAGCGGGAGCACGAGGCGGTTTTATTCTGCCTGTTTGGTGGAATCCTGTTCTGCCTCAAGATGACGAATATCGTGTATCTGGTGCCGCTGGTGCTTCTGTATCTGTGGAAAATCCGGAAGTATCTGACACCGAAGCTGTTTCTGGGGTGTCTGGTGACGGGGGTGATTCCCGTCAGCGTGTACCTGATTTACAATGGGATAGCGATGAAAAATCCAGTTTATCCTTATTATAACAGCCTGTTTCATTCGCCGTATTTTGGGGAAACGGACTTTAAGGACCCGAGATGGGGACCCAGCAATATAAAAGAGTTTCTTTTGTGGGCATATTCGATGATCCGGCATCCAGATTACCGCCTGAGTGAGATCCCGGCGAAATACAACCTGGATCTGGCGCTGATGTATCTGGGAGCGGCGGGAGCCGGGCTCTGCTGGATTTGGAAGCGGGTCAGCAGCAGGACGGGAACCCTATTTCTGCTGTATGCCGCATCCTTTGTCCTCTGGGCGGCAACGACGGGACACAGCCGCTATTTTATGGGCGGAATCTTATTTGCCGGAATGCTTTGCGGGTGCCTGGTGCTGCAGGGAATGGCTTCCATTTCTCCCAGGCTGACAGGCGGCGTTGTATTTGCAATTATGTTTATAGTTGTTTACGCCGGGCGCGCTTACGATGCTTATACCTGTGTCTGGAACGGCGGGGAATGGGCGATGCGGGCGGTGAGCCGTGAGAGTATCCGCAGCAACCTGCCTTACGTATTTCACGATCATCAGCTGTTTACACCGGAAGAACGTTCCAAGATTGACCGCATTTTCCTGACCTGGTCGGATGTGGGAAGTTATGCGCGGCTTGCGGGCGAAGATGTGCCGGTCTGGAACCGGTATTCGATCGTCAATGAGCTTTCGGAGCAGAAAGACGCCTATATCGATGAAATCGAGGAGGCGATGGAGGCAGGCGAGGGCGTCTATGACATGATCCCGCAGGGACTTGAGACGTTGGAAAGCTATCTGGAATGGATGAATGAGGCGGGATGGTACGTGCATGATATGGAGTATCAGGAAACAATCCTTCAGGGCAGCCAGTCCTTTACACTGGCAGGGCTTGAGATGGCGCATGGACGCGAAAACTGCTGGTACCGCACACAGGAGATTTTCATGGATG